>Ga0302275_10007433_pt1 | contig 10193 bp, 5 predicted proteins | sample III_Bog_N2_2_FD_200229 | JGI IMG/M metagenome (GOLD analysis project Ga0302275, IMG submission 200229) | Peat permafrost microbial communities from Stordalen Mire near Abisko, Sweden - III_Bog_N2_2 | ecosystem: Environmental > Terrestrial > Soil > Wetlands > Peat | place: Sweden: Abisko... | reverse complement strand
ACCTTCACAGCGATCTCCTCTGTCTATCGCCTGCTCAAGCACGCGGACGCCAAGCGCATCCTCTTTCTGGTGGACACGCGCAACCTCGGCCAGCAGGCCGAGCAAGAGTTCATGTCTTATCTGCCCAACGACGAAAACCGCAAGTTCACTGAGCTTTACAATGTCCAGCTACTGAAGAACTCCTACATTGCGGGCAGCAGCCAAGTCTGCATCAGCACCATTCAGCGCATGTACTCCATCCTCAAGGACGAGCCGCTCGATGAAAGCGCCGAGGATGAGCACCCGGCAGAGCGCCTCGTTCGCCCCAAGCAGCCACTTCCCGTCGTCTACAACCCCAAGTATCCGCCCGAGTACTTCGACTTCATCATCATCGACGAGTGCCACCGTTCGATTTACAACATCTGGCGGCAGGTCATCGAATACTTCGACGCCTTCCTCATCGGCCTCACCGCCACGCCTGACGCGCGCACCTATGGCTTTTTCAAAAAGAACATCGTCAGCGAATACAGTCATGAGCGAGCCGTTGCAGACGGCGTGAACGTGGGCAACGAGGTCTACCGCATCGATACGGAAGTCACCCAGCAGGGCACCACAGTCCGGGCTGAGCAACAGATTGAAAAGCGCGAGCGCCTGACGCGCAAGAAACGCTGGGAACGGCAGGACGATGACGAGCAATTCGCTGCCACACAGCTTGACCGCGCTGTCGTCATTCCCGACCAGATTCGCACCATCGTCCGTACCTTCCGTGACAAGCTGCCGGAGATATTCCCTGGACGCGACGAGGTGCCCAAGACACTCATCTTCGCCAAGACCGACAGCCACGCCGACGACATCATCCAGATCGTCCGTGAGGAGTTCGACCAGGGGAACGACTTCTGCAAGAAGATCACCTACCAGTCCACCGAAGACCCCAAATCCGTTCTTGCGCAGTTCCGCAACAACTACAACCCGCGCATCGCCGTCACAGTGGACATGATCGCCACCGGCACCGACGTGCGTCCGCTCGAATGCCTGCTCTTCATGCGCGATGTGCGCAGCCGCAACTACTTTGAGCAAATGAAGGGACGCGGCACGCGCGTCATTGAGGCCGACGATCTCAAGAAGGTCACGCCCTCGGCCAAGGCCAAGACGCATTACGTCATTGTCGATGCCGTCGGCGTCACTCGCTCCGTAAAAACGGCCAGCCAGCCGCTCATCACCAAGCCCGGCGTATCGCTCAAGGATCTGGCCACCGGCGTCATGATGGGCGTGCGCGACGACGATACCGTCAGTTCGCTGGCCGGTCGCCTCGCCCGGCTCGACAGGGAGTTGGAAGAGGACGACCACAAGCGCATCGCCGAGCTTGCAGGCGGTACGCGCCTCACGGAGATTGTCAGCGGTCTGCTAAACGCCATTGACGCCGACCGCATCGAGGAGGCGGCAAAGATTGAATTCAAATGCGAGGAGCCAACAGACAACCAGTGCGACCGTACCCGCGACCGGCTTGTAGGGCAGGCGGCAAACGTCTTCACCGGGCCGCTCATTGAGTTGATTGACACCATCCAACGGGAAAAAGAGCAGACCATCGACCACGAGAAAATGGACACTGTTCTGGAGGCTGCGTGGGACGGCGACGCAAAGCAGAACGCCGAGAACCTTACCCAGGAGTTCGCCACCTACCTTGCCGAGCACCGCGACCAGATCGAGGCGCTGACCATTTTCTTCTCGCAGCCCTCACGGCGCTCGGAGATTACCTACGCCATGATTCAGAGCGTGCTGCATACCCTGCGCACCGACCGGCCCAAGCTCGCGCCCGTCCGCGTCTGGCGTGCCTATGCAATGCTTGATGAGTATAAGGGCGCGCAGCCGGCCAATGAGTTGACCGCACTGGTTGCTCTGATCCGCCGCGTCTGCGGGCTGGATGCGACGATAGCGCCCTATGCTGAGACCGTAAAGCGCAACTTTCAGACCTGGATTATGCAGCGGCACAGCGGCTCGGGCGAAAAATTTACCGGCGAACAGCTTGAATGGATGCACATGATCCGCGACCACATCGCAACCTCAGTTCACATCGACCGCGAAGACCTCGACATGGCCCCCTTCGACGCCAAGGGCGGGCTGGGCAAGATGTATCAACTCTTCGGCGCGGAGATGGACAATGTGCTGAAAGAAATGAATGAGGCGTTGGCTGCATGACGGAAGGGTATCCACATAATTGGGAGAAATGGCCTCTGGCAGAAGTTGGTGAGTGGTTAGGTGGGGGAACTCCTTCTTCCACAAACGCCGATTTCTGGAATGGCCACATTCCTTGGGTTTCCCCAAAGGACATGAAAGCTAACGAGATCACAACGAGTCAGGACAACATTACACAAGCCGCCCTTGACAACTCAGCGGCTAAACTGATTCCTGCGCATTCCGTCCTATTCGTTACTCGGTCGGGAATACTTTCCCATTCATTTCCAGTTGCGATCAATCAAGTTGCGGTCACGGTCAATCAGGATCTGAAGGCGATCACGCCAGTCGAGGTGATCGAACCACAATATCTGACATGGCTCCTACGCTCTTACGAGCGTCAGATACTCAGTACTTGCTCCAAGCATGGTACAACCGTTCACAGTATTGAGATGCCCGCCCTCAAGGCGCTCAAGGTGCCTATACCGCCAATCGGGGAACAGCGGCGCATCGTTGCCAAGATTGAGGAACTGTTTTCCGAACTCGACAAAGGCGTCGAAGCCCTGACTACCGCCCGCGAGCAACTCATAGCCTACCGCCAGTCCGTCCTCCAGCACGCTTTCGAGGGCAAGCTCACAGAAGAGTGGCGCAGGATCAACCCGCTCGTAGTCTCCAATAAATTTCTTGAGGATATTCAGACTGGACGAAGAAGCCGCAAGAAAAAGGCACCTTCTTCGCGGTCCGAAAAGCGCGAAGAAGCTCTTTTTCCTCAGGTGCCGGGTGAGTGGGTCGTGGACTACCTAGGAGATTTGAACGTCGAAGTGTTCGATGGACCGTTTGGCTCAAACCTCAAGACGAGTGACTATGTCAAAACGGGAGTGCGTGTCATTCGGTTGGAGAATATCGGCTACGGCCACTTCATTGACGAGAAAAGATCATTTGTTTCCGAGGAAAAGTATGAGGCCATTCAGAAGCATACTGTCGTTCCCGGTGACATTGTGTTCTCATCGTTCGTGATTGACGCCATAAGATCCGCTCTTGTTCCAAGGAATATTTCTTTTGCAGTCAACAAAGCCGACTGTTTCGGCGTTCGTTTCTTCGGCGATACAATAAACCCGAAATTCATCCAATTCTTTTTTCAATCGCACAACGCCTTCAAACAGATTGAGGGCATGATTCACGGCGTCGGCCGTCCGCGAATCAATACAACCCAGCTAAAGGAAATGTCGGTTCCAATATGCAGCCCTGCCGAGCAAGCCATCATCATTGAGAGACTCGAATCCATCTTCAGCGATTCAGATTCATTTGCATCTGCGCTCGACACTGGCCTTGCTCAGATCTCAGCCCTCCGCCAATCCATCCTGAAGCAAGCATTCTCCGGCCAGCTTGTCGCGCACGACCCGACCGACGAGCCGGCCTCGGAACTGCTCAAGCGCATCCGCACCGAGCGAGCCAAGGCGAGCGCCAACAAAGCCGAACGCAAGACGAAGAAGATCAGGAAAGAAAAGGAAACCGCCCGATGACACCCTCCTCAGCGCCCATCGTCACAAAGGTTTGGAGCTTCTGCAATACTCTGCGCGATGATGGCGTGAGCTATGGCGATTATCTGGAGCAGTTGACCTACCTCATCTTCCTCAAGATGGCTGACGAGTATTCGAAGCCGCCCTACAAGCGAAACGTCGGAATTCCCACCGCATATACATGGCCCAGTCTGAAAGCCAAGCGTGGCGCGGCGTTGGAGGGCCACTATATCGAGTTGCTGCGCGAACTTGGCAAACGCAAGGACGTTCTGGGCCAGATCTTCACCAAGTCGCAGAACAAGATTCAGGACCCGGCCAAGCTTTATCGCCTCATCGACATGATCGACGAGGTGCAGTGGGTTGTGATGGGTGCCGACGTGAAAGGCGACATCTACGAGGGCCTGCTTGAAAAGAACGCAGAAGACGCGAAGTCCGGCGCAGGCCAGTACTTCACTCCGCGCTCTCTGATCCGCGCGATGGTGGAGTGCGTGCGGCCGGAGCCGGGCAAAACGATTGCCGATCCGGCCTGCGGCACGGGCGGCTTTTTCCTCGCAGCTTACGATTTTCTGACCCATAATTACGAACTCGACAAGGCGCAAAAGCACAAGCTGAAATACAAGACATTCTTTGGAAACGAAATTGTGGCCAACACCCGCCGCCTGTGCCTGATGAATATGTTCCTGCATAACATCGGGGAAATTGACGGCGATGTGCTGATCTCTCCGAATGACTCGCTGGTGGCTCCCTCCAGCCAGAGCTTCGATTACGTGCTCGCCAATCCTCCGTTTGGCAAGAAAAGTTCCATGAGCTTTACCAACGAAGAGGGCGAGGAAGAAACGGACGACCTGACCTATAACCGACAGGACTTCTGGGCAACCACTTCCAACAAGCAATTGAATTTTGTGCAGCACATCCGCACGATGCTCAAGACCACGGGCTGCGCCGCCGTGGTGGTGCCGGACAATGTGCTGTTTGAGGGCGGCGCGGGTGAGACGGTCCGGCAAAACCTGCTCAAGACCGCCGAGCTTCATACGATCTTGCGCCTGCCAACCGGCATATTTTATGCACAAGGCGTGAAGGCCAACGTACTCTTCTTCGATAACCACGAGGCCAGCAAAGACCCGTGGACCAAGGAAGTCTGGTACTACGACTACCGCACCAACATTCACCACACTTTGAAACAGAAGCCGATGCGCTTTGAGCATCTGGCCGAGTTCATCGAGTGCTACCGCCCGAAGAATCGGCACGCGCGCAAGGAAACTTGGGACGCGGAGAGGAATCCCGAAGGCCGCTGGCGCAAATACAACTATGAGGACCTCATAGCGCGCGACAAGACGAGCTTGGATCTATTTTGGCTCAAGGACAAGGGCCTGACCGACCTCGACAACCTGCCCGAGCCGGACACTCTGGCCGAGGAGATCATCGAGAATCTTGAAGCCGGCCTCGCCAGCTTCCGTGCCGTGCTCAAGGGGCTGAAGAAGGTCCGCTAGTCGACGGACGCCGGTCCCTTTAATGTCACGCTTGGCCCCCGTAACGATAGAAATGCCCTGGCGATCCCTTGTGGAATCCGTTAGACCGGCGTATTCCCTAACGCTTTGACGAGCGTACAACTGCGTAACTGATTTTCGAGCTGCATAGCCTTAGGTTGGTATTGCGGGCGAAGAAAGCCCACAACAACCAACAGTCGTCATTGACGACAAAGGAGCATCCATGCAGCACGAACATCCGATTCACATCTTCATTAACAAAAAGCAGTACGAGATCCATGACCTGGTTCAAACGGGAGCAAGCCTGAAAGAGCTTGCTGGTATTCCCTTGAACGATGTGCTGTTTCTCCAGCTGCCGGGCGAGGATGAAGTCATCCCGAACGACAAGAAGATCACGCTGAAGAACGGCGATCATCTGCACAGCCAGCCCCCAGCCGACTACGGCTGGGGAACTGCGCTTCTTGCCGAAGCCGGCATTCCTGGGGACCGCGCCACCATGCATCCCGAGGCGGGCGGGTGGCAATTCCTAGTGATTTCCGATTTCAAGCTTCCCGAAAGCTTCCTGCCGAACCGTGTGGAGTTGCTCGTCAAACTGCCGCCGGGATTTCCAGATGCAGCGCCGGATATGTTCTGGGTTTGTCCCGCGGTGCGGACAGCGGCGGGGAACATGCCCCGATCAACTACAAACGAACACTTGATGGGGAAGAACTGGCAGAGGTTTTCGTGGCATTTGGCTGCGGGAGCATGGAAGCCCGGCATCAGTGAGCTTCGGGATTTTATCCGGTGCATTTATTCCCGCTTTTTGCGGATGGATTGAGAGGGGAGCTATGAAACTTCGCGTGATCGAATCGCAATGGAATTCGTTTATCGACGGTCTCCGCGCTCGAAGCGACGTCGAAACCGCCGGGATTGTACTAGCCGAACGCCTGCTCGGCGGAGAAGTTCTTCTCGCGCGCCAGATGATTGAGGTACCGCCAGAAGGCTATTTGATTCGGCGCTGCGACCAGTTGCGGCTTGATCCCGTAGCTTTGAATCGGATTATTCGCCCTGCGCGTGACGCCGGCTTGTCGATCATTACGGTTCACACTCATCCCGGCACGACGCAGCCCTGGTTTTCCGACGCCGACGATCGTGGGGATGCCAGGCTCATGCCGTCACTCTTTGATCAGATGGCCGGACCTCATGGGTCGGCCGTCATTGCAGGCGATACCGGAGTGGCGACCGGCCGCGTCTGGTCCGAAAGCAGAGAGAAAAAGGAGCTTGCAATCACCATCGTCGGCCGCACGCTGGATATCTACCGGCAGGCAAATCCATCCGCGGAGGATTCGGGCTTTTTCGACCGGCAGCGCCTTGCTTTGGGAGATGCGGGACAAGAGGCCCTCCGCAACCTGCATGTCGGGGTCGTCGGCATGGGCGGGACGGGGTCTGTTGCGTTTCTGCAGCTTGTGCATCTGGGCATCCGTCGTATTACGGTGATCGACGGCGACCAGGTCGCGGCCTCCAATGTAAGCCGGATTCTGGGGGCGACGGCCGATGACGCAGGCCGTACCTGGAAGGTCGATGTTGCGGCGCGCTATGCACGGCAGCTTGGTTTTGGGACGGATGTACGCTGCCTTAAGGGCCACTTCGGCATGGATGTGCCGCCGGCGGAAATCGAGGGATGCGATCTCGTGCTGTCTTGCGTGGACAGGCACCTGCCGCGTGCCTTGCTAAACCGGCTTTCCTATGAGAAGGCCGTACCTGTCATTGATATGGGGAGTGGCTTTCGCGTGGATGCCCAAGGCAAGATAACGGCGGGGGCAGGGCGTGTCGTCGTGGTGGGTCCGGGCCGGCCGTGTCTCGCCTGTTGGGGGCATATCGACCCCAATCGGATTCGCATCGAATCGCTTTCCGAAACTGATCGCACACGCGAGGTAGCCGACGGCTATATCGATGGTGCCGAGGTCCAACAACCAAGCGTCATTGCGTTCAATACCGCCGTCGCGGGGGCCGCCGTTATCGAACTCATGCGCTTGGTCACGGAATTCGCGGGCGCGGATGATCCGCCACTGCGCTTGAGTTTTGACTTCGAAAGCGGGACGGTGCGCAGGAACCGGCTTTCGGAGGGCAGCGGATGTCGTATCTGCTTGCCTAAATCGACGCCGAAGAACACACTAAGTCATAGTTCCTGTATCAGTTCTAACCATTTGGACCGTCTGGCTGACGAGGTGATCAGTTGAAGCCATGCAGCTACCTCTTGCGTACTTAGACCGTGCCGCGATTGAAGAGGTCTCGATCGACCTCTGGAAAGACGTGTTTAACGTCGTGGGTTGGCCTTCCTCCCTGACGAGCAAGCGCGATTCTTTCGCGCACGACGACATCGTGAGCGCCTTCGCCAAGGACGAACTCACCGATCCGCTTCTGCAGGCGCTTGAAGCGCTTCATTCTTTCGGGAGCGATGAGGGCCGCGAGGCAATCATGACGGCGATGCAGGATCGCTCCGCCGGCGCGCTGCCCGCCGGAAACGGTGATCGGGAATTCGCGCTCCGGTTCTTTATTGCTCAGCGCCAGGATGCCTCGCTTGCAGATGCATTCGCCCGTGCGCAGATCCAGATTCAGGAAGGAGGCAATCCGCGCCGGTACAACGAATTCATGGGTAAAGAAGCGCGGAGCGTCAAAGGTCTTGATCGCAAGAAGGAGGTTCTGCGCGAGAGAATCTTGGACTTCTGCGAGAAGTCCGACCTCGGCAATCATGTCCAGGTCGAGGCATTCGAAGACGACGGCTTATATGTTTTCAACATCCTGCGAAGCCATCGAACGCAAAAACCTCTCGCTGTTGTTCCGGGACACTCGGCACGCGCAACGATCCAATTCCGCCCGGTGCATGGTGATGTCATACGGTATGACGCCGCAGTCGGACGATTGAGGATCGCGGCGCGTGCCTCCACGATCATCGACTTCTATCGAGAAGTGCTGGGAAAGATTCTCTTCAACGATGCAGCCTTCTTCGATGGAGATCCGGTTTGCAGCCTAAAGGTTCTTCAAGAGAGAGGACGACAGGCGATAAATCACGAGGTATATGGGATCGGCCGGGTTTGGATGACCGAGTGTCTTTGGGAGCGCGGTGACCGCGAGTTGCACCATATCCGCTCGAACGATTGTTTTCGGAGCATGGAGGAACTCAACCTGCCGCTGACCGATGGGACGCTCGTGCAAGCGAAACTCAAATGCGAAGTGATCGGCAAAAGCACCCGGCCGGTCACGGTAAATATCCGCGTCCCAAGCCGGATTGAGGTCAGCCAAAAGATACATGAAGACCTGATCGACAGATTTCTGGACGCTACCGGCATCCGCAACGCCGCCGCCAGTTCTTCGACGATTAATCTTTGGACGCTTTATCCGTGGCGCCATTCTGTCGTTACGTGGCGCTCTCTATTTGGGGCAGAGACAGACAAACTGGTTCGAGAACAGGTATTGAAAACGGTTCAGCTTGCTGCCGTGCCACATCCGGACCATTTAGCAGCGGGACGGGTTCTCGACGTTCATGCTGTCTCGAATGGGGATTATTACGGTGTAAGCCGCGCTGAGGAGATCCCAGCGCGCTCTCTAACCGCGACTGACCTCGATGGCCTGGAACTACAGCCCGAGCAGTTACGCACTCATCTACGCACGAGGTTCGGGATCACGAATGGTGGTGTCCGCTGGGATAATGGCGAATTGCTGGATCTGGGATTCCTCGAATTCGGCGGTCATCGCATCTATGCCGTTTATGCATTACAGCAACCACGGCCTGGCATCGGAGATGCGCTAAGAGCGCGCGCAGACGGTGCACACACCGTATTGCTTTTTCCATCACCGGAAGGCGATGGTGCCGAACTGGCGCATGTGACACTCGAATCTGCTCTCCCGACTAAACAGGATCTCATTCGTCAAGCTGCCTGTGCATGCGCGCTCGACGGGTCGGTGCCAGCCGTTTACACAGCTCCAGACGGGGCACGGCTCGTTGTCGATACCCGGCTCGGCAAAGTATGGGTTGATGGGGTGGAAATTCAAGGCCTGTCCAGTGATTCCCAACCGTACAAATTCCTGGTTCTCATGGCAAAAAGCGCGACGCCAGTGTCGCACGACGAAATTGTCAACGCGATCTCGCCCGGACGACAGAACCAAGACGAAGACGTGGCGGCGCGGCAAGCGAAGAGTCGTGCGCGCGAACTGATCGCCGAGTCGATGTCCGCCTTGGGCCGATCATTCGATGAAGACCCATTTCCGGCGGCTGGGAGAGGCCTTTACCGGTGCGCTGTTCTATCCTACGTGCGCTAAAACATGAATCAAATTGACGCCTCCGCACATCGCTTGATCGGAAGACTACTGCATGATTAAAGACTCATCATTCACTAACGGGCAATACCGCAGCAGACATCTGGTAGAGTCATAAGCATTTTTCGAAACTGTCCCGCCTCGCCGGGAAGGCTTGGCTCAGCCCTCTGAGAATTGAATCCTCTCAGATGCCGGAATCGCCCCGAAATGCGCAAGGCATTGCTTTCCGTATCCTTTTCGGATACGATTGACCCCGTAATGGGTACAGCCAGTACACTTTCGAGCACGCTGTTTGGGCGCACGCGCGGGGCCGTGCTGGCCATTCTGTTTGGGCATGTTGGCGGGTCCTACTACTTAAGACAACTTGCCCGGATAACGGGGATTACACTGGGGCCCGTGCAGCGGGAGTTGCGCCAGTTGGTCGACGCCGGCCTGGTGACCAAAAAGACTCTGGGAACCCAGACCCTGTTTAGCGCCAACGAGGCAAGCCCCATCTTCGCCGAGATGCGGGCCATTGTCGCGAAGACGGTCGGAATGCGCGACATTCTCCTGGCTGCGCTCAGCCCTCTGGCCGCGAATATCGACCTTGCTTTTGTCTATGGCTCCGTGGCGCGTTCCCGTGAGGGCCAGCAAAGCGATGTCGATTTGATGATTGTGGGTGGGGCGCACTTCGCGGATGTGGTCGACCGAATTGCAAACGCACAGAGAACGCTGAACCGCGAGATCAACCCTACGGTCT
>Ga0302275_10007432_pt1 | contig 10194 bp, 4 predicted proteins | sample III_Bog_N2_2_FD_200229 | JGI IMG/M metagenome (GOLD analysis project Ga0302275, IMG submission 200229) | Peat permafrost microbial communities from Stordalen Mire near Abisko, Sweden - III_Bog_N2_2 | ecosystem: Environmental > Terrestrial > Soil > Wetlands > Peat | place: Sweden: Abisko... | reverse complement strand
TCGGGCAAGGATCTGTTCATCGGAAAACCAGTACACAGGATCAGTTCATTTGGGGCGCTTTTTGGGCTCCTCGTATCTCCCCAAATCACTCATCTTCTGTTGCAATACCGAAAACGATTTAAGGTGCGTTTGCCTTGGGGTTCAAGACTAGAATTGATTAGCGATGGTGCTACGGGTAAAATTCTGCAGACTCGGTCTGGAGTTCCGGAAAAGACCCGAACTCCCCGTAAGATCTAGCACAAGAGGTTAGCTGATGGAGGACGTAATATGCCCCGGCGCTGAGCATGGCTCCGAGTTTGTTTTCGATCCGGGGTCACTTGCCGATCCTTCCAAGCGAAGGTTCCTTCAAGCAGCGGGAATGTTGATGGCAGGCCTGTTGGTTCCCAGGGCAGGCGCGGCCGAGAGCACGCGTAATGCAGCGGGTTCAGGACACAAGGTCGTAGTAGTCGTCATTGGCGGGGTTCGCCGGGATGAGACTTTTTCGCCTGAGGGCCTGGTCAATATTCCTCACCTGTCCGCAGACCTTCTTCCCCGATCGCTCCTCTATCTGCATGCACGCAACGAAGGCGTGACAGCGCACTTCAACGCGATTTCCAGCATTCTGACCGGCAATTGGCAACGCGTGGACGACTGGGGGAAGCTTGCCCCGACCACTCCCACCTTGTTCGAGCAATTCCGCAAGGGACTCGGCGTCGATCGCAGCGACACCTGGGTTGTGGCCAGCAACAAGGCCCTCACCAGCCTGATCGGCGCCAGCTCGGATACAAATTATGGACCGGCCTATGGCGCCAACGTGGTTTTTCCCAAGCAACTGATGCTCACAGCGGTCGTGGACGCTCTTCGCAATGGACGCTCCGCAAACATGGCGGACCGGAGCAAGGTTGAGGCCGAGCTGGAAAGCGCCATGGCGGGAAGCAACTACGAAGGGTTGGGCTGGAATGTCTTCGACGCCTCTGACCAGCTCGATCCCCGCGTGCGGGCCACGATTCAAAACGCGATCGCCGAGTTTGTGCGCAGCGGCGGCCCCACCTCGGGAGACGAGCTCACCTTCTTCATGACGCGCGAAATCATGCGCAAGTTCGCGCCTCAAGTGCTGGCCGTCGCATTCTCCGACGTGGAAGCGGCGCACTTTGGTTCGTATTCGATGCACATGTCGGGTATCAAGACTGCCGATCGCCTCATCTATCAACTGTGGCAGGAGATCGAGGCTAATCCGGACTACAAGGGACAGACCACGATGGTAGTCCTGCCCGAATTCGGACGCGATCCCGATGGATCGTCGACCAACGGATTTTTCAATCATCGCGCCAATACAGAATCGACACGAGACACCTGGATGATGGCCCTGGGCGCGGGCGTGGACAAACCGCAAACGGTTGAGCGTCCCATTCGGCACATTGATATTTGCCCAACCTTGGCAAGCCTGCTGGGCTGCCCGCTGCTGGATGCGCAAGGCCGGAAGATTGCGGAGATTCGCGGCTAGCCGGTTTACGTTGAGCGGCTAGCGGCGGGTCTTCGAGCGGGGAAAAGATGATGGGGACTGAACAAGCATTGCCGGGAAATCTTCAAGAGGCTTTGAGCAATGGCCTGCTCAAACGCATTCCGTTGACCTTTCTCCCCTTCGTCAATCAGCAGCTCAACCAGTGGGATTATCTCTTTCCCAACGAAAGGCAGTCGGTTGAGCGTCTTCTTCTTTTCGTCGCGAGCCTCAGCCCCGAGCAATCGACGAATTTGTTCCACGATGTCGTCGAACTTGAACAGAAGATGGGGGTCTCCCATTGGCAGTTCTCGACGAACGAACAGACCATTCAGAACTCCTCCCTTCTGGCTTCTTCTTCGTACTTCCAGGAATGGCGGCAGGCGGTGCAGGTGGTCTTCGACGCCGCTGACGCGCACGCACTCAAAAGCAGCGGCGCTGCCGTTCAATCGGAACGCAAACTCGTTCTGCTCGATATGCCCCTGGACCTTCCTCTCGATGCGGCAACCGTGTGGCGCCGCTGGCAAGGTATCGGCCGCCCCATCAAGCTGGACTTCTCGCAATCCGGCAATTCCCACACCACCTTCGAATCTCTTGTGGCCGGCCAGCCCAACATCACTGGTGGCCACCGCACCGGACTGCTGGATATCGTCAGAAGCCGCTCCGGTTCCTCGCCGGCGAATACCTGGATCATTGACGCCGGGAAGGGACTGGTTGACAACGTTCTGAGCAGCAATCCAGGCGCCGCGCCTCACGCAACCGCCGCCGTGCTGGGCTACGCGAGATTGGACCAGTACCGGGAGAACTTCTCGCACGAGATGAATACCATGCCCAAGGACCTTGGCGCCGCAGACGCGGTGTTCGATCATCTCCGCAAAGTCGATGTCGTTCCGTGGTGTCCTGCCGAGGTGGCGTCGGACCCGGCGATTCGCGAGTTTGTGCGCGCGCTTTATCTCAGTGGGAACGGCGCCGTCATCTTTGGCAACTCCTTCGTCCAGTGGGCGGCCTCTGAAGCGTTTCGCCGCGCCCGTCCTTCATTCCTGGCGGCGCAATTTGGAGTGCGCAGCAAGCCCAAGCCCTTCACCGGTGTGGCCGTTTTTGACAACCCTGACAAGGTGAATCCCCTTCCTGCCGTCGACGACCTGCCGGGCAGCGCCCTGGACGCGCAAATACTGGCGCTCTACGTGTGGCTGGCGGCCTATCGATATCAGGAATACCAGCACTCCACGGTTTGCGTGTGCGTGGCCGAAAGCCTGTCCCAGGCCTATGTGGTCGCTCCGCCGGAGTTTGCGCTGTGGAAGGAAACCGAACCGGTACCTCTTGACCGACTTGGCAGCGCGCTCAGCGCCTGGATGGCATAGAGCGGTCCACTCCATTCACATTTGCAGCCAACACCGCGAAGGGCGGCTTTTTCTTGAGGAAAGGATCATTTGCGGCAGTGAATTCACTGGCACTGCAATTTGAGATGCTTGTAACAACATTCGCGCTCAAATCGCGGGGCTTGGTCTGCATCCGGCCCTGCTGCTATTCTGCGGGCACCTCAGCTGCAACACGGAACCTTCCAGCATGACGCCTTCCAAACCCGGCCATCCAGGACTATCAAGGCGACAGTTGCTCAAAAGCCTGAGCCTTGCACCCTTAGTGCTGCGACCGTCCCCCTTCCATGGATCAGCGCTGCTGTTCGCCCAGCCCGAGGCCGTCCTCGATCCCAACTCCGCATTCTCTTTCTCCGACGCTCGCTTGATTCCACACTATCCGGTCAAATCTCCTTTGGCGGATGTTCTCAGCCTTGTCGCACCGGGCTCGGACGAGTACATCACGGAGAAATATGCCTTCGAGGTCGAGTCTCTCCTCAATCAATGGAGCCTGGATCTCAAAGCATCCATCCGCGGAATTTCATCCCTTTCCAAGTCGCTGCACCCCTCGATCGCAGCTTCCCCGCTGATTTCGACCAAGGAAATCCCGCTGCGTTCTGGATACGGAGTCGATGTGGTGCGAAGGCAGTTTACAGCGCAGCCCGTTTCCGGACGGGAGCGATTTCTTCGTGAACTCGAGGTCTGGCTTGGGCAGTTGTCGCGGGTCGAGACGGCGGAGTTCGAAATCTATGGCATCGAGGAAATTGCCGAGTCTCCGCTGACGGTTCGCCTGGAAATCCGTTATGACATCGTGGCCACCCGCAACGATCAAAGGCGGGAGGAGCGCGTCGGATCGTGGCGCACCGAGTGGTCTCGCGACGAAACAGCAGGGTGGCTGGCGCAGCGATGGGAAGCCAGCGAGGAGACGCTGAGCGTTGCGCGCGGGCCAATGTTTATCGACGTCACGCATCAGGCTCTCGGAGCGACCGAATCGTACAACAAACAGTTGCTTCACGGCGCCGACTATTGGCGCACGATCCTGGATGGCGCGGTCGGCGTGGACGTTTACTCCAACAACGGCGTCGCCGTGGGCGACTTCGACAACGACGGCTTCGACGATTTCTATCTCTGCCAGCCCGCGGGACTGCCCAATCGGCTTTACCGCAACAAGGGCGACGGAACCTTTGAAGACGTAACGGAAAAGGCCGGAGTGGGCGTGCTCGACAATACCGCCTGCGCCCTGTTCGTCGACTTTCGGAATTCGGGACTTCAGGACCTTCTTGTCGTTTGCGGCACCGGTCCCATGCTCTTTCTCAATCAAGGCAACGGAACCTTTTCCTTGAAGCCCGAGGCCTTCAAGTTTGCTGGTCCTCCACAGGGAACGTTCACGCACGCCGCTGTAGCCGATTACGATCGCGATGGACGCCTCGACATTTACTTCTGCACGTACATGTATTACCTGGGCCTCGACCAGTACCACTATCCAATTCCCTATTACGACGCCCGCAATGGCCCGCCGAATTGCCTCTTCCACAACGAAGGGGACGGAGTCTTCGTAGAGCGAACCGAAGAGACTGGGTTGAATGCAGAGAACGACCGCTACAGTTTTTCCTGCGCCTGGGGCGACTCAAACGGCAATGGATTGCCCGACCTTTTTGTGGTCAACGATTTCGGCAGTTCACAGCTTTATCGCAACAACGGCAATGGGACGTTCACGGTTGTCTCGCACCAGGCCAATGTAGAAGGCGTAGGAGCGGGCATGAGCTGCGCCTGGTGCGATTACGACAACGACGGCCACCAGGATGTTTACGTCCCCAGCATGTGGGAGGCCGCGGGCCAAAGGGTTTCAGAGCAAAAGCAGTTTCACCAAAACGCGCCGCATAATATTCGCGAACTCTACCAGCGGCACGCGCGCGGCAATGCGCTCTATCGAAATCAGGGAGACGGCACGTTTCAAAACGTCGGACATCAGGCCAACGTTGAAATGGGCCGCTGGTCCTGGTCTTCGGATTTCTGGGATTTCGATCATGACGGCTACTCCGACCTCTATGTCGCCAATGGATACCTTTCCGGACTCGATCGGAATGACCTGGCAAGTTTTTTCTGGCGGCAGGTGGTCGCCAAGTCGTCAGAAGACGCTACCGGCGCGCCCGCTTACGAGCATGGTTGGAACGCCATCAACGAACTGGTTCGATCAGACTCGACCTGGCACGGCTACGCAAGAAATGTGATGTTTGCCAACAACCGCGACGGTACGTTTTCTGAGGTTTCAGGCCCCGTGGGTCTCGACTTTCTTGAGGATAGCCGCAGCTTTGGACTCGCCGACCTCGATCACGATGGACGGCTGGAGGTAATTCTCAAGAATCGCAACGCTCCCCAGTTGCGGATATTGCACAACGCGATGAAAGACATCGGCCGTTCCATCGCGTTCCGTCTGCGAGGCCATACCAGCAATCGCGACGCCATCGGAGCTGCAATCACGGTCGAAGCGGGCACTCTCCGTCAGACAAAGTACCTTCAGGCTGGATCAGGATTTCTGGCCCAGCACTCCAAGGAGTTGTTCTTTGGCGTGGGAGAAACTAGCGGACCAGTACGTGCCACGATCCGCTGGCCCAATGGGCTCTCACAGCAGTTCGAAGGTCTGCCGGTCAACCAACGCATCGAGATTGAGGAAGGCTCGGCTGCATTTGCCGCCAAGCCCTTTGCCGCCACCCCCTTCGCGCAGGCAGGACCGCAGCCGGCTTTGGAACCCCTCCCGTCCAAAGTCGAAACTTGGCTCATTGACCCCTTGAGGGCGCCCAAGTTTTCCTTGTCTGATCTTGCCGGAAACACCCGCGAGCTTCAGTCGATTCGCGGAAGCTTCCTGCTCCTCAACTTCTGGGCCACAACCGCACCGCTTTCCCTCGAGCAGTTGCGGCTTCTCCATCGGCACAGTGCGGCGCTGGCCGCAAGGCAGTTGCAAATCCTGGCGATCAACGTCAACGAGGCGGCTGACACGCAAGCGGCAAGGTCATTCGCCACCCAGCAAGCGCTGCCTTTTCCGGTCCTTTTTGCCAACGAAGATACGGCCGGAATTTATAACATCATCTATCGTCACCTCTTCGACCGCCGCAGGGACCTCGGAATTCCGACCTCTTTCCTGCTGGACCCTGAGGGCATGATCGTCAAGGTGTATCAGGGGCCGATCGATCCCAGCCGTCTGATCGAGGATGTCGGATCGGCGCCAGCCACTTTAGCCGATCGCATACGAAAAGCGATTCCGTTCAAAGGAGAGCTCTACCAGGGCGCGTTCCTACGCAACGAATTTACGTACGGAGTGGTACTGTTCCAGCACGGCTATCTGCAGCAGGCCGAGGAGTCTTTTCTTGAGGTCGTCGCCGCCAAGCCGGACAATGCCGACGCCTACTACAACCTGGGTACGCTCAGCCTGAGGAGAAATGACTTTTCCGCTGCGCGCACTTATCTTGAAAAGGCTTTGAAGCTGCGTCCCAACTACCCTGAAGCGTGGAACAATCTGGGCATGATGGCCGCGCAGAAAGGAGACGCGGAAGATGCGATTCAGGATTTCCAGCAGTCGCTTTTGCTGCGGCCCAGGTATGCCATTGCGCTCCTGAATCTGGGCAACGTCTACCGGCGGCAGCGGGACTTTCCCAAAGCGGAGGAAAGCCTCCGTCATGCCCTTGAGATTCAACCCGACGATCCTGAAGTCAACTACAGTCTTGGCATGCTTTACGCCCAGCAGGACCAGGTGCAGCTCGCGGCGGACTATTTGAGCAAGGCGATTGACCTGCGGCCGGCTTATCCCGAAGCTCTGAACAATCTCGGCGTTCTTTTCGTGCGGGGACAGGATTACTCCAAGGCTGAGGAGAAATTCAGGACAGGAATTCGCGTTGCCCCGAACTACGATCAGTCCTATCTCAATCTTGCCCGGCTCTTCGTGATGCGCGGCGAGACGGAAAAAGCCAGGGAGGTGTTGCAGGAGCTCCTGCAACTGCAACCCAAAAATCCGGCCGCGACGCAGGCCCTGGAGATGCTGCGATGACGGGCTCTATGAGCGCGTCATGCAGCGCAGGTAGGTTCCGCACTCCGATCTCTTAAATATTTTGGATGATCGCCCCACGGCCGCGCCGCCAGGCCCATATGCTCATGAATGTCCTGGTTGGTCATGCTGCCCGTACCAATGCTTGACGGCTGTATCGGCGCGCTTGCCGTCCTTTCATGACGGTTGGTGTTGTTATAATCATTGCCATCCATGATCTTTCCGCGACGCCGCTTCCTCGGATCATCTCTCTTCGTGCTCGGCAGCACACTCACAGATGCTCTTGCCACTCCACTGTGGAAGTGGAAGAATCCACTGACCGTGGAAGCTGCGGCAGCGGAGCCCGCGTCGTCTCCGGTTCAGTTTATTGACGTAGCGCAAAAAGCCGGACTGAACGTCCCGAATGTCTGGGGCGGCATCACCCAAAAAAGGCTCATCATTGAAACCAAGGGAAGCGGACTCGCTTTTTTCGACTACGACAATGACGGATGGTTGGACATCTATTTGACCAATGGAAATCGCCTCGATGCGCATTGGCCGGCGGGCCAGGAGCCGATCTCTCACCTGTACAAGAACAACCGCGACGGCACCTTTACCGACGTGACGCATAAGTCGGGATTGGGGCGTACCGGCTGGCAAACAGGCGTCTGCGTAGGTGATTACGATAACGATGGATGGGACGACCTCTTTTGCTGCTTCTGGGGCCATAACATTCTCTTCCATAACAACGGAAATGGCACCTTCACCGATGTAACGCATAAGTCGTGCCTTGCGCAGGAAAAAGGCCGCTGGGCCACAGGCTGTAATTTCCTTGATTATGACCGGGACGGCCACCTCGACCTTTTCGTATGCAATTTCATCAAGCTGGATCCGGACAGGATTCCATCGGCCAATGACATGAGTTTCTGCCAGTGGAAAGGCGTCCCCACAATGTGCGGCCCGCGCGGACTTCCCGGGGACACAAACGCGCTCTACCACAACAACGGAGACGGCACGTTTACAGACGTTTCAGAGAAGGCGGGCATTCTCAAGCCCGGGCCGCGCTACTCCATTAGCGCCACCTCGTACGATTTCGACAACGACGGGTGGCCCGATATCTATGTCGCGGTGGACTCGGAACCAAGCATTCTATTCCACAACAATCACGACGGCACTTTCACTGATCTCGCGGTAATGGCCGGTTGCGCTTACAACGAGGACGGTCACGAACAGGCCGGAATGGGCCTCGCCGTGGCCGACTACGACTGCGACGGCTGGTTCGACATCTTCAAGACCAACTTTGCTGATGACACCTGCGATCTTTACCACAACAACGGGGACGGCACCTTCACTGATCTGTCGTTCAGCTCAGGCGTCGGGATCAACAACAATTATGTAGCCTGGGGCTGCGGCTTTATCGATTACGACAACGACGGCTGGCAAGACATTGTTCAGGTCAACGGGCACGTCTACCCGGAGGTCGACAACTACAAGTTCGGAGAAACGTTCAAGAATCCGCGACTCGTGTACCGGAATCTCGGCAACGGCCATTTTCAGGACGTTTCGGCACTGATGGGGCCCGGCATAAGTGAGCGTTTTTCCAGCCGCGGAGCTGCTTTTGGAGACTATGACAACGATGGCTGCATGGATGTCCTCATCTTGAACATGAACGATCTGCCTTCGCTCCTTCGCAATGTCGGGGGCAACAAGCAGAATTGGATCAAGATCAAGCTGGTGGGCACCAGGTGCAATCGCACCGCAATTGGAGCGCGGGTGCGTGTCACCACCGGCAAACATATCCAGATGGACGAGGTGAACAGCGGCACAAGCGTCATGTCGCAGAACGACCTGCGCCTTCACTTCGGTCTTGGCAAGCTCGAGACTGTGGATTCGATCGAAGTCAAATGGCCGACCACGCAGAAGATCGAACGCTTCGAGCAGATCAAAGCGAATCAGATACTCACGATTCGCGAAGAGCATGGGATCGTCGCAAGATCCAAACCTTCATCGACGTAGCATGTGTTCGAATCCGGTATCGGGAGATCGCGGCAACGGATCGAATGCTTTCCTTTTCAATGCGCGGCCGGATAAATCGGCTGCCCACCGACCAGGAACTGCTTGACCTCCCGCCGCTGGCGTTCGACTTCAGCCGCCTGTTGCTTCTTCATCGCATCATGCAGCTGGAACTCCTTGCTGGCCTCTGCCGTCTCGCCGATCCGATCGTAGGCCACCGCCAGCCGATAATGAGCATCCACCAGCTCTGGCTTGGCTGCGATTGCCTTTGTGTAAGAGTCAATCGCCTTCTCAAAGTCGCGCCGGGAGTAGTAGAGAATCCCAAGTTGCAAGTAAGCTTCACCGCATTTGGCGTCGATCGTCACAGCTTTGTTGAGCAGTCTCTCCACATGGTCTAGAACCTGCTGGTCCGTCGGCTGCGCTTGCCCTTTCCAGATCGCCATCGCGTAATAGTAATTCGCGAGAGAGCTTCCGGGTTCGAGATCGGCAAACCGCGCCAACCTCTGCTCAACACATCCCAGTGGATTGGGCGCCACCACCTCAATGTTGCCCATGAAGAGATAGGGCTCGGGGTTGGCCGGACTGAGATCGGAGGCATCGCAGAGGCTTTGCGCCGCCTCCTCGTAGTGGGCGCTTGCAAACTGGGCGGTACCAAGCGCAGTCAGCATTCTCACCGATTTTGGATATGCCTTTGCCCCGTCCTGAAAGACCTCCTGGGCTTGCAATATGGCCCGGTGAAGCAGCAACTCAGAGCCCCACGCAAAATAGTTTTCTTCGCTCGGATCCAGGCGAACAGCTTGCTCATATTCGTGCACGGCAGCCAAGGGATCGCCCGCCGATTCGTCAAGCTCGGCCGCCAGCCGATGCAGGTCAGCACTTTCGCCATGCGCGAGCAGCTTCTCAAGGTGTTCGCGGGCCTGCGATACATTGCCGGCTCCTTTCAAAGCCAGCGCCAGCTGGTATTCGTTGTCACGATTGGCGGGATCGATCTGGTATGCGACCTGAAGCAGAGGAATCGACTCGCTGTATCTGCCGGCGTGGAGATAAAAATCGCCGAGCTGACGATTTGCCCCGAAGTTGCTGGGAGCGCTGCCAAGAGCTGCGCGCAGCTTGCCTTCAGATTCGTCTGCTCCGCTGGCGGTACGAGTGGAATCTGCAGCATCGTGACCTGGACCGTTCGCTTTGAGCGTAAGCGTCTCGCGCGTGAGAGCTTCGCTCGTTCGCAGGCTGGTGTCCGATCCGTGGCCCCCCGCAGCAGTCCAATCCATCACCCCCGCGACTGTGAAATCCGGCTTGTCGGCGAATTCCATTGCCTGGGTTGAAGGCGGTGC
>Ga0302275_10007431_pt1 | contig 10195 bp, 8 predicted proteins | sample III_Bog_N2_2_FD_200229 | JGI IMG/M metagenome (GOLD analysis project Ga0302275, IMG submission 200229) | Peat permafrost microbial communities from Stordalen Mire near Abisko, Sweden - III_Bog_N2_2 | ecosystem: Environmental > Terrestrial > Soil > Wetlands > Peat | place: Sweden: Abisko... | reverse complement strand
CTTGAGGTTCTTGAAGACCTGGAACCAACGCCTGTCCTGGTGAGCGCATGCCGCAGGCTGAAAAGAGCCGGCTTCAGGCTGGCGCTCGACGACTTTACGTGGAAGCCGGGCATTGAGCCGCTGGTGGAACTGGCCGACTACGTCAAGATCGACTTTCTCGCCGTGGACGCACATGAACGCAAGCTGCTTTTGGATCGGTTGAGCTACCGCGCCGTTGCCCTGGTGGCCGAAAAAGTGGAAACACGCGAACAGTTCAAGACGGCCTGCGACGAGGGCTTCACGCTGGTGCAGGGATACCATTTTTGCCGGCCGGTGATGCTCAGGAATCGCAAGATTCCGGCCAATCGTCTTTCGCAGATCGAGATTCTGTGCGCGCTGCAGGACGAAACAGCCGATCTGCGCAATATCTCACGACTGGTAAAAAGGGATACGTCGCTCACCTATCGCATTCTCAGGCTGATTAACTCGCCCATGTACGCCGTTCAACAAGAGGTGCGCTCGGTAGAGGGGGCACTGGTGGTGATTGGAGAAGACGCCTTCCGCCGCGTGGCCACACTGGCAATTACCAGCGATTTAAATGCCGGGCAGAACCAGGAGGTGCTGCGTCTGGCATTGGTGAGAGGGCGGTTTTGCGAGCTGGCAGCCAGAGTCTACGGCTTGAATCCCACAGAGCAGTACCTGGTGGGTATGCTGAGCCTGCTGCCTGCCATGCTGCGGATTCCGATGGACGAGCTGACCCCGTCGCTGCCCCTGCGCGAGGAGATTCGACAGGCATTGAACGATGCGGAAAGCCCGGTGCGCGGCCTGCTCGCGTGGGTGATTGCGAACGAGCAGGGCGACTGGACGCTTTGCAGCCAAACTGCGCGGAGATGGAGCATGGACAGCGCACCACTACAGCGCTGCTATGCACAAGCGATCGTCTGGGCTGAATCGGTGCTGCACTTCGCCTAGAAATAGGCCCGCCAGAGGCATGAGGGTTCCCGCTTTCTCGACCTGCTAACGCCAACCCACACATGCTTGTGCTACCATCCCGGCAAGAATCCAAAGCCCGCCAGAGGTGTTCCCAATGGACGAACTAACCGGGTCCCCGTCTGCTGACTCTTTGCCCTCCGTCAATTTCACGCCTGTCCGCTCTGCGCCAATGACCTTCGGACAGACGCTGGACCGCATCTACCATCTGATGCGCGCCCACCTGCGTCTATTTCTGGGAGTTGCCTCCGTTCCCGCGGGCGTCATGCTCTTCTACGTAGCCGCCGTCCTGTGTGTCGTGATTCCGACTATGCTGGGGCAAATCAGGGAGCATACTCCCGGAATCGGCTCCGTGGCAGGCTTTTCACCATGGTTTATTCCCCTCATTCTGGTCTTCTACCCGATTCTTCTCGCTATGTTCGCCCTTTATCTACCGGCGGCGGTCTTTGCTTCAACACAAGCCGACTTGGGCGTGAAGGTTACCGTAAAACAGGCCTATGGCGCGGCCTGGAGCCACTTTGGCCGTTACGTGTGGCTGCTGATTCTCACTGCCCTCAGCGTCGTCTTGCCGGTCGCCGTACTCGTGGCGCTGATTGCCACGGTTGCCGTTTTGCTGGGACTGGGCCACTCTAATCCTGCGGCTTCGTTTTTCCTCGTCCCCCTGATTTTGCTTTTCTATCTGGCGATTCTCATCTACTCAGTCGTGGTGATGATCCGGCTTGCGGCGTCGATTCCAGCCTGCGTCGAGGAGGGGATCACGGCGTGGGCGGCAATACAGCGCAGCCTGCTGCTGACACGGAACTCGATGGGGCGCGTTTTTCTGGTGGTACTGGTTGTGTATGCCATCGTCTATGCCGCGTACCTGGTGAGCATCCTGCTTTTGCTGGCGCTGGGCGCTCTGGTGGGGATAGCAGCGATGGCGGTGCATGTGACCGTCGGTTCGGTGGCTTTCGTAGTGCTTGTCGGCATCGCCGTTCTGGCTTATCTTGCTTTGTTTGTGGCGTACATCCTGCTCATCTACTCGGCGATGACGACGGCACTTGCCGTGCTCTACCACGACCTGCGGAGACGGCTGGACAACGCTGCGCCCGCACAGCAGACGGCATGAGGAACCAGCGCCGGATCGCGGGCCGCAGAAACCGACGGCCGATTTGCGGCCATGTTCGGGATCAGCCCGGCCCTTGCTGGGAATAAATTTGCGGTCGAGCGGGGCTACGCTGCATCCGGGGCAGGGTCTGGCTCATCTGAGAGAATAGATGGCAGTGAATCCCATGCACCATTTTGCGCTCCGGAGTGGAGCAAAAACGCTTGCCTGCGCGGCGGCCTTTTGGGTAGCGGCGGCGTCGGGGCAGAACCCAAGCTCGGCCCTCAATCCCTTCTTCGGGAGCGTAACGGCGCATCCGGCAACGGACGAGACACTCATGCTCTCGCTCGACGACGCGGTGCGGCGTGGCCTGGACAACAATCTTGGGCTGAGGGAAGCCGAAAGCGGCGAAACAGCTCTGCATGGCGAAAGGAATCAGGCTCTGCAGGGATTTTTGCCCACTATCACTCTGACCGGCGCCACTGGCGTTTACGAGCACAACCTGGCCGCGGAGGGATTTGGTCCCGGCGTCATCGCCAAGTTCGCCACCTTGTTTCCGAGCGGCCAGTTTCCGGGGGGAATGTCGCTCATCACAAAGGACGACTTGACCGAGGGGCGGGTTCACTATAGCCAGACGCTGTTTTCAGGGCCGGTGATCGCCGGATGGCGGGCGGCGGGCGCGGCGGAAAGGGCGGCGCATTTTGCCAAAATGACCGCGCGCGGCGAAGTGGTGCAGCAGGTGGCCACTGCTTACCTGCACGCCATTGCCGCATCGAGCGAAGTAGACAACGCCAAGGCGCTGGTGGCTGAAAGCCAGGTGCAGTTTGACCATGCCCACGCCGCGCACGAGGCGGGCACGGCGGCGAATCTCGACGAGTTGCGGGCAAAGGTGGAGCTGCAGTCGCAGCAGCAAGCCTTGATCTACGCGCAGAACGCCTACGAGAAAGACCTGATCCTGTTGAAACGCGAGATTGGTGTTGCGCCGGGGCAGAAGATTGCGCTTACCGATCCTGCTCCTTATAGCGACCTTGCCGAGCAGACACCGGAGGAAGTGCGCGCCATCGCCTACAAGAGTCGCCAGGACTATCAGAATCTGCAGAATCAGGCAGTGGCGTACAAGGCGATCCACGCGTCCTACCGCAGCCAGCGGTATCCGACGCTCCGGTTCGACAGCTACTATGGCACCAGCACGGTGAATGGCGCGGGAACGCGTGGCGATTTCCTCGCTATGGGTTCATTGAGCGTGCCGATTTTCCGCGAAGCCAGCCTGCGCGGAGACGAGGATGCCTCTCAGGCGCAGGTGGAAGCGGTGAATGCGCAGCTTGCCGACCTGACGAACTTGATCGACAAGCAGGTGCGCTCGGCGCTGCTTGACGTGAATGCAAGCCACCGCCTGGTGGATGTTGCACGATCGAACGTGGAGCTGGCTACGCGCGCCCTTAGCGACGAAACCGATCGCGTAAACGCTGGCGTAGACGACAATCTTCCCCTGGTGACGGCGCAGACTGCGCTGGCAAGCGCGGAGAACAACCAGGTGGAGAGCCTCTACCGGTACAACCTGTCGAAGCTAGCGCTGGCGCGTGCCGCCGGTGTTCTGGAGCAGCAATACCGGGACTACCTGGGTAAATGAGTTTCGTCCCAAGAGCGGTTTAGCGCGTTCGAGACAAGCTTTGCGCGGGGCCGCGGCTACTGGGCTGCTGAAACCATATTTTGAAATGATCCCGGTTACCGTAGACGCGGAGCAACGCGCGCTGCGAAGGGCCAGAGCTTCGAGAATTGATTCCCGATTGACGTAATTGACTTGAACTGAGGAATATCGAAGCCTTGCTCCGTGTAACGTAGAAAGCAGAGGGGCAGCGGGGAATGAGTCGAAAACTCAGGATCGTCTACTACGTGGAGCGGGATGCGGCGGCACTGGCCTGGAGAGCGGCACAGTACTTCGTGGAGATGGTTGAGGAAGCGGTTGAGGCCGAAGGCTGGGCGCGGATCGCGATCAGCGGCGGATCGACTCCCAAGGCGGCCTTCGCGTTGCTGGCCGACCCCCACCACCCGTGGCGCAACCGGATGCCGTGGGAAAAGCTGGACCTTTACTGGGTGGATGAGCGGTGCGTTCCGCCCGACAACGAGGAAAGCAACTACCGCATGACGCGTGAGACGCTGCTGGAGCATGTGCCGCTGAGAGCAGAGCAGATTCACCGCATGGCGGGGGAGCTCGATCCGGAGCAGGCCGCAGCGCACTACGAGGCGGGTCTGAAATGCGGGTTCAAACTGGAAGGCGCGGATCTTCCGCGGTTTGACCTGATTGCGCTGGGGATGGGGCCGGATGGACACACTGCGTCTCTTTTTCCCCACACCGAGGCGCTGCACGAGACCAGCCGGATGGTTGTGGCCAACCACGTACCTCAAAAGGACACCTGGCGGCTGACGCTGACGTGGCCCGTCATCAACCGGGCAAACTCTGCTTTCTTCCTGATCGGCGGTGCGGATAAGGCACAGATTCTAAAAGAAGTATTCATGGGAGACCGCGATGTGGAACGGTTGCCGAGCCAGTTGATCAGACCGGCGAGCGGTATACTCACATTGATTCTGGACAGAAGTGCGGCCGCGTTGCTGCCCGCGCCCGACGACCAGGGCTGCGGTTTTTTGGAGAGGGAAGCATGATTTTGGCTGGAGATGTTGGCGGCACAAAGGTCAACCTGGCGCTTTACGACTTTATCGACGGGAACCTGAAGCACACGCGCGACAAGCAGTACCACGCCAAGGACTACACCGGGCTGGAAGATATCGTAAAGGAGTTCATTATCGCGGAGAAGGTTTCCGCGGCCTGTTTTGGGGTGCCGGGACCGGTGCGCGACGGACGTCTACGCCTGACCAACCTGCCGTGGACGCTGGACAGCCGTGAGCTGGCCACGAATTTGAAGATCGACCATGTCTTCCTGATCAACGACTTGCAGGCGAATGGATACGGGATTGCCGAGTTGAGCGCGGATCAGGTCTACACGCTGAGCGACGGCGATGCACGCCAGGTGGGAAACCGGGCGCTGATCTCCGCGGGGACAGGATTGGGCGAGACCTTCATGATCTGGGATGGGCGCGATTATGTTCCGTATCCTTCCGAGGGTGGCCACTCGGATTTTGCGCCGCGCAACGAAGACGAGATTGATCTGCTCAGGTTTCTCAAGCAGAAGTACAACGGACGCATCAGCTCAGAGCGCGTGGTGAGCGGCCAGGGCCTGACCAACTGCTACGAGTTTCTGCGCGAGGTGCGGGGCCTGGAAGAACCGGCGTGGCTGGCCGAGCGCATGACGGCAGAAGACCCGAACGCCGTGATTACCGAGCTGGCGATGAAGGCCAAAAGCGAGATCTGCGAGAAGACGCTGGACATGTTTGTGTCGGCGCTCGGCGCGGAGGCTGGCAACCTGGCGCTGACGATTCTGTCGGTGGGCGGCTTGTATTTGGGTGGCGGCATTGCGCCGCGCATTCTCGAAAAGCTGAAGGACGGCACGTTTATGAAGGCGTTTGCAGACAAGGGCCGGTTGAGCCAACTGCTGGTGAATACGCCGGTGCGGGTGATTCTTGAGAGCAAGACGGCGCTGATGGGCGCTGCAGCCTATGCCGAAGCGCGGGCGGCTGCAATCAGCGGGATCTCTCCGCGAGCGGCTTCAGTCAAGTTCTAACAGTGAATCGAATGGAAGCAAGCAAGGCCGGCCATCGTGGCCGGCCTTGCTTCGTTTGGAACGCCGTTTCAGTGCGGAGGCATGCCTCCACCGCCGCCGCCTCCGCCACCTCTTCCCCCTCCACCGCCTCTTGGACCGCCGCCGCCTCCCCCACCCTTTCCGTTTCCGAAGTCAACATTGATTGTCGTGTCGACTTCGACCGGTACGCCATCTTGCATGTAGGGCTTGTACTGCCATTGCGAGACAGCCGTAAGCGCGGCCGCAGTCAACGCGGCAGACATGGAGAACTGGCCGTGAATATTGCGCACCTTGCCATCGATTCCGATGGTGGCAAAGAGGGCGACACTTCCTCCGCCCATGCCCATCATCGGTCCGCCGCCCTGCGGCTGGATCGGCTTCACCTTCTTGATCAGCAGCGCCTCAGCCTCTTCCGGTTTCAGGGTGACCTTGTCGCCCTTGGGGTGAAGGGCCGTCGCCGTCGGCGTCAGAGCCGGGTCGTCGGGCTTGATGCCGTTCATCGCCACCAGCTCAGCCTTCACGATGGGGCGCTTGTTGTCGTAAAGCATTACCTTGCGCGGAAGCAGATTGCCCTGCATCACGGTAATGTGGTCGTAATAGCTGCTCAAGCTCCCATACGTCGAAGCCACCTGCAGCGCGGGAGCCACGGGATTGAAGCAGTAGGTTGGGAACATGCCGCTCGGCAGGTTCTGCACATCCGACATAAAGGGATTATCGGGCATGTTGGGGACAACCATGATGCAGTCGACTTTATCGTCGCCAAGCTTGTCCAGATGCCGGGCAAACTTGAACTTTGCCGGATCGATCTCGGCCTGGCCGGGGAGGGGGGAGAGAAATGCGGTCTGCAGATAGTCGTCGTAGAAATTGATTCCGCTGCCCTTCTCCTCATAGGCGACGTTTCCGTCGGCCGTATGCCATTCGGTGTAGGTGGTGTCTCCTCTTGTCCATGTGGCGCGGAAGACTTTGGGTGTGGCCCACCAATACTCGAAGGTTCCCAGATCGCCTGGATTGCCCTTCTCGTCGAAGAGCTGGTAGCTGGCCTTCATGTGCCAGGGCTTGAGCGTTGGGTCGTTGAAGTTGTAGAGGGCTGCGGCAGCAGTAAAGACGGCGCGAGGATCTTTAGGAAGACCGGCCCCCGGGGTGGTTGCGGCTGACTGACCGAATGCCTGCGGCAGAGCGGCCAGAAATAGTGCAAGAAAAACAAGCCTGCGCATAGTGGCGATAGGTTACCACGTTCAATTCACAACTCGCCAATAGTTCGATGCGCGAAGTATGTCCATGGAAAGGGCTGGTCAAAACCGGTCGCCATCTAACCTTGGAAGCCTCAATGGCCAAGGGTGAAGACTACGTTGATCGTCGTTTCAACCTCTACCGGCTGGCCATTCAAGAGGTAGGGGCTATAGGTCCAGGATTTCACCGCATTGATCGCTGCGTTTGCCAGCGGAAGCGATGGCGCGGCCACTGCATCCAGGTCTTTAATCTTTCCATCCTTCCCAATCCTGGCCTCAAGAATAACTACTCCTTGTTCGCCCTGCTCCTTCGAGCTGATTGGATATTCGGGCGGAGTATTTTTCAGCAGGTGCCCCATCAAAATGCCTGGCTGGCCTTCGGTGATCTGCTTTGACGAGTCGACCCGCGCAGCGGAATCGGCCGCGGGAGTCAAGGCCGGGTCAGTTGCTTCAATAAAATCAGGCTCCTCTGCATTGAAAGAAAATGCCGCTATCTTACCAGCGAAGACAACCACCTGACGCGCAAGGTATCGGCCCTGTGTCTTCACAATCTGCCCATATCCGGTCGTGAATATCTCCTTGTGAACCGTGAGCAAGGCCTTGGTTGGCGGGTCGAAACAGTACACATCGGGTACGGGAGGCGTGTTGAACGTGCCCGGTATTTGAAAGGGATCGGTTGCTGAGACACAGGTCCTGGTTTGCGCGCCGTTTCCAACCGTCTTGATGCCGAGCTCGTTACCTTTGGAGTCGAGAAGTGTACGGAACGGCAAGGGATAGAAGAGATACGAAGTCAGGTTTCCCTCAAAATACTTCAAAGGGGCGCCACTGTCTTTGTAGTAACTAGAGCCGTCTGCCGTGGTCCATCTTGTATGTTCAACCCCTTTGCGCGTCCAACTCATGCGGTTTACCTTTGGCGATGCCCACCAATACTCCCATGTTCCCTTTTCCGTGGGATTGCCCTTCAGGTCGTAGAGCTGATAGCTGGCCTTCAGATGCCAGGGCTTGAGTGTAGCGTCGTTAAAGGCGTAAAACGGAAGGGCTGCGGCGAGCAAAGCGTGCGGATCGCTGGGGGCGTCGGCAGCCGGAGCCGCGGATTGGCCAAATGCCGGCGACACAGCCGCCAGACAGAGTGCCAGAAGAAGTTGTAAGCGCATGGTGCAGACAGGGTAGCACGCTCACTGGATAGACGGCCAAGGTGGCGTTGACGGGTTTACGGGCGAGAACCTGTAACCGAGCGGAAGCGCGACGTAGTGGTGAAAGAACACGGCGGCCAACAGAGCGCGCGGCATGGAGTGATGCAAACAGATTAGTCCTGCCGGCGCGGGGATTTCAGCCTCAGGGTATGCTGAGTGGGCGCATACCATGGCTTTTTCGCACTCCACTGGTCAGCGGAGATATGTCTACGGCAGCCTGCGCGAGCTGCTGACGCCGTAGCAGGCAGCCATTCAATTATTGGATACTGTTTGAGCGGCCAAACGGCAGCGGCTGACGGGCGTGGCGCTGCTTGAAAACAACCGAACGGAGAGGGGCTGAGACTTGACTCGTTTCTTACTGCGCTGGGGGTTTCGCGTTCTCGCGGTGTTGGTGGCCGCATTCGCGGTGGTCTATGTGTCCGATTGGTCGGTCTACCAGCTAAGGGGCGCGCCGCAGTCGAAGGTCACCGTGAATCGCTACGTCGCCATTCCTCTGAAAGGGCTCAAGACGGAGTACGACTACCTGGGCACGCTCGATCAGCCCTGCGCCGAGGCGTTGTTTTCGCAAGGCGGCCAGAGCCCCTGCTGGCAGTTGCGCCGGAATCCCAACCAGGGAATGACGATGTGAGGGCTTTCTCGAAGATCAACAAGATGCTGGATTGGATCGCAGCGGGACCACCGGGCACGTCACATGAACAGGTGATACCAGTCACGCTACGAAAATGCGACTAGGGCTAGCATCATGGAATTCTTGCACTGTTTCGAGAGAGTATGTACAGCCGCACGCAAAACGACAACGGCACGTTCAACTCGCGGTGCCTCGACTGCTTTATGACGATCGCCTCCTGCGTTGAAGCCGAAAAGGAACTGGCTTCTCTGGAAGCGCATCATATTTGCCCTGAAAAAGCGCTCTACGAGCTTATGCAGCGCGAAAGGGCAATCGAGCAGCAGATTTCGCACCCGGCGAACTGATTGCTACTGCGCGGTTACGCCGCGCTCAGGACTAAAACCGCGGTCCAGTGCCATGAGCGCAGCCTTCATAAAGCCCAGAGTGTGCGCCATGCCTGCATGCCACGGCGCAGAGCAGGTCATCTGCGGGCTGTGGTCGGGAATAAGAACGCCGTCGAAGCGGTTGCGGTAGAGAATCGCCATCACGCGCAGCATGTCCACATCGCCATCGTCGATAAAGGTCTCTTTGTAATCGGGAACCTTGCCGTGGATGTTGCGGAAATGAACGTAAGCAAGGCGCTTTTGCGCGGCGTATTGCTCAACCGTTTCGTACAGATCGCCTTCGGTCATCTCGGCCAGTGTGCCCAGGCAGAACTCGAGCACGTTCGAGGGGCTGGGCGCAATGTCAATGAGCCGCTGATACATGGCCTGCTGATAGACGAGCCGCGGCTGGCGGCGCATGGTGGGCGTGGGCGGATCGTCAGGATGCGCGGCCAGGCGGACGCCGGCCTGCTCGGCGACGGGCAGCACGTCTTCAAGGAACCGTTGCAGGCGGCTCCAAAGTTCGTCATGAGTAATGGTGGGCAAAAAGCCGGCGGGAGCGTTGGTGTCGTAGATCATGTTCCAAACGGTGCCGTTGGGAATGGGCGTATCGACCTCGCCATCCATGCCGACCGAGACAGCGCCGCCGCGGGCATAGGGTCCGCTCACCCGCCCACAGACTCCGGCGATGGAGAAGTTGTAGCCGAGCGTACCGATGCCGGCCTCGCCCATGGCGCGCAGAATCGTCTTCACATTTTCAATGTGTTTGGCGCGGAGGGGTCCGTCGAGCAGAACGTCATACCAGTGCGCGGGGTCGAGATTCTCAATTGCTTCAAGCTTCAGGCCGGCGGCTTCAACCTGCTTGCGCAGCGCGATCAGCTCCTCTACGGTCCAAAGGCGATTGGGATCGCCGGCCACTCCCCAGGGCTTATCTTTCTCGCCGGTGGGCTGGTTCTGCGCCGGGTTAGCCTCGCCCTGGCGAAAGTAGTCGACCAAATGAACGATCACGTGTGTGCAGCCGGCCTGTACGGCGAA
>Ga0302275_10007422_pt1 | contig 10204 bp, 6 predicted proteins | sample III_Bog_N2_2_FD_200229 | JGI IMG/M metagenome (GOLD analysis project Ga0302275, IMG submission 200229) | Peat permafrost microbial communities from Stordalen Mire near Abisko, Sweden - III_Bog_N2_2 | ecosystem: Environmental > Terrestrial > Soil > Wetlands > Peat | place: Sweden: Abisko... | reverse complement strand
CTTCAGTTCCATCGCCCTCGCATTTCTAGTTTCTATCTCCGTTGGACTCATATTCGGAATCTACCCGGCTACCAAGGCCGCACGCCTCGATCCGGTGGAGGCCATTCGCTATGAGTAAATGGACCTGCTTCCTGAAAAAGCATATTTCCGCGACCAGGATTTCGTCGCAACACCCACAATCTCCCCTCATCGATGGAGCCCTTGGATGAGTTTCACTCGCATTGCCGTTGCCTTGCTCTCAACTGGTTTTGCCCTGCTTCCCGCGATGGCACAGTCTCCGGAAAGCTATCGCGGAATGCTCACTGCACGCGTGCGCTCCAACCAGCTTCCACCCCCCGGTCACCTCAAGGACTACATTCAGGATGGCAAGCTATCCCTTGGCTTGCGCGACGCGATTTTGCTGACTCTTGAAAACAACTCGAATGTGCAGATTGACGAGACCCAGGTTGAATCTCAGAAGTTCAATCTCCTCAGTCAGTTTTCGCCCTTCGATCCGTCGCTGCAAAGCAGTCTCATTATCAACCGGTATTCAACGCTCGGCTACTCTCAATTGCAGGGCGTGGGTGTATCGACGAATGCCATCTCGAATTCACTGAGTCAGACCGGGCAGGTAACTTACACACAAACCTTCTCGCCCGGCACGAACATTCAAGCAGCCATCTCCACGAATAAATCCTCGTCGAACAATTCCTACTTTTACTACAATCCGTTCTTCAATTCCACGCTGACCTTCACAATCACGCAGCCCTTGTTGCGCGGCGCCGGCCGCTTTGCCAACACGGCGCTCATTCAGATCGCACGACGCTCGCTCAATCAATCGCGCTCCAGCTTTGAAGCCGAGGTGAACGATGCAATCTTTCAGGTTGTGAACCAATATTGGACCGCGGTGCAGGCCCGCGGCGCACTCGATGTGCAGCAGAAATCTCAGAAACTTGCCGAAGCCAGTTACGATCGCGATAAGCGCCTGCTCGAACTGGGAGCGCTGCCTCCGCTCGACATTTATCGCTCGCAATCGGAAGTGGCTGCGCGCAAAGTCGAGGTCATCCAGGCGGCGTATGCGCTTACCCAGGCCGAAGAAGCACTGCGCCTCACCATCGGCGCCGATCGCGATGCGCAGGCTCACTCGCTTGAATTGAACCTGACCGAGAAGCCGCAACCCGATTCCGAGCTCGAAAACATTGATGCGGACTCCGCGCTTGACCACGCGCTGAAACAGCGGCCGGAACTGGATGCCGCGAACGATGCGCTGGCAAACGATGAAACGAGCATCAAGCTCGCGCATAACCAGCTCGAGCCTAACCTGCAGGTATCTGGTTTCTATCAAAGTGCCGGTTTGGGCGGCAACCAATACAACTTGTTCACCGGGCAGTTTATTGCGCCGGGCGGTTTTGGTTCGTCGATGAGCCAGCTCTTCGGCTTCGGCTACCCAGGGTATGGTGGAACGCTCTCGCTTACGCTCCCCATCAAGAATCGCGCCGGGCAGGCTGTGATGGGAAACGCGCTTGTATCGCGTACCCATGACCTCTATGCCAGCGGACAGATCAGAGAGCAGATCACGCGGGAAGTGCACGATGCTGTTCACCAGCTCGAAGAGGCGCGCCAGGCCTTGGCGGCCGGCGCAACGTCCTTCGATCTGGCGCAGAAAACGCTCACCTCAGAGCAGCGCAAGTACGAGCTCGGCGCGGAAACCAACTACTTTGTGCTCGACGCCCAGACAAAGCTCGCCCAGGCTGAACTGATCTTGCTGCAAACGCAGGTGAATTACCGCGTTGCCTTGGCCGCTGTAGGACACTCGACCGGCGACCTGATCAATCCCTATCATGTGCAGATCGCCGAAAGATCTCACTAAGTGCGGCGCGCTTCCCTCAATGCAGTTTCGGCCGATCTGGTTCTACCGCGGAACTGAAATGCTCACCGCATCCGCATCTTCTTCTGTAGCGGAACCAGCCAGAATCTCGCGTGCCTGCTGGGCGAGAAGGTTGTGGCCGCGCGTGGTGGGATGAAGGCTGTCCCAGAAAAGGTAGGTGTCGGGATCGACATTCAATCCCTGCGAACTGTCTTTGACATTTTTCAACTCAAACTTTGCTGGCGATGCCACAATCTTGTTGAGAAGACCGAACACATCCAGTTGCACGATCTGGATGTGCTTGCTTTGATTGGACGCGCGCAGAAGCGCCAGGCCGCTATCGAGAACCTGGTTGTAAAGCCGTGCGGCTTTGGTGGCGGGAACCGAAGACTTGCTTGAGCCATTGAAGCGAGGGACCAGTCCTAGAGGCGGCAGATTGGGGACCAGGAACTGGGTCGCGCCGGCATGGATAAGCCGCTCGACATTGAGGGTTTGATTGAGGCCAGCGTCAATGACGTCGTCGTCCGATGTGGCGTTGAGCAAATCGTTGGCTCCGCCCCACACCACGAAGAGGGTCTTGTCGGTGATTTTAGGATGCGTGCCAAGATAGTCAGTCACTTGCTGGCCGATGTTTTTAACCTTTACCGAGAATGCATTCGACGGGCCGAACGAAAGCACCGATGTCCCATCGCCGGTGAAGGCAAAGCCGTAAGCGAAATTGGTTCCACCATCGAGGGAATCCTTGATAACCGGTTTGGAGGCTAAGGTTGCGGCTAACTGCTCGATCCATACGCCAAAATACTTTTTCGCGCGCGGTTGCGTGTCGGCACCGTCGGTAAATCGGCCATCGGTGTAGTCGGCAATCGGACCGGGGACGCGGAAGCCGTACTTAGCCTCGGTGAGGTGCGCAACGTTGCCCGTGTCTGAAAGCGAGTCTCCGAAAACCACGATCCGCGTGTAATTCGGTGCCTGCTTTGCCTCCTGCGCCTGACCGTTGATCAGAGTTAGAGCGAGCAGGACGGCGGACAAAAAGCAGAAGGCTCGAAGCTGTTGGAATGCAGGCAATTGGCACAGCGCGGTGCGGTCACGCAACGAACCCACTCGCATTGAAAACCTCCCTGGATCATGGATCGCGGCGCATTTTCTCAAGTGAAATAGCCGCGATAAGTATGGTTCGGCTTAAGCGAAGCAGCGCCTGCTCAATCTGAAATGCACGCAAAGGGGGGAGTAGCCTGAGCGTTGGTTCGCGCTTCGGGAATGCAAGCACGATATCGCAACGCAAGTATTTCTACAAGGCTTTGTTCCGGTTCGAGAGTTCAATTTCCTCGCGCGGACGTCCAGCCGCTTCTGTAAGTCGTTTTATCTTATGAGCCATACGGCTTACCGCCTGCCAATCCATCGCGGGCCGTGGCTTCTGGTACGATTCCACTTGATGCAGGAGATTTGCTCGCCGCCTTCGGAAGGATCGATTCTCGCCGTTCTTGTCCTTTATGGATGCGCCGCTTCCGAGAGCCAGTCGTACCGGTCGCTTCTCGACATCCTGTCAACGGATGCGGACCTGGCCAGCCGCATTTCGCTACTTATTTATGACAACTCCCCCGGGGCCCATCCGCTGGATGAAAAAGCGTTGCCGGGGATTAACTATGTGCATGATGCTGCCAACCCCGGCCTTGCGGCCGCGTATAACTTTGCACTGGCGCGCGCCGCGGAGAAGCAGTTTGAATGGCTGCTTTTGCTCGATCAGGACACGATGCTTACGCGGGAGTTCCTAGTCGAGCTTCTGCAATCAACAAGCTCGCTCCATGCGAAGGCCGAAGTCGCTTCCATTGTTCCCAAGTTGACATTTCATGGAGATGTTTGCTCTCCCACGGCGAATTTCCTCCATCAATTACGGCGGCCTTACATGCGTTCCTATGCCGTGGCGCGTGAGACGACAGGCATTCAACTGAAGCCGTATTTTGCATTCAATTCGGGCGCAACCCTCAGAGTTTCGGCGCTCCAGTCGATCGGCGGATTCCCATCGGACTATTGGCTCGATTACCTCGACCATGCCACCTTCGCCGCGTTGAGCGCGCGCGGTTATTGCATGTACATTCTGAAATCCGAACTGGAGCATGAGTCGTCGCAGGGAGCTGTGGGCAGCGTCTCGCCTGCGCGGCTTCGCAATCTGCTTTCGGCGCAGGCGCGCTTCGTGCGGGAAAACGGGAAATTCCTCGATCGGGCTCTCTACAGGCTTTGGTTATTGCGCTGCGCACGGATTTGGTGGCTGCGTCATCCGGACAAGAGTCTTGGGAAGGAGGCCGCGATGCAGGCGTTGGGGCTGAATACCGGATTACAGCCGGCTTCAACGGGAAAACCTCCTCAACCGAAGGCTTGACATTGCAACGCGCAAACTTTGGCGAAAGCGCCGGGACCGCCAGCGTGAACGTCTCCAAAAGCAATCAGGGCGCTACATAACCCAGCAGTTCATCCGTTGTTTGACCCTCGCATTGCGGATCCTGACTTACAAAGTGGTCCACCGCGGTACTGCAACGGTACAGCGGGACCAACCCCGAACCCGGCTTGGAATACGCATAGCCATTGGTTCCGAGCGCACGCTCTCCCTCGCACGCACGGTCGAGCGAAATGAAGTAATCTTTTTGCCCGCGTTTGCAGCCGTAGAAAGGTGTCGTCGCCCCATGCCCTGAGTTGGCGTAGAGATGACCGAGCGTTTGCTGCAGTTTGAACTTCGCATCCGAAGAGATCCAACCCGTGGTCACCTCGTGCGCCTCACCGTTGTAGTAGCGGTCGAATGCCAGCAGTGGATTGGTTGCGGGCTGCCACTTGATCGGCATCAGAATCCACGATTCGATGCGCGCGGATTTTCCTGCTTCGGCCGGCGTCGCGTCCCACGCTGGTTGCGGCCACGAGGTCGAGACGTACAGCTCGATCGTGGGATACGTCGAGATGTTCACGTTGCCGAATTCGTCGTGGACGATCCCGGCAATGAAATTTACCTCGTATCCCGTCAAATTCGTATCCATGATTCCAAGCTGATGCCACGGCGTTGCGCCGGTCAATAGCGAGTCTTTGTCGATTTTGTAAAGTTCCACTCCCCACTGTCCATACTCGGCCACATCCCCTGTCGTCGAGGGAGGCCGCACCGGCCGGCAATAAACCGCGTACCACTCGCCGGCCTTGTTGTCGAAAGCCACGTCGCCCCAAATTGGCGCCGGATCGTCCTGATCCAGACCGTTGGTCGTCATCACCCCCTGCACCGTGAAATGAACTCCGTCGGCCGATGTGGCAAGCTTGTGCTTGGTGTCGGGATTCGTATCCTCGTAGAACATGGTGATCGCCGATTTGCCGTCAGCGTTATATACCGAGGGTTGACCCTCGCCGTAGAATTCGATTGTCGGACTCGGCAGGATCGCACTCGGATACTTCGTGAAGTGCGTTCCATCTTTTGAGAACGCCACGCCGATGCCGTTCGCTATGCCCGACGCCGCGTTTGTGGCCACGTAGTAGAGCGCGTAAGTATAGGTGACCCCGTCGCCCAGCGGGTTCACAAATTGTCCTTCAACCACCTTCGGATTGCACGTATAGGCAGAGTCCCAGGCGCCAGGTGTCTCAGCCAGCACCAGCTTCGGTCCCTCCGTCTTTCCTGTAACCATGTCGATGGAGGCATACCAGATGGAGTCGGTGTTTTGCTTGCTATCGGCCGGGTTGATACCCTGGCTGCACCACCAGAACCGGCGTACATTTCCCTGCTCAATGATGGACGGCGAGTAGTTGTAAACACCGGGATTCCCGACAGCCCCGTTTGGAAGCGATTTAGAGCACCCGCCCAGCATCAGCGCGCCGCACGCGGCCAGGGTCACTGCCGTTCGACACACCAGGTTTCGCAACGTCCTCATGCTTCGGTCTTCTCCGCTACAAAGGCTTTTTCTTCGCGCCTGGATGACCGTTCCCAAGGCGTATTTCTCGAAGCGGCCGGATGCCGGCCTTACACACAGCAACTCAACCAGCTGTCCGCGGTTTGCCGGGCTGTTTTTCCCAGCAGACGGTTCCATGGGGAATCCGCGAACCGGCTGTGTACAGGAGTCCAGTATGTAATCGCACCTTCATTTTAAATCCAGCTTTCGTTTTCGTCGAAACCTTTTTGCCGAGGAAAGCTGGACCATCCGCATCGCAAAAATGGCCGCTTACCGCGAGTTTTCAGCCACCATCGGGGCTGATCTGGCCCGCTGCGGACGGATTGGCGACCCTGCCGTCCAAGGCTTTAGACTGGCGCAATGCGCTCCGTGTCTCGCCGTTTCAGGCAACGAATCGAAAGACCCTTCAAAGTCGCAGAACAAGGACACTTGAAGAAGTTTCGGCTGTTCGTCCCCTTCGTGCAAGGGAAGATCGGGCTTGAGATTGGCGGCCCCAGCGATGTGTTCCGCCCGGGAAATGCGCTTCCGGTATACGAAGAAGCTTTGCGCATTGACAACTGCGACTTCTCCGGGGCGACTGTATGGACGCAACATAGTTCGACTTTTGTGTTCAATGCGCAGAAAGATCCTGGGAAAACGATCGTATCCGAGGGTTCCGCATTAAAAGAAGTCGCCGACTCGACCTACGATTTTGTTTTATCGAGCCACAACCTTGAGCACTTCGCTAACCCGGTGAAGGCGCTCAAAGAGTGGCAAAGAGTGTTGAAGCCTGGCGGGGCATTGATTCTTGCGCTTCCCTACTATAAAGACATTTTCGATCATCGGCGCAAGCCCACTGCCGTGCGCCACATGCTGCAGGATTTTTCCAGCGGCACAGCCGAAAGCGATTTGACTCACTTGCCAGAGATTCTCGAGAAACACGACCTCAGCATGGACCTGGCCGCGGGGACCAGGGAAGAGTTTCATCGGCGTTCTCTCGATAATTTCTCAAACCGCTGCCTGCATCACCATGTTTTTGACAAGCAGAATAGCCGCGAGTTACTCACCGCGGTTGGATTTCAGGTTTTGGCGATCGATACGGTAATTTCTCCTCACATTCTCATTCTGGCGCACTGGACGAAGAGTTAGACGAGCGGAGCTTCGCGTTGTATTTCAGTCCGGTTCTGCCGGTGCGTCGCCATTGAGCTGAGTCTGGAGGTGCTCTGACGGCTGCGAAAACCCATCCGTCGGCACAAGCGGAGCAGAAGCGCCGAGTTCGCTGTTGATTTCGGCGCCAAGCATCAACATCAGTCCCGTAATGTAGAACCACATGAGAAGAATAATCACGGCGCCCAGCGAGCCATACGTAACTGAGAAGGTATTAAAAAAGTGGAGATAGACCCGAAAGCCGAGCGACGCCAGAAGCCAGCCCGCGATACCGATAACAACTCCGGGAGTGATCCAATGCCAATGCCGCCTGGGCAGATCGGGAGCCCAGTTGTAGAGAACAGCAAACGACAGAGCTAGAATCGCAGCGGCAATGATCCACGCCAGCAGCCGGCACGCCGTGCCGATGGCGAAAGACACGGCATGATCGTGAATGAAACGGGTAGCTAGGCGCGCGCTCAGATCGCCGCCAAAAAGCGCCGACAGTCCCAGGGTGACGATTACCGTAAGCAGGATTGTCAGTCCAATGGCATAGATGCGCGCCTTGAAATAGGAGCGCGAATCTTCGATTCTGTAGATGGCGTTAAGCGTGTCCTGGATCGCGGAAACACCAACAGAGGCGGACCAGATTGAAGCGATGAGGCCGAAGGTGAGCTTTCCGGGTGTGGATGCGGCGGTCGTTTCGTTGAAGGTGTGCAGAACAGTGCCGAGAGCCGCGGTGGGAATGAGAAGCGAGAGGTAATCGAGAAGGTGATCGTAGATGCGGGGCGCCGAGCGGGCAGCAAGGCCGAGAATTGAACTGGCGCTGAAGAGCGTGGGAAACAAGGCGAAGAGGAAGTAAAACCCGAGTTCCGCGGCGTGCCCGAATATACGATCGGCGAGGAGCGCCTGCCAGCTGCGCGTTGCGATGCCGCGAATCGACATACCGCGAAGATTCCACAACGAGTTCGGTCGACTCACTCCGATAGCGGCTGAACGATTCTCGTAGGAATAGCGGCTGGTCTCCGTAAGGGAGTGAGCGCGGATGTGATCTTCACCAACTTCCAAGGTTTCCTCGCGAAAGCGAAAGGCGCATCGGTATCACAATAGATGCGCGGTTGTTCGCCGGGGATGGTATGCGCTCTCAAGCGGGCATGACACAATCAAACCAATCAACGCCCCAACGCATCTGAAAACCACAGTGGAATGGAAGCTATTGGACTGCGCGACTCGGACTACTTTACGCCTGGAAACCCTGCCGCACGGGTGCCTCGATCGGGGCGCTGCGCCTGCAATTTTGCTTCTGCTTTGCGTTCTACTTGGCGGAGTGTCCGGGGTCAGGGCGCAAGCAACGCCGCCTGCGGCCGCGCCTGCCGCAACAACATCCGGTTCCCAGGCGACCGCGACTTCTGGCTCAGCGTCCACCGAGCTATCGTCCTATGAAGACCAGAACGTAACTGGAATTGAAGTGGCGGGCCGGCCTGATTCGCCCACTTCGGTGTTCACTTCCCTGTTCGAGCTGCAGGCGGGCCAGCCCTTCTCTCAGATCAGAGTGCAAGCCACGGCAAAGGCGATCCAAGAGAAAGCACAATGCACAGCGGTGCAAATCCAAGTGGAAGCGGAAGAGAGTGGGGTCCGCGTTGTCTTCGTGCTTCAACCATCGGTATCGTTTGGAATCTTCGAGTTTCCCGGGGCGGAGCAGTTTCCCTACTCCCGTCTTGTGCAGGTGGCGAACTATCCCACCCAAACGCCCTTCGATGCAGAAGACGTTGAAAAAGACCGCCAGGCGCTCGTGACGTTTTTTGAGCAGCAAGGATATTTTCTTGCACAGGTGGAGTCACAGGTCGATGTGGATGCGGCACACCAAATCGCGAACATAGTTTTCCAGACGAAACTCGGCGTCCGAGCCAGGTTTGGCCCGATCGACATTGCAGACACAACACCAGAGGCTACGGCAGCGCTTACGCACGGCTTGCAGACGTGGCTGGCTCGCGCGCGTGGCTCCGCGATCCGGCCTGGCCATCCCTTCCATTATTCAACGGTGACAAAAGCCACGCAGTACCTGCAGGCGCGGCTGCAAAACGAAGGCCGGCTCGGAGCGCAGGTCAAGTTGACCGGAGCGGAGTATCACAATGACACGAATCGCGCGGATATTCATTTCAGCATCGAGACCGGCCCCAAAACTAATGTCGCAATCGACGGCGCGCATTTGTGGCCATGGACCCGAAAATCGCTGCTCCCTGTTTACCAGGGGGTGGGGGTCGACGAGGAGTCAGTCGAGGAAGGCCGCCAGGCGCTTCTTTCCTACTATCAAGCCAAGGGATTTTTCGACGCGACGATCGATGCAAAACTGAGCGACGACCACGGCGGCAAATCGATCGTTTACAAAATTGCGAAAGAGAAGAAGCACAAAGTTGCTTCAGTGAAGCTTGCGGGGAATGTGCAATTGCCGTCGTCGGAGCTGACGCCGCAGCTGAAGGTAGAGAAGTCGCATTTATTCTCACCCGGCGATTTCAGCGATAAGCTGGTGCGCAGCAGCGTCAATCAGCTACAGGCCGTCTACCAGTCTGAAGGCTTCAGCAAAGCGCAGATTACATCGAAGGTTGTGAACAACGGGGGAGATATTCAGGTCTCGTTCCGCGTGGAGGAAGGGCCGCGCGACGTTGTGCAGGCGATTTCAATTGAGGGCGCCGACACATTTCCCCAGTCGCAGTTTGCTCCACAGGGACTCAAGCTGGCGGCCGGTCAGCCTTACTCCCAGTCACATATTTCGGCGGATCGCGCCAGCATTCTTGCGCATTATCTTCAAGCCGGATATCTGAACGCGAGCTTTCGAGAGACCGCGGCGCAGGTATCCAAGAGCGATCCGCACCACATCCTCGTGGTGTATCACATTCACGAGGGCCCGAAAGTTGACGCCGGCGATCTGATCACCCTGGGCCGCAAACATACAAAGCAGAGGTTGATTGACGCCGATCTCGAGGCCATCAAGCGCGGCCAGCCGCTCACGGAATCGGAACTCCTGGTTGCAGGAAGCAAACTCTATGATCATCCCGGCGTTTTCGATTGGGCCGAGGTCGATCCAAAGGAGCAGGTTTCAACGCAAACCCACGATGACGTTTTAGTGAAAGTTCACGAGACGAGCCGGAATGAACTGACCTACGGGTTCGGCTTTGAAGTCATCAACCGCGGTGGAAGCATTCCGAGCGGAACCGTTGCGCTGCCCAATCTTCCGCCCGTAGGACTTCCTTCCAATTTCAAGACAAGCGAGACGACGTTCTACGGCCCGCGCGGCACCATTCAATATACCCGCAACAAC
>Ga0302275_10007421_pt1 | contig 10204 bp, 7 predicted proteins | sample III_Bog_N2_2_FD_200229 | JGI IMG/M metagenome (GOLD analysis project Ga0302275, IMG submission 200229) | Peat permafrost microbial communities from Stordalen Mire near Abisko, Sweden - III_Bog_N2_2 | ecosystem: Environmental > Terrestrial > Soil > Wetlands > Peat | place: Sweden: Abisko... | reverse complement strand
GGAAACCTCCTGCGGTTGAAGACCGCAGATGGTTGTCCAGGAATAGCGTAGTAGTATGGTGCGTAAGTACGTTGGGTAAAAGGTTATGTCTCGAAGGTCCGGTGTTTTAGTTGCGCTCATGCTGATCTCTGCTTTATGGCCTGCCACATCGGCTCTCGCTCAGTGCAACAGCCAAGTCACCCTTGTGCCACTTAGGAGTATGAAGGCAGCAAGCAAGGATCGTGACTTCGTCCGTTTCAGGTACTCATTGTCTGTTTCCGACTCCCTTCTCATACGGTCGCACGAGGATGCAGAGACTTCGATTGGACCGTACGATACCGGCTTCGTGATCATACGGGATGAGAACATCCTGCAACGTATTTCCCTTCGAGAGCTACCCGAAATGCCACGTGGGGAACCCGAATATGCTGACAGTTTTACGACGCTTGCCGTGACCCGCGCCTGCGGGAACGGAGGTCCAATCTTCTTCGTCACGATGCAATATTCCGGTGACATGACCAGCCCAGCCCTACTTTTCGTGTTAGTTCCTTCAGCAAATGGATTCGAAGTCACCACTCTCCCAATGATTTCCGGCGGTGTTCTCGAAGTCTCCAGGTCTAACCCACTGCACCTCAGGACTTGGGACAACTTGCATGAGGGTAATTGCGAAGCGTGCGAAACTGCCTACCAGATTACGGAGTACCAAATTCAGAATGCCAAACCTGTTCAGACACGGCAGTACCGGACGCGGCATCTTTACACCTCCGGAAACTACATCTTTGATGACCGACGACGCATCCGATTCATCCCGTAAAGTAGACTGACCCTTCGGCGGAGGAATTTGATCGATTCATGCGGGTAGGTTCGCCGGCCATGGAGAAGCCGTCATGCATATTGTTTTTGCCGCCTCGGAGTGCGTTCCGTTTGCCAAGACAGGCGGGTTGGCAGACGTGGTGGGAGCGCTGCCTCCGGAGTTGGTCAAGCTGGGCCACGAGGTGACGGTCTACCTGCCGCTCTATGCAGGCGTGCGGCGGCAGATCAAGGGCGAACTGAAATACGCGGTCCGCTCCATCACCATTCCTTTCGAGTACTACAACCGTTTTGCGGGAATCGTGGATGGTGGCAAGCGCGCAGGCGTGCAGTACTACTTTATCGATTGTCCGAAACTTTTTGATCGGGAAGGACTTTACGGAACCGCTGAGGGTGATTATCCCAACAACTGGGAGCGTTTTGGCCTGTTTTGCCGCGCGGTGCTGGAGGCGGCCAAGCTGCTCGGCGTGCCGGATGTCTTTCATGTGCATGACTGGCAGGCCGCGCTGATTCCCGTTTATCTGCGCACGACCTATGACTCTGACCCGCTGTTGAAGAACGCTGGCGTGGTTCTGACCATTCACAACGCAGCGTACCAGGGAGCGTTTCAGCCGGCCACAACGGAGCGGCTGCTCTTTCCATGGGAGATTTTCACCATGGACAAGCTGGAGCAGTTTGACAACTTCAACTTCCTCAAGGGCGGCCTGGTCTACTCCGACATTCTGACAACGGTGAGCCGCAAATATGCTGAGGAGATTCAGACGCCGGAGTTTGGCAACCAGCTTGACAGCGTGTTGCGGGGGCGAGCGGCGGTGCTGCGCGGAATTCTGAACGGCGTGGACTATGCGCAGTGGAACCCGGCGACGGACGCGAACCTAGTGGCGCACTACACGCCTGAGAACCTGGCCGGCAAGCGGGAGTGCCGCGCCGATCTGCTGCGCGCCTTCGGCTTGGAACAGGTGAAGGACTCGACCCCAGTGATCGGCATTGTCTCGCGGTTTGCTCTTCAGAAGGGCTTTGACCTGGTGGAGCAGATTGCCGGCCGGTTGTCGGAACTGGATGTGGCCGTGGTGGCGCTGGGCTCGGGTGAGCCGGTATATGAGAAGTTTTTCCGCGATTGGGCATTCTGGAACAAGGCGAATGTGGCTGTGCGCATTGGCTATGACGACGCGCTTGCCCACAAGATCGAGGCAGGGGCCGATATGTTTCTCATGCCTTCGCTCTACGAGCCTTGCGGGCTGAACCAGATCTATTCACTCAAGTACGGCACAGTGCCCGTGGTGCGCGCCACGGGCGGCCTGGATGACACCATCGAGGAGTGGGACCCGAAGCAGGGAACTGGGACGGGCTTCAAGTTCAAAGGCATGAGAGCCGAAGGTCTGCGGGATGCCATCGACCGCGCTCTCGCGGCTTTTGAGGATAAAGAAGGCTGGAAGAAGCTGATGCTCAATGGGATGGCGCGGAATTATAGCTGGGAGCAACCGGCGCGGGAGTACACGGCTGTGTACGAAGAGGCGGCAAAGAAGCGGAAGTAACGTAACGGCCCAGACAAGACCGGGATTGAATTTGTACGATCAGGAATCTTCACAACTACATTATTTTTCCATTCCCTCCAACTCTGCGGGCGGGCCAGGATACATTTTGCGCACCAGCCACAGCACTGGCAGGCCAATCAGGATGAGCGCTGTGCCCAGCAGCGAGCCTTTCAAGTTGCCCAGGAAACTATAGACGAGTACGATGGCTGCGCAGACCACAAAGATGGCCGGCAGCAGCGGGTATCCCCAGACCCTGTAGGGGCGGGCGAGGTCTGGCCGCCGCACGCGGTAAACGAAGACCGTGGTGGCGATGAGCAGGTAGAAAATCCACTCGGAAAAGATGGCCAACTCGAAGTGCTGCTGAAACTGGCTGAAGAAAAGCAAGAGAACGGTGGCGATTAGTCCCTGGACTCCCAGAGATGTGGAGGGGGACTGGAAGCGCGGGCTGATGTGCGCGAATTGGCGGAAGAAGAGCCGGTCGCGGGCGGCGGCAAAGGGGACGCGTGCGCCGGACATGACCGTTCCGTTGAGTGTGACGAAGATCGAGATAGCCATGGCCGCGGCAACAAAACTTGCTCCGGCCGGTCCCGCGACGACCTTGAGCGCCGCCACAGCAGGCTGGCTGCTGGCGGCGATTTGCGTGGCGGAAAGAACGTATTGCATGGCGGCGTTGGTGGCCATGTAGAGAAAGCCGATGATGCACAGGCCGCCGATCAGAGCGATGGGCAGGTTTCGCTCCGGCCGCTTGATCTCGCCGGAAAGAATCACGAGGTCAGGCCAGCCGTCGTATGCCCAAAGAGTGGCGATCATCGCCAGCATGAAGCCGCTGAAGCCTCCCACGGCATGAGGCAGCACTGTGGCGTAATTACTTAGAGAGCCTGAGGCTGACGAGAAGCAAAGCGCAACAACGATGAGGATGAGTATGCCCTTGAGGACAGTGAAGACGAGCTGGAAGTCGCCGGCCTTTTTGATGCCGAGATAGTTCAGGCCGGTCATGAACCAGACTACGGCGATGGCGAAGATCTGCGACCATACGAGGGGGACGGGACCCCCTATGGCTTGATGGCTGAGGCCGCTGAATGCCGGGAAGAACTCCAGCGTGCGGGCGAGTCCGATGGTGATGGCAGCGGCTGAGGCTGGTTTGGCCACGGCAAACCATGTCCACATATAGAGGAAAGCTGGTGTGTCGCCGTATGCGCCGCGCAGGTAGACAAAGCCGCCGCCGGCATAGGGCAGCATGGCTCCCAACTCGGCCAAGGTCATGGCGCCGAAGAGCGAGAGCAGGCCGCCGGCGATCCAGGCGAGATAAACCAGCGCGGAAGAGCCGACATCCTGCATCATCTCCCGCGGCACCAGAAAGATGCCGCTGCCGATTACGGTGCCGACGACGAATGCCGTGGCCTGATTGGCGCCGAGCACGCGAGGCAGGTTGGCCATGACAGGTTGGTTTTGCGTGGAGGGAATCTGGCTCATGCTGATATGTGAGGGTAGCATGTGCGGGCTGCGGTTTCCAGCCCTACGCGGCGCAGAATCCCGCCAGCCTGATCCCAAGAATGGGCGAACACCCTCGTGGCTCCGGCCAGCATTTTCGCCTGCAAGAAGCTCTGAAGCAGTTTAGAGTGGAGTTGGCGCCACCGGTAGGACTTTTGGTTTCAGGAACCGTACAGTCCTGCGTTTCGGGCGCTCTGGGCGCGCTGAAATCGCGAAGATCACAGTAACAGAAAGAGTGGGGTATAGAGTTGCCCGATACGATTAATTGGCCAAAGCTGACAACACAGCCGCGCCGCCGCCGTGGCGGATTGTTTTTTCTCATTGCCGTCGTTGCCGTTATCGTGCTCGGCGGACGGACCGCGCTCTCCTACTGGGTTGACTTGCTGTGGTTCAATTCGCTGGGATACGGCGAGGTGTTCTGGAAAGCGCGCGGGCTGCAATGGGGCATCTTTGCGTGTTTCGCCGCGCTGACGTTTCTCATTTTGTTCGGGATTTTTTCCGCTCTCAGGCGGGCCCATCGCGACGATCTGCCCAGCGACCACACCGTCTTTATCGCCGGCCAGGAGGTGAAGCTGTCGCTCAAGCCCGTGCTGCGCATCATTTCGATCGGCGGTTCGCTGCTTGTTGCCGTCATTACCGGCGGCGCCATGGCCGCGCAGTGGCAAACGCTGGCCCTGTGGTGGTATGCGCCGCAGACTGCCGGAGCCATGGCCGACCCGATCTTCGGCAAGCCGCTCGGCTTCTATCTGTTTACCCTGCCGGCATGGCAACTGATCGTTGGCTGGCTGATGACGCTCAGCGTGATTGCCTGCCTGCTTGCCGGTGTTTTTCTGATTGTGGCGGGCGGATCGCGCGCGCTCACTGACGGCCGCCGCAGCCTCTCCGAGTTGCCATGGCGCGGGATCTCCATCGCGGCTGCATTTCTTTTGCTCATCGTCGCCGTGCGCGTGTATCTTTCGCGATTTGAGCAACTATTCGATCACCATACAATCTTCGACGGCGTTACCTATACCGATGCGCATGTAACGCTGACCGGCCTGCTCGTGATTAGTATCGCGCTGGTGCTGGGTGCAGTGATCGCCGCGGCGGGCGGCTTGTTTGCGCCGCGCGGGCGCTGGCTGATCGCATCTCTGGCTCCGGCGGTGCTCTGTTATGCCGTGGTCGCGGTGGTGGGCTGGTATGTCTCGAGCTTTCTGGTCAAGCCCAACGAGCTGATCCGCGAGCAGCCCTACATAGTGCATAACATCGAGATGACGCAGCAAGCTTACAGCCTTGATCGCTTCCTGCGGCGCCAGTTTCCCGCCGAGACAACCGTCGAGGCAACCGACCCGGCCAACAATCAGCTTACGTTGCAGAATATTCGCCTGTGGGATGTGAAGGCGCTCCAGGATACGCTGCGCCAGATTCAGGAGATCCGCACCTACTACGATTTTCCCGATATCGACATTGACCGCTACCAGATTGGCGGCACCATGCGCGAGGTGATGCTGGCCGCGCGCGAGCTGAATGTTGAAAAACTGCCCGAGAGCAGCCGCAACTGGATCAACGAAAAGCTGATTTATACCCATGGCTACGGCATCACCATGAACCCAGTGAACGGCTTTACGACCGAAGGCCGGCCCGCGCTGATGCTGAGTAACATGCCCGTCCAAAGCACCACGCCCGATCTCAACGTCGCAAGGCCGGAGATTTATTTTGGCGAAATGACCAACACCGACGTCTACGTCAAGACGCGGCAACAAGAGTTCAACTACCCGCAAGGCGAGAGCAACAACCTTGCTTCCTACGAAGGCAGTGGCGGCATCGAACTGGGCGGGCTCTTGCGCCGCATCCTCATCGCATTTGACCGCGGCGATCTGGCCAAGCTGCCCTTCAGCGACGATGTGAACGCACAGAGCCGTCTGCTGATGCGGCGCACAGTGCGCGAACGTGTTGCCGCCCTGGCGCCGTTTCTCACCTTCGATCAGGACCCGTACATTGTGGTGGGTGAGGATGGACGGCTTTCGTGGGTTCTGGATGCGTTTACGCAATCGGACACCTATCCATACTCCACGCATTATTTTGTCAACGGTCAGTCCGTCAACTATATGCGCAACAGCGTCAAGGCGGTGGTTGACGCCTATGACGGTACAACTACGCTTTACGTCTTCGACAACCAAGACCCGATTCTGGCGGCCTATCGCACCATCTTTCCAGGCCTGTTCAAGGACGCGTCATTGATGCCGGCCGGGCTGCGCAAGCACGTACGCTATCCGGAACTGCTGCTCAAGTTGCAGGCCGAAGTCTACGGCCTTTATCACATGACCAATCCCGAAGTCTTCTATAACCGGGAAGACTTGTGGACCGTCGCCACGGAAGTGGGAACGGACGAAAGCGGCGCACAGTCTGCACAGCCGATGCAGCCCAACTTTGTGCTGATGAAGCTGCCGGGAGAAACCGGCGCGGAATTTGTGGAGATTTTGCCGTTCACTCCGGCCAACCGCAACAATTTGATCGGCTGGATCGCCGGGCGCAGCGATGGCGAGCACTATGGCACTTCGATTGTCTACGACTTTCCCAAGACCAAGCAGATCGACGGACCGTTGCAGATTGAAGCGCGCATCGATCAGAACGCGCAGCTTTCAGGGCAATTGTCGTTGTGGAATCAGCAAGGCTCGCATGTGCGGCGGGGAACGCTGCTGGTAATTCCGTCGGGCAAGGCGCTCTTGTATGCCGAGCCTATCTACCTGCAAGCCGACCGCAGTCCCATGCCGGAGTTGCGCCTTGTGGTGCTGGCACTGCAAGACCGGCTTGCCTACGCGCCAACCTTCGAGGCGGCACTGTCGTCGTTGTTCGGCGGAGGCATCTCGTCGCTGAGCGCATCCGAGGCTTCAACAGCGCCGGCGGCAGCAAATCAACCTGCGGGATCGCTCACTCCCGCGCCTCAAGCGAAAGAAGACCTGAATGCGTTGATTAAAGAGGCTGGCAGGGATTTTGACGATTATCAGCAGTTAACTTCGGCGGGGAAACTTGCCGAGGCAGGGCAGAAGCTCGAAGAATTGAAGCAAGTGATCGGGAAGCTGAACGCGCACGCCAGGTAGTCAAGCGGCGGAGTTGGAATCCAACTCCGCCATAATTCTCTCGACAGCCTCGTCCGCGGCTCTTGCGGCTCCATCTGAAAGTTGCATTGAGATTGGCTGTTGCGGATCGATGGTGATGGCGTAGAGCGCCACATCGGGTCCTCCGCCCTGGATGTAGAAGACATCCAGCAAGTCTTTGACGCCGATATCATGCGCCGTGAGCGTGGGCGGGTAATCGCGCGAAAAGTGCGGAGTGGTGCGGGTAACGGTGCCAAGAGGGTTGCCGTCGGAGGCTGCGTCGACGAGGATAACGCGGTCAGCGTTCTGCAGGTGCTCAAGCAGAACGAATCCGCCCGTGCCGCCATCCAGACACTCCACGCCAGCGGGCAACGAGTGCCTCTCCAGTGCCCGCACAATGTGCACGCCTATGCCCTCGTCGCCCATCAGGACGTTGCCCAGCCCCAGCACCAGCGTCTTTTTCTGATTCACAGCTTCCGGGTTATTTGTCACCCTTTTTCACCCGATCGAACTTCCATCCGCCAATGATCGAGGATACCGTGCCGCGCCCCTCAATGTAGTCATGATAGAAGGCAAGATAGACGTGAATGATAACAAAAGTGACAAAAAACCACAGGAAAAGGTGATGCCAGAAGCGCACACCGAATTCTCCACCCATCAGCGGCACAACCCAGACGAACATTCGCGGAAACCACGACGTGCTCATGCTGGAGTAGAGCGCGAAGCCGGTGATTGTCTGGAAGACAAACACGAGGAATGTGCCGAAGTAGATCAGGCCGGCCAGCGCGTTGTGGCCGGTGGAGATCGGCCCGTGCAGCCTGGTTTCCAGCACGTCGGCTTTGATTACGTCAACGATCTCTTGCTGCTGGGCCCGCTTAAACGGGAAGAATGCGGTCCACCGGGCATACTGATTGCCGACGAATCCCCAGTAGAGCCTCGCCAGGAAGTTGAAGAGGTAAACGTAGGCGGCCGTGAAGTGAATGTAGCGCACCCAGGCGAACGAATACTGTTGAAAGGCCTCCGACACATAGGAAGTGCGGATGGGAGAGCCGATCAGGTAGCCGGTGACGCACAAGGCCACCAAGGCAATTGCGTTGATCCAATGGTAGGCGCGCACCGGCAGTTCCCATACATAGATTCGCCGATACTCGACCGGTTCGCTGCCATTGGCCGGAAATCCGTTGGTTGCGCCAATACCCGCTGCAGAGCTTGGATTACTCATGGCCGTCACTCGAAGGAAACCTGGTGAAGGTGCCGTCCCTGCGGATCGTACAAATGCACGGCGCAGGCCAGGCACGGGTCAAAGGAATGGATGGTGCGCAGAATCTCTACCGGCTCGGAGATCTTTGCCACCGGCGTGCCAATCAGCGCCTGTTCAAAGGAGGAGCGCTGCCCCTTGGCGTCGCGCGGAGAGCCGTTCCACGTGGTCGGCACCACAAGCTGATAGTTGGCGATGGCGCCGTCGTGAATCTTGATGTAGTGGGCCAGCGCGCCGCGGGGCGCCTCTGTCAGGCCGACTCCCTCGGCATCTTTGGGCCAGGTCTTCGGGTCCCAGTGATCGCCGTTGAAAGTGGAGACCTCGTTGATCTTCACGCGATCCATCAACTGGCCGAAATACTCCTTCAGCCAAGTCATGGCCAGCGCCGCATCCAGGCCGCGCGCCGCAGTGCGGCCCAAGGTCGAGAAGAGCGCAGCCACAGGCACATTGAGCTTGCCCAGCGTGTCCTTCACCAAATCCTGCACGTCGGTGCGGCCGGAGGCATAGGCAACCAGTAGCCTGGCCAACGGACCCACCTCCATCGCGTCATCCTTCCAGCGCGGTGTCTTGAGGAACGAATACTTGTCGTGGCCTTCGAGGGTTTCGAATGGCGGTTTGGGTCCGGTGTAATTGAGCTTGGTTTCGCCGGCCCAGGGATGGATGCCGACATTGTCTCCGCCTTCGTAGCTGTACCAGGAGTGCGCGATATATTCCTTGATCTCCTGGGAATCGCGCGCGTTAACTGGATGCACATGGCTGAGGTCGCGGCCGAGCACCACGCCGCGAGGATACTTGAACGAATCCGGCTGGCTGTAGCCCTTGGTGGGGAATTCGCCATAGCTGAGGTAGTTGGTCAGTCCGCCGCCGTAACTCGCCCAGTCTTTGTAGAAAGAGGCCACCGCAAGCAGGTCGGGGATGTAGACCTGGTTAACGAACTCATCCGCCTGGCTGATAAGTTGCGAGACCAGATTAAGCCGCTCGGAGTTGATCGCGGCCACTTCGTTCATGTTGATGGAGCAGGGAACTCCACCCACCAGATAATTTGGGTGCGGATTCTTGCCGCCGAAGACGGTGTGGATCTTGACGATTTCCTTTTGCCAGGACAGCGCGTCGAGGTAGTGAGCCACGGCGATCAGGTTCACCTCCGGCGGCAGCTTGTAAGCTGGATGGCCCCAATAGCCGTTGGCGAAGATGCCCAGGCCGCTGGCGGCGAACGCCTTGATCTTATCCTGCACATCGGAAAAATACGCGGGAGTGTTCTTGTCCCACTTGGAGAATGATTGCGCCAGTTCCGCAGCCTTTTTCGGATCAGCCTTCAACGCGTTGACGATATCCACCCAGTCCAATGCATGAAGGTGATAGAAGTGGATTACATGGTCTTGGACGTACTGGGTGGCCATCATGATATTGCGGATCAGTTCAGCGGTGGGTGGAACTGTAATTCCCAACGCGTCTTCCACTGCACGGACGCTGGTGAGCGCATGTACCGTGGTGCAGACGCCGCAGACGCGCTCGCAAATGGCCCAGGCGTCGCGGGGGTCGCGGCCGATGAGGATCTTTTCCAGGCCGCGGACCATGGTGCCTGCGCTGAATGCGTCGGTGATGACGCCGTTTTCCACCACTGCCTCGATGCGCAGGTGGCCTTCAATACGAGTGATCGGATCGACGACAATGCGTGTCATAGGCTCTCAGGACTCCTTCTGATCTTCAGCGTGAACTTCCGCAATCACTTTGCGTTTGCGGATGTTGGTGACTACAGCGTGCGCGGCAACACCGGCCAGCGTGGCCACTCCGACCACCGTGCCGACCGTATCCGCCGTGCTCTCCACGCCGAAGCCGGGGAAGTTGGGCAGATGGTTATAGAACGAGCCGTTATCCCAGAAGCCTTCCTCGCTGCAACCGATGCAGCCGTGGCCCGACTGAATGGGGTAGCTGACGCCTTCGTTCCACTTGGTCACCGAGCAGGCGTTGTAAGTCACCGGACCTTTGCAGCCCATCTTATAGAGGCAATAGCCTTTGCGCGCGCCATCGTCGTCCCACCGCTCGACGAAGAG
>Ga0302275_10007419_pt1 | contig 10205 bp, 10 predicted proteins | sample III_Bog_N2_2_FD_200229 | JGI IMG/M metagenome (GOLD analysis project Ga0302275, IMG submission 200229) | Peat permafrost microbial communities from Stordalen Mire near Abisko, Sweden - III_Bog_N2_2 | ecosystem: Environmental > Terrestrial > Soil > Wetlands > Peat | place: Sweden: Abisko... | reverse complement strand
CGACTGTTTCAAGTTCCGGTCGAAGATCGGAACCGAGCTGGCGATTCAAGCTCTTCGAGAGTGCTTTCGGGAAAAGAAGGCCACGATGGATGAACTCTGGGAGGCTGCAAAAGTCTGCCGAGTCTCCAACGTCATGCGTCCGTACATGGAATCGCTCTCTTGAGCAAACCCGTCACCAACATCGCAGCGTCGGTTCGTCAACGTCTGCTCAACCTGGCGCGTGACCGCAACGAAGACTTCGGTCTGCTGCTGACGAAATACGCATTGGAACGCCTGCTCTTCCGCATCAGCCAGTCGGAGCACAAGATGACCTTCATTCTGAAGGGAGCGTTGCTCTTCGAGCTTTGGACCGAGGAGACGCACCGACCAACGCGGGACGCAGATTTCCTCTCCATAGGGAGCAGCGATCCCCACCGCTTCGAGGCAATCTTCAAGGAGATTTGTGTCCTCCCCGTTGTGGACGATGGGCTAGTCTTCGACCCATCCAGTGTGACGGCGCGGCAGATCAAGGAGGGTGCGGACTATGAAGGGGTAAGGGTCAGCTTCCTTGGCTATCTGGAGAAGGCCCGAATCCCCAGCCTCCGCCATCTCGATGGGCTTGGTTTGCTATGGAAATTCGACCGGGAATAGTATGGAAAGAGCTTTCCTATCCATCGACTTCCAGAGGTAGTTTGTGCCGCTCCGCGAAGAAATGGATGAGAGCGCGGAGTGTCTCACTCTTGTTTCCCTCTGCGAAAATCTCCCACGAGAGGCGCTTTAGCGTGTCGTCGGCTTCTTGTGGCAGAGTCAACAGCTGCCCAGTATCAATTCTGCGTGGCGCGATCTTTGGCCAGCGGTCGCGATAAAATGCCGCAAACTCAGCCTGCAGTTTCTTATTGCCCTTGATGGTGGCAAGCAGATGAGCTACAGCCGGACTGCGCTTTAGCTGAAGTTTTTGACCTATTGCTATTAGGAGCCGTAGAGAGCCTTTTGAGTCCAGAGTGGCTCGCAGAAGAACTCGCTTCAAGGCGGTCTTTGCTTTCGATTTGCCGGTACGGTTCGCACTTTTAGCAAAGCTCACGATTATTCCTCGAGGAGAACGGCGACAACCTCAGCTAGCGTGTATTCGCGCTATTACGTCAGACCAACTGACGATCAATACAACCGAAAACATTTAGGCTTCCAGATATTTCAGCAATCTTATTATCCCAAAGCGCTCTGGGTTATGTAAATACGTAAATGATGTCTATCACGTCACTTAAAGTCTTGCCGCGAATTGCTCAATTTTCCGGAAACAGCCCAGGCATCCAGCGATGCCCCAAAGCCGCAGGGAAGGCGAGACGCAGGGGGGCGCGCGGACTCTCGGAGTCCAACACTCCATAATCTACCAGCGCCGAAACGATACGACGTGCTTGACGTTCGCCTGTCCCGATAACATTGTTGGCTTCCCCGCGTGGTAACTCGCCGCGATAGAGGACGGCCGCAAGAATGCTGCCGGATTTCGGAGGAAGTTTCCCAAACCTGATTTCCTCCTCAGCCCACAGCAGAATGCGTGTGCGCAGGCGATCCGGTTGAACAAGTCCTTCCATGAAGATGACCTGGTCGATACAAACCGTGAGGAAGAACTGGGTAAATTCTGCCAGTGCTTCTTCACTCAATGTGCCGCGTCCGTCGAGGTCATTGCGGCGAGGTAGATCGCAATGAGCAAGAAGCATTTTGTATTCCCTGACATTGCGAGCAAGGCCACGTGCGACTGACCAGACCGCGCCGGTATCCAGAGTGTCGAGCAACATCGCATGAGATATCAATCGCGCCACGCGGCCATTCCCATCGAGAAACGGATGTATCCACAACAGACGATGGTGGGCCGCTGCCGTGGCAATAATCGACTCGGTCTTGCCGGTATTCCGGTAAACTTGCTCGAAGCGCTCCAGGAAGCGGGGCAGCGCTCCAGGGCTGATGGCGATAAGGCGTCCGACCTGGACATCGCGTTTCCGCAGTTCGCCAGGTATAACGCGATGACGCTCCTTGGTCACCGGGTCTTCTACCCACAGAAGATCTTCGGGAAGTAACTCACAAAAGCGTTGATGAATCTCGCGGATTCCCTCAGCGCTATAAGCGCGACCGTCGTTCAGTCCACCTTTATCAATCCAGCTCTGCACATGAATGTGGGCCTTAGCTTCGAGTTGCAAATCCCGCTTGTGTGCGTCCTTGCTGTAATCATTCTTGAGCGCACGTTCGATGTCCACCGGATGCGTGTCATGCCCTTCAATGAGGTTGGAGTAATAGCAGTTCATTGCTCGGACGAGCTTGGCCAGAGAAGCAAGCAGGCTGGGAGGCAAACTGCGACGGAAGCCGGCGGATTTTTGCGTGAGATCGAAGGCGAGGTCCGTCAGCGTTCCTCGGTGGCGTGAGCCATCACCGATCAGTAGCGGCTCCATAACAGAGACAATTTCACCTCGATCTAATACAAATACAAATATATCAGCAGTATGGATAGACACAAGGCCGATTTATGGCCGTTAATATGTCCGCTATTATGTCCTAAAGAACTGACTCTTTGGAAGTCAACTGCAGACTCGTACATCTATCCGCAGAATCTCTATTGCAGGACGCACGGGTCGCCGTAGATTACATCTATGCGGCCTCAATCCCACAGAAGGGATGAGCGGCGGTCGCGACGGCTGCCGTGATTTTGGTGATAACCCACAATTCTTGGGTTGGTACGACGTATTCGGTTCTCAACCTACAAGACATCTACTTGAGAAAAGCAGAGGTCTTGACCTATTTCTGCCCCACAACCCAACCCACAATACAATATGTCTTGCTCAACTTCCGCGTATTTAGGCAGTCCCCGCGGGTTTGTAAGTCGTTGAAAAACCTAATGGGGGTTCGCTGTCACGGCAGAGGTCGCGGGTTCGAGCCCCGTCGTCCCCGCCATACATTCCAAAGCACTTAGGAGTGTTTGGCGACCAAAGTGAGAGCATTTCGTGGGTACAATAAGGGTACAATAAGCCCGTTACTGTACAACTTGCGGGTATGTTTCCACACCATTGCAAATGCTTTCAATGCCTCTTGTTCCTCGAAATGGACTCCAGCCGGGAGAAGAGGGGCAATATCTTCGGTCAGGCTGCGCTCCAGCTTTTGCAACATTCGCTCTTCCGCCGCAGCACGATAAATGGGATTGCCCTCAAGCTCAAGATAGTGGTCGAAGCAGGTGAGGAGCTTGTCACGGTCCAGATTCAGTTGCTTCAACCCCTCATACAAATCGAAAAGATCACGGTTCTTGCGTCGCTGCAGGAGCGCCCGCAGCTTCGTCCCGAAGAGTTCTTCCGGCTCGAATGAGACGATTTCCGTCTTCCCCTCATACCAGCGGCTATTGACCGAAAACGGATAGCGCTTGAGTCCGAGCAGGCAGACATGCTCGCGAGTATTGATCTCGACCTTGAGCTTGAGCTTTGTGCTCGCGTCCGCTTCGGGAGCGTAGCGAAAGATGAGATGAATGGAATGACCGGCCTGTTCTCTCTTGCAGTCGCCGAGCCACGATAGAGCCTTGCGCACCGCATCGACGGTCGCGCCAATCGGCTCGGCTTCCGTCTGGACGAGGTCGATGTCTTCGGAATACCGCAACGGTTGCGTGAAGAGCAGCTTGTGGAGCGCAGTGCCACCACGGAAGGCAATCTTGCCTTGCAGATTGGAGGCATTGAACAGGTCACACAGAGCGCGGCAGATGATGAGGTCCTGTTCCACTTGCCGAGGGTCGGGCCATGGAGCCTTTGCAGTCCACTCCTGAAGGTATGCGCTGGGAATCAAAAGTCCACCTCCACAGGCTCATGGATCGTTAGACGCCACTTCATGTTCTTCTCGGCGGCCTCCGCAGAGCTTTCCAGAATCGGTTTGATGGCCGGATCGAGTGGCTTGAAAGATTTCGCCTGGACAGCAAACGGCTCCAGCGCCTTCGATTGCCGGGAATGACCTGCAAGGTCGAGCAGATAACCAAGCCGGCGAACCGCAGAGTTCTCGTAGAATCCGGCGATCTTCGCCAGTTTGCCTGGAACCGCTTTGGCTCCGATATCTTTGACGATCTGCGCTACTCCGTCGATACCCGATGCCTTATGGAAGTAACGGACGCAATCCAGCAGGGTCAGCTCGACCCCGGCGACTTTGGTGAAACCCTCAGCGGTCTTTATCTTGTCCAGCCATTCCGGTCGATTCACCTGCTCGAAGATTTCCGGCGACTGGTAGATGAACTGAAGCCGGTGCCGTCCAATCTCAAGCAAGCGAAGTTGCTTTGGAACGACGATCTGGAACACCATCGCAGCCTGATGAGATGCACCCTGAAACGCTGCCGCGCGCAGAAGTGAGACGCGATAGTCGATGCGTTGATGCTGCATAAGCGGATCGATCCAGCGGACGGGATCGGGTGCACCGAGGCTTTGGTCTTCGGGGCGCAGAATCAGATAAAACTCGTGGCGAGCATTTGCGAGCTTGTCCTTCTTCACTAGCCTTTGAGCGGCTGCGGTAAACGCAGATGGCGATAAGCCGAGACTTCTCCTGGCTTCTTCCTTGGAGAAGTAAGCGCGTCCTTGATCGAGTTGCTGGTCAAGGTAGGACTCAAGCGATGCCATCCCCCAATCATATACGAAAACATTCATGTTTCGTATATTTTTGCCTATGATTAGGGAAATTAGATTCAGGACAAGCTATTGCGCTTCACGATGTGCTTTCACGAGACGCGCCGCTGACGGATCATAGACGTACTGCGTGATGGTGCCGTCTTTAATTCGCTCGACTGCTTCATTCACCACAAATAGCGGAACGAGAAACCACTCGCACGGTCTCACCGGATTACCGAAGCGATCTTTGATTTCGATATCTAATTGCACCGGATCAAACACCCGATGAATGATATTTTCGAGCTTTACGCGGTTGATGTTGTATAGCTGGTACGAGGCAATCACTTCCACGTCAGCCATTAGAAAGGTCGGGTCCAGGCTTGCGTTTGCGAGACGCGTTCCAATCTTTCCTCCGGTCACACCGATTTTATGCAGAACCTCACGATTGGCTGCAACAATTGGATTGTCTGACTTGCTTCGCAGGACGTAGATAGTCCCGCTGGCGAGGTCGTCTGCGTCGTGTTCATCTGCGAACAAGGGTCCAGCATCAGGGTTTGTAATAATTCGGCCCGCATTTTCTTTATCGGGATAAAGCGAGCGCTGGAAAGATCGCGCCAACGGATTGCTCTCGGTTCCATTGTCGTAGATAACCCGCAATCTGCTGTCCCAGCGCTCATCTCCTGTTTTGAAAGTGTCGCCAACCTCCGCGACATATGCGATCTGTCCACCGACAATGAAGAATTGTCCCGGCTGTATCTCAGCCAGCTTGATTTCATCCATTCTGTCAACAGGAAGAGCCTGGCGAATACCCGATTTCAACTCTCTTTGTACGCGCTCGAAGAGCGGTTTGAACGAATTGAAATCCTCGCAAACGGTACGATTGGCGATTTCCTCTGCGGAGCGCTTTTCAGCGCTTGCGCGGACGTGGCGTAATTCGGTGATGCCGCTATCGCCCGCCGCGCCCGCGAGTTCTGCCATAAGCTCGTCCTCGTCGATAGCTTCCGCCGGTGCAGCGGCAATCTTCGTGTCGAAAAGCAAGCCTTGATGGTCAAGCGGCGCAAGCAAGATGCGGCACTCCTCAAGTGCGCGCAAGCGGTCGAGACGTACAGCATACAGGCGCTCGAAAATGTCGCGTTCCTCCCCGTGTTGCGGGGCGCGTCCGTGTTTTTCGGCAAAACGCTGTATCTCCTCGAAGCCCGCGATAATGCGCTCTTCGCGGGGCAGTCTTCCACCCTTCTTCTCCGGCTCCGCAAATTCTGTGAGTTCTGCGGCCAGTTCGTCGAGATTCGGGTCACTCATAACGACCCTCCTTCTTGTAACGCATGAAAGCGGCGGCTCCTTCGGCCATGCGCTTTTCCCATGCGTCCTGCGAGTCGAGCGCCGGGAGCCGCCCGCGCTCCTTCTTGAACCGGAAGGCGCGCACGGCAAGGTCTTTCGCCTCATCCGGCGTCAGATTTGTGCGCTTGGCGGAGATTGCCACCGCTACCTGCTTCAGGCTTTCCTCGCTCATAGTCTTGGCGAGGATGGCGTATGCCTCGCCAAACGGGTTAATGCGGTCAATCAGGTCGATGTCGAGTTCGCGCACATCCATCGCAAACCGGCGCACCCCGTCGATCAAAGCTGTATTGGCTGATGGCTCCAGATCGCGTATCCGGTTGAGCTGCAAGCGGCGCAGGATGCGGCTGACGGTCGCCGGGCCGATCTTCAACTCCAGCGCGATCCGTATGCCTGTCCAGCGCTGCCGGCGGAGCGACTCCACCTTGGCAACGAACTCATCCGGCGTCCGGCGGGGAGAGTGCGACGACCGGCAGAAACGGTCCTTGAGACCGGCCACGCTTTCCAGCCGGTAGCGCCTAACCCATTTGGCCGCGGTCTGCCGGCTGAGCCTGCACGCGGCTGCCGCCTCGCGCAGGCTCAACCGGCCCTCCACAACATTCTTTGCTAAATACTCTCGACCCGACACGGTCAGTACGGCATGATGGTGGTAGTCCATTTGGTCTCCTGATATGTTGCTTGTTCGCAACTTCAGCATCCCAGTTCTTGATCGAATGGACAACAATCTCTTGATAGATCACATCTAGAGCCATGAAGCGGGGGCACTCAACGAAAGAAATTTTGCTTCGAGGCAGTGCTTCCTGACGGGATATCGCATCTCCCAGCTCTTCGTCTTCGGGCAAGCAAAGCACCAGCCAGCGCGCGAACCAGTGGCCGTAATGCTGCAAGTCAGTCATGCCATCCACATATTCTGGGCGTGTCCGTACGAGTATTTCGTAGGGGTCTGCAGGGACATCGGGAGCTTCTCCGCCATGATCTGACCTCCTGCAAAGGTCTCACCAAATAAAGAGGGATAGTTTGCCATCTCTTCAAAAAGCTAAATTCCACCGTACAAAATAACCGTAAGCCGGCGCGGGCCATGTACGCCACGGATTCGCGTCATCTCAATGTCAGAGGTGGCAGATGGGCCAGAGATGGTGGTGATGGATTCTGCGCGATGTGCGGAGATGGCAGCCAGCGCCTGCGGAATCAGCTCGTAGACCTGCGCACGATGCAATAGGCAGATGTGATGATCCGGCAGTAGGGTAATTGCGCGGCGGCCCTGGGCACCGTGATGCACGAGGAAGATGGTGCCGGTGGACGCTGCAGCCGCTTCGCAGGTGGTGATGACGGCAGGAATGCCATTCATGGCCTGAATGGAAAGCTCGTTGTCCACGATGATATCGAAGCCTTGAGGAAGCCAGTCAGCAGGAAACGCTGCATCCACCAGAACGCGCTGCTCATGGGCATTGTCGAGCGCCTGCGCAATCGCGGCGGGCAGGCCGGACTCTTCAGCGACGTGCAGGATCTCTGACTCATAATCTGCCAGACGGTCCAGCAGCAGGTTGAGGCAGGCCTCGCGGTTCAGATTGCCGGCGCGCGTGTAGGTGCGCGAGATGTCTGCGGCTTCGTGGCCGCGGTCCGAGGGGAGTGCGGCGCGGATGCGCGCCAATATCTCTTCACGTGCTGTCAGGGTTGGCGTCATCAGCGTGTCTCACTTTCAGTTGCAGGTTTCGCGGCTTCACGCGCCTTCCACCAGTCGCGGAAACTCTGTTTCGGCAGCGGACGCAGATCGCGGAAGCGCGTCCATCCGCCAGCCATGCCGGGCAGGTGTTCCAGCTGGCCGTTGTGCTGAAAGAGCATTTGGCCCATGCGACCCAGTCGCTGCGCGGCTTCGTAGCGGCGACGGCTGCCAAAGACGAGTGCAGCGCCCTTCATGGCGAGATTCATCTGGCTCAGTGTGCCGCTCAGCGTCTTCTGGTCATCGTGCACGACGCGACCGCGCAGGTGGATGAGAATCTCCGGGATGTTGATCTTGACGGGACAGACTTCGTAGCAGGCGCCACAGAGCGATGAGGCGTAGGGCAGCGAGCGCGAGTATTCCAGCGAGTTCAACTGCGGCGAGAGAATCGCGCCGATGGGGCCGGAGTAGATGGAGCCGTACGCGTGGCCGCCGGTTTCGCGGTACACCGGGCAGGCGTTGAGGCAGGCGCCGCAGCGGATGCAATCGAGCGTCTCGCGCTCCATCTCACTGTGCATCAGTTTGGTGCGCCCATTGTCCAGCAGGATGACGTGGAATGCCTTCGGTCCATCGCCCGCATGCACGCCGGCCCAGAGGGAGTTGTAGGGGTTCATTCGTTCGCCGGTCGCGGAACGCGGCAGCAGCTGTAGAAAGACTTCCAAATCCTGGAAGGAGGGAATGATCTTTTCAATGCCGATCAGGGTGATCAGCACCTCGGGCAGCGTGACGCACATGCGGCCGTTGCCTTCAGACTCCACTACGCAGACAGATCCGGTTTCCGCGATGGCGAAGTTCGCGCCGCTGATGCCGATCTTGACATGCAGAAAACGGTCGCGGAGATATTGCCGCGCGGCATTGGCCAGTGCTTCCGGCTCCGCAGTCAGGTTGGAGAGCGCCATTTTTTTGCAGAAGATGTCGCGAATCTCAAAGCGGTTCTTGTGGAGCGCGGGGACGACGATGTGCGAGGGTTCATCTTCGCCGAGCTGCACGATCATGTCTGCCAGGTCCGTCTCATGCGGTGTGATGCCGGCGGCTTGCAGCGCGGGGTTCATCTGGATTTCGTCGGAGGTCATGGTCTTGACCTTGATGACTTCGTCGCCGCCGTACTGCTGGATGAGACCGATGGCGATGGCGTTGGCTTCGTCCGCATCGCGCGCCCAATGCACGGTGCCGCCGGCATTCTGGCAGTTGCGCTCAAAATCCACCAGGTAGTGATCGAGGTGCGCCAGCGTGTGGGCCTTGATGTCGTGCGCTGCGTTGCGCAGCTCCTGCCAGTCTGGAGTTTCACTTACCCGCAGCGCGCGCTTGTTGCGGATGACATCCGCAGCATGGTGCACATTCTGGCGCAGCTGAACATTCTGCAGGGCAGTTTTAGCTGCGACAGGGAAGTCAGGCGCTTTGGATGTCTTGCCAACACGGATGCTCATTGGGCGCTCTCCTGCGAAGCGAGAATTTCCGCGAGGTGCAGGGTGCGGATGGTGGAACCGGCACGGTGCAGGCCACCGTAGATATGCATCAGGCAAGAGTTGTCGACAGCAGTGACGACTTCAGCACCGGTGGAGAGAATGCTGGCCTGTTTTTCCGCCAGCATGGCGCCGGAGACATCCGCGTTCTTGACCGCGAAGGTGCCGCCGAAGCCGCAGCACTGTTCCTTGTTGGGGATATCGATGAGATGTATACCCTGCACGGCGCGCAGCAGGCGGGTAGGTTTGTCGCCGAGGTGCAGCACCCGAACAGAGTGGCACGACGGGTGATAGGCCACGCTGTAGGGGAATGAAGCGCCCACGTCTTCTATGCCGAGACGGTCCACCAGCAACTCGGAGAGTTCAAAGATGCGTGGCAGAAGGGCCCGGACGTCGGCAAGGAATGCTGGATCGTTTTCCGCTTGCGCGATCATCTCGTAATGCTCGCGCATCATGGCGACGCAGGAGGAAGAGGGAACACAGACGACTTCAGCGTCAGCAAAGGTCTGCACGAAGCGGCGGACGATAGGCACGGCCTCACGATGGAAGCCGGTGTTGTAGTGCATCTGACCGCAGCAGGTCTGCTGCATGGGGAAGGTAACAGTGTGGCCCAGACGCTCAAGAACGCTCGTGACCGCAATACCAGTCTGCGGGAAAAGCGTGTCGTTATAGCAAGCGACAAAAAGCGCGATTTGCAAGGAACTCCTTTGTGAGGATGCTTCTCAGCACTCAAGGAGCTTGAGATAGCTTCCGTAGCCAACGACAACCGTTGGAACTAACGAGTATGGCGAGACTGCGGGTTGCCAGCAGGCGGGTATGAGGGCTGGTGCCTTTTCATTCTCGCAGTATGGCGCCCCAGAGGGTTGCAAAAAATGATAATGCTTGCCATGTGCGACGTCTAGCTGGCAAAGGCGCGACCCACCAAAGCCGCAAAGAGCCTACAGTGGTGGAAGCAATACAACAGGTGTTTACAATCCATAAGCTTCCGGTGAAAATAAATCAGTCTATGCGAGCCTTCCCCCGGCGCCTCAGCGTCATCTGTGGCTTCATTCTCCTGCTGATCGTGTTGGTAGCGAATACCTTGGTGACAAG
>Ga0302275_10007418_pt1 | contig 10206 bp, 10 predicted proteins | sample III_Bog_N2_2_FD_200229 | JGI IMG/M metagenome (GOLD analysis project Ga0302275, IMG submission 200229) | Peat permafrost microbial communities from Stordalen Mire near Abisko, Sweden - III_Bog_N2_2 | ecosystem: Environmental > Terrestrial > Soil > Wetlands > Peat | place: Sweden: Abisko... | reverse complement strand
CCATACCAGATACCGATCGCTTCGAGCTATTCTACTGGTCTAACATCAAGCGTCGCTGGACAACCTTCGGCAATATGGGGCGCATGAAGCTCATGCTAAAAAGCGCTCATGAGATCGTCGAGAATGATCCGATGTTCCGCGTCCCACGCAGCCGGTGAGCCACTTCAAAATTGGCCAAAGTCAAGCTGAAGACGTCGCACTTATATTCGATGCCGCGGAACGTACTTTTGCGGAGGACCGCTTTGCGCCAGAAGGGGCCGTTCCTCTCCAGTCGGATATCGAGCGCAACAAGGTTTCCCCTGCACATGCGCATCCCGACCTTGAGCAGACGGCCTATATTCTGGAGGGCGAAGCCATTGCCGAAATCGGCGGCAAAGAACATCATGTCCGCGCCGGCGACTTGCTCTATTTCCCGGCGCGTGTATTTCATTCGATCAAAGTGCTGAGCGAACGAGTAAAGCTTCTTGTCATCTATTCGCCGCCTTATGGAGAGACTCCCGCGAAACTCATCAAGAGCCGGTAGCACTTGTCGATAACTGCGGGAGGCTGCGAAAACGCAGGCTCTGAGGCAGCCTGAGCCGGCAAGGTGGCCCGGTTCGGAATGCCCTTTAAAATCGCGGACAAACGATGCGAAACAGAATGCTAGGGAGAGTTTTCAATGGCTTTCAAGACCGGGGCGGCGATCGTCGTAGTAGCTTGCGCGGCAATTATTTCGGCGTCTTCGGCGCAGACTGCAGCGCCTGAAAAGACCGATGTCAGCATCGCGGTAGGCGGAAAGACCTTCATGATCTACCTGCCGCTCAGCGTCACCGAGAGGCTCGGCTATTTCAAGGACGCAGGTCTCAACGTCGAAATCCAGGAGGTCAACAGCGGCACCAAGAGCGCGCAGGCATTGGTTGGAGGAAGCGTCGATGCGACGGCCGGTTCCTTCGATCATACCATTCAGGTGCAGGCAAAAGGCCAGGTCATCACATCCGTGGTCTTGATGGGCCGCTATCCCGGCATTGTGTTTGGCCTCGTCGCGTCGAAGGCGTCGCAGTACCACGGGCCGCAAGACCTCAAGGGAATGAAGATAGGCGTGACCGCGCCCGGCTCGCAGACCAATATCATGGTCAACTATATTATGGCCAAGGCGGGACTGAAGCCCAATGAGGCTTCCTTCGTCGGCGTCGGAGGCCCGACCACCGCGATCGCCGCAGTCAAGCATGGTGAAATTGACGCGTTGTCGCACGCGGACCCCGCGATTACGCAGCTTGAACTTTCAGGCGAGTTTAAGCCCGTCTACGACACTCGTTCGAAGGCTGGTACGGATGCTGTCTTCGGCGGCGACTATCCGTCCAGCGTGCTCTACGTCTTGCCGTCTTTCGTTGCGAAATACCCCAACACGACCCAAGCTCTTGTGACCGCGATCGTGCGCGGCCTGCATTGGATGGAAGGCGCCAGCCCAGAGGAAATTGCCAAGCTGATGCCGGAAGAATACGCTATGGGCAATCATGATCTCTATGTGACGATCATCGCCAAATCCAAAGCCATGTTCTCACCCGATGGCCGCCTGAGCCGCGAAGGGGCGCAAAACGCCCTCAAGGTCTTGTCGGCCTTCGATTCTGCCGTGGCCGGCGCCAAGATCGACCTGGATGCTACCTACACCAACCGCCTTGTCGAGAAGGCATCGGCGCTGCACTGAAAGATCGAGCATGCGGGAAATGCCAGCGACCCTATTCGATAAAGTCTGGTCGTCGCATGTGGTGGCCGAACTCAGCGGCGGGGTCTCCCTGCTCGCGATCGACCGCCATTTGCTCCACGACCTCGAGGCCGGGCCGGGCTTTACCCGCCTTGCCGACAAAGGCTATTCCATCCGTAACCCGGAACTGACCTTTGCAACGCCGGATCACTCGATCGCGACGGATCCGCAGCGGCATACCGACAGCAACAAGAATGGCGGCCGCCTGCTACGCGAGATGCGGCGCGGCGCATTCGCTGCCGGGGTCAAGCTGTTCGATCTCGGCACCGAAGACCAGGGCATCCTGCACGTCATCGGGCCGGAACTGGGGCTGACACTGCCCGGCATGACCATCGTTTGTCCCGACAGCCATACCTGCACCCACGGTGGACTTGGCGCTCTGGCGTTCGGAATCGGGTCTACCGAAGTTGGCCACGTGCTCGCAACGCAGACGCTACGCCAAGTCAAGCCGAAGACGATGCGGATCGTCTACGAAGGCGCAAGGGCGAGCGGTGTCACCGCCAAGGACATTATTCTCGCGACTATCGGGCAGATCGGAACCGCGGCCGGTCGCGGTCATGCCGTTGAATACGCCGGCTCCGCCATTCGCGCTCTGACGATCGACGAACGGCTGACTATCTGCAATCTGTCGATCGAGCTTGGTTCCAAGATTGGAATGATCGCATCGGATGAGACGACCTATCAATATGTCCGGGGGCGCCGCTACGCACCTGAAGGGGCTTTGTTCGAACGCGCTTTCCGCTACTGGGACACCCTCAAAACGGATCCTGACGCGACATTCGATATTGAACATCATGTCGACGTCGCGGCGGTCGCCCCCCAGATCACATGGGGGACCAGCCCACAGGATGTGATTCCCGTGACGGCGCGGATTCCCGACCCGGCCCGGGAACCCAACCCGCAACGGCGCCTGAGCATGGAAGCAGCGCTCGGCTATATGGGGCTGACCCCGGGAAACCCCATTGAAGGAACCCCCATCGATTGGGTGTTCATCGGATCCTGCACCAACGGGCGACTGTCGGATCTGCGCGAGGCGGCCCGTTTTATCGCTGGTCGCAAGGTGGCGCCGACGGTCCTCGCCTGGGTGGTGCCAGGTTCGGAGGCGACGCGGCGCCAGGCGGAGCGCGAGGGGCTTGACCAGATCTTCAAGTCCGCCGGATTCGACTGGAGAGCGCCAGGCTGCTCGATGTGTCTTGGTGCCAACGGCGACATCATCGGGCCGGGCGAACGTTCGGTTTCAACGACGAACCGCAATTTCGTGGGAAGGCAGGGCCCGAATGCGCGCACGCACCTGGCCAGTCCGGTGATGGCTGCTGCCGCCGCCGTCACCGGCAAGATTACCGACGTTCGCAGGTTTGGCGCATAGAGATGGAAAAGTTTATCCGGGTGACAGGAGCGGCGGTACCCCTGATACGTTCCAATATCGACACCGAGGTGGTGATCCGCATCGACCGACTGATCGGGCATCGGCGCGGCCAGCTTGGCCCCTTCGCGTTCGAAGCATGGCGCTACAATCCGGACGGCAGCGAGAATCCCGACTTTCCGCTCAACCGACCGAAATTCCGCTCGGCCAGAATCCTGGTCGCGGGAGACAATTTCGGCTGCGGCTCGTCGCGCGAAGCGGCCGCCTGGGCGCTGATTGATTTCGGGTTTCGTTGCGTCATCGCTCCGAGTTTCGGCGACATATTCGCGATGAATTGCTTTCAGAACGGGGTGCTCTGCATCACCCTCCCAAAGCAAACGGTCGAACAGATCGCCGCGGAACTGGAAGCAGCTGCTGATCCCCGGATCACGGTCGATCTCGAGACAATGACCATCACGACCCCGACGGGCGCGATGGTAAATTTCGACACCGATCGCGAACAACGCCAGGCACTACTGGACGGGCTGGACGAAATCGGCCTCACATTAAAACTTGCCGACAGGATCGATGCGTTTCGGGTTAAGGATCGCCTTGACCACCCCTGGATATATCGCACGGAGGAGACCGAACCCATGCAGCGCGTTCTTATTTTGGCCGGGGATGGCATTGGTCCGGAAGTACTTGCCGAAGTCCGTCGCGTCGCCGAATGGTTCAAGGACCAGCGCGGCCTTCGCATCGACCTGCGCGAAGAGCTGTTCGGCCTTTCCGCGTGGCAACGTCACGGCACGCTGATGCGCGACGAGACCTGGCAGGAGATTCTCGCATGCGACGCCATCCTGTTCGGCGCCATCGGATCTCCCGACTACGACACGATTCCGGCCGAGGCCCGCAAGGTCGATCAGTTATTGAGGATGCGGCGCGAGCTCGACCTGTTCACCAACTTGCGTCCGGTGCGCACGCTCAAGGCGCTGGCCGACACCTCGACCTTGCGCCCGGAGGTGATCGAGGGCTGCGACATGATGATCGTGCGCGAGTTATGCGGCGGCATTTATTTTGGAACACCGCGCGGGATAGAGCGGCTGCCCGACGGCGGCGAGCGAGCCGTCAACACGACGACCTATACCACGCGTGAAATCGAGCGAATTGCGCGGGCCGCCTTCGAACTCGCCCGTGTGCGCCAGGGTCGCCTGTGCTCCGTGGACAAGGCCAATGTTCTAGTCGAGACCGGCGGGCTGTGGCGCAAGGTTGTGCAGGAGCTGCACGACAGGGAATATCCGGATGTCGAACTAAGCCACATGTATGTCGATAATTGCGCGATGCAGATCGTGCGGAATCCCAAGCAGTTCGATGTGCTCGTGATGGAGAATCTGTTCGGCGACATCATTTCCGACTGCGCGGCGATGGTCGCCGGTTCGCTTGGCATGTTGCCTTCGGCCTCGATCGGTCCCGTTCGCGGCGACGGAAAGCAACACGCCCTTTACGAGCCGATCCACGGCAGCGCACCCGATATCGCGGGCAAGGGAATCGCCAATCCGTTGGGCGCGATCCTCAGCTTCGCTCTGTGCCTCCGTTACTCGCTGAAACAGCCGCAAGAAGCCGAACGGCTCGAACGGGCGGTCGAGCGCGCCATTGCGATGGGCGCGCGTACTGCCGACATTGCGGCTCACGGCGTGGTCCCGATCTCGACCCGCGAAATGGGCGATGCCGTCTGTGCCGCACTCGCAGAAACACCCAACTAGCTCGAGGCCGCGCCCATGAACATCAGTTTGGAACACAAGGTTGCCCTCGTGACCGGCGGGAGCAAAGGGATAGGGTTGGCTGTGGCGCGGGCCTTTGTCAGGTCAGGCGCGGCGGTGGCGATCGTAGCGCGGGGTGCGGAGGCCCTGCAGGCTGCCCGGGCATCGTTCGAAGGCGAAGGCTTTAAGGTCCGGGACTATGTCTGCGACGTCGCAAACGCGTCGGAGATCGAGGCTGTGTTCGGCAGGGTCGTTGCCGATCTCGGGCGGGTCGATATTCTCGTCAACAATGCCGGCACCTCCCGGGCCATGGCCTTCGAGGCGGTCACCGACGAGATCTGGCAGGCGGACCTGGATCTCAAGCTGTTCGCCGCGATCAGAATGAGCAGGCTTGCCTGGCCTGGAATGAAACAACGCCGGTGGGGCCGGATCATCAATGTTCTTAACACCGCCGCCAAGGCGCCGCCCGCCGCGTCAGCGCCAACCTCGGTGTCGCGCGCGGCGGGAATGGCCCTGACGAAGGTGTTGGCCCATGAGGGTGGCGAGCACAATATCCTCGTAAATGCGTTGCTGGTTGGCCTCATTGTCAGCGATCAATGGGTGAATAGGCACGCTGCGACCGCGCCGGACATGCCATTCGATGACTTCGCCCGCAATCTCGCGAAGGGTGTCCCGCTCGGTCGCATGGGAACGGCCGAAGAGTTCGCTAACCTAGCCTGCTTCCTTGCGTCCGATCTCGGTTCCTACGTTACAGGCACGGCCATCAACGTCGATGGAGGACGGTCGCCGGTAGTATGAACCGCGTCACTTAAACAATTTTATCTTAGTACCCAGATTTCTGGGTCCTTGCTCATCAGAAGCATCCTTCTATTTAATTTCAGGCTTTTTGCGTTTAACCAGGGAGCTCGGTTGACAGCGAGAGCCGCCTAGAGAGCTGATACACTGAGTTTCCCCTCCTGAACTTCGCGTCGTCTTTGGAGCGAACAGAACACAGAACAGAGAGAATGCCCCCCTGCGCTCCTGGGATGCCGCTCACCCTGTTCAGTTCTATGTCAGCCGAACAAGGGCCCGATCGTCGGCCTCCAATGGCAAGCGGGAATGCACGGCTACGAACGATCAAAACAACGCCGCCTTGCGGAAGAAGCCCTACGTCTCCGTACAGTGGCGCCTTGAAAAACGGCGTGACAATACTAAAGACCCCGGCTGGAAGCGAACAACATCGGCTCTTGCCTTACTCGCCTACATTCGCGGCCGAGCCGCACACTGATAAGCTTTTAAGCTTTCTGCCAATTCCATATCAGTCACGAAATGCTTTGCTTGCGAACGACCGCCTTGCGCCAGAAGCAGTCGTTCGAGCTTTGGCTAAGGTCTATCGTCGGGGTCGCGGCGTAATCGCAAAAATACGCGCCGACCATTTAGCCCTCGCGCGAAACTCTATCTCGCCATCGAAGAGCATTTTACGTGAGGAGGGAGCATCGCTTGCGTATCACAATTCTAATAGCGACGGCTTACGGTAACGCTACGGTAACGGCGCGATCACTCAAGTATCTAATAACATTAGCAAATGGCGCGCCATTCAGAATAAAACTGCGAACTCATATGTAATTGAAATTTCAATGTGATTCGACGCCGCCCAAATTCGGGTACAGTTCGGCGCGGCTGACATGGCCAACGATGAAGAGGATGCTCGCATCCTCACTCATTCTGTGGTCGAACATACGATGCGGTGCAAGGCCATCGTCATCCGCCCAGCGCCGACACATGCTCCAGATCCTGCCGACGCTGCTCTGCACGCCGTTCGTAGCTGGCCTGATTCTTGGTGGCAACCAGCGTGTGGGGGCTGCCGCGCCGCTCCGTCGTGAGTTTGAGGTCGCACGCCGCGTTTTGGACGCATTGCTCGACATGGCTCCTTCGATGCTGAACCGCCTTCAAGTACCATTTCGCTTGATCCGGCGCAGCCAGGAACGCGCCCAATCCACGACAGTCGCCACATGTGCATTTGAGCGGGTTGGTCCTGGTCCAGTCCCGTGGCGCCTCCAGCGGCAGGGCGATGCGCCGGCGCAGGTGATCGAGAGACGCCTCCCGCAGACGCTCCACTGCCGGCCACGCCGTGCTTTCCATCTGCTTGGCAAACGCACAAGCGGCGGGGATCAGCACGTCGTCCGGCTCGTATGTCTTCGGCCAAGCCAGCAGGTGCTCGATCGCCCGCGCCGCGAGCCTCGCATCGATCCGGCTCGTTGCCGTCAGAAGATCGACGACGAAACCCGGCTTCACCGGCTTTGGCCGGCTCCAAGTGCTAACCAGCACCTGCTTGGTCGGGTCGCCCGGCAAGGCATCTATCAAGGCTGCGCCGATCTGCTCCAGATCGCCCGCCGCACCCGCCGGTTCCGCGACGCAGCGCAACAACAGATCGCCGCAGGCGCCGAGATAGGCCGGAGCGTTACGCCCGACAATCCGGACCAGAAGCTCCGTGGCACGCGGGGCCGGAAGAAGGGCGGCGGCGCGCACGATCGCCCCGTTGTCGGACGCGGCGTAAACGCCTTCGGCAGACAGTTCGGCGAGAAACGCATCGATGCGCTCCACGTTCCGCAGCCGAATCTGCAAATCAAGCATCCGTCCGGCTTCGGCATCGTCGTCCGCCCGCCAAGACGAGCGGGACCAGGAGCGCAGCATGTGCCCCGAAAGCTCATCGGCCTCACGCCACAGCGGCGACTGGATCGAAGCGTCGCTCGTCTCCCAGCGCGCCGTCATATGTTCGAGATGCGGCAATGTCGTGCGGAGGCCAGCCTGGTTCAGCACCGCAAGACGCCGCGCGCGCGGCCACACGACAAGGCCGGCGCGGCGATAGGAGCGTTCGAAGGACGCGCCTTCGTTGCCCGTTGCCTCATGAAAGTGCTGCTCGTCCGGCGTTAGATCCTCGAAGGCATCGGGCGGGCACAGTTCGTCCTCGGCAAATGGAAAATCGTCAAACCCGGCCTCGCCGTCATCCGGACGCCGCCACTCGGACAGGATCAGCGCCCGGTCGATGACCTCGGCAACCTCGAATTCTTCGCTATCCTCATCGTCGTCTCGATTCCAGCGGCGACGGCCGTAATAGCCGGTATGCTCGGCACTGCCGCTCTCCTCGATCGACACGAGAGCGAGGTGGAGATCACAATCCGCCTCAGCAGCGGCCTTAACCAGCACGGAAGCCACGCCCGCGTCGGCACCCTTGAGGGCGCTGAACGACAGCGCCGCCGGCGTATAGGCATGCTCCAACGGCAGGATCAGCTTATCGGGCTCGTCCTCAGCGCTCGCCCAGCTCTGCAACAACTTCACCACCCGCCCGTGCTCTGCGCGATAGTCGGGCGCCTTCAGCGAGCGCCTCTTGCCGACGAAACGCAAATTGTAGACGAGGGTCAGGCGACATCCCGTTTTGACGGGACGCACTTCATGCAAACAGTCGGCATAGAAGGCCGCGAAGGCGATCTCCGACGGTTCATCCGGACGCGGGTCGAGCACCACCTCCCGGCCAAGATGCTTTATGACCAATTCGCCGCCGCTATGGGTCGAGGGCAACACGAGCACCATCGTCGCGAACATACCGGGGGCCTTCTCGGTATCGCGGTGACCGACGAAGAAGCTGCCGGTATCGTAGACAAGCAGCTTATAGAAGTCGGCCGCGACCGGCTCGCTCACACCGAGCCCACGGGCTATGTCGGCGACGAGTCCGGCCAGGGCCTTCTCCCAGCGACGCCCACCGATCCGAACCTTGGCGGAATCGATCTGCCAGGTTCTTCGGACCGCACGATCAACCACCGTCTCCTCGCCCCGCCCATAGGGTGCTGCCTCGGCGATTTCGACGAGCCGCTCGGTCTGGACGGGCAGGATTGGAAAGGCGATCCTGCCCACGCCGTCGACATCGATCGTCGGCATGAACACCTCTTGAATTCCGCCGACGCAAAAGTCGCCCGGACGCTCAACGGAACGAAGACCGCTGAGCAACTTGGTACCGATCGACGACATGGTAACTCCCGCTAAGCTGGACAGCGTTTAATGAACTATCCTCAAGTCGATGCGCTGGCCTTCAAGAAATGATACGCAGCGAACGCACGCGCGAGAAATCGCGGTCATGGGTCACCAGGGCGGCCGCGTTGACCGCCAACGCGCTAGCCGCTTGAACAGCGTCTGCCAGCTTGAGGCGGAGCGACGCCCGCAGTCTCGCAGCGCTTTCCGCAATGTCGACGTCAAGCGCGATCGGTTGCCACGATTCGAGGATCGCGCGGTAACGCTGCGCGAGTGCGTCATCACCTGCCTGGAGGGGCCCGGTCAGCACCTCGGCGATAGTGATGGTCGTTACGGCGAAGCGCAGACGCCCAACTCCATGGGCTTCGAAGAGCGGCTTGAAGCGCGGTCCGAATTTCGGGTGCCCCTCGAGGAAGTAGATGATCGGTGCCGAATCGAGGAGAACGAGCGCATCCTCCGGCAGCCCCCCAAAATCTAACGGCTCCATTCGTCACGCAGCTTTCGAAGCGTACGGGTACTATTCTTTCCCCATAACCCGAGACCGGATCCTGCGACGGGCGTCAGCGGCTGCTGGCGAATGGCGGCTCCATACGCCTCGATCGGCACCAACGCTGCAACTGGACGGCCATGTCTGGTAATGATCGTCGAACGGCCCTTCTCGGCCGCCTCGAGAAGATCCGGGAGCTGATTGCGAGCTTCTTCCGCGCCTTTACGCAAGATGAGGTCCACCATGCCTGTCTCCGAGAGAAACCGTACAGCACCGTACAGCCTCCGTCAATAACATCTGGCCGCCAACACCTTTCGGACCTTCACTGAGATCCACACCGACCGCACTTTTCCGGCCGCGAGCTTGACCGGGCACACGGACTTCCTTTCGCCGCCAAAGACCGATCGATTGAATGATCGCCAGTCTTCCGCCGTAATCCGCAGAGTTCGCAGTTTTATTCTGAATGGTGGCAAAATGGCGCGCCCGAAGAGATTCGAACTCCTGACCCCTAGATTCGTAGTTATTTTGCCGCCGATTGCGCCGCTTATCGCGTGATATCCCGAACCATTATTTTCGGTGTCTGACAGCTCTCGAGACATCGGTTCACATCGCTCATATTCGCTTCGGCGGTTGCCAAGTGGTTGCCAGCGGCATCGGCAATCAGGCCAAAACAGCCCCGCCGTATATCAAAGGCATGGAAACCAAAATCTCAAAACGAGCAGTGGATCAGCTAACGCCGAACCACCCCAAAACCATCTTATGGGATTCGGAACTGAAGGGTTTCGGTGTTCGATGTCGGCCGTCAGGCGCGAGGTTTTACATCCTCAAGACCCGAATCGGTGGCCAGCAGCGGTGGCTTACCATCGGCCGCCAC
>Ga0302275_10007409_pt1 | contig 10211 bp, 7 predicted proteins | sample III_Bog_N2_2_FD_200229 | JGI IMG/M metagenome (GOLD analysis project Ga0302275, IMG submission 200229) | Peat permafrost microbial communities from Stordalen Mire near Abisko, Sweden - III_Bog_N2_2 | ecosystem: Environmental > Terrestrial > Soil > Wetlands > Peat | place: Sweden: Abisko... | reverse complement strand
TAGTTGTCCAGCCGCGGTGGTAAATGAGGGCCAGCTTACCATCAGGGTTCCGCCGCCGGGCTGCCCATTTGCCAGGTAGATTGTTCCCTGAACGGTCGTTGTTGCCACAGCCTGTCCGTGCGCGGCCGTCCCCAATCCCAATAAGGCCAGGAACATCGTTGTCAGCCTTACAATCTGCAACCATCCGTCGTTCGTGAGTCTCATCTTTGTCTCGTCCTTCTTCTTCACCGGGATTTGCCCATCCGCGTCTTTGCGCGCACAAATGCAAACGGCGCGGACTCCATGTCCGCGCCCGTTACCAAACTCGTGAGTGTTAATTGCTGTCGGCTGCCTCGGCTGAAACTCGATCTTGACGCTTGATAGGTTTCAGTCGTCGCTCGTAAAAGCCTTATCCACACCAACCGCTTCAATGCAAAAAGAGCGGCGAATCCCGGTAAGAATTCGTTCCCGCTCTAATCACTTCGGTGTGAATGTCTTAAGCTTAGCGAATGCTTGTGGAATTACATGCAATCGTCAGAGGTCGTCAACAGAATTTATTTTTCAAGCACTTAGGCTCTCTGGGCGCCATAGTTTCTGTTGACAACCACAGGCCCTAAGCCAGTCTCAGCGCCGGATCACCGCTCAAGTCTGCCGCCGCAAACTCGCCGGCTTCAAAGCGAGGCCATGCCGCCGCCGCAATCATCGCGGCGTTGTCGGTTGAAAGCGCCTTCGTCGGAAATGAAATTTCCAACCCCCGCGCCCCAGCCTCCTGGCTGAATCGCTCGCGCAATTCGCGGTTCGCTGCTACCCCGCCCGTTACCAGGATTCGCACCACTCCCAGCCGTTCAGCGGCGCCAAATGTTTTCTTCATCAAGTCCCCAACCACCGCATGCTGAAAACTCGCAATCAGATCCAGTGTGGTTCGCGAGCACAGCGCCAACGCCTCATCCTTAGTCTGCGGAAGCCTTACCGCGCCCGCTGCCCCGTCCCCATCCGTTCGCGCTGGATAAAGCGCATCGGCTCGTCGTTCCGCTTCGTCCCGCAGTCCATTCACTTCCACATACCGCAGCACCGCCGTCTTGATTCCCGAAAATGAAAAAAGAAAATGCGAATCAAGATCGGCGATCGGCGAACTCTCTGCACCCTTTGTTCGTGCCGTTTTCCCGCGCAAATGCGCCTTCGCTTTCACCTGCGAAAACGAGAAGGGAACCGCCGCAGCATTTCCAAACCGCGCCAGCGCATCAATCCACGGCCCGCCCGGATAGCCCAGCCCCAGCAGCTTTGCCACCTTGTCGTAAGCCTCACCCGCGGCATCGTCCACCGTGCGACCAATCAGCTTATAACTCCACAAACCGCCGTTGGGCCGCGCCAGGTAAAGGTGCGTGTGCCCACCTGAAACCACCAGCGCCAAAGCCGGCTCCTCATCCCGCAACGCGTCCCGCTCTTCCCGCTCGCGCAGCAGCACTGCATGAATGTGCCCTTCAAGATGATTCACTGCAATCAGCGGCAGCCGGTTCGCATAAGCCAGCGCCTTCGCATACGAAATTCCAACCAGCAGGGCGCCGGCCAATCCCGGCCCCGCCGTAACAGCCACCGCGTCCAGATCCTTCAATCCAACTCCGGCCTGCTCCAGCGCCGCGCGCACCACCGGCACAATGGCGCGCAAATGCTCCCGGCTGGCCAGCTCCGGCACCACGCCGCCATAGCGTGCGTGTGTGGCAATCTGGGACGCAACCACCGACGAAACAGTGCGGCGCCCACGCTCCACCACCGCCGCGGCAGTCTCGTCGCACGACGTCTCAATGCCCAGAATCAGCCCCGTCCCCATCTTTTCAGTTTAATGGCTGGAGGTTTTGGCCCCGGAGGAAACTCAGCCACGCAAGAACAATGGCTGCCCCCGGTCCCTCGCTTTTGGGGACCGGGGATAGCGCGAATCCCAACCATGGTTTTTCAAACTCACCCACCATCACCTGTCGCGGCCCATCTTTCTCGCGATATTATTTCCGTCATGCCGATTCCCCGCCGAAGCTTCCTCAAGACCGCCGCGTCTGCCGTACCCGCCGCAGCCCTCCACAATCTCCTCGCCCAATCCGCGCCGCCCGCGCCCGCTCTCCATCCAGTCGCCGCCGGGCTAGACCGCTTCGGCCCTCCGCGCACGCTCGGCATCAGTTCGTTGACCTTCAAGGTTGCCACCTCCGACACCGCAGGCAACCTCTTCGTCATTGAACACCGCGATCTCCAGCCAGGTACAGGCCCCGCGCTTCATCTTCACTACTCGCAGGAGGAATGGTTCTACGTCATGGAAGGCGAAGTTGTCTTCGTGGTCGGAGATCAGCGTCTCAGCTTGCGCGCCGGCGAGTCAGTCCTCGCGCCCCGCCGCGTTCCGCACACTTTCTCCGCAGTCGGCTCGCCCGCCCACATGCTCATCGCCTTCACCCCTGCCTGCAAAATGGAGCAGTATTTCATCGACGGCGCAGCCAATCCCTCTCTCGCGCCCACTGAGGACTTCACGAACCGCTACGACATGAAATGGATCGGCCCGTCCCCGCTCTGGAAGAGCTGAGGCATGGCTGGCGTGATTTCTGGGCTGGGGCTGTGGAGCTGTGAAGCGAGTGCCGGTAAAGCGTTGAATCGAATCAACCGGCTTTCACAGTTTCACGGTTTTTAAGAACTTTATCTTAGTTTTGAGTGGATTGAGTGGACTTCAGCGCGGCCTGAAAGGCGGCTATGCGGGCGGCGCGGCGAGCCTGTTCCCGGTCGTGGGCCGTGGCTTTCGCAGCCTGGCGGTTGCGCGCCATTACGACTACGGATTCAGAACCGAAACGCAGGTTGTTGAGATTCTGCAGGCAGAACTGCACAATTGCCGAAACCGAGGTGTTGTGGCGGGCGGCAAAGACGCGGGCATCGCTGTAGACGGTTTGGTCGACGGTAACGGTAATGTTCGGCATAAAGGTCTCTGATTTAGATTGTGCGCCGGGGAGACTTAATTAACTGCAAAGTTGGGAAAAGAAATTTGCAGTTGAGCAGTTGATCAATCAAACAGTTGAACAGCCAGGCAGTCAGGCGGTTGATCGCAGAAGGATGGTGCACCTAATTTGCGAGTGATTGAAGGGTGTGCCACCGGCCCGTAGCTTACACTCAAACAACATGCTCAACCGGGGCTATGCTTACACCGCGACCATCAGCAAATGCCACGGACAAACCCTGCTCACCCACTTGGCAAGCCTTTATCCTCATGCAACTGCACAAGTCTGGCAACAAAGACTGAACAACGGCGAAGTCACCATCAACGGCATCACCGCCGCAGGAAGTGAATCGGTCACTTTAGGCCAAACCCTTGTCTGGAACCGCCCACCCTGGATCGAACCAGACGCCCCTCAGCACTTCGAAGTCCTGTTTGATGATCCCCATCTGTTGGCCGTCAACAAACCCAGCGGGCTGCCCACCCTCCCCGGCGCCGGCTTCTTTGAAAACACCCTGCTGCGCCTGGTGCAAAAGCGCACCCCCAGCGCGAACCCTGTCCACCGCTTGGGCCGAGCCACCTCCGGCATCGTCCTTTTCGCCAAAACACCTCAGGCGGCGTCTAATCTGTTCGCAAACTGGAATACGCCCAAAATTCAAAAAATCTACCTGGCGCTGGCTCAAAACATTGCACAGCACGACGCCTACGAAATCCTCACACCCATCGGCCTGGTACCGCACCCGCGCCTCGGTTTCGTGTGGGCCGCGAAGTCAGGGGGCAAACCGTCCAAGTCATTGGCAAGTGTGATCGCACGCAGCGCAAGCAACACAACAGGCGACACGACAGGCACCACAACATTTGAGGTAAGCCTGCATTCGGGCCGCCCTCATCAAATCAGAATCCATCTGGCATCCATCGGCCATCCCCTGGTCGGCGATCCTCTGTACGGCTTAGCCGGCCAGCTTCTTGAAAATCTCCCCGGCCTCCCCGGCGACGGAGGATATTTCCTGCACGCCCAATTTCTGAGATTCCACCACCCCATCACCGGAGAACCAATCAACCTTGAGGCGCCCTTGTCGTCCGGATTCTCCCCGGTCCCCAACAGCGAGGGGCCGGGGGCACCCTCGGTGTAGTTTTAGGGCGTCGAGACCGAGGCCACCCGCCCGGGGTCCGGGTTCCCTACACACTCGAATAGCCGATGTAAGATGCCTTGCGTCATTGGCGTTTCCCGTCACGGATGCAGCTTAGGCGGCCTGTCGCTGCAGGCGGTGTCAAAGCAGATGCGCTTCCTCAATAGCCGCCAGATAGCTATGCCGTAGCCCGCTGCTGCTCCTGATGCCCCAGGCGCACGCTGACCACCTTGGAGACGCCCGGCTCCTGCATGGTGACCCCGTAGATCAGATCTGCCGACTGCATCATGCGCTTCGAGTGGGTCACCAGCAGGAACTGCGTTTCGCGGCTGAGCGAGTGCAGCAGGTCGGCGAGCCGGCCCACGTTGGTCTCGTCCAGCGGCGCGTCCACTTCGTCGAGCACGCAGAAGGGGCTAGGCTGGAACTGGAAGATGCCCACCAGCAGCGCCAGCGCGGTGAGCGCTTTTTCTCCGCCGGAGAGCAGCAGCACGTTTTGCAGCTTCTTGCCCGGCGGCGAGGCCACGATTTCGAGTCCGCTCTCCGCCTGATTCTCGACATCCGTCAGCCGCAGGAAAGCCTGCCCGCCCTGGAAGAGCCGCGAGAACACATGGGCAAAGTTCTCGTTGATGCGCGCAAAGGCCTCGTCGAACCTGGTGCGCGAGATCTGGTCGATCTCCTTGATGGTCTCCTGCGTGTTTTCGATTGACTCCATCAGATCCTTGCGCTGGGTTTCAAGGAACAGGTGCCGCTCCGCCGTCTCCTTGTATTCATCGAGAGCCATCATGTTCACCGGGCCCATTTGCTCGATGCGCTGGCGGAGCCCGCGGCAGGTCTCTTCCTCGGTCGCGAGCGCTTCTTCGGCAAGCCGCTCGATGAGGGCATCCTCGCGCAGAACCTGGGCTTCGACGTTCACCTCGGCCAGGCAACTGGCCTCCTGGTACTCGAGATCGGAGCGCAGCTTGGCCACCTGGCTGGAGCGGTTGGCGCGGTCGTCGCGCAACTCGTCAAGCGCCACACGCGAAGTCTTCAATTGCGTCTCGATGGAGTTCAGCTGCAGGCGCAGCTCCTGCGATTGCACAACCAGCGCATGCGCGAGGGCCAAGGCCTCGGTGCGCGCGTTGGCCAGCTCTTCCATGCGGCCGGCCAAGGCCGCGGTGTCGGCAATGCGCCGCTCACGCTCAGCTTCCGCGGCCGCGCGCTGCTGCTCGATTCCCAGCACCCGCCGCTCCAGGTCCGCATGCAGCCGGTCGATCCGCTGGAAGGCCGCCTCCGCGCCGCGCCGCCGCTCTTCCAGTCCGGCCAGCTCCGCGGTCACCTGTGCGGCTTCCTGCTGCAATCCCTCGCGCGTCTGGCGCAGCAGAGCGAGTTGCGCCTGCAACTCGTCGAGCGAGGCCTCGGCCTGGTGGTTTTCTTCTTCCAGCCGCGAAGTCTCTTCGCGTTTCTGCTCGATGGAAACATGCTTGGTCTCGCGCGCATCCTTGTTCCGCGCCGCCTGCAAGGTCCACTCCTGCAGGCGCCGCTCCACGCGCTGAACTTCAGATTCCATTTGTTTCAGCGCCGCACCCGCGCAGCTCGCGCTTCAGCGCCAGCGGACCCTCGCTGGCCGGCTTGCCGCCGGTCACCGTCCCGTTGTGGAAGCACTCGCCTTCCGGCGTCAGGAAGAACGCAAATCCAAACTCGCCGGCCAGGGTCTTGGCGCGAATCGCGTCGTCCACCAGGTAGCCGTGCCGCAGCTTGGGCAGAATCGTCTCCAGCGATCGCGCAAATCCCTCCTGCACGCGGATGGCGTCCTTGAGCGGCGTCGCGCCGGGCACATTCACCGTCTGCACGTTCTCTTCAAAAAGCACGCCCTGCGCCCCGTCGTGTATCAGGAAGGTCGCGCGCCCGTCCACGCCCGACTTGAGCAGCCGCACGCCCTCTTCTGCCGCGCCCCAGCTCTTGACCACAACAAAGTTCAGCTCGTCGCGCAGAAACTCGTCCACCACTCCTTCGTGCTCGCCGCTGACCTCGAGGAAATCCGCCAGCGTGCCCACGGGCGCCATGCCTGGGGCCAGCGCGCCCGGCTTCAGCAGCCGTCGCACCGTGTCGGTCGAGTAGCCGTGGTTGCGAATGAGCGCTTGCAACGAGTCGCGCCTACCGGCAATGGCCGCCTGCTCGCCGCGCAGCTGGTTGATGCGCGCGCGCAGCGCATTCTCCTCCGCGCGCCTGGCCTGGAGCGACTCGCGCAGCGCGGCAATCTCGCTCTCCAGCCGCTTGAGCGCATCGGCGGCCGACTCGAACTTGAGCCGCGCCTGTCCGCTCTCCACGCCCAGATTCTCGCGTTCGTTGCGCGCCTGCGTCATCTCCGCTTCCAGGCGCTCCGCCTCGCGCTCAAGCGCGGCCAGGCTCTCTTCTGCCTGCGCCGTGTGGTTGCGCGCATTGCCGGCCAGCGTGAGCAAGTGCATGGCGTGACGCCGCGTCGTCTCCAGGTTGCGCTCCGCCGTGAACACCTCTTCGGCGGCCGCGCGCGCCTCCTGCTGGCGGGACTCCACCCGCTGGCGGAATGTCCGCGCTTCCCCGGCCGCGGTCTCAAGGAACGCATGCTGCTGCACGCGTTCTTCGGCAATGCCGCCCAGCTGCGTCCGCGTCACTTCAAGCTCTGCCGCCGCCGCCGCGATCCGTCCTTCGAGGTCGGCTACCCGCTCGGTGTTGGCCCGCTCCCGCGCCGTGGCCCGCTCCAGCTCGAGCGCCGCCTGGTTCGCGCGTCCCTGCGCCTCCTGGCCCTCGCGGTCCAGCTCGTAGCCGCGCTCAGTCAGGCTGTGCTGATTGGTTTCAAGCGCACCAATCTCCGTCGCCGAGCCGTTGATCCGCTCTGACAGCCCGGCAATCTCCTCGTCCAGCCGCGCCTGTTCGGCGTCCATCAGCGCCATGCGGCTGGCCAGCACCACGCGCAGCCGTCCGCGCAGCTCGTCGCGGACCGCGGCAAAGCGTTCCGCTTTGGCCGCTTGCCGCTTCAGGCTGTTCATCTGCCGCGTCACTTCTTCAAAAATGTCGTCGACGCGGGCCAGGTTCTGCTTGGCGCTCTCCAGGCGCAACTCTGCAAGCCGCTTCTTGTTCTTGAATCGCGTAATGCCGGCCGCTTCCTCGATGATCGCCCGCCGGTCGTGGGGCTTGGAGCTGAGCAGTTGCCCAATCCGCTCCTGGCCGATGATCGCGTAGCTCTCCGGCCCCAGGCCGGTGCCCATGAAGATGTCCTGGATGTCGCGCAGCCGGCACAGCTTACCGTTGAGCAGGTACTCGCTCTCGCCGGTGCGGAAGAGGCGCCGCGTGATCACGATCTCGCCCTTCTGCGGCGTGCGCTGGAACTTGCGGCGGCGAATCTTGAGCACCACCGCCTGCGGCCCGGCCGCTTCCGCCACCTGCGGTGGGGCTGACCCCTCTTGGGTATCGTAGTCGAGCACCTGTCCCGGCTGCTCGTTGGCGATGATCTCTTCGGCCTCCGAGGCACGTTCCCGGCGCATCTCGTCTTCGTCCCAATCGGTGGGCTCGTCGTGCTCCACCGCGACCTCCGGCTCCACCGGCACTGGCCCTTCGTAGGCCTCGGGGTCAACCAGGGTCAGCGTTACCTCAGCCATGCCCAGCGCCTTGCGGTCGCGCGTTCCTGCGAAGATCACGTCCTGCATGTGCGTGCCGCGCAACGACTTGGCGCTCTGCTCGCCCAGTACCCAGCTTACCCCGTCCAGAATGTTGGACTTGCCGCAGCCGTTCGGCCCAACCACCACGGCAATCCCGGTCCCCGGCACGGTCAATTCCGTGCGGTCACAGAAGCTTTTGAAGCCGAGGATATGGATCTTCTTTAGTTTCAACATTGTCGCTCCGAATAAATGAAGTTCTGGTCAAGGTCCTTAGGCAGCTGCGGATGGGATGGTTCCGCGGGAAAAAGAGGAATGAAAAATTCTCCCACCCGATTACAGACTCTAAGCAGCGGAGAGGGTGCGGTCAACGGAGGAAGGGTGCGCTTTTGTGGATAAGGCAGCCCGGAATTCGACTTCCGGAAAAATAGCCGCGGTCAGCCGAAAAATTGCCCGGAATCAACCGGTTTGGTGCCGCTTTCCCACAGTTCCCGGAAGCCCCCGAAGCCGCGCACCCACCTGCCTGCATGTCCACTTGCAACCAGCGGCTAGAAAGTTGCGACGAAAGGTGTATTGCAGATTGGGCTTTAACATTAGATTCTATGGGTTAGGTGGGTTTCGGGTTCGATTTGAGTGGTCCTGAACGCGCGTGCCTTTTGTGAGTCCGAGGGTGAGATAATCCCCTTGGTGCGGCAAACGTTTCATTCGCGCGGCTTTATCATCAGTCCAGCATTTTGCTTGCAACGCGTCCCGGCGAACGGCTGAAAAGCGTGTGAACGACGAGCTGGTGTGAAGTGCGCCCGCCGGCGTAGACCTGGTCTCTGAATTTATTTGCACGTTTTTGAGAGGTTCAATTGCAACAGTCAACGCGCGGCACGCACGGTTCACTGGTCACTCCGAAGGAAGATCTCGTCCTTACGGACCTGTGGCTCATCGTGCGCAAACGGCGCTGGCTGCTCGCGGCTGTGGCGGTTGGCGCGGCGCTGCTGGCGGCCACGGTCGGCCTTTATCGCGGGAAAATGTATACGGCCACGGGCGAGATCCAGATCCAGCCCGGTTCGGCCGCGGATCTCAAGCAGTCCATTACTTCGGTGCTGGGCGGCGGCAGCACCCTCGACGTGATCATCGAGAGCGACAGCCGCATCCTGGAAAGCGACAAGCTGCTCAGCACGGTGGCCAAGACCCTGAAGCTCCAGGACGATCCCAGGTTCCTGGGCAGCCAGAGCCCCCTCAAGGCATCGCTGTTCGGCACAAAAACGCCGCCGCTGCTGCATGGCAATCTCGACGATCCGTTCGTGCGCAACGCCATCCTGGGCAACCTGCGCGCGCATCTGACCATTGCCCGCGTTCCGCGCACGCAGATGATCACCATCTCCTATGTCAGCCGCTCGCCGCAGCTCTCGGCAGACATTGTGAATGCGCTGGAGAGCGAGTTCATCAAGAACAACTTCATTGCCCACTACAACAGCACCCAGCAGGTGACCAACTGGCTCACCGGGCAGATCGACGACCTGCGGACCATCGTGCAGAACTCGCAAGACCGCATGGTCGACCTGCAAAAGAAGCTGGGCATCTCGGCGCTCGATCCCAGCCACTCCATGATCGTGCAGGAGATTACCGATCTCGAAAAAGGCGCGGCCGACGCCACCGAGCAGCGGGTCCTTGAAGAAGCCCGCTACCACATTCTTCAATCGCTTCCGCCCAATCGCATTCAGGACGGCCCTTCGCCGGTCAGCATGGATGGCACGCAGGGGCTGCTGGAGAATCTTCGCTCGCAGCGCGCCACCCTGACCGCTCAGCTGGCGCACGATCAAACCTACTACGGGCCTAATTATCCCGAGATCAAGAAGCTTAACGGACAGCTCAAGGCGATGGATCGCGAGATTGCCGAAGAGGAAGAGGCCGTCGTCAACAAGGCCAAAGACGCGTACGGCATTGCCCACTCGGCAGAGGACAAGGCCAAGAGCGTCCTCAACGACCGGGTAAAGGAGATCTACGGACAGCGCGACGACATTGTGCGCTACGAACTGCTGACGGAAGAGTACGAGTCCAATCGTCACATGTATGAGAGCATTCTGGCCCGTTTGCGTGAGGCTGCCGTGGATGCGGGACTCGACTCGGCCGACATCAGCGTGGTCGATCTGGCCTCGCTGCCCATCGAACCGTCCAGCATGTCCGCGGTGTCACTCGGTGAACTGGGCCTGCTTTTCGGAATCTTCGGCAAACCAACTGGAAGGGCAAAGGCCCGGAGCCCGATGCCGGGAGTGGCCCCGAGATTCTGTGGGACGCGCGCTCACCCTTCGCCGAGTCCATGCGCGTCTTCCGCACATCGATCCAGTTGTCGAGCACCTCGCGCCAGTCCAGGGTGATTGCTATAACAAGCTGCCAGCCAGGCGAAGGCAAATCCACCTTGTCGATGAACCTGGCCGCGGCGCTCGCCCAGGGCGGCAAGAAAGTTGTTCTCGTCGATACGGACATGCGCCGCCCCAGCGTCTACTGGCGCCTCGGCCTGAGCGACAAGAAGGGTCT
>Ga0302275_10007405_pt1 | contig 10212 bp, 10 predicted proteins | sample III_Bog_N2_2_FD_200229 | JGI IMG/M metagenome (GOLD analysis project Ga0302275, IMG submission 200229) | Peat permafrost microbial communities from Stordalen Mire near Abisko, Sweden - III_Bog_N2_2 | ecosystem: Environmental > Terrestrial > Soil > Wetlands > Peat | place: Sweden: Abisko... | reverse complement strand
GTGTCAGGCGATATGAGCGGGTCGGGCATTCTTCCAGAACGCAAAACCTCATCCCGCGAGGATGGTCCCCGACGGCTGCTTTCACCGCTGCCTTGTCAGCGTGCGGGCGTAGCTTTCCAGCACGGCGTTCATGCGGGTCTGATATCCCTTTCCTTGCGCCTTGTAGGTTTCCAGCACGGATTTCTTGACCCGCAGGGTCACCGATTGCGTTCGGTCCGGTTCCACCAGCCGGGCGTTTCGCCAGAATGCATCGTCCAAATCGGGCACGTCGCTGAAATCAATGTCCCGGTCGGGGGTGGCTGCGATCTCGGCGGCGGTCATCGGCTTATCGTATCGCTTCTTCATAGCGTCTCCTTTCGCGTGCCGAGGCGGGCCGGGCGGAAATGATCCGCATCCTGCCTTGCCGGTCAGTGTGAACAACGGTCAGAATGGCACCTTCACCGGCCATGCCTATGCTGATTTCGCGCAGCTCGCCGTAATCCTTACGGTCATCCCGAACAGTCAGCACCGGTCCATCGAAAATCCGGCGCGCCAACTGGAAGCTGACCCCGTGTTTCGCGATGTTGATCGCGTTCTTGGTGTCGTCCCACTCGAACATGGAGGACCTGTTACTGCAATTTGTATGGACAGTCAAGCCGCGCGCTGGGCGGCGGAGATACCCATGCGCGTCGGGATAAGGCCGATCTGGTGAAGGCTTGCCTCCATCCCCCGCGGGCCTGGGCCGCGAGGAGTGGACCAAGCCCGCGGTAGGATGATTTTTCCTCTCGCCGGCCCGATTCCGGCCAGGGTGAAAATGCTCTAACAGCTACGCCCTGATCCCCTCTGAATCGTTAAGGCAATACTCCGTTTTATGCCGACGCCAGGTCCGGCCGGATGGATTGGCGCAAGAATCTCAGAGCAGAAGGGGCCGCAGGCTTCAGCCAAACCGAAGCACTGCAATGGGTGGAAAACGGTCGTCCGAAGCCGGTCCTCCTTCGAACGACTGCCGGACTGTGTGAAGCCCGCAACAGCCAGAATCGCAGGTCATCGAAACCTAACGACCGATAGATAAACAGAGCCATCTTCCATAGTTAAGCCCAAGTCGCGAGGTAGTCCACAATAGATTTCCGCGCGATCCGTTCGACCTCTACCGCATCACACGACAGGAAGGCGTCATACGGCCTGGCCAGTTTCTTAAGATCGTCTCTGTAGCGCTTCACCCCGCAAGAATTTTTGTAGCGGTTATACATATCGTGCAGTCCTGTACGAAGGAATTTCTCGAGGAACTTGATCTCACTCTTGCTTTTGGTATCCACGTGGCAGAGTAGAACGAACTACCAAGTTGCCGGGTCACAGGGGCCGTTAACCCGCCAGGTCCTGGAACATTGCCCTAGTCGCCTGAAGGCGTTATTTCCGTCCCTAGGCGGTCCAATAAGTTTGCCGCCTGCCCCGATTTGCCCAAATCGGAAAAGCTTAGGCTCCTCAATTGAACGCATAACGCATACGGCTCGTGTCACGGCTCGGAGCGTCGTGCCGACTACACTCCCCGGTTTCTCGACGAACTTACCGACAATACGCATGGTGAAATCCATCTACAAGGCCACCCACTCGGATAGATTCATTATCCCTTATTAATGCGCTCACCACAAACCACAAGAAAAAAATGAAAGAAACACGGAGCCGCGCGACTCTCATGAAATCAGCAGCTCAACATTTGCTGGCGCTTGGTGCGAACGCCTCCGCCGCATCGGTTCAAAATCCGGGGCGAGATTCCGCTTCGGATCGAGATCTGACATTCATGCCGCCCTACCAACCGCGGCCCCCACCCGCTCCTTCGCGCCCGCTACCTCAGATCTCCCACCGCCGCCATGAACGACCGCACCGCCGCCACGTGGTCCGCCAACCGTCGCCCCTGGATGCGCTTGTGGCGACCAGCGTTGTAGGTGGTGTGCGCGGCGATATGGCTGACCCCCGCGTTCTTCCAGAACGCGAAATCCCGTCGCCAGTCGTCCGGGGTGCCAACGCCCAGCGAGATCCACACTTCCAGCCCCACCGCGGACGGATCGCGCCCCGCTTGCTTCGTCCAGGCCCGCAATTGCTCGAACTTCGCCAACGCCCGGTCGCCGGCCGAGTAAGCCAACGGCATCCAGCCATCGCCGATCCGAGCAATCCGTTGCAGGATCGCGTCGGCGTGGCCACCCCACCAGATCGGGATGTGACCGGAGGCCGGGCGCGGGTTGATGCCGGCGTCGTCGATCGTGTGGTAGCGCCCCTTGAATGTCACATGCGGCTGCGCCCACAGCGCGCGCATCACCGCCACCTGCTCTTCAGAGCGGCGGCCGCGGTTGTGAAAATCCTCGTTCAGGCCGTCGTATTCGATCTCGTTCCAGCCGACGCCGACACCCAGCCGGAATCGGCCGTCGCACAGCCGGTCGAGGCCGGCGGCCTGTTTTGCCACCAGAACGGTCTGCCGCTGCGGCAGGATCAGCACGCCGGTGGCGAAGCCGAGACGGGTTGTGCAGCCAGCGAGGAAGCTCAGCACCACGAAGGGGTCGTGCACGGGATGTTCGTTGGTGCCGACACGGACGCCTGTGGGGTTGGGCTTTGCTGGGTTGGCCCCCATCACATGGTCGCCGGTGATGAGGTAGTCGAAACCCAAGCCCTCGACCGTCTGTCCGTAGTCGCGGAGGACGGCCGGGCCGGGGCCGATATCGCCGACGGGCAGGGATGCGCCGATCTGCATGGGTGTCGCCAGCCGGGTCGCTTACTTCCGCGGCATGTCGAGGCCGCGGCGTGCCACCTGGTCGCGCATGACCTGTGTGCTGCCGTGATTGATGCCGGACTGGAACGCGCCCATCAGGTTGTGTGCGAACACGCCACTTTCGACCGCGTGCGGCGAGCCGTTCAGCAACTGGCCGTACGGGCCCAGCATCTGGCTGATCGCTTCGGTGGTGCGCACGCCATGTTCGGGGGCCCAGACTTTTTCCGCCGAGCCCTCATAGGTGAAGTTGCCGCCATGCTCCACGATCGACATGCTGCGCATCGTCATCAGGCGGCAGACCTGCGCCTCGATCCACAGTTCGGCGATCTTGTCACGAATGGCGGGGTTTTTTGCCGGGGCATAGCCGTCGAAACTGTTCGACTTGACGAAATTGACGATGTCCTCGTCGCGGCGGACCGAGATCAAATAGCGGGACGCGCCGACCCGGTCGAGGTTCAGGCCCATGGAGCCGACTCGCCAGCCCTCGTTCTCCTTGCCCAGCAGGCTGGACGCGGGAATCCGCACATCGTCGAAGAAGGTTTCATTGGTGCGGTTGTGGCCATAGGTGGTGCCCACCGGCGCGCCCGGATCGTTCTGGATCGTCCACAGCGGCCGGACGGTGATGCCGGGCGTGTCCATCGGGAACAGGAAGATCGAGATGCCCCGGTGTTTCGGCAGGTTCGGATTGGTCCGAGCCATCAGATAGATGTGCGTCGAGACATGCGCCGAAGACGTGTACATCTTCTGCCCATTGATCACATACTCATCGCCATCGCGCACTGCTCTGCACTGCAACGATGCCAGGTCGGCGCCGGCGTGCGGTTCGGTGAAGCCCAGCGCGAAGGAGATCTCGCGTTTGATCAGGCGGGGGATGTAGTACTGCTTCTGTTCCTCGGTGCCCGCCGCCATGATCGCCGGAGCGCCTGACCCGCCCATGCCGACGGGAATGTCGACGCGGGTGAACTCTTCCTCGACGATGTACTGCGACATGCGGTCGCCGCCCTGGCCGCCATATGCTTTCGGATACGTAATGCCGAGCCAGCCGCGGTCGTAGATTTTTTCGTAGAGGTCCTTCATGGCGTCGCTGGCGCCGGGGCCGCGACCGGCGGCGGAGTTCGATTCCGACGATCCGCGTGCGGCCAGGACCTCATCCGTCACGTTCTTGGCGATGAAGGCGCGGACCTCGTGCCGCAAGGCCTCCTGCTCTGGGGTGTACCCGAAGTCCATGGATGTCGTCTCCTCGGAAGTGGCGATACGGGTCGGTTGGCCCAATGCGGTAAATCTGCACGCTGGCGGGGTTTGGCGCAATGTTGACCTGGGAGCCGGACGCCGGGTGCGGGTTGGCGAAACGCGCCAAAGGCGCAGATCAGCCATGCAGAACGACGCGATCCCCGAAAGTCCGGCCGGGGTCAGCGAATCGCCCAACTTTCGGATGCTGCGGTAATCAGCTATGATTTCTCCCGATCGGCCAACAGCACCGGTCGTCGGGACCATCCCGGACCGTCGGAGGAAACAGTGAAACGACGCGCCTTCATTGCGGGTGCCGCTGCAACCGCGCTTGCCCGTCCGGCGATCGCCGGCGGCACCACGTCGCTGCAGTTCGTGCCGCAGGCGAACCTGACCAGCCTCGATCCGGTCTGGACCGCCGCTACCGTCAGCCGAAATTTCGCGCTGATGGTCTACGAGACGCTGTATGGCCGCGACATCAACTACGTGCCGCAGCCACAGATGGTGGAAGGACACGTCATCGACGATGACGGCAAGCGCTGGACCATGCGGCTGCGCGACGGCCTGCTGTTTCACGACGGCACGCCAGTCCTCGCTCGGGACTGCGTCGCATCGTTGCAGCGCTGGCTGAAACGCGACCAGGCCGCCACGATCTTCGCCCCCCGGGTCGCCGCGATCGAGGCGCCGGACGACCGCACTCTGGTGTGGCGCCTGCACAAGCCCTTCCCCACGTTGCCTGCGTTTCTGTCGAAGGCTCAGCCGCAACCCGTGATCGTGCCGGCTCGTCTGGCCGCCACCGATCCCTATACCCAGTTGACCGAGATCGTCGGATGCGGACCGTTCCGTTTTATGGCGGACGAGTACGTCTCCGGCAGCCACGCCGCCTTCGCGCGGTTCGAGCGCTATGCACCAAGGCAGGAGCCGCCGTCCTATGCCGCCGGCGGCCACCATGTGAAGCTGGATCGCGTCGAATGGCGGATTATCCCCGATCCGGCAACGGCGGCGAACGCATTGACCACGGGCGAGGTGGACTGGCTGGAACTGCCGCAGCCCGACCTGGTGCCGATGCTGAAACGCCAGTCCGGCGTGAACACGGGGCTGCTGGATATCTACGGCACCGTGGGGCACTTGCGGCCGAACCACATCCAGGGGCCGACCGCCAACGCGGGTGTACGGCGGGCGATGGTGGCGGCGATCAACCAGCAGGACGAGATGATCGCCACGATGGGCGAGGACCCGGCGATGTGGCGCGTGCCGATGGGTTATTTCGTTCCAAGATCGAAATCCGCCAACGCGGCCGGGATGGAAGCGGTGACAAGGCGGCGCAGCGCGGATGAGATCAAGGCGATGCTGGACCAGGCAGGTTACGCCGCCGAACGCATCGTGTTCCTGCATCCGACCGACCAGCTCGCGTATAATGCGCTGTCCACCGTGGCGGTCGATTCGTTTCGCAAGGTCGGACTGAACATCGACGACCAACTGGTGGACTGGGGCACGATCTTGCAGCGCCGCAATTCCAAGGCCCCGCTGGACAAAGGCGGCTGGTCGATGTTCCCGGGCGGCGCGCCGGGCGGCGACCTGGTGGATCCGTTGATCGAGGGCATCGTCCGCAGCAACGGTGCCCAGGCCTGGGTCGGCTGGCCGGACGATCCGCATCTGGAAGCGGTGTACGAGGCCTGGATCGATGCCACCGCCGACACCGAACGGCGCGCGCTGGAGCGCGAGTACCAGGCGGCGGCGTTCAACTCGGTGCCGACCATTCCGCTGGGGCAGTATCTGCCGCAAGCGGCATGGCGATCGAACGTGACCGGGTTGCTGCAGGGATCGGCGCCGGTGTTCTGGGGGGTCGAGAAAGCGTAGCAAGGCCGGTTGGACTGGCGCGGTAAAGGGTGCTCTAATCGAGCAGCGCGCTGGAACACGGACACCGACGGTCAGATCGCGCACTGAGAGGAAACCAGCATGGCGCAGGTGCAAGCAGACGACCCACGCACGCTGCTGGACTGGGAGACGCTGGAAGTCGGCGAAAAGCTGCCTTCGTTCTCCTATGTCCTGACGCAGCAGATGATGGATGAATACCGCGAGGGGGTCATGGACCCGGAGGCGGCGTTCCCAACCATCTCGCATAAGGTGGACGTGAACGCCTACCACATGGTCTATCACGACGATGGTTCGGTGAACGCGCGTTGCGCCTTCTACTGCTACAATCCGCCGGTTGCGGGGAAACGCATTACGGTCCAGGCGTGGATTGCCGACAAGTACGCCCGCCGTGGCAAGAACTATATCGTCACCGAAGCGGTCTCGGTTGACGAGGACGGCCGGCTGCTGGACCGTGTGATCACGCATGAACTCAAGCAGCCCTCGGAGGTCGGCAAAAAATGGCAGTGACGCGCATGTTCAATGTCGGCGATCTGGTGCCGCCGCTGAGCAAAACCATGACGCAAGCGGCGATCAACCTGTTTGAAAAAAGCGGCGGCAAGACGGGCCCGAGCCAGTTCACCGACGAGGAAACCGCGCGTGGCGTGCTGGGCACGCGCGGCACCGTTGCCTCGGGGCGGATGTCGTTGACGTTTGGCACGGAGCTGCTGCGGCGCTATTTCGGGGCCGATGTTTACAACCGCGGGGGCATGGTGGAGTTGCGCTTCCTGCGGCCGGTCCGTCCCGGCGACACCGTCACCTTTACGGGCAAGGTGACCGGCATCACCAAGGTGACGAATGGCGGCCGCGTCGCGGTGGAGGTCACCGGCACCAACCAGAAGGGTGATGTCACGGCGGTGGGCGCCGGGGCTTGCATCGTTCCCAGCCTGAGCGTGCCGGCGGAGGATTGATACCAGTCCGCATGGGGAGGTTGCTATGCAAAAGCGGATCGAACAATTCGCACCGGAACTGGATCGGATCATCTCTGTCTCGGAACCGATCCAGGAACTGGCAAGCGGCTTTGGCGGACCTCGGGGTCCCGCGGAGGGGCCGGTCTGGTGGCACGAGGGCGGCTATCTGCTGTTCAGCGATATCCACAACGACAAACGCATGAAGTACACGCCGGGTGCTGGCGTGTCCGTGTTCAAGGAACCGACCAACCGCGCCAACGGCCTGACCCGGGACCAGCAGGGGAGATTGATTGCCTGCGAGAACGATGCGCGGCGGGTCGTCCGGTTGGAGCACGATGGCAGCGCGACCGTCGTCATGAACAGCTTTCAGGGGAAACGGATCTACCGGCCCAACGATGTCGTCGTCAGATCGGACGGCTGTATTTATTTCACCGACCCCTGGACGGGTTCGGCGGCGCCGCAGGAGTGGGATCTGACCGAGTCCGGCGTGTACCGGGTGACACCCGACCTCGGCACCCGGACCTTGCTGGTCAGCGACTTCGCATTGCCCAACGGTCTGGCCTTCTCGCCCGATGAAAGCGTGCTGTACATCAACGACTCGCGCCGAGGGCACATCAGGGCCTTCGATCTGGCGCCCAACGGCACGCTGGCAAAACACACCGACCGCGTCTTCGTCGATTTGCGCGGTGACGAACCGGGTGTTCCCGACGGCATGAAAGTGGACACCGAAGGCAACGTCTATTGCGGCGGCTCCGGCGGTTTATGGATCATCGACCCGAACGGCAAGAAACTCGGCCGCATTGTACACGGGGCTGCCGCCACCACCAACCTGGCTTTTGGCGGCGACGACTGGAAGACGCTGTTTTTCACCACGCGCGGTGAGTTGGGATCGGTCAGGGTGAAGATCCCCGGCATCCCGGTACCCGTGGGAAGGCGATAGAAGGCACGAACGGCCGGGACGACGCTTCCAGGGTTCACAACATTGTGATATCGGACTGGTCTGATGTCATAACAACGGCGGCCGGCGTCATGCGTCGCAGGCGGTCAGCCAACGGGCTGGCCGCGAACCGGAGCGGTGGTGAGCGAGGGGCTCACCACCTCGATCGACCGCCCCGTGGTGGCCGGACCAAGCGCGTAAACAAGACCGCCGCATAACCCACCTGTGAGAATACCGCAGCAATGATGAACGGCCCGCCGACATTGGCGACCCGGCCTATGCCGTAGGTGATCCCATTGCCCTGTGAGCGCAGCTCCGTCGGATACAGTTCCGAGGCGTACGTGTAGCTGCTCACCGTGGCGGCCTGCAGTCCCATCACCACCAGCGAGCCAAGCAGCATGATCAGGATCGGATTGTCGCTGAGGCCGAACAGGACACCGCAAACTGCAACGAACATCGAAATGCCGACGTTGAACCATCTGCGTTCGAAGCGTTCCACCAGATCGGCCGCGATCAACGCACCGATCGGATTGCACAACGCCATGACGCTCGTGTAGGTCAGCGACTTGACGACGGTGACGCCGTGTTGGAACAGCAATGTCGGCACCCAGGAGAAGAAGCCGTAGAAACCCACCGTGCCGAGGATCGATACGATTCCCAGCAGAATGGTCCGGCTGAAATAGCGCTCGCGCAGCAGCCCGCTGTAGCCGGTTCGGGTGTGCCGGGGCGGTTCGGCGACGGACTCCAGTTCCGGCAGGATTGCGCCCTGGGCCACAGCGATGCGTTCGAGCGCGTCGAGCACGGCGTTTGCTTCGGCGGTGCGATGATGGCTGCGCAGCCAGCGCGGCGATTCCGGGATGCGCAGAGCATAGACCAGCGCCAGGATGCCAAGGCCGCCCCAGACGAAGATCAGCCGCCAGCCCCAGGGCGCCAGCGGCACGACAAAGCGCGACACCCACGCGGTCGCCGGAATGCCGAGCAGGCCGACGGTCATCACGAGTCCCATGTAGCGGCCACGCCGGGCCGCGGGAAAGAACTCGGTGATGTAGGTGTTGGCGATCACCGTCATGCTGGACAGACCGATGCCGGTGATGAAGCGCGTGGCGGACAGCGAAAAGACGTCCCATGCCAGCGCATTGATCAGGGAAAATCCGGCATAGAGCAGCAGCGACCAGATCATCCCGCGCTTGCGTCCGATCCGGTCGGCCACCACGCCGCCGAACACCGCCCCCAGGAACATGCCGCCGAAACTCGCCGAGGTGATCAGCGCGACGGTATCGACGGAAATGCCCCAGTCCTTGATGACGGCGGGTGCCGCGTAGGCAAAGGTGTTGAGGTCGCCAAGCTCGAAGAAATAGGCGAAGGCCAGGGCCAGGAAGACCGTGTGGTGCACCGAGGTCATGGGCAGTCGCTCGAGTCTTGCGCCGATACTGCCTGGGGCGCTGGTCATGGTGTTTCCTCTGCTTCTGTTCCGGTTGTCCGGAATGATGTTTCATCCTGCTGCGCGGTGGATCGCGTTGAACCGTCCATCGAACTGATGGCCGGCCACACAGCCTGGGTTCGCCATTAGGCGCGGGTTGTCTGGATCGTCAAGCAACCGCACCGGCGGCGTCCCGAACGCCATCGCTTGATCGATGTCCGTTTGCCGCGGTGCCTCAATCGGGAGTTCAGCGCAATTGACCAGATATTTTCATTTCATACGGAATTATGATGGCCTGATGCGGGAATGGCCCCGGCGCCTTGATAATGCCGCATGCCTGGGACACGCCATGAACATGACTTCGCACGGCAGAATGATCGGCGGCGGGCGGGTGGACAAGTTGCGTGCCGTGATGTCCCGTCGTATGGACAGGCTGCGTCTCTGATCGATGCGACCCGGCACGAGATCGGCCGCATCCGCTAGCAGACGAGGGAGATGAAACGCGATGGATTTCGGATATTCGGCCGAACAGGAGGCGCTGCGACGCGACGTCCGCGCCTTCATCGCCGAGACCATGACCGACGCGGTCCGCGCCGAGATGGCCGACCTGAGCGAGGGCTTCGGTGTGAGTCCCGGTCGCCATAGCGGCAGCCTGATCAACGATCTGTTCCGGAAGATCGGCGAGCGCGGCTGGCTGGGGATCAGCTATCCCAGGGAGTACGGCGGTCACGATGGCGACCGCATGACGCAATATATCGTCGAGGAGGAGTTCGCCCGCGTCAACATTGCCCTGGGGCTGGGCGGCAGCGGCGCACCGGCGATCCTGGCCGCGGGCACCGAGGCGCAGAAGCGCCATTTCATTCCGAAACTGATCAGCGGCGAGTATTCCTTCGCGCTGGGCTTCACCGAACCGCATGCCGGGGCGGACCTGGCATCGTTACAATGCCGCGCGGTTCGGGATGGCGAACATTATGTGATTAATGGGCAGAAGATGTACACGTCGTCTGCCCATTCCGCGACGCATATCTACCTGATGGCGCGTACCAACCCGAACCTGCCGAAG
>Ga0302275_10007395_pt1 | contig 10220 bp, 8 predicted proteins | sample III_Bog_N2_2_FD_200229 | JGI IMG/M metagenome (GOLD analysis project Ga0302275, IMG submission 200229) | Peat permafrost microbial communities from Stordalen Mire near Abisko, Sweden - III_Bog_N2_2 | ecosystem: Environmental > Terrestrial > Soil > Wetlands > Peat | place: Sweden: Abisko... | reverse complement strand
CGGCCACTGGTGGCCGGGCATCGGTGGAGCCATGGATCTGTGCTATGGCGTGCCGCGCATCATCGCCGCCTTGCAGCATATCGATAAGGCCGGCGTCAGCAAAGTTAAGCGTCGGACCGAACTGCCGCTGACCGGGCGCAAATGCGTCAAGACCATCATCACTGACAAAGCCGTCTTCGACGTCAGCAGCGACGGCTTGATCCTGCGCGAAGCTCTGCCCGGCTTATCTGTCGACGACATCCGCGCCATCACCGAGGCCCGCTTCGAAGTCTCGCCCGACTTCAAGGCAATGCCCATCTGAGGAAACACCCCGGCCTCTTTTATAAAAAGGGGCCGGGCCTTCAGATCATTCCTCGACCTTCTTGCCGTCCAACTCTGCCCCCAGCTTCGTCACCTCGGCTTGGTCGCGGGCTTTTTCCGTTTTGGTGCGGCCAAAGCGAACGCGGTTGGCCTCGGCCTGACGGGCCTCGTCCTCGCGTTTTTTGGCTTTGCGCACCCGGTTCAGATTGACCAATTCGGCCATGATGTCCCTCGTTCTTCAGCCTCTCCATCCTATGCCAAGAACGAGAAAAATTGAAAACTGTTACTTTTCTGCAAAAAGGTGCTTGCCAGCCTCAGCCCGCCTTGATATATGTCCGCTCCCCAAGGCGAGGGGGTGTAGCTCAGTTGGTTAGAGCGCCGGCCTGTCACGCCGGAGGTCGCGGGTTCGAGTCCCGTCACTCCCGCCACTCTCCCAGAACAAAACGTCGATTGACCCAGGCCTCCTAAAGGATACCATTCCTTTCCGCACGCGTTTCGCATGGGAAGGACAGCCTTTATGAAAGTCGGCATCGTCGGCACCGGCATGGTGGGCAGCAGCGCCGCCTTCGCCATGGTCCTTAGGGGAGCCGCCTCCGAGGTGGTTCTGGTGGACCATAATCCCGCCCTGGCCAAAGCCCAGGCCCAAGACATCCTCCATGCCACGCCCTTCGCCTATCCCGTCCGCGTCACCGCTGGCGATTATACCGATCTGGAAGGGGCCGGAGCCGTGGTCCTGGCCGCCGGTGTGGCCCAGAAGCCCGGCGAGACCCGCCTGCAATTGCTGGAGCGCAATGCCGAAGTCTTCGCCGCCATCATCCCCGAAGTCCTGAAGGCCGCCCCCGAGGCCATCCTGCTGGTCGCCACCAACCCGGTGGACGTTATGACCGACATCGCGGCGCGCATCTGTAAGCTGCCCGCCGGTCGGGTCATGGGATCAGGGACCATCCTCGACAGCGCCCGCTTCCGCGCTCTCTTGGGCGAACATCTGGGCATCAGCCCCAAGTCGGTCCATGCCTATGTGCTGGGCGAACATGGGGATTCCGAATTGCTCTGGTGGTCCGGGGCCACCGCCGGCTCGGTCTCGGTGCAAGATACCGCCGAGCAATTGGGATGCCCCCTGGACGAAGCCGCTCGCGCCAACATCGACGACGGCGTGCGCCGCGCCGCCTATCACATCATCGCCGGCAAGGGAGCCACCTGGTTCGGCATCGGCGGCGGCTTGTCCCGCATCGTCCAGGCCATCGCCAGCGACGAGAATGTGCTTTTAAGTGTCTCCGCCCCCACGGCCCTGGTCGAAGGCGTAGAGAACGTCACCTTGTCCCTGCCCCGCATTGTCGGCGCCAAGGGCTGCCAGGGGCTGCTGGAGCCATCTTTAGACGCTGGTGAAAAGGCCGCTCTGAAACGCAGCGCCGAAATCCTCAAGGAAGCCACCGACAGCGTCAGGCTCTGACGCCGTGCGGTCGAGTTTGTCTTAATCCTTTCAACGCTGGGGCCATTTCGGCGAACGGCGTTTTGTGGTTAAATCCTTTATCCTCCCGAGGGCCTCGAAAGGGCTGTGATCATGTCGAAGAAGCATATGACGACCGTCGATGGCAACGAGGCCTGCGCCTCTGTCGCCTACCGCTGCAGCGAGCTGGCGGTGATCTATCCCATCACGCCCTCCTCGACCATGGGCGAGCTGGCCGATCAATGGGCCTCGGAGGGCAAGAAGAACATCTGGGGCATCGTCCCCGAAGTCACCGAGATGCAATCGGAAGGCGGCGCTGCCGGTGCCGTCCATGGCGCCATCCAGGCCGGCGCTCTGGGCACCACCTTCACGGCGTCCCAAGGGCTGCTGCTGATGCTGCCCAACATGTACAAGATCGCCGGCGAGCTCACGCCCTTCGTCATGCATGTCTCGGCCCGCACCCTCGCCACCCACGCCCTATCCATCTTCGGCGATCATTCCGACGTCATGGCCGCCCGCCAGACCGGCTTCGCCATGCTGTCCTCGGCCTCGGTGCAGGAAGCCCAGGACTTCGCCGCCGTGGCCCATGCCTCGACCCTGCGCTCCCGCGTGCCCTTCCTGCATTTCTTCGACGGCTTCCGCACCAGCCACGAAGTGGCGAAGATCGAAGCCCTGTCCGACGCCGATCTGCATAAGATGATCGACGAGGCCGATGTCCATTCCTTCCGCCGCCATTCCCTCAGCCCCGATCATCCGGTGGTGCGCGGCACCGCCCAGAACCCGGACACCTTCTTCCAGGCCCAGGAATCGCGGAACCCCTATTACGACGTGCTGCCGGGCATCATCCAAGCTGAGTTCGACCGGCTGGCCGGCCTGACCGGCCGTCACTATTCCCTCTGCGACTATTTGGGCCACCCGGAAGCCGAGGAAGTCGTGGTCATCATGGGCTCGGGTGCCGAGACCGTGGAAAAGACCTGCGAAAAGCTCAACGAGATGGGCCGCAAGGTCGGCGTGCTGAAGCTGCGCCTGTTCCGTCCTTTCCCCATCGACGCCTTCGTCGCTGCTTTGCCGCCGTCGGTGCGCTCCATCGCCGTGCTCGACCGCTGTAAGGAGCCGGGTGCCGTTGCCGAGCCGCTCTATCTGGAAGTGGTCGCCGCCCTGGCCGAGGTTCACTCCGGGCATGGTCAAATCCGTGTTCGACGAACTGCAGAAGGATACGCCGAAGCGCCGCTTCACCATCGGCATCAATGACGATGTCACCGGCCTGTCCTTGACCTGGGACGAGCATTTCAAGCTGCAGTCCAAGGACATGCGCCGCGCCGTTTTCTTCGGCCTGGGCGCCGACGGCACCGTGGGTGCCAACAAGAATTCCATCAAGATCATCGCCGAATCCACCGACATGTATGCCCAAGGCTACTTCGTCTATGATTCAAAGAAGTCAGGGGCTGTGACCATCAGCCATCTGCGCTTCAGCCCGCAGCAGATCCAAGCCCCCTATCTGATCAGCAACGCCGAATTCGTCGCCTGTCATCACTTCGTGTTCCTGGATAAATACGATGTGCTGGATTATGCCGCCCCCGGTGCGACCTTCCTGCTGAACGCCCCCTTCTCGGCTGAAAAGCTGTGGGACCAGTTGCCCAGTTCGGTGCAAAAGACCATCATCGACAAGAAGCTGAAGGTCTATACCATCGACGCCCGCAAGGTGGCCCAGGCCGCCGGCATGGGCCAGCGCATCAACACCATCATGCAGACCTGCTTCTTCGCCCTGTCCGGCATCCTGCCCAAGGACGAGGCCATCGAAAAGATCAAGAAGGCCATCGAAAAGACCTATGGCCGCAAGAGCAAGAAGATCGTCGAGAAGAACTTCGAGGTGGTCGATGCCTCCCTGGCTCATCTGGAGCAGGTGACCATCCCCGCCGCCGTTACCTCGACCTTCGACATTCCGCCGATCGTGCCGAAAGACGCCCCCGACTTCGTCCAGCGGGTCACCGCCATGATGCTGGCCAACAAGGGCGATCTGCTGCCCGTCTCCGCCTTCCCCGTAGATGGCACCTGGCCGGTGGGCACCGCCCGCTTCGAGAAGCGCAACATCGCCGACGAAATCCCGGTCTGGGAGATGGATCTTTGCATCCAGTGCAACAAGTGCGTAATGGTCTGCCCCCATTCCGCTATCCGCGCCAAGGCGGTGCAGCCCGAAACCCTGACCCGCGCCCCTGCCGGCCTGAAGACCATGCCCTACAAGGGCCCCGAGGTTAAGGGCGGCACCTACCTGCTGCAGGTGGCCCCAGAGGATTGCACCGGCTGCACCCTTTGCGTCCATGTCTGCCCCGGGAAGGCCAAGGACGATCCCAACCATCTGGCCCTGCGCATGGAGGCCAAGGGCTCGCATATGGAGGTCGAGAAAGAGAACTTCGCCTACTTCCTCGACCTGCCCGACCTGGACCGCGCCGACATCCGCGTCACACCTAAGTCCTCGCAGCTGATCACGCCGCTGTTCGAGTTCTCGGGCGCTTGCCTAGGCTGCGGCGAGACCCCCTATATCCGCACTCTGACCCAGCTGTTCGGCGACCGCACCCTGATGGCCAACGCCACCGGCTGCTCGTCGATCTTCGGCGGCAATCTGCCGACCACGCCTTACACCACCGACCGCCAGGGACGCGGCCCGGCCTGGGCAAATTCCCTGTTCGAGGATAATGCCGAGTTCGGCCTGGGCTTCCGTCTGGCCGTCGATCACCACAAGTCCCATGCCAAGCAATTGCTGGCAAAGCAGGCTTCGGCCTTCCCCGAGCAATTGGTCAACAGCCTGCTGCATTCGCCCCAGGACAGCGACATCGGCATCCGCGACCAGCGCGAACGTGTGGCCGAGCTGCGCAAGCTGCTGGCCGGCAAGACAGACGCCGATTCCGTCCGCATGGACGAACTGGCCGATTATCTGGTGGACAAGAGCATCTGGATCGTCGGCGGCGACGGCTGGGCCTATGACATCGGCTATGGCGGCCTCGACCATGTGATGGCCTCGGGCCGCAACGTCAACATCCTGGTGCTGGACACCGAGGTCTATTCCAACACCGGCGGTCAGGCTTCCAAAGCCACGCCCATGGGTGCCACCGCCAAATTCGCTACCTCCGGCAAGACCCGCCCGAAGAAAGACCTGGGCCTGATCGCCATGTCCTACGGCAACATCTATGTCGCCTCGGTGGCCTTTGGCGCCAAGGATACCCAGATGGTCAAAGCCATGCAGGAAGCCGCCTCCTACGACGGCGTCTCGCTGATCATCGCCTATGCCCACTGCATCGCCCACGGCTTCGAGATGTCTTCGGGACTGTCGCAGCAAAAGCATGCGGTGGAAGCCGGATACTGGCCGTTGTATCGCTATGACCCCCGCAAGCTGGGCACCTCGGAACCGGCCCTGGAACTGGATTCCGGCGAGCGGACCATGTCCCTGGCCGACTTCATGGCCAGCGAAACCCGCTTCCGCATCACCGACCAGCATGACCACGACCATTATCAGAAGATGGTGGCCGAAGCCGAACATTGGGTCGAACGCCGCTTCGACCTGCTGAAACGGATGGCCTCGACCAACGCGGCAGAGTAACCTAAGAGCCGCTCCCTCCCCTGGAGGGGGCGGCTTTTCTCTGGGGAGGGGGTTTCACCGATGTCCGCGCACGCAAAATATCCGGAAGTGGTGTTCCTCCGACGACCCGACAATACCGGCTATGGCTTCTTTTTCCATAACGAGGCGGACTTCCGCCACGCCGTGGAAAGCTTCGCCCATCCCATCCTCCGCAGCTTCGCCGGAGAACCCGTCCCCGGCCAGCCCGACCCTCAGGACCATCTGAAAACCGCCATCGCCACCTTCATCGGCCAAGCCTTCGACAAGGCCGTGCCCAACGAGGTCGGAGCCGAAGGCGTGTCCCGCGCCGCCGCCGCCTGCGTGCGCACCACCTTCAACGAACAGATCCCCCGCGTTGTCGTCATCGAACGCCGCGACGGCCGCACCGCCGTCCGCCCCGGCATCGAATATATGCGCCACCCCGGCCATCCCCTGGCCGTCGTCGTCGATGCCGACGCCCACGGCGGCGACGCCCACTTCTTCACCAGCGAAGAAACCTATCGCAAAATCGGCGAAACCCCCGCCAACCCCCGTTGCTGGCTGCCGCAAATCGTCTACCGCCTCTATGCCCGCACCCCCTCGGTCATGGCCGGCCGCCCCCTGGTCGACCAAGCCACCGGCAAACACAGCGTCGAATGCCGCGGCATCAGCTTCGGCCTGAAGGCCCCGCTGGAAGAACGCAAAGAAGGCGTGGCTTAAGGCTTACGGTTTAAGGCTATAGGGCAGAGCCCGCAATACACGCCACCTTTAAGCCTGTAACGCCACCAGCGTCGGCTCCTCCGCCTCGGCCCCGTCATCGGGTGCCAATGGCGTGAAGCCGATAAAGGTCAAATCATCGCGGCGGGGTTCGGAGCCGCGGTAGTCGGCGAGGATCATGAAGACCCGTTCCATCTGCTGACGCATGGGCAGATCGCGACCGGCCTGGAGGGCTTCGATCAGGCGGCGGCGACCGAAGAGGCGGCGGGTGGGGCCGCCGACTTGGTCGGTCACACCATCGGTGGCCAGATAAAAGGCCATGCCCTCGGTCATGGGCAGGACGTGGTTGGTGAAGGCGAAGTCGGGCTGAGAGGTGCGATAGCCCAGGCTGTGGCGGTCACCCTTGATCTCGTGCAGGCTGCCGCCCTGGGAATAGATCAGGGGGATATTGGCGCCGGCGAAGGTCAAGGTCTGGCGGCTGGTGTCGATCAGGCAGATGGCGGCGTCGAGGCCGTCGTCGGAGCCGGCAAGGTCGGCGGTGGTATCGTGATGATCCTGACGCAAAGATGACTTCACCAACTTATTGAGCAATTGCAGGATCATGGCCGGATCATCGTGGCAATGTTCGTGTAGAATACGGTCCAGCACCGAGGCGACGATAGCGGTCATGAAAGCGCCGGGAACGCCGTGGCCGGTGCAATCCATGATGGCGATGACGCAACGCTCGCCGAAGCGGCCGATCCAGTAGAAATCGCCACCCACCACGTCGCGGGGAGCCCAGCCGACGGCGATATCGTGGAGCATGCCGTCCAGGGTGTTGCCGTCGGGCAGCAGCGAGGTTTGGATGCGACTGGCGTAGCGAATGCTTTCGTTGATATGGCGGTTGACCTTGTTCAGCTCGGCATGGGCTTCGTTGAGCTGGGTCAGGGCGCGCTCGACGCCCTCTTTCTCGCGGGCCAGTTCCAGGGTGCGGTCCTTGACCCGCTGCTCCAGGGTACGGGCAAGCTCGGTCAGTTCACCCTGAGCCGTATCCCGGGCGTCAAGGCCGGTCTGGAAGGCGGTCAGCAGGCTGTTCATGGTGCTGACCAGCAGGCCCAGTTCATCGCTGTCATGGCCGCGCGGACTATCCAGCGGGGCATGGCCGGGACTGACCGGGTCCACCTTGCCGATGCCGGCGGTCAGACGCAGCAGCGGGCGGGTGATCATCAGGGTAAAGGCGGCGACGATCAGCAGGCAGATGCTGACCACCCGGGCCACGGTGGCGGCCAGCGACAGTCCGACGCGGTCGAAGAAGCCCGAGGCGACGGTGACGGGATCGAGGGTGACAGACAACTCGCCGATGGCCTCGTCGACGCCCGAAGGAGAGCGATGGGTCAGGGGCAGGCTGAATTCGGTGGAATCGGCAAAAAGCTTGTCGGCCAGCCAAGACAGCGAGCCTTCGGCGGCGGGCCGATCCTTGTGGCCCATGAGGTTACCGAAATTGTCCCGCAGCGTGGCGCTGCGCACCGCCTTATATTGGAACAGGCCACCGACCAGATCCTGGGACAGCTCGGGGTTCATCTGGTAGGCGGCTTCCGAGGCCGACCCTTTAACCATCGACAGGAACTGCCGGGTGGTGGAACCGACGCTGTCCCGCTCCGAGCGCAGGTCGCCGGCCATCTCGATAGCTGCGGAAACGAAGCCGACGATGACGGCGATTACCGCTACCGTACGGGCCTGCTGATAAACCAGCCCCCTGAACATCTTGCCTCTCCCGGCTCGACAACCCTTTGAACGCAGTGCAGCAGAATACCAGAAGGCTCAAGCCGATTCGACTGCCGATCACCCCTCCGGCCACAATCTTTTATGGCTGCATACCATGGCACTTTGACGAGGTTGCGGGCGCTATCCGCCGCTGTTAAGCTCGCTCCCGGACGTCGGAGTAGCCGATGGGACGGATGCTCCTTAAGGACGGGGGAAGATACATGGGCAAGTTGGCCGAGGACTACCTCAGCTTTAAGAAGGTGCTTGAACAGAAGGGAATTATCTTCTCGTTCAGCGGTTATGTGTCGGAAGGGATTTTGTTCGCTCTGGGCGATGCCCTGAAGCAGAAGATGGCCCTGGAAGACACCGATATGAACACCACCCGCAAGGTGTTCTCGGTCTTCGTCGAGCAGGTGCAAAACATCATCCGCTATTCCGCCGAGCGAGTTACCGGAGACATCGGCAAGCCGGTGGAACTCAGCTCCGGCATGATCGCTGTCGGTCAAGAAGCAGGAAAATTCTTCGTGGTCTGTGCCAATATCGTCAAGCTGGCCGATATGGAACGCCTGAAGGAACGGCTGGACCATATCAAGAGCCTGGACAAGGAAGGCATCAAGGCCTTCTACAAAGAAAAGCTCCGAGAAGACCCCGAGGTGGAAAGCAAAGGTGCCAGCATCGGCCTTATCGAGATCGCCCGTCGCGCCAGCGACCCCATCGATTTCGATTTCATGTCGGTGAGCGACAGCACCGCCTTCTTCTGCCTCAAAGCCTTCATCTGAGACGATAAAAAATGCAGACAATATCAATATCCGCCTCAGAGCGCGCACCCGAAGTCGAGTTCAATTTCGCCGAGGGCGTCCTGAAACTGAAGGGCGAATCCTATCCGGAGGACGTCGCTTCATTCTATGGCCCGCTGCTGACGGCCTTGGACAAATGGCTGTCTGGCCTTGAAGCTGAGGCTTCGGTGCGATTGGACATCGAGCTGGTCTATTTCAACTCTTCCTCGGCCAAGGCGCTGATGAACCTGCTCCTGATGCTGGAAAAGGCTGGCGGCGCAGGCAAGAAGGTTGAAGTGAACTGGTACTTCAACAGCGACGACGACACCATGCAGGAATTCGGCGAGGACTTTTCCGAAGACCTGGAACATGTGCAGTTCAATCTTTGCGCGGTAGAAGGGGCTTAATCCCCTAGGCGGTGCCATGGCGGCGTTCAATCTCTTTGACCATGAGGAAAAAGTCCTTGAGGACGGCCTCAATCTGACCCTGCGCCTCGAGGCCGAGAGCGCACCTAAAGACCTGCGCGACGGCGTCTCCAGCCTGGTCAACGCCTATCGCAAAAGCACCCGCGAACAGCGCCGTCTGGTGCGGGTGTCGGATCGACTGCAAGAACAACTGTCCGCCGTCAACCAGGAGCTTCAGCGCCGCCGAGAAGAGGCCGAAAACGCCCTGCTCCGCTTGAAGGAGGCCCAGGACAGCCTGATCCAGGCCGAAAAGCTGGCGTCTTTGGGCTCGCTGGTGGCCGGAGTCGCCCACGAGATCAACACCCCCGTCGGCATCGCCCTGGCTTCGGCCTCCCATCTGGCGGATTCCACCCAGGACACTCGCCGACTGTTCGAAGACGGGGTGATCAAGAAATCCGACTTCCGCGATTATATCGCCACCGCCACCGATGCCACCGCCCTGATCCTGGCCAATTGCGAGCGGGCCGCTCAACTGATCAACGGCTTCAAGCAGGTGGCCGTTGACCAGACCAGCTCGGAACGCCGCCGCTTCGCCCTGAAGGGCTATATCCAGGAAGTCCTGCTCAGCCTGTCGCCCAAGCTGCGGCAGATGCAGATCGAGGTCGAGCTGGATTGCCCCAGCGATCTTGAGCTGGACGGCTTCCCCGGCGCCTTGTCCCAGGTGCTGACTAATTTCGTCATGAATTCCATCATCCATGGCTTCGAAGACCGCCGAGGCGGCCAAATCACCATCGCCGCAAAAAAACTTGAAGATGATATTGTCGAGATTAAATACTCTGATGACGGGAATGGAATGACCAGCGACATCAAAAACAGAATATTTGATCCATTTTTCACAACAAAACGCGGATCAGGCGGCAATGGATTGGGGCTCCATATCGTTTTCAATATAGTCACAGGCTCGCTGAAAGGGCAAATTGCCGTGGAAAGCGAGCTTGGGCAGGGAACCAGCTTTACCCTGCTCTTTCCACGCGTCGCCCCCAGAGATTCGGATTGGGCGTGACCCGGAGTAGCCCAGCAAACACGGGAAACACACAAGGAAATCCATGACAGCGGACGACGATCTTCTTTTTGGCGACGACGAGGACGAGGCCCAGGCTGCGTCTCCGCGCCCCGTGGATTATCTAGAGCCATGGACCATCCTGGTGGTGGACGACGACGCCCAGATTCACGACATGACT
>Ga0302275_10007382_pt1 | contig 10229 bp, 11 predicted proteins | sample III_Bog_N2_2_FD_200229 | JGI IMG/M metagenome (GOLD analysis project Ga0302275, IMG submission 200229) | Peat permafrost microbial communities from Stordalen Mire near Abisko, Sweden - III_Bog_N2_2 | ecosystem: Environmental > Terrestrial > Soil > Wetlands > Peat | place: Sweden: Abisko... | reverse complement strand
TCACGGCAAATTCGTGCAGCAACCGGCCCAGCAGTCCGCTCATGAACAAAATCGGGATGAACACCGCCGAGAGCGAAAGCGTCATGGAAATGATGGTGAAGCCGATTTCCTGCGAGCCTTTGAGCGCGGCCTGCATCGGCGGCTCGCCGTTTTCCATGTGGCGCACGATGTTTTCGAGCATGACGATGGCGTCGTCCACAACGAAACCGACGCAGAGCGTGAGCGCCATCAGCGAAAGATTGTCCAGGCTGTAACCCAGCAGCGCCATCGCCGCGAACGTGCCGATGATGGACATCGGCAGCGCCAGGCTCGGAATGAGTGTCGCGGAAAGATTGCGCAGGAAAATAAAAATCACCAGGATGACCAGGCACACGGCGATGAACAGCGTGTGTTCCACGTCCGACACCGATTTGCGAATGGTCAGCGACCGGTCAATGAGCACATCCAGCTTCACCGACGCCGGAATGGCGGCGCGGAACTGCGGCAGCAATCTTCGAATCTTGTCCACCACTTCCACCGTGTTCGCGCCCGGCTGGCGCTGGACGGCGAGCACCACGGCGCGCGTGTTGTCATACCACGCCATGATTTTGTCGTTCTGCACGCTGTCGAGCACGTTGCCCAGTTGCTGTAGCCGGACCGGATTGCCGTTGCGATACGCGACGATCATCGGCCGAAACGCCGCCGCGTCGGCAAGCTGGCCGTTGGCCTGGACGGTGAACGCCTGCTGCTGGCCGTAAAGCGTGCCGAGCGGCTGGTTCACGTTGCCCGCCTCGACCGCCTGCTCGACCTGGTCAATCCCAAGTCCGTAGGCCGCGAGCTTGTTCGGGTCCACCTGGATGCGCACGGCGTAAGGCTGCGCGCCGAACACACCGACCTGCGCGACGCCGCTGATTTGGGAAATCTGCTCCGCCAGCAAATTCTCGGCGTAATTGTCCACGTCCGACATCGGCAGCGTCGCCGACGACATCGCCAGGAAAATAATCGGTGCATCCGCCGGATTGACTTTGTTGTAAGTCGGCGGCGTCGGCAGGTTCGGCGGCAACTGCCGTGACGCTTTGGTGATGGCGGCCTGCACGTCCTGCGCCGCCGCGTCAATGCTCCGGTCCAGCGTGAATTGAATCGTGATCTGCACGCTGCCCAGCGAACTCACCGACGACATCGAGTCCACGCCCGCGATGGTGGAGAGCTGTTTTTCGAGCGGCGTGGCGACGGCGGAAGCCATCGTTTCGGGACTCGCGCCGGGCAGGTTGGCCGAGACCTGCACCGTCGGATAATCCACGCTCGGCAGATCGCTCACGGGCAGCTCGCGGAAGCCGACCAGGCCGAACAATAAAATGCCGAACATGACCAGCGTGGTCATCACCGGCCGGCGGATGAACAGTTCCGGAACGCTCATGGCGGGCCGCTTGGTGCCGCCACGCCGCCCGCTGGCACAGGACGGTTGACCGCCACGCTCATGCCCGGTGCGAGGCGCAACTGCCCGTCGGTCACCACCGTTTCTCCCGCCGCCAAGCCGGTTTCAATCACCGTCACACCTTGATATGTGAGGCCCGCAACGACCGACCGTTGCTCAACCGTGTGATCCGGCTTGACGACGTAAATGAACTGGCCATTCTGACCCGTCTGCACAGCTTGGGAAGGCACGACCACCGCGTTCGTCAATTCCGAAAGCGTCAGCGCGACCTGCACAAATTGTCCCGGCCACAAAATTCCCCGCTGGTTGGGAAACGTGGCTTTGAGCTGGATCGTCCCGGTCGTTGTATCCACGGCATTGTCCACGAACGTCAGCTCGCCCTGCGGCGGCACCACCTCCATATTTTGAAATGTCACCGACACCTTCAATGTTTTGGTGAGCATTTCTCGCCGGATCACCGGCAGGTATTGCTCGGGCACGGCAAACGCGACGTAGATCGGATGAATCTGATTGATCGTGAGCAGCGCGTCGTCCGGCGCCTTCACGACGTTGCCCGGGAACGACAACAGGTTGCCCGTCCGGCCGGCCACCGGTGAACGGATGGAGCAATAATCCAGATTCAACAGCGCGTTCGTGATGGCCGCGCGGTCCGCCGCCACCGTGCCCGCCAGGGCGTCGAAATTCGCGCGGTTGGTGTCCAGCTCATCCTGCGAAATTAATTTCTGATCGAATAATTTTTGCTCGCGCGCGAAATTGATTTTCGCGTATTCCAACTGCGCCGCATCCCGTTCCAGCGCCGCGCGCGCCTGGTCGAGCGCCGCCTGCGACGGGCGCGGGTCCAGCGTGAACAGCAGATCGCCTTTGGCCACCTCCTGCCCTTCCTGGAAATGCACCGCGCTGATCATGCCCTGGATCTGCGAATGGATCGTGACCGTCGAAAGGCTCAGCACGTGGCCGACCGGCGGCGGGTCAATCCGCACCGGCACGTTGGTGGCCCAGGCCGCCGCCGTCAGCACCGGCACGGCGGCGTTCTTTTTTGGAGCATTGGCCGGGAAACAACCGGTCAGCCCGAGCGCCAGCCCCAAGCCGGCGGGAACGAAGTAAAACAATTTCATGCGGCTTTCATTTCGCCGCCGGTTTTGCACGCCGGTTTGCCGGCCGGAACGCCACGGCAAACCGTTTCAAAAATTTCGCGTAGTCGCGCTGAAACTTGGGATCGCGGACGGACCGGCCCATGATCAGCCGCGTGGCATGGGGAAAAGCCGCCGGAAACATCGTCAGCGACAGCTTGGCCAGCACCAGATGGCGCTCGTCAAATTCGGAAGTCAGAAAACCCTCCGCCTGCTGGCGGCGGACACGCGCCAATGACCGGGCTGTCCCCGCGCGCCGGAATTTTTCCTCCAGGACTTTTTCGCCGGTGTTCTGCACCGCCTCCCAGCCCAGCAGCCGCACCCAGTCCAGATCGCGGCACATCATCGCAAAACGAAACGGAAGATTTTCGGCCGGGTCACCGGAGGCGCCTTCGATCAGCGCCCGCCGCTCGGTGATCTTGCGGCGGAGCACCTCGCGGAACAGGCCGCTCTTGTTCCCGAAATAATGGTAGAGCATCCGCTTGTTGCCCCGCGCGCGGCGGGCGATGGCGTCCACGCGCGCGCCGGCAAAGCCTTTGGCGGAAAATTCGGCGAGCGCGGCGGCCAGAATCCGGCCGCGCGTGCGGTCCGGATCACGGGTGGCGGAAACCGCTTTTTTCCCTGGTTTGCCTGTTCGACGCATGGTGAAGCCGCATTAAGTAACCAATCGGTTACCAGTTCGCAACCTAAAAATCAGGCCGGCGGTCGCGGGGTTGGTTCGTCCTTGCGCAGCCCGGGCCGGTTCAGCTCCTCGATCTCGCGCATCATTTTTTCCGCCGCGTCCTTGGACAGGCTGTGCGAAACGGAAATCCCGAACTGCCGCTCCAGGAATTCATCCAGCCGCAGCCACTGGCCTTGAAACCGCACCTGGCCGGTCCACGCGCACACCGTGACGAACTGCTGGAGCTTTTCCAACCGCAGCAGGATGACCACCACAAACACCAGCGCCACCGCCACCGCCGCGATGAGCACCAGCGACATGATCTGGCTCGAAATCACGTCCGCCTCGGCGTCCTGCTGGTGCTTGCTCAAGGCGTGTTCCTGCTCCTCGCGCGCCTGAAACAACACATGCCGCATCGCCTCGATCTTATGTTTGCCGCGCGCGGTCAGCAGCACCACCGAGTTGTTCGTCTGGAACTGGCCGACCGTCGCCGGATCAAACACCAGTTCATTCGTGACCAGTTGCTCCAGCACCGCGATGTTCGCCTGCTGGGCCGGGTCATTGACCGTCAAATTTTTCAATTCCGCAAGGTCGTCGTGGATGGAAGCCATCGCGGATTGATAGGGGTCAAGATATTCCGCCCGGCCGGTCAGGAGAAAGCCGCGCTGGTTCGCCTCCGCGTCCACGATGTGCGACTGCGTCTGCTCAAACTTGTCCAGCACCTTGTAATTGTGCAGCACCCAGTTGAAGGAATTGTTGAACTGGCCGCCGGTCTGATGCACCAGCCACGTCATCGCAATCAAAGCCACCATGGGCAACGACAAGCCGATCCAAAATAAAATGCGTTTGGTTTTGGGCGTCGGAATCATCGTCAACATCAAGCCTAATTTAACCAAACGAAATCAAAGCGCAGCTTTTTCTTTGTGCCACGGTGTGTTTTGTTCGTAGGCGTGCGCCACGCGCAGCATCGTTTCCTCGCCGAACGGTTTGCCGAGCAGTTGCAGGCCCACCGGCAGCTTCGGATTTTGCGTGAAGCCGCACGGCACGCTCACGCCGCAGATGCCGGCCAGATTGCAGGAAATCGTGAAGATGTCGGACAAATACATTTGCAGCGGATCGTCCGATTTTTCGCCGAGCTTGAACGCCGCCGTCGGCGAAGTGGGCGTGACAATCGCGTCCACCTTTTCAAACGCCTTCAAAAAATCGTTGCGGATGAGCGTGCGGACTTTTTGGGCGCGCAAATAATACGCATCGTAATAGCCGCTGCTCAAAACATAGGTGCCGAGAATGATTCTCCGTTTCACCTCCGCGCCAAAACCCGCGCCGCGCGTCTTGGAATACAGTTCAATCGGGTCGTTGCCATCCACCCGCGCGCCGTAGCGGATGCCGTCGAAGCGCGCCAAATTCGCCGAGGCTTCCGCCGTGGCGATGATGTAATACGTCGCCACCGCGTAATCCGTGTGCGGCAGGGAAATTTCCACAATCTCCGCGCCAAGCTCCGTGAATTTTTTCACGGCGGCATCCACGGCGGCTTTCACCTCCGGATCAAGCCCGCCGATCAGGTATTCCTTTGGCAGACCGAGCTTCAAGCCTTTGATGTCGCCGGTCAGCGCCTTCGTATAATCCGGCACGGGCACGGGCACGCTCGTCGAATCGCGCAAATCGTGTCCGCTCATCACACCAAGCAGCGTCGCCGCATCGCGCACGTCTTTCGTGAACGGCCCGATTTGGTCCAGCGAACTGGCAAACGCCACCAAGCCATAACGCGAGATGCGCCCGTAGGTCGGCTTCAAGCCCACGCAGCCGCACAACGCCGCCGGCTGGCGGATGGAACCGCCGGTGTCCGTGCCGAGCGAGGCAATGCACTCGTCCGCCGCGACCGCCGCCGCCGAGCCGCCGGAGGAGCCGCCGGGAATGCGCGTGATGTCCCACGGATTTTTCGTGGTGCCGAACGCGGAATTTTCCGTGGAGCTGCCCATCGCAAATTCGTCCATGTTCAACCGGCCGAAAACAATCGCGCCCGCCGCCTTCAATTTTTCAATCGCGGTGGCGTCGTAAGGCGAAACAAATTTTCCCAGAATCTTCGAGCCGCAGTTGAGCGGCTGGCCTTTCACCGCAAGCACATCTTTCACGGCAATCGGGACGCCCAGCAACGGTCGGCTGGCGCCGTTGCCGCCTTGCGCCAACAACTGGTCTGCGGCGTCCGCCTGCGCCAGCGCATCGGCGGCATCGTGGCTGAGGAAGGCGTGGATTTTTCCGTCCACGCGCTGAATCTGGTCGAGGCACGCCTGCGTGGCCTCGCGCGCGGAGACTTCGCGGCGGGCGAGTTTGACGGTCAGGGCGGAAATCGTGAGCTGGTTCAACATGGGAAAAATTACTCGACGATTTTGGGCACGATGAACAAACCGTTGGCCTGGCGCGGCGCGTTGCGGAGTGCGTCGGCCGGCGGCAGTGACGGGCGGATTTCGTCGGCGCGGGTGACATTCACCAAGGGCATGGCGTGCGCGGTCGGCTCGACGTTCGTGACGTCGAGTTCGCGCAATTTTTCGATGTAGCCGAGGATGTGGCCGAGCTGGGAGCCGATCTTTTTTTCCTCGTCGGGCGTGAGCGCGATGCGCGCGAGGTGCGCGACGTATTTTACATCAATTTCAGCGGATGCCATCCGGTGAGTTTCAAGTTTCAGGCGGCAAGTTTCAAGATGAAACCGGATTCTAAAACCGGAATTCCTAATCGAAAATCGAAAATCGAAAATCGAAAATCGAAAATTGGAAATTGGAAATGAATTTATTCCTCGTCAAACTTGCGTTTGACGAGGGCTTCGAGTTCGTTGATGGCGGCGTCGGCGTCGGCGCCCTTGACGTGCAGGGTGACTTTGCTGCCGGGGCCGGCGGCGAGCATCATCAGGCCCATGATGCTTTTGCCGTTGATTTTTTCGCCGTCCTTTTCCACAAAAATTTCGGCCCCGTAGCGGGTGGCCACTTTGACAAACATCGCCGCCGGCCGGGCGTGGATGCCCGACTTGTTGGCGATGGTGAGTTCCTTGGTGAGGAATTCGGCGTCAGTTTTTTTGGCGCTCATTCGTGAGGGGTGGCAAAATAATCGGGGGAAATGATTTTCGCCAATACAATTTATGGTGACAACGGCGGCGCGGCGGATTTTTCCGCCATCTGGGCCAGCAGGCGCTTGTTCAATTCCTCGGCGGCGTTGTAGCCGGATTTGCGCAGCTTGATCTGGAAGGCGGCGACCTCGATGAGCCGCGCAATGTCGCGGCCCGGCCGCACGGGAATGATGACATGCGGAATGTCCACGCCGAGAACCTCGACAAACTGCTGCTCCATGCCGAGCCGGTCCACGTCCTTCACTTTTTCCCACGGCTCGAGCGTGATGATGAGGTCGAGGCTTTTTTCCTTGCGGATGGCCTTGACGCCGAACATCGCGGCGACGTTGATGATGCCGATGCCGCGCACCTCCATGTGGTCGCGCGTGAGTTCGGCGCTGGTGCAGAGAATTTCGCGGCCGTCCACCAGCGTGGCCTTCACGACGTCGTCGGCCACCAGGCTGTAGCCGCGTTCGATCAAGGCCAGCACCGCTTCGCTTTTGCCGATGCCGCTTTCGCCGCGGATGATGGCGCCCACGCCGAGGATGTCCACCATGCTGCCCAGTTCCGAGCCGCGCGGGGCGAACATCGTTTCCAGTCCCAACGTGGCGAGGTTGATGAATTTCATCGTGACCAGCGGCGTCTGAAAAACCGGCACGCCGGTCTGCGCCGCCGCCGCCAGAAATTCCTTGTCCGCCTTCAGCCCGCGGCTGAAAACGATGCACGGAATCTTGTAGGCAAACAGATACGCGTAACGCGCCTCGCGCTCCTCGGTGCGCAGCTCGCGCAAATAAAACACCTCCGCGTGGCCCATCACCTGCATGCGCTTGTAGGCGAAGTAGCGCGTGAACCCGCTCAGCGCGAGGCCGGGGCGGTTGACCGTCGGCTCGCGGATGATGCGCTTGAGGTCGCACGCCTCCGAGAGCAGCTTCATCTGCAACGACCCGGCGTGTTCCTTGAAAAACTGTTCGACCGTGACGGTTGGGCGTTCCATAAAAAATCAGGTTGTGATTACGATTACGAGTAAGATTATGATTACGGTTGACGATTTTTGCTTAATCTTGCTCGTAATCTTAATCGTAATCCTCTGGTTACAAATTAAATTCCGGCCCGAGATAAATCTCGCGCGCCTTCGGATCATTCGCCAGAAATTCCGCGCTGCCGGCCACCAGCACCTGGCCTTTGTGGATGATGTAGCCGCGGTCAATCAGCTTCAGCGTCTCGCGCACGTTGTGATCCGTGATCAAAATGCCGAGGCCGCGCTCCTTGAGCCGGCGCACGATTTTCTGCACCTCGAAAACCGCAATCGGATCAATGCCGCTGAACGGCTCGTCGAGCAGCAGCAGTTTCGGACTGGTCACCAATGCGCGCGTGATTTCCAAACGCCGTTTTTCGCCGCCGCTCAACTGATACGCCTTGCTCCTGGCAATCGGCGTCAAATCCAGTTCCTCCAGCAGATATTTCAGCCGCACCGCCCGCTCGTCGCGCGACAACTTGCACGTCTCCAAAATCGCCAGGATGTTTTCCTCGACCGTGAGCTTGCGAAACACCGACGGCTCCTGCGTCAAATAGCCGATGCCCAGCCGCGCGCGTTTGTGCATCGGCAGGCGGGTGATGTCATGCTCCTGAAACCGGACGCTGCCTTCGTCCGGCCGCACCACGCCGACGACCATGTTGAAGGTCGTCGTCTTGCCCGCGCCGTTGGGGCCAAGCAGGCCGACGATTTCGCCCGCGTTCACCTCCACCGAGACGCCGTTGACCACGCGTCGGCCGTGATATTCCTTCGCCAGGTTTTGCGTGACCACCAGCGCGCCGTTGGTTGCAGCGGTTTCCATTTCAAAAAAGTTTTACCGCCGACGCATTGGTGTCCGCATTGCCGTTGAGATTCTGTTTGAAAATCATCTTCTGGTTCGTCGCCGTCATGTGGCCGGTGGCGCGGTCCCAGGCAATCTCGTCGCCGGTCAGCGTGCCTTGCGGGCTGTCCACCTTCGGATTGCCGGTGAGCGTCACCGACTCGTTGGTCACCGCGCCGGTCACGGCATAATGATACACCGCCCGGCTGCCCGTCGCGCGGGCGGTCTGGCCGTGGCTGTCGGAAAAATCAATGATGACATTCACCTCGGCGACGATGTGGTTCACGCGGTCGCCGTCCGCCGGCAAATCCACCGTCAACTGCTCGCATTGCAGCTTCATTTCCGGATCGTCCACCTTCACGTGGCCGAGATAAACCGCGCGCCGCGTGTTCAAATCAAATTCCGCGCGGTCGGACTCGATCGTCGTGGTCTTGCGGGTCAGGCTTTTTTTGTCCGGCGGCGACACTTGCGCGGGCACCGCGAGGGCGACGGCAAAAATGACCGACCACAGTAAAAATATCTTTTTCATGACTTCTTCGGCTTGGCCGACGGCAATTCAATCACCGTCCGCACATGGTTTGAAATGACCAGCGACGACTCGTTCTGCTGCCACAGAAAACCGTCGCCCTCGACGCGGAATTTGCCGTCGCCCGACTTGAGTTCCAGATGGCCGGCCGAGTTGGCCACGCCGTCCAGCGGCGCGTAAGTGCAGCGCGGCGCCTCCACCACCGCCTCCAGCTTGCCGTCGGAAGCGAACTTCTCGACGCGCATTTTTTTCAAGTCAAACAGCGTCCCCGGCAGCGGTGACGCCTCGGCACCCGACAACTTCATTTTGACCTGCTGCTCGTTCGGCGGTTCAAAATACGCCACCGAGGAAAAATTGGTGGCGTAACCCAGCGGCAGCGATTGCGACCGGACGCCGGACGCCGCCAGAAAAAACGACACGACCGCCAGCGCGGAAAAATATTTTCCCGCCGCCGGCATCATGCTGCGTATTGTTTTAGAAATGGCTGCCATTTGCCCTGCGCCTGCAAAATCATTTCCACCGCCTCGCGCACCGCGCCGCGTCCGCCCGCGGCCTTGGTCGTGAAATGCGCCGCCGCCTTCGCTTCCGGCACGGCGTCGCCCACCGCCACGGTCAGGCCCGCGCGCGTCAGCGGACCGAGGTCAATGATGTCGTCGCCGACGAAACAAACGTCGCGCCAGCCCAGTTTTTCCTGCGCCAGCAACTGCTCGATCGCGCCGGTCTTGCTGAGGTTGTCGCCCTGTTGGACGAGAAAATCAATCTTCAATTCGTCCGCGCGCAGCTTCGTCGCCAGCGAGGGCCGCGCCGAAACCCAGCCGACCTTCAAGCCCGCGCGCCGCGCCAGCACCAAACCCAAACCATCGCGGATGTTGAACCGCTTGAATTCGCGTTCGCCGCCGATGAAAATCGAGCCGTCCGTCAGCACGCCGTCCACGTCGCACAAAAAAAGTTTGATGCGCTTGGCGCGTTGGCGGATGGCGGTGGAAATTTTCGTGGGCATATTTATTTCGGCGCAAGTTCGCCAAACCAATAGGCAGCGGTGACGCCGCCGTCCATGAGAAAATCGCTGCCGGTGATGAACGCGCCGTCCGCGCCCATCAAAAGCGCGGCAACATTTCCCACTTCATCCGGCGTGCCAGCGCGACCGGCGGGACAGAGTTCAATCATCCGCCGGTAGCCCGCACCGCGCGGACCGTTCAGTTCATCTTTGGCGAGCGGCGTAATAATAATTCCGGGGCTGATGGTGTTGATGCGCGCGCCGCGCTTGCCCCAGCGAACCGCCTCGGCCATCACGCGCAACGAATTGCCGCGTTTGGAAATTTGGTAGGCGTGGAGCGGGTCGGTGATTTTGTCCGGCTGAAGCATCGGCAGCGCGAGCAATTCACCCGTCGGCGTCAAGGCCAGCAATTTATTTTGTTCCGCCGTCAGCGCACCAAGGCGATGGCCCGATTGCGACGCGATGACGACACCTGCGCCGCCCGGCGCGATGACGTTGCCAAATTTCTCCAGCACGAGCGCGGTGCCATACAAATCCACTTTCAGAATCGT
>Ga0302275_10007374_pt1 | contig 10237 bp, 4 predicted proteins | sample III_Bog_N2_2_FD_200229 | JGI IMG/M metagenome (GOLD analysis project Ga0302275, IMG submission 200229) | Peat permafrost microbial communities from Stordalen Mire near Abisko, Sweden - III_Bog_N2_2 | ecosystem: Environmental > Terrestrial > Soil > Wetlands > Peat | place: Sweden: Abisko... | reverse complement strand
CTAGGCGGGCGAGTTGGCTCGATGGAGATTCGCTTGCCACTGGAGTCGAATCAGTAGCAACCTAGGCAGGCGCGATGAAGCGCACGCAATCAACGGGCCCTGATGGAAGAAGTCCAATCCCAGTCTTACCGGAGTCCCTACAGGAGCAGGAATCGATGACGGCGCCTCTATTGCATTCCCTTCCGATTCAAGAATCCTCGATCGGCAACCGCTTCCATCTTCGCGAGGAGCAAGTGGCTGTCCACCGGGCATCTGGGAGGCATTGTTGTCGGCTGATTGCCGCCGCCTTTTTTTGCGCTCTTGCCGCGCATGGAGTTCTGGCGGCACAAGCGCCGCCGCAGAAAGCCACCACCCCGGCCCCGGGGATCACTTTGCGGCAAACGGTACGGCGCGTGCGGGTGGACGTGGTTGTCACCGACGCGCAGGGGCAGCCGGTTTCGGGATTGCGGTCGTCCGATTTCAGTGTCGCTGAAGATCGCAAGCCACAAACGATTCGGCAATTCGAATGGCACAGCGAAGACAACCCGCAGCCCTCGCTTCCGAAGCGTCCGTTGCTGCCTGCGCACACGTTCATGAATCTGCCGACGGCGCCGGAACACGGCCCACTGATGATTCTGCTCTTCGATGCTCTCAACACTCCCCTGGACGACCAACTCAATGCACGCGAGCAGATGCTGGAGTTTCTGAAGAAGAGCAGTGGGCGGCGCATCGCCATCTTTTATCTCGGCGACCGGCTTCGCCTTCTGCAAGGCTTCACTTCGGATACGGATCTGCTCGCAAACGCGGCGAATCGTACCGGCATTGTTTCTTTGAAGGGCTATCAGGCTGAACTGACAGGCTACCCGACGACCCCACCGGCCAGCCTTGGGCCTTCGGATAGAAAACTGCCTGGGGAGCAGCGCATGGAAGAGGTGGATGAGAACACCAGGCAGGCCTTGGCCAGTGAGACGCTAAGAGATCGCGTCAGCGTTACGCTTGACGCCCTTGTGCAAATCAGCCGCTTTTTGGCCGGTCTCCCCGGCCGCAAGAATCTGATCTGGTATTCGGGCTCGTTTCCCGCCGGTATCAGGCCCGACACGACCATGGCGATGAACTCACTTCAGCCCGGCAGTCTAGTGCGCGACGACTCGGTCCGCAGCTACACCGAGAGCATGAAGAACGCTACCAATCTGCTGAATACAGCCGAGGTCTCGATCTATCCCATCGATGCGCGCGGACTGCTGACGGACATCCCTTTTGAACGGAGGTCCGCCGAATTCGCGACCATGAATCTGATCGGCGAACAAACAGGCGGACGGGCTTTCTATAACACCAACGGGCTGAAGGAAGCCCTGGGAACGGCGGCGGACGAAGGCAGTTCTTACTATTCGCTTCTCTACGCGCCGACCAACATGAAGTTCGATGGATCGTTACGCCACATCTCGGTGCACCTTGAGCATGGACACTACAATCTTGCCTATCGAAGAACTTATTTTGCCGGCGACCAGAAGTCGGCGGAACACCTGCGGGCTGCTGCGGATGACGAGAACTCCTTGGCCGAATCGACGACCGCAGCCTCGCAGTTTGGTGCACCGCTGTCTCCCCAACTCGTCTTCGCGATCCGCGTGGATGCGGTTGGTGCGCCCGCGCCGGCAACGGCGGCGCAGACGGCGGCGCTTGTTCCCTATCAGCAACAAGCTGCCAAGGTCGCACACAGCAAGTTCGTTCCGCCGGCAAACCCGGTTCCAATGCAGCAGTACGAGATTCAGTATGGGATTCTGGCCAAGCAACTGGTTCTTCCCAAGTCTGCGAACGGCGTCTACCATTCGGATCTTTCGATGGCGGCGTTGGCCTTCAACGAAGACGGCGCGACTCTGTGGGGCACAAAATCGCAGCTAAAAGACGACATTCCGCCTACCAGGATCGGCAACATTCGCGAGACTGGTTTTCAGGCAGCGCAGACGTTTTTTGTTCCGGTGGATACGACCGTTCTCCGCTTCGTGGTTCGCGACGAACACAGCGGGCGGATTGGATCGATGGAAGTTCGCTTGCCCTTGCCGCCGGACCAGAACAAGGACGCTGACGCGCACTGATTGCCAAACATCATTCCCTTGTGAATGATGTGGTTCGCCAATCTGTTTCGGCTCCTGCAGAGTCATTGGCGCGAACCTGCAATTGATAGTCGCCGGGAGCAAGTTCTCCAATCGCGATTTGCGCGGAGATTGGAATGACGGGCATGTCGGGATTCATGAATCCGTCTGCTGGCTGGAACCCGGTGTCGGATTTTACTTCGCGGGTTTTGGCATCCACGATGCGCATTTCAAACTGTACATGAGCGTTTCCTCCGCCGGGCAGGAGTTGCGCGTCCTTCAGAAGCGGTTCAAACACTTCGAAGTACGCCGCCATGGGATCGTTCGCTTTGAAATGCGTGTCCCCGGTGGGCGTGAACCCGAACCCTTTGCTGACCAATGGTTTTAGGTCGAGGGGCATCGTCTCTACTCCATCCGGACTCAACTGGAGCTTGCTCGGGAGTTGATCGTGTTCGAAATAGCGCCTGCAAAGGGCGATTCCGCTCAGGGTCAAACGCTGAGCCGGGGATTCGACCTTGACAAGCGTTTCCGCGCGGCGCAAAGCGCCTCCGAAATCGATGCCGACGCGAAGACTGTAATCGCCGGGAGGTAGGGTGACCTCTGTCTCGTAGTGGTTCCAGAAGCTTTCGCGGCCAAAGGTCGCCCGGGTCAACGGATCTGGCTTACTTAAGGGGAAGGTGGCTCCCTCGTCCTTGTTGTCGCTAAAACGAATCGCAAGACCATCATTTGCGTGTTTAAATATGCCCAGCAACGAGGTCTTAAAACCAGGTATACCCGTCTGATCGGATAGCTGCGGAAAGTCGAGGGCAACGCGAACGCTGGAGTTACCCGATTCGTCAAACGTACTAAAAAAGCCTAGATAAAAACCTGCCTCCTCGGCCTTAGGGTCCACCGCCAGGTTCTCAAGCTCGCTGCTGACCGCGGTCCCGTGCAGAGGGTCGGCTGCGGAATGAGGAGTATTGCAGTATTGCGTACGATAGCGAAGGAGGAGTTTGCTGCGCTTGACCTCTTGCGAGAGAGTGATCGGTGTTTTCCAGAGCGACACTGGTTGCGATTCCACGGTGGTCAGCGTGTGTCCCGATGCATCCTTGGGGTTGACGGTGATTCTGATCGTGTGGCAGGCCCCTTCTGGGGAATCGGAAGGCCGGTACGCAATCGCATAGAATGGATCAGAAAACAAGAAAACGTTGGCGGGAGAAATGCGCAGGTTTGTCCACTCTCCTTTCGGAGTTAAGGCAATGCCTTGCTCCCAGCCCATGTTATCGCGCAGGAGGCCGGTCCAGTAAGGACGGACCAACGCGGCACTCGCGACCGTCTGTTCCTTTTCGTCCTCAAAGACGTGAAAGTCAACAGGTCCAAGGTGAACAGCATCTTCATAGCCCGGCCCGATCAATTTCACTTCGGTGCCGTGAGTCCATCCGACAGCCATTGCTGGGATGAGCACCTCCCTTGTCTCGACGCGGATGGAGGGAACATCTTCGTCACCCTGGGCGATGGCGTATGGAGCCGCGGCGCACACCGCGATGACGGACAGCGCCACCCATCGACACATCGCGTGGGCGGCGCGTCCGTTCAAGCCAGTCGTTTGTAGCGTATTTCCCTGCACAGCCATTTCTGTGCAACATCATACGCGCGCTGGCACAAAGATATTTCTATTGTCTTCGTCTGCGCCGCCGAGGCTGGCGAAGTCCTGGGAAAAGTTCCCTGCGCTCAGGCCACCCGCACTCAGCGCCGATCTTCAGCCGCACTTCAAGATGGTTTCTGCGTCCGCTCGATTCAGGGCGCAGCTTCCGGCTGCGGTCCCTTGACGCGCGCTTTCTCGTTCAGTTCCTCGACGATCTTGCGTTCGCGCGCACTCAACTCGGTTTGATGAAGCCGCGCATAGACCATGGCGAGCTGCAGATGCGCTTCCACGAAATCCGGCCACTGCTTTACCAGTTTCTCAAAACCAGTCCTGGCTTCGTCGAGATGCCCGGTAGCCGCGTCCAGCGCGAAGATCTCAAACTGGGCCTGCGCCGAGTCCGGGCGCAGCACGAGAGCATGCGCTAGATACGGTCTCGCGCCCTCCAGGTCGCCGTCGTGCCGCAGCCCCCCTCCAAGATGCAGGCACGCATCAAAGTCATTGGGGTCTGCTTCGAGAGCGCGCCGAAAGGCTATCTTGGCTTCTTCGGTGGCGCCGCTGCCCAGCAGGGCGCGCCCATAGATTGTCCACGCTCCGGGAAGGTTCGGATTCAGGTCCAGAGCTTTCTTGAGCGTTGCCGCCGCAGTTTTGTAGTCTCCCGCGGCAAACTGCGCTGTGCCCATCAGCACGCTGGCCGCAGCGGAGTTCCCGCTGCGCATGATGCGGTCGATCACGGCCGCGCCCTTTTGCGTTTGCCCATCCTGAATCAACGCCGTGCCGAGGATGTATTCGACCGCCGGATCGTTCGGATGAGCTTCGTATGCGGGCTCTACCAGTGTGATCGTGTCTTGAAATTTACCCAGCCGCAAGTCGCAGTCCGCCAGCAGATAGAACGCTTGCTGATTGGCCGGATGGAGCTTGTGCAACTCATCGAATTCGTCGCGCGCCTTAGTGAAATCACCCTGCTTGTACAACGCCAGGCCAAGATTCAGGAGCGCGGCCTCGTTCCGTGGGTCGCGTGAGAGTACTTTGCGATACTGCTGGATAGCTTCGTCGTAACGCCCTTGCTGCGCCAGAGCCGCGCCAAGGTTGATGCGGGCATCGGTGGAATCGGGAGCCTTTTGCAGCAGCTCCTCATAGAGCTTGATGGCCTGCGCCGTGTTTCCCGTATCGAGAGCTTGACCTGCCTGGTCGTAGAGGGCCTGCGGAGAAGCTTCCTGACAGCCGAGATGGATAGGGCCGAGGAATGCAACCGCAATTGCCGCCATCGCGATCAGCGCACGACTTTGTTGTGTGGTTTGCATTTCGAATCCCAATTATAGATGAGCATTGTTCTGTGCTTCCGCGTGCGGCCGATTACTTACCGGGAGCGCGCAGGGTCAGCAGCTTTCGCAATCCTTGCTCTTCATTGATCTCGTAGAGTGCGTCTGCCGGGACATTGAGAAACTCCTGCTTCATTCCGCTCGGCCAGCGCACTTCGATCTTGTTCATCGTCGCCGCTTGGCCCAGGCCGAAGTGCAGGCGTGTGTCGTTGCTTGAGTTGTACCCGCCCCCGCCGCGGACTTCATCAACCTGCTGCATTGCTCCCGTAGAGACGGTGACGCGCGCGCCAATGCCCATGCGGTTGCTTTTCGTTCCTGCAAGGCGAAACAGGACGCGATGGTTCAAGTTATGCGTCTCGTTGATGAAGAGAGACGGCGGACCGTTGGCATTAAACACCACGAAGTCCAGATTGCCATCGTTGTTGATGTCGCCAAGGGCCGTTCCACGCCGCGATTGGAGCGGTCCGTTGTTCAGACCGGCCTGGTTGGCGATGTCTTCAAATTTACTGCCCTCGATATTGCGAAAGAGCTGGAGTGGCTCGCGGTATTTGACTTCGGTTTCCAGCTTGTCCATCAGCGAAGAAAAATTCCCGTTGGCGATCAAGATATCGGGCCAGCCGCTGTTGTCAAAGTCGCCGAAGCCCACTCCCCACTTCACCGGCGCAAGCGTTGGTTGCACCAGCCCGGTCTCGGCGGCGACATCGGTAAAAACGATGTCGTCGTTGCGATACAGGCTCACCGGCTGGCGACTATACCGGGTTGTTGCCAGGTCGAGCCTGCCATCGCGATTGAAATCGCCGAAGTCGGCGGCCATGTTGCCATAGATCTCCCCGTGCGCACCGGTGGCGGTGCCGGAGAGGATTCCATTCTCTGTAAAAGTGCCGTCACTGTTGTTGTGATAGAGGTAATCGGGGCCGCCATCGTTCGTGACATAAAGATCGGGCCAGCCGTCGTTATCGTAATCTCCCCACACGACCCCCATGCCATGCAGCTTGCGAGGGTTGCTCACCGCTGCCTTCTCCGAGACATCTTCGAATGTTCCATCGCCGCGATTGCGGAAGAGAAAGTCGCTTTCGCCTTCCATTTCGTCGGGCATCTGGAGGATGACCGACCGGTATCCCTGCACATGAGGATCGGCAGGAGGAAGGTGATGAAGGTCTGTTTCCACGTAGCGGGCAACAAACAGATCGAGGTGGCCGTCGCGGTCATAATCGGCCCAGGCAGCTCCGGTGCTGAAGCCACCCGCTTTGATACCTGCTCGTTGAGTCACATCCTCGAACTTGCATCCCCCCAGGTTGTGGTACAGCACGTTGTGTCCATAGCCTGTCACGTAGAGGTCCGGCAGGCCGTCGTTGTCATAGTCGCCAACTGCGATCCCCATTCCCCATCCGCGCGTGGTCAGTCCCGAAGCCTCGGTGGTATCGGTGAAATGGAGATTGCCGCCACTTCCATCCTGGTGGTACAGCGTGATCATCGCGTCGCCGCCTGCCAGAAAGCGGTCGATCGTGGAATCGTTCACAACCGCAATGTCAAGCCGTCCGTCGTTGTCGCAATCGAAGAGTGCGATTCCGCCCCCTCCCATTGTCTCCACGATGTATCGCCGCTCGGAGATTGAGTGGGGAGCGGTGGTCAATCCAGCTTGAACGCCCACCTCGCGAAAGCTCACCGGGGTCGCAGAAGCAACTGGCGATGGTGCGGAGGCGGACGCCTGCCCGGACTGAGGTTGTGCCGCCGTAATCAGGCGCGGAGCGCCTTGAGCCGAAAGCAGGGGCGGGAGAACCGACGCGATCAAGCATGCAAGTCTCCTCATGCGATCCAGATCGATTTTCGTTTGGCGTATCACAGTGCAATTGTAAGTAAGCTTTGGACACCTCGCCATGTTTTCGTACAAGAGATCGGAAGCAGCTTGATCTGTCTTTGCCGAAACGGAAGTTCCTTCAGGGAAAGTGCGACACAATTCCTGGCCGATGAATGGGACGGTCGTTCCAAAATGGGGAGCCCCAAAAGCAGGAACTGATTCAACCGGGAGTTTCCACGGATCGGTGGCAAGAGCAGTGGAACTCTGAGTGCTCCACGAGCTATCCGCATGGTATCGTCTCGGAGGTTTTCGCGGCCCTGGAGCATCTCCACGGCCGCGTCCAGTCATCTTCCGATTGCGAGTGTTAGGAACTACTTTCGCCAGCTTCGATTCTTTGATCCTGCTTAGTGAGCTGCCATTGGTCGGAACCACAACCATGGGTCAATCGCCGACTCGATCACGGCATCATGTAACAAGTACTTCGGGGTGCGTACGCCACCTATTTTCAATGACGTACAGGACTTTCAAGGCCCGTACAAGATTGAACTTCACCGGAGCACATTCTCGATGGAGGATTCGTGTTGGTTTATTTCAGTGGATTGACGCTGCACAAAGAGCATTAGCGAGGGGCAGTGAATCGGGAATCATTATCAGCCGTGCATTCGAAGGGTCTTAGTGGCGCACTGAGCAAACTTGATCCATTGAACCGTCGAAGCGCTGCAGAGAGAATTGCGTCTCTGCCCGTTGCAGCTTGGCGAGAAATGATCGGAGACCGTGTTCTTCTTACCAGTTCAGAATCTAAGATTCATCCAGAAAGCCTCGAAAAGTGTTCGTATGAACCTGTTTGCATACAAATTGCTGTTCATTCCACTTGTCGTGATTATTTTTTCAATAGACTCCTGCGGTGGAGGCAGCAACAACGGCGGAAGCGGAATGGGAAGTTCTCCCACTACACCTATGGTCACCGTCACGCCGGCAGCTTCCAGCATCAATTCGGCGCAGACTCTTGCCGTCACCGTTTCCGTCTCCAGCTCCAGAAGCGTGCCGACCGGGTCGGTGATCCTCTCCAGCGGCAGCTATGCGTCGTCCGCCACCTCGCTCAGCTCCGGTTCGGCGACGATCACGATTCCGGCAGGGGCGCTGGCCGCAGGCTCCGTCACGCTGACCGCCAAGTACACTCCGGACAGCGCAAGCATCGCAGCCTATAACAGCGCCAACGGAACGGCATCAGTCACCGTTACGCAGTCTCCGGTCGCGCCCACGGTGACCGTTACACCTGAAGAAACCACGCATCCATACGCGGAAAACCTGATCGTTACCGCCGCGGTGAAGGGCGGCAGCGCGTCGCCCACCGGCAGCGTGAGACTCTCCAGCGGAAGCTTTACCTCCTCGGCCGTGACACTGAACTCAGGCGCCGCAACCTTCTACGTTCAGCCCGGATCGCTGGTGATGGGTGCGAATACGCTTACCGTCACCTACACACCCGACGCCAATAGTTCGTCCATGTATACCACTTCCACCGGCACGGCTGGCATCACCATCGCCTCGCCAGGCAGCACCAACGTTACTGTCAATATCAATACATTGGCCAATCGCCACCAGATCAGTCCGTTCATCTACGGGATCAATACGCTGAACTCGAGCGACATCACCAACCTGTCGCCGGGGTTGGCGCGCTTTGGAGGCAACGAGGCCTCCGACTACAACTGGAAGCTCTTCACCTACAACGCAGGCAGCGACTGGTTCTTCGAGGACTTCAATCTCGGAAATTCAAACGGCACCCCCGTCGACTCAGTAGCGATGACGCAGTACGCAGTGAATGCCGGCAGTCAGATGCTCATCACCATGCCGATGCTCGGTTGGGTCGCCAAGGAATCAGAAAATGGCTCGAACCACAACTGGAGCTTCTCCGTTGCAACCTACGGGGCGCAGTGCAAGACCGATCCCAACAATCCTGACGCGGGCAACGGCCAGAAACCGGACTGCCAGACGCCCGTGACCACCACTGCGTCAACGAATGCTTACTATCCGCTGGTCGACACCGCTAGCGATTGCACCGCAGGCAACTGCCTGTTTCGCAACGAGTGGGCCGCGGCGCTCGCCACAGCTTTTGGCAACGGTACCTGCAGTGTTCCCTATACGCGGATCACCAGTTGCCACTTCTACGACATGGACAACGAGCCCGAGATATGGGATGGTTCGCATGCTGACGTGCATCCCAACCATCCCGGCTACACCGAGTTGTCGAATCTCTTTGAGACGGAAGGCGCCGCGCTGAAAACCTGGGACCCGAGTGCAGTTCGTTTCGGCCCTATCACCTGCTGCTGGAATTACCTTTGGTCCGCGGGTCCCACGGGAGACGACAAAAACGCTCACGCCGGCATCGACTACGCGCCTTGGTGGCTGAATCAGATTTATTGGCTCGACCAGATCAACGGCGCACGTACCCTCGACGTCTTTGATGTCCATTCCTATGTTGGCGACAACGTAGACACCACAGGCTTCACCAACTCGCAACTTCGAGCAGCCGCGGGCAAGGTCTATCGCACCTATTGGGACCCGTTGTATGAAAACTCGGGGTACGATGCGGATTGGATCACCACAACTCAGCCCAATCGCGGTGTCACCTTCCTCATCCCGCGTCTCAAGGCACTGGTAAACGCCATCTATCCAGGCACGCCACTCTCCTTCTCTGAGTGGGAATCGTTCCTGGTACCGCAAGGCGAGTGGGACTTCGCCACGGCACTCTCTGATGCGGATGCCTTTGGTGTGATGGGCCGCGAGGGACTGAGCTTCTCCACGCGCTGGGGCGGACCATCTGCGACCGACGGCACCACCAATCAGCCCCATCCTAACTACCAGTCTTTCAAGCTCTACACGAATTACGACGGCGCCAGGCACGGCTTCGGCACACTCTCGGTTTCAGATCAGAGCTCTGCCAATCCTGACCTGTTCGCCAGCTATTCAGCGCTGGACGCCACCGGCACGACGATGACGATCATGGTCCTGAACAAGGACCCGAACAACACAGCGAACGTCACCTTTAGCCTGAACGGCTTCAACGCCTCCACATACTCTGCGTACTCGGTGGGATCAACCAGCCCCGGCGCGATCACCGCCGCGGCCTCGACCGCCTGGAGCCCGACGCAGAGCTTTGCGCCCTACACCATCACACTCCTGGTGGTTAGTGGAACGCAGCCTTCCAAGCCCGCCGCGGAGTGGTATTTGAATCCCGACGATCTGATGATTTCGGCCTCAGGCAATGGGATATTGAATCCCAGGATCATCAGCGGCACGACCCCCGTTACCCTGACCTCGGCCGTCTTCGATGCCTTTGAGGGCGCTACGGCGTGCGCTGGTTCGTTCACGCTGACCAACCCGGCCATCACCCCCGCCACGCCGGCAACTATTACCGTCAACCCCGGGA
>Ga0302275_10007356_pt1 | contig 10251 bp, 5 predicted proteins | sample III_Bog_N2_2_FD_200229 | JGI IMG/M metagenome (GOLD analysis project Ga0302275, IMG submission 200229) | Peat permafrost microbial communities from Stordalen Mire near Abisko, Sweden - III_Bog_N2_2 | ecosystem: Environmental > Terrestrial > Soil > Wetlands > Peat | place: Sweden: Abisko... | reverse complement strand
GGCACGGTAAAACCGTGGCCGAGCGGCGCGATGACGCTCAATGCCTCGCCCGTGCGCATCCGCGAAAGCGCCTCCGTGCCTTTGCCGACAGTTTTGTAGAGGATGGAAAACGTGTCCGTCGTCGCCTGAAAAATGCTGAACGGCCGGCGGAGCAGGGCATCTTTCAGCGGCAGGATGCGGACGTGCGCGAACTGCCCCGGCTGGATGAGCGGCGCGATCTGCGGCGCGTGCAGCACGAGGCGGAAATACTGGTCGGTGTCGCGTTCGTTGGCGACGATGGTGACGGTTTGCTCAAGCATGGGAATTCGGTGTGCCGTTCTTCCTGGCGGCGGCGCGGTCGGAAATTTGTTTGTAAGTGGCGAGCGCCAGCAGTGGCCAGGCATTGCGATACATGTCGTATTTCAGATAAAACACTTTTGGAAAACCGGTGCCGGTGGTCTCGGCTTCCGTCCACGAACCGTCGGCGTTCTGCGTCTGCACGAGATATTCAATGCCGCGCTTGAGCACGGGATTTTCGGGATCGTCAAACGCGCACAAGCCCATCACGGCCCACGCGGTTTGCGAGGCGGTGCTGGGGCCTTGGCCTTTGAAAACGGGATCGTCGTAAGTATTGCAGCGTTCGCCCCAGCCGCCGTCGTCGCGCTGGACGCTTTCGAGCCACGCCTTGCCGCGCTGGAGCCAGGCCTCGTTCATGTCGAGGTTCAAGGCGCGCATTCCGCGCAAGACCTGCCAGGTGCCATAAATGTAATTCACGCCCCAGCGGCCATACCACGAGCCGTCTTCCTCCTGCTGGCGGCGGACGTAATCAATCGCGTCATGCACCTGCGGATGCGCGTTGTCCCATTTCTCGTAGCCGAGCAGTTCGAGAATGCGCGCGGTGATGTCGGCGCATTCGGGATCGAGCATCGCGTTGTGATCGGCGAACGGAACCTTCTCCAAAATGTTCTTCGTGCAATCCTTGTCGAACGCCGCCCAACCGCCGTCCTTGCACTGGAAGGTCATCATCCACTTCAGCCCGCGCTGGAAACACTCATCGCGCTTGTCCGGATTGTCCGTGGCGATTTTGCGGAGCGCGAGCAGCACCATCGCGGTGTCGTCCACATCGGGATTCCATTTGTTGTTGTATTCAAACACCCAGCCGCTCGGCTCCACCTTGGCGGGATTTTTGTGAATCCAGTCGCCGGCGAAGCGAATTTCCTTTTCCATCAGCCACTCGGCGCATTTCTTCAGCTTGGGATGATCTTCCGGCACGCCGGATTCGCGCAGGCAGATGGCGACGATGGCCGTGTCCCACACCGGCGAGAAACACGGCTCAATGCGCACGCTGTCGCTGGTTTCATGTTCCAGCTTCTTGAGTTCGTGCGCAGCGCGGATGACCTGCGGATGATCGTCGGGATAGCCCAGCGCCTTGAGCGCGATGAGCGCATTGAGCATCGCCGGAAAAATCGCCGCCAGTCCGTCGCTGCCCTCGAAGCGTTCGAGCATCCACTGCTCGCACTTCCGCAGCGCGCGTTTGCGGAACGGATGGATGCTGTGCTCCGCGAACCACTCCGCCAGCTTGTGCAGCCGGTCCAGCCAGAGGAAGAAATTACGGAGCGAAATTTTCTCCGGGTCGGGCGCCAGCGCGAGGTCGCGTTCATGGATGCCGTCGGGGAACAGTTCGTCCAGCGTCACCTTCACCGGATGCGTCGGCTTGAAATGGTTGATGATCGCCAGCGGCACGATCATGCCGCGCGACCAGTTGCTCATGTCCCAGAAATTCACGTGGAACCATTTGCCGATGAGCAGAACTTCGCAGGGGATCGTCGGCACATATTCCCACGGATACAGCCCGATGAGGGCGAGATACAGTTTGGAAAACGTGTTCATGCGCGGCACGCCGCCGAAATGCAGCGCCACCTCGCGCGCCTTCAACATGCGCGAATCCTTCACCGACACGCCGGCCAGCTTGAGCGCCAGATACGCCTTGATGGTGGCGTTCACTTCCGACGGCCCGCCGTGATAGATGTTCCAGCCGCCGTCCGGCAACTGCATCGAGAAGATGTGGTTGACCGCCTTGCGCTGCCAGTCGGGATCAATTTTCCCGTTCCAATGGTGATAGGCCACCGTGTCGGAGACGAGGGTGGAATCCACCATCAATTCGCCGACCCAGAAGCCTTCCGGTTTCTGTTCGGACAAAAGAAAATCCTGCGACCGCTTGAGGGCGGCCTGGTAACGCGCGGAAAATTCATCTGGCACGCGGCGGGCGGCCGGGGCCGCCGGCTGAACGCGTGAATCGCTGTCAGTCAACACGCGCATAATTTGCGGTCTGGCAAAAAAGGTGTAAAGAATTTTACTCGCGGCGTGATTTCAATCCGCCAAGGTCTCCGTTTGAAGAAATGCACGAAATGATCGCGAAGGGAAAAAGTGTTTTTCTTCGCAACCTTCGCGCGACAATTGAAAATGATGGCCGATAGGCAGAGGACTGAACGCCCTACCTATCGCAGAAGTCTTCGCGCCGGAAAGCTTTTTTGCCATGCGGCGAGTGTGCGCGGGGACCCGCCGGTTTGAAAAGCAAAAAGCCCTTCACGAAATCGCCTCGCGCATGGCGGCGAAGAGATTTTTCCCGGATTCCTGCGTGACGGGCTGCTTGGATTTGGAATCGGAATGTTCGACAAGTTCTTCCGGCAGTTCCTTGAGAAATGGCGATGGCTGGCAGGGCAGGGTCTGACCGTATTTCTTGCGCCCGGCGCAATGGCTGATGGTCAGCGTCTGCATCGCGCGCGTCACCGCGACGTAAAAAAGCCGGCGCTCCTCGTCCAGCGTGCCCTCGATCTTCGAGCGCGAATGCGGCAACAGCCCGTCCTCCAAGCCGACGACGAAGACGTGCGGAAATTCCAAACCTTTGCACGAGTGCATGGTGATGAGCGTCACGGCGTCCTGCGTGTTTTCCTTTTCCTCCTCGCGGTCGCTGTCGAGCGTGATGTTTTCTAGAAAATTCTCCAGCCGCTCGGCCGGTTGATTGCCGACGCCGTCCATCGTGGCCATCAATTCGCGCAGGCTGCGAACACGGGCTTCGGCCACTTCCGGGTCTTTTTCCAACCGCTTCAATTCGGCGAAGTAGCCGGTCTCGTTCAGGAAATTGTCCGCCCAGTGCGCGAGCATGAAAGTAGTGGCACGGGCATCTTGCCCGTGTGTTTCTGGATTTGCGCCGACTGCGGAACTCACCGGCGAGACGCCTGTGCCACTACCAAGTTGCTCGCGCGTCAGCTCCACAAATTCCACAAACGCCTCGATGCACTCGCGCGTGTTTTTCTGAAAGGTCGTCGTCACCAGCGGATTTTTCATGGCGGTGAAGACGGAACATTTCCGCTCGTGGCTCGCGCCGAGCAGCCGCTCCATCGTCAGGTCGCTCAAGCCGCGCGCCGGCACGTTGGCGATGCGCAGCAGGCTGATGTCGTCGTGCGGATTGACGAAGGTTTTCAGATACGCGAGGAAATCCTTGATCTCGCGCCGGTCGAAAAAGCTCTGTCCGCCGATGAGATGATAACGCACGCCGGCCTTGCGCAATTCCGTTTCCAGCGGACGTGACTGCTGGTTGGTGCGGAACAAAATCGCGCAGTCCTTCCACGGAATCCGGTGCGCGATGCGCTTGAACTCGATCTGGCCGATGACTTCGCGCGCCTCGTCCTCATCCGTCGGATACGTCTGCAATTGAATCTTTGCGCCTGTGCCCTTTTGCGACCAGAGCGACTTGCCGCGCCGCCGGACGTTGTTTTTGATGATGGCGTTGGCGGCATTGAGAATGGTCGTGGTGCTGCGGTAATTTTGCTCCAGCTTGACGACTTTGATTTCGGGAAAATGTTTTTCCATGTTCAGCAGGTTGGCCACCTCCGCGCCGCGCCAGCCATAAATGCTCTGGTCATCGTCGCCGACCACGCAGAAATTCCGGTGTTCCTGCGTCAGCGCGTGAACCAGCTCGAACTGCGCGGCGTTGGTGTCCTGATATTCGTCCACCATGACGTATTGGTATTTCGCGCGGCAGGCGGCGAGCGCTTCGGGATGCTCGCGGAACAGGCGCAGCGTCAGCAGAATCAGGTCGTCGAAATCCACGGCGTTGCAGGCGTGCAGCGCGGATTCGTAGCGCTTGGCAATATGCACGGCGAGCGCGCGGAGATTGGGATCCACAAAGGCCTTGGCGTTTTCACCGCCGTTCTTGAACTTGCTCAACAGCGCCAGCACCGCGCCGGGATCGGCCTTCTCGCCCTTGGTGGAAATGCTGGAAAGAATTTTCTTCACCGCCGCGAGCTGCTCCGAGGTGTCGTAGATGACAAAACTTTTCTTGTAGCCGAGCTTCTCAATGTGCTGCCGCAGAATCCTGACGCAGAGCGAATGGAAGGTGCAGATCGTTGGACGGTTGTCGTCTCGCGACTTTGGACTTTGGACTTTGGACTTTGGACTTTTCGGCAGCAGCTTGCGGACGCGCTCCTGCATTTCGCGCGCGGCCTTGTTGGTAAACGTGACGCCGAGGATATGGCCTGGCGCGATGCCGCGTTCGACCATGTGCGCGATGCGGAAGGTGATGACGCGCGTCTTGCCCGTGCCCGCGCCGGCGAGAATCAGCACCGGGCCGCGAATGGTTTCGACGGCCTGGCGCTGCTGCGGGTTGAGCGTGGACAGATTCAGCATCGGGCGCGGAGTTTAATTTGCGGTGTGACGAACGCAAGTGTGCAGCGAAAATTTTAGTTGTTCAATCATGGATGCACACCAATGGACACTGAGGAGATTCCCGCTTTCTCGATTTCGCGATGAGCCGGGCGGGAACTTGTTGCCGGTTTTGGTTCCGTGATTGTGAACCCGAACGCCATTCACCACATCACCGATCTTGATGCGCGGGCAGATTTTGAATTATCCTAGCCTCACGAAACGGCGCGGCGGCATGTTTTTGAATTTTAAAAGCCGAAGCGGGAATCCGAGCGCGTCGTTGTGTGAATTAAATCCGTGTGGATCCGCGTCCATCCGAGGTTGCAAAACATGAGTCCAAAAATGAAAACCAAGACCGACATCAAAGACCGTTTCGTCATCATCATGGCCGGGGGACGCGGCGAGCGTTTCTGGCCGCTGAGCCGCGAGAAGACGCCCAAGCAGCTCATCAAGCTGCTCGGCAACAAATCATTTTTGCAGGAAGCCGTGGAGCGCGTGCTGCCGCTCGTGCCGCTCAAAAACATCTTCATCATCACCAACGCCGCGCAGACGCCCGAAGTGCGCAAGCAGCTACCCAAGCTGCCGAAGGACAATGTCATCGCCGAGCCCGTCGGCCGCGACACCTGCGCCGCCGTGACGCTCGGCGCGGCGCTCGTCGGCGCCCGTTCCACCACAGGCGTCATGGCCGTGCTGCCGGCGGATCACGTCATCCCCGACCCAAAAAAATTCCAGCAGGTCTTGTCCGACGCGTTCGACGTGGCGGCGCAGGGCCAGGCCATTGTCACCATCGGCATCAAGCCGACCGAGCCGGCAACCGGCTACGGTTACATCCAAACCGGGGCCGAATTGCCCACTCCCGCCGGCGCGAAGAAGACCAAAACGATTTTTTACAAGGCGGAACGTTTCGTGGAAAAACCGGATTTCGAGAAGGCGCTGGAATACGTCAACAGCGGCCAATACCGCTGGAACGCCGGCATGTTCGTCTGGAGTTTCATAACCGTCACCAACGGTCTCGAAAAGCATCAGCCGGAAATGTTCGCCGCCTGCCAGCGCTGGTTCAGAGTCGCGAACCAGCCCGCCAAGCTCGCGAAGGTGCTGGCGAAGGAATATCCCGACATCAAAAAAATCTCCATTGATTTTGCGCTGATGGAGAAGGCGCAGAACGTCATCGTGGCCGACGGCGCGTTTGAATGGGACGATCTCGGCGCATGGCCCGCGCTCGCACGGCACGTCAAGCAGGACGCCGAAGGCAACGCCGCCGTGGCCGACTTCATCCACGTGGACGCTGCGCGAAACATCATTTACGACGCGCGCAGCAAAGACCGCCGCACGCCCATTGCCGTGGTGGGTTTGCGCGATTCCATTCTGGTGCAGACGGACGACGCCGTCCTGCTCGCGCACAAATCGCAGGCGCAGAAAATCAAGGAGCTGGTCAAGCAGCTCGCGGCGGATGCGCGGTTGAAGAAACTGGTTTAGCCACAGATAAACACAAATGAAACACAGATTTTAAGACAAAAAGAGTTTGCACCGCGCGCAGATGCGAGATTTTCATCTGTGCCCATCTGTGGCCAATTTATTCGTCCGCCGGGCTTGACCTTTGGCGGCAAATCTCCATTATACGCAACCCGGCAATTCCGCCGCTTTCCCATTCGTGCCCCTTGCCACGTCTGGTATATTGAGCGACGTGAGTGAACCGAAAATTTACGATATGCAACACATCCGAAACATCGCCATCATCGCCCACGTTGATCATGGCAAAACCACGCTGGTGGATTGTCTCCTAAAGCAGTCCGGCACCTTCCGCGCCAACCAGCACGAATCTTCCGAAGAACGCCTGATGGACTCGATGGACCTCGAAAAGGAAAAGGGCATCACCATCCGCGCCAAAAACGCCGCGTTCAAATACAAGAACTACCACATCAACATCGTGGACACTCCCGGCCACGCCGATTTCGGCGGCGAAGTGGAACGCATCATGAACATGATTGACGGCGTGCTGCTGGTGGTGGATTCCGCCGAAGGCCCGCAGGCGCAGACGCGCTTCGTGCTCCGCAAGGCGCTCGAAGCCGGCGCCAAGCCGATCGTGGTCATCAACAAGATTGACCGCGAAAACGCGAACCCGAAGAAGGTGCTCGACCAGGTGTTTGAACTGTTCATGTCGCTCAACGCGACGGATGAGCAGTTGGATTTTCCGTTCATCTATTGCTCGGCCAAGCAGGGCTACGCCAAGACCGAGTTGGAACACGTCACCGGCACGATGGAGCCGCTGTTTGACGCGATTGTGAAGCACATTCCGCCGCCGCGCGCCAAGGCCGGCGACGGTTTTCAATTGCTCGTGGCGAATCTGGATTATTCCGAATACCTGGGCCGGATCGCGTTCGGGAAAATTTACGAAGGCAAGGTGAAAGTCGGCGACCCCGCCATCTGCCGCCACGGCAACGGCGTGATTGCCAAGGGCAAGGTCACCATGCTCTATCACTTCGAAGGCATGAAGCGGATCGAGATTCAGGAAGCGCACGCCGGCGACATCGTGGGCATCACCGGCTTCGAGGACGTGTTCATTGGTGAAACCATCACCGACAGCGAACTGCGCCCCGCCCTGCCCTACATCCCGATTGATCCGCCGACCATCCAGATGGAATTCGCCGTGAACGACGGTCCGCTCGCCGGCCAGGACGGCAAGCTCGTCACCGCGCGCCACATCTGGGACCGCCTCGTGAAGGAAACGCGCACGAACGTCGCGCTCCGTATCGCGCAGACGAGCGACCCGAAAATTTTCGCGGTCAGCGGCCGGGGCGAAATGCAGATCGCCATTCTGGTCGAACAGATGCGCCGCGAAGGCCATGAGGTTTTGGTTTCGCGCCCGGAAGTGCTTTGGAAAAAAGACCCGGCCACCGGCAATCCGCTCGAGCCGATTGAAAAACTGTTCGTGGAAATTCCGAACGACTGCCTGGGCAACATCATGGAAAATCTGTCCGGCCGCAAGGCGCAGATCACCAACATGGCCCACGTCGGCAACCAGGTTTCCGTCGAGGCGCTCGTGCCGATGCGCGGACTGATCGGGTTTGAAACCGACCTCGTCAACTCCACCAAAGGCATGGGCGTGATGAGCCATCTCTTCCACGAATACGGTGAAGACCGGGGCGAAATTGCCGCACGCAAGAACGGTTCGCTCGTCAGCATGGACAACGGTGAAGCCACGAACTACGCGCTGAACATGGTGCAGGAACGCGGTCGCCTGATGGTGGAAGCCGGCGACGCGATTTACGTCGGCATGATTGTCGGCGAAAACGCGCGCGAGAACGACATCCCGGTGAATCCGGTGAAGGAAAAGCGTCTGACCAACATGCGCTCGCAAGGCGACGGCAAAGGCATCCAGCTCGCGCCGCCGCTCAAGCTCTCGCTCGAACGTGCGCTGGAATACATTGACGTGGACGAATACGTGGAAGCGACGCCGAAGAACCTGCGCCTCCGCAAAAAGGTGCTCGACGAAGGACTGCGCCGCCGCACCGAAAAGACCCGCGTCATCAAGTTCGTTCAGGAATAAAACTGATTCTCACAAAAAATCCGCTTCCCACCGGAAGCGGATTTTTTTTGGCTCAGGCCTGGGCCGGCGGCAGGCCGATGAAATCCATGCCCACGAGGCAAACGTCGTCGTCAAATTCGCCGTTGACGGCAAAGGCGCGGATCACTTGCAGCAACTCGTCAAACAGCACGCCGGGCGGATGGGTCAGGAAATTTTTCACGTCGAGCGTCAGCCGTTCCTGCGAGTAAAGCTCCTCGTTCTGGCCCTGCACTTCGTAAAGGCCGTCGGTGAACAGCATCAGAAAATCGCCGGGCGCCAGCGTGGTTTCGCTCGTCGTGTAAGGCGGATCTTCAAACAGGCCGAGCGCCGGCTGGCCACGGCCATTGGCATTGGCCAGCGCCTCCACCTGGCGCGTGGAGCGGCGGATGATCAGCGGTTTGGGATGGCCGGCATTGGCAAAGCGCAGCAGTCCCGTCCGGCAGTCGGCCACGGCATAAAATCCCGTGGTGAGCATCGGCGAACCGGTGTTTTTCAAAATGCTGCACAAATCGAAGTTCAGCTTGCGGAGAAAATTTCCCGGATCGCGCGCCAGCGGTTTCAATTCCTCCGAGAGCGCGCGGATCATCGCCGTCACGAGCGCCGCGCGGACGCCGTGGCCGGTCACGTCGCAGATGAACACACCGACCTCGGTGTCGGAAATGGCCGAGATGCTGAAAAAATCGCCGCTGACGGATTGCGCCGGCTCGTAGCGGTGCACGAATTGAAACGCACTCTGCTCCGGCGCGGCTTTCGCCGGGAAATTCGGATACTGCTGCGGCAGCATGGTGAGCTGGATTTCGCGGGCGGTGCGGAGGTTTTCCTCCATGAGCGCGCTTTTGGTGCGCAGCTCCTCGCGGCTGCGGGAAAGCTCGGTGGTGGCGCGGCGGATTTGTTCCTCGGCGCGCTTGCGTTCGGTGATGTCCTCGACGGTGCCTTCGTAATAAAGCAGCTTGCCCTGCCCGTCGCGGACGGCGCGGCAATTTTCCGCAATCCAGATGATGGTCCCGTCCTTGCGAAAAATTTTTGATTCGAAGCCGCTCAAGGTGTCATTCTCGTGCATCAGCCGGACAAATTCCTCACGCCGGCCGTGCTCCACGTAAAGGCTGCCGGCAATGTCCTTGATGCTCGCCATCAGTTGCACGGGCGAGTCGTAACCGTAAATCCGCGCCAGCGCGATGTTCGCCAGCAGGTAATGACCGCCGACCGTGGTGCGGAAAATGCCTTCCACCAGATGATCAAAGATGCCGTAGTAATTGTCCTTCTCCGCGACGAGCGCCAGCCGCTCCTGCTGGCGGGCCATGGAGCAATGAATCGCGTGGCCCAGCGTCGCGGCGGCCAGTTGTTCGCGGCCGAGATATTCCTGCGCACCGCTGAACACCGCCTCGGCCAGAAACACCGCATCCTCGCTCGGCCCGATGACGAGCACCGGCAGTTGCGGCGCCTTGGTGGTCAACGAAGTGATTTGAAAGAGCGCCGACGCATTCGCCTGCGGCACTTCGAAGAGCAGCGCGTCAAAACTGTTGGTCGCCACCATCGCCAGCCCGGCGTCGGCGGTCGGCTCGATGGTGACGCTGGCCTCCGCCAGGCTGGCACACACGAGTTCACTGATGCAGCGCGCCGAATTTTCATCGCCGCTGATCAGCAAAATCTTGTGGGGGGTAGTTTCCATGTCGTTACCAGTTCGTGGAAAATACAATTTCCGCGCCGCCGTGCAAGTGCGTTGCGCAACTGTCGGGAAAATTTGCGCTTGCCAAACGCAGGCGTTTGGGTTTGAAATGCCGGCAGTCATAAACCCCGTTTGGAAACCATCAACCACATGTGAATCCGGCTTATGAAAAATTATCCGCCTGCGGAAATCCGCAACTTCGCCATCGTCGGCCACGCCTCGTCTGGAAAAACCCTGTTGAGCGAGGCGATGCTTCGCTGCGCCGGGGTCATCTCGCGCCTGGGAAGCATCGCCGACGGCACGACCGTGTCCGATTATCACGTCAGCGAAAAGCAGC
>Ga0302275_10007351_pt1 | contig 10255 bp, 7 predicted proteins | sample III_Bog_N2_2_FD_200229 | JGI IMG/M metagenome (GOLD analysis project Ga0302275, IMG submission 200229) | Peat permafrost microbial communities from Stordalen Mire near Abisko, Sweden - III_Bog_N2_2 | ecosystem: Environmental > Terrestrial > Soil > Wetlands > Peat | place: Sweden: Abisko... | reverse complement strand
GCGGGCGACGTTGGTCGAGGAGACCTCCACGCATGCCACCATCCGGTTTTCGGTGACGGATACGGGGATCGGGATCCCGCAGGAGGCACAGTCACGGTTGTTCCTGGCGTTTTCGCAAGCCGATGGATCGACGACGCGCCGGTACGGCGGCACGGGGCTGGGGCTGGCGATTTGCCGGCAACTGGTGCGGCGGATGAACGGGGAGATCGGGGTGGAGAGTGTGCCGGGGGAAGGCTCGACGTTCTGGTTTACAGCGCAATTTGAGAAGCAGACGGGCCTGATGGCCATGGCGCCGCAGAAGGCGGGAAGCCTGGATGGCGTCCGCGCGCTGATCGTGGACGACAACGCGACCAACCGTAAAATTTTGCACCATCAATTGAGCCAATGGCGGATGCCCAATGAGGAAGCGGCCAGCGGGATCGAGGCGTTGGTGGCCCTGCACCGGGAAGCCCGGGCGGGACGGCCCTTCCAGATCGCCATCCTGGATATGCAGATGGCCGGGATGGATGGCTGGATGCTGGCAAAGGCCATCAAGGCCGACCCGTTGATCGCGGGCGTCCGCCTTGTGATGATGACTTCGCTTGACCGCCATGAGGACGCGGTTTCCATGCAGGCCGCGGGCCTCGACGCCTACCTGACCAAGCCGGTGAGGCATGTGCAGTTATTCGAGTCGCTTGGCAAGGTCATCGCCAGCGAGCCGTGTCAGCCCGCCCGCGCGGCCGACCCGGGCCGCACCACCGCCCGCCCGGGCGCGGCCATGAACGGGATGCGTATCCTGATCGCCGAGGACAATATCGTGAACCAGAAGGTCGCGGTGAGCCAGGTCAACAAGCTGGGTTGCCACGCAGACGTCGTCGGCAACGGGCGGGAGGCGCTCGACGCGCTGGGGGCGGCGCATTACGACCTTGTCCTGATGGATTGCCAGATGCCGGAGCTGGACGGATACGAGGCGACGGGGCAGATCCGCGCGCGGGAAGGCGCGGAGCGGCATACGATTATCGTGGCCATGACGGCCCATGCGATCGAGGGCGACCGGGAAAAATGCCTGGCGGCCGGGATGGACGATTATTTGAGCAAGCCGCTGCGGTTTGAGGACCTGCGCACGGTGGTGAGACGGTACCAGCCCACGCGCCCCGGCGATGAGCCGGCTATCACGGCGGAGAGCATCGAGGCGCTTCGCGACCTGGGGACCGACGGGACTGACGACATCCTGGCGGAGTTGATCGATACCTTCATGGAAAATGCCCCGCGCATCCTCACGGAAGCTGGCGATGCGCTCACCTCGGGGTCGCCTGAGGCGTTGGCCCAGGCCGCCCACACGTTGAGAGGCAGTTGCTCGAACTTCGGCGCAAAGCCGCTCCAGGATTTGTGCCGGCAACTCGAGACGCTGGCGCACTCGAAGGAGTTTTCTGATTCCCCAAAGTCGGAGCCCGCGGCCAGGAAGTTGATCAAAGCCATGCAGGCGGAACTGGACCGGGTGGACCTGGCGCTTGCACAATACCGGAGCTAAACATGAAGATATTGATTGCAGAGGACGATCCCGTCGCCTCGAAGATTCTACGGTTGACGCTTGAACAAGTGGGGCACGAAGTAATTGTCGTCTCGAACGGAGCGGCGGCATGGGAGGCGTACCTCAAGGAGCAGGTCTCCGTGATCGTCAGCGACTGGATGATGCCTGAGCTGGACGGATTGCAATTCTGCCGGCGTGTCCGTGAGCGGGCTGACCGCGATTACACCTACTTTATCCTGCTGACGGCCAATCATGCGCGGCGCGAGAACCTCACCCTGGCCATGGAGGCCGGTATCGATGACTTTTTGCAAAAACCACTGGATCGCGAAGCGATCTGGATGCGGCTCCGGGTCGCCGAACGGATCCTGTCATTTACGCGTCAGATCCGGCAATTGGGCGAGTTGCTACCGATCTGCGCCTTCTGCAAGAAGATCCGCGATGACGGCACGTACTGGAAGCAGTTCGAGGCTTATATCCAGGAGCACACAGGCTCAAACTTCTCCCACGGGGTATGCCCGGAGTGTTTCGAGCAGCAGATGAACGAGCTGGAGAATCGCGAGTCGCGGCCGGCGTTTACGGTTGCGGCGGGTTTGCAGGAGCCGGACGCGTAGGCGGGGGCGACGGCGGAAGCCCCGGGTGGGGCGGGGCTATGGCCGTCGACTGATAAAGGGCGGCGTTCATCGAGCCGAAGTCCGGCATGCGGTGGAAGATCAATTGCCGGAGGGCGCCGGGGATGATGATCGCAAGGGCAAGGAAAAGAATCCCGGGCACATAGCGCTGGCGGCGGATCAGCAGGATGCCGGCACTGATCGCGACGAGGAAAAACGGCCCATAGAGAAAAATTGGCCATTGCCACAGGATGATCATCAGGCAGCAGAGGACCAGTGCGATGATGCCGCAGCCGAGCGGCTGGGTGTCATAGACCGATCGTAGGTTGAGCGAGGAGACTTCCGCCACGTTGACCCAGTTATCGATGGAGATACGGAAGGTGCTGGGCTCGGCGCCCTCACGCACGATTACGGACCGAAGCGTGGTCCACTGGTGCAATCCCTCGATCATCACCAGGTCGTCCTCGGATAACTCGCCCCGTTCGACCTTGTCCAAAATCTCCTGTTCATCAAAGGGCCCCAAGGCCGCATTTTTCCTTAAAACGAAAATCTCCATGCAATGACACTATGGGATGGGATGCCAGCCGGGCCAAACGAAAAGCGCCGCTCCGTTCTCACAGGGCGGCGCTTCACGCTTTGAGTTGTATTCTGATTACGGAGTGGCTGATGCCGCCGGGGAGGAGTCCGCTCCGCCTCCTCCGCCACCACCACCACCACGACGGCCACGCTTGGCCTGCAATGCGGCAAATTTGGTCTGCTGGTCGGGAGTCAGGATCGCGTTGACCGCGGCGGTCATTGTATCCCGGGCGTCCTTCATCTTGCTCATCCTGTCGGTCTGGCTCAGCGACGTGTCGGCGCGGATGGTCTGCACCTGGGTGCGGAAGTCACTGAGGATCGGCGTGATCTTTGTGACCTCATCGGGAGTAAGGGTCAGTTCCGTAGTCAGGCGATCGATGCTCATGCCGCCGCCGCGACGGCCGCCCTGTTGTCCACCGCCGCCGGCCGCGGCGGTCGAAGGCGCGGGTGAGGCGTCCTGGGCGAGTAGTGCCGGGCAGAGCGCAAGGCTCGTGCCGCAGGCGATGAGGGTGAGGAGGAGTTTTCTTTTCATAGGATGGTTGGTTTTGTTGGTTCCGAAAGTCCGCTCGATGTTGTTTTTGAGGGGCTGTACGGGAGATGACCGCACGGTGGTGGAAAAGGTTACATGCTTTAGAGATTTGCGTTCGTAGCCATGCAAGAATCTCTCCCTTCTCGCCTCCGCGTACGTCTTCAGCCATGCGTGGGATTATCGGCGATCCATTGAATGCCCAATATATGTCGCTTATGCACCGACTGTCCTTTACAAATGCTCAATATATGACATAGTGCCCGAAGTTAATGAAAATTCTCTTAATCACAAGGTCCACTCGCCCCTGCCTGGCAACGCCAATTTCGCGCCCGAAATCCAACGGGGTATCTACTAATAAGGGCGTATCTGTCAGGGATATGCATACATTGTCAGGGATCAGCATACCTCTCGCATATTCCGGACACCTCCCACGTCGGTCAATGGGCCCCCTGGAGACTCGAGACTAGGGCTTCAAAGCTGCTTAAAACGCCTGTCAAACGTTTCAAGCCATCGACTCATTGACTACACACAAACCATGGCTCATTTGGGGCATGTGCGGGCGTTCGACCTCCGACGCTCCCCAAAAACCGCCTTCCTGCGCGATACGGCCTCCCCTTCTACTGCGACGGCGTGAAACCGGCCTCCCGAAGCTTGAGGCATATGAAATGAAAACGCATCTTCAAATCATGATATGATAATTTGTCTTTGATCAACCCGCTCTCCCGCGCTATTCTCCGCATCCAATGCCTCGCTCCCCGATTACCTCTCATCCCCTTTATTCGCTCCTGCGGGAGCGCATCGTCATCCTCGACGGCGCCATGGGGACCATGGTCCAGCAGTACAAATTGGGCGAGGCCGATTACCGCGGCGCCCGGTTCGCCAGCCACCCAAGCGACCTGAAGGGCAATAACGACCTCCTCTGTCTCACCAAGCCCGAGGTCATCGAGGAAATCCACGCTAAGTACCTGGCAGCCGGCGCGGACATCATCGAGACGAATACCTTTAACGCACAGACCATCTCCCAGGCCGATTACGGCCTCGAGCCTATCGTCCGCGACTTGAACCTCGCCGCGGCAGCCTGCGCCCGCCGAGCCGTTGAAAAGTGCGGCCACCCGGCGTTCGTGGCAGGCGCCATCGGTCCGATGAGCAAGACGCTCTCCATCTCCCGGGACGTGAACGACCCGGCAAAGCGGGAGGTCACCTTCGTGCAGGTCCAGGAAGCCTACCGGGAACAGGTCGACGCGCTGTTGGATGGCGGGGTCGATGTGCTCCTGGTGGAGACCATCTTCGATACCCTCAACGCCAAGGCCGCGCTCTTCGCCATCACCGAGGTTTTCGAGGCCCGTGGCGTCCAGGTCCCCGTCCTCCTTTCGGGCACCATCACCGACCTGAGCGGACGCACCCTTACCGGCCAGACCGTCGAGGCGTTCTGGATCTCGGTCTCCCACGCCCCGCTGCTGAGCGTGGGGCTCAATTGCGCGCTCGGCCCCCGGGAGATGCGCCCCTATATCGAGGAACTCAGCCGCATCGCACCCATCTTCGTCAGTGCGTATCCGAATGCCGGCCTGCCCGACCCACTCTCCGCGACCGGTTTCCCGGAGACCCCGGAATCGCTGGCGCCTCAAATCCGTGACTGGGCAGAGCAGGGCTGGCTCAATATCGTTGGCGGCTGCTGTGGCACCACTCCGGCCCACATCCAGGCCATCGCTGAGGCCGTGCGCGACTGCCCTGCCCGGCCCCTGCCGGCACCCGCAGTGAGCCGCGGCCCGCACCCGCTGTGCCTGAGCGGCCTCGAGCCGATGCGCCTCACCCCGGAGACCGGATTCGCCATGATCGGCGAACGCACCAATATTACCGGTTCGCCCAAGTTTTCGAAGCTCATCCTGGCCGGCGATTTCGAGGGCGCCCTTGCCGTTGCCCGCCAGCAGGTCGAGGGCGGGGCGAACATCTTGGACGTGAACATGGACGAGGGGATGATCGACTCGGAAGCGGCCATGACCCGCTTCCTGAACCTGATCGGCAGCGAACCGGATATCTGCCGCATTCCCTTGATGATCGATAGCTCGAAGTGGAGCGTCATCGAGGCCGGCCTGCGCTGCGTGCAGGGCAAGTGCGTCGTCAATTCCATCAGCCTCAAGGCAGGTGAGGAGGACTTCATCCACAAGGCGAAGCTCGTCCGGCGCTACGGTGCGGCGGTCATCGTCATGGCCTTCGACGAAAAAGGGCAGGCGGATAATTTCGAGCGCCGCACGGAGATTTGCGCCCGGGCATACCGCATCCTGACCGAGGAAGTTGGCTTCCCGCCCGAGGACATCATTTTCGATCCCAATATCCTCACCGTCGCTACCGGCATCGAGGAGCACAACAACTACGCCGTCGATTTCATCCGGGCTACGGCATGGATCAAGGAGCACCTGCCCCACGCCCGTGTCAGCGGCGGAGTTTCGAATATCTCCTTCTCCTTCCGGGGCAACAACGGCGTCCGTGAGGCGATGCACTCTGCCTTCCTTTACCACGCCATCCGCGCCGGGCTGGATATGGGCATCGTCAACGCCGGGCAGCTCGCCGTCTATGAGGAGATTCCGAAGGATCAGCTCGGGCTTGTCGAGGATGTCCTGCTGAACCGTCGCCCGGACGCCACCGAACGCCTGGTCGAATTTGCCGAAACCGTGAAGTCCCAGGGTAAGACCGCCGTCAAGGACGAGACTTGGCGCGACGCCCCGGTCGAGGAACGGCTCTCCCACGCGCTGGTCAAGGGAATCGTCGATTACATCGATGCCGATACCGAGGAGGCGCGCCAAAAGCTCGCGAAGCCCCTCGATGTTATCGAGGGACCGCTGATGTCCGGGATGAGTGTCGTCGGCGATCTCTTCGGCGCCGGCAAGATGTTCCTTCCACAGGTGGTCAAAAGCGCCCGCGTCATGAAAAAGGCGGTTGCCTACCTGATGCCCTACATGGAGGCGCTGAAAACCGCCGCTTCCAAGCCGCAGGGCCGCATCATCATGGCCACCGTGAAGGGAGACGTTCACGACATCGGCAAGAACATCGTCGGGGTGGTCCTCCAGTGTAACAACTACGAAGTCATCGACCTCGGCGTGATGTGTTCCGCCGAAAAGATTCTCGATACCGCCCGCGAACAGAAGGCCGATGTCATTGGCCTCAGCGGACTCATCACCCCCTCCCTGGACGAGATGGTCCATGTCGCCCGGGAGATGGACCGGCTCGATTTCCATGTGCCGCTGCTCATCGGCGGCGCCACCACCAGCCGCGCCCACACTGCCGTAAAGATCGCGCCCCATTATCGCAACCCGGTGGTTCACGTGCTGGATGCGTCCCGCGCCGTCGGCGTCGTCAGCTCCCTGCTCAGCGACGATTTGCGCCCCGCCTTCGAGGAGAAGACCTCCACCGATTACGAGCGTCTCCGCCAGGAGCACGCCTCCCGTACCAAGGACAACAAGCTGATCCCCATCGAGCAGGCCCGGGCGAATGCCACGCCCATCGATTGGGCCTCCTACGAGATCCCTCAACCGAATTTTACCGGCGTCCGCAACGTCGAGGCTCCATTGCCGCTGCTTGCAGGTTATATCGACTGGTCGCCTTTCTTCCACACCTGGGAATTGCGCGGTCGCTACCCCGCCATCCTCGACGACCCCAACCACGGCAGCCAGGCCCGCGAGCTTTTTGACGACGCACGCGCCCTGTTGGACCGCATCATCCGCGAAGACCTGTTTAAGGCCCGGGGTGTCCTTGCCTTCTGGCCGGCGAATACCGAGGGCGACGATGTGCGTGTGTTCACCGACGCATCGCGCGGTTCAACTCTTGCGACGTTCCATTTCTTGCGCCAGCAGATGCAAAAGCCGCCTGGCCAGCACAATCATGCGCTTTCCGATTACATCGCGCCCAAGGGTCCCGATCACCTCGGTGGCTTTGCCGTTGGAATCCATGGCGCGGACGAGCTTGCGCGGGAATACGAGAAGGAGCACGACGATTACACCGCCATCATGGCCAAGGCCCTGGCTGACCGGCTCGCCGAGGCTTTCGCCGAGTATCTCCACGAGCAGGCCCGCATCGCATGGGGCTTCGGCGCGAACGAGCATCTGACTCGCGAGCAGATGATCCTGGAGCAATACCGCGGCATCCGTCCCGCCGCCGGATACCCTGCCTGCCCGGATCACACGGAAAAGGCGACCCTGTTTACCCTACTGGACGCCGAAGCCGGCGCGGGCGTGCGGCTGACGGAATCCTTTGCGATGTATCCCGGCTCCGCCGTGAGCGGCCTCTACTTCTCCCATCCGGAGGCAAAGTACTTCGGCGTCGGCAAAATCAACCGGGACCAGGTCGCCGACTACGCTCCCCGGAAGGACGTGACCGTCGAGTACATCGAGAAGTGGCTCGCCCCAAATCTGGGTTACTAAAGCATCAATTCGCCGGCGCGCCGACCGGCTTGCTGCCAGACAGGAAAATCCCGACCGTAAAACGGGCCTTGGGTGTCTTCTCGGTCATCTCCTCGGGCGGACTCGGGATATCGGCCGTCGGATGGCCCAGTTCCCCATTATTGGTCGACGGCGCGTTCACCTCCCCCGGTGTCGGTGTGGCCACCGGAAGTGTCCCCAGCGAATCCTCCCAGACGATAAAATCGCCACCTACCGCAGCGGCCTCTTGCCGGGCTGCCTCGATAATGCCCTTGGTGTCGCCCGCCTTTGAGCGGTCCACCAGCACAGTCCCGATGACCATCCCCCTCGGGATCGAGTCGAGTACCTGGATATGGGCAGGATCGGTCGGCTGAAGGCTCACCCCGGCGCCATTCGGAATGAAATTATGCGGACGGGAGGCGCAGCCGCCCAGGATAACAGCCGCAAACAGAGCACAGGAAACTGATTTAAAGGAAATGCGCATGGAAAGAATTCGAAAGCATTGCGAAACCTCGAAAGAATGAAAAGGCCATTTGTCGGGCTTCCGCCGACTCTAAATTCGCCGATTGTTGAGCAAGCGGCAGGTAGGACAAATCCCATAGATCGCCTTTTGCGGTCCAGAGTCCCGGGAAGGAATCACTCGAAAAGTCCGCAAACAGAGCGCACAGACCACCGGCTTGCCTTGGAAAGGCAATTGGGAATGCCGAAAACGCTTATGCACTTCAAGGCATTAGACCGGGGCTATTACGATTTTGTTCACTATTTTTAGGGGATCGCTGCCCCGCAATGGGGAGAGGGACTAAAAGCGCATAAACGACCTGAAGCACCCCATTTCCCGGGCTGGGACCGGAGATTCGAGCCACACATCTTTCTTGGCGCGGGAGGAAGGGGCTCGCATGATCGGGGCGATGGCGACGTTGAGAATCCAGGAATTGCCGGATGAGGACAGGCCCCGGGAAAAACTGCTGAAGCAGGGGGCGGGCGCCTTGAGCGAAAGCGAGTTGATAGCAATCCTGTTGAGGACGGGGACGGTGGGAGCTAACGCCATCGACGTGGGGCGGGAACTTCTTCTCAAGTACCAGTCCCTGACGGCTCTCTCACGGTGCGGAGCCGGGGAGTTGGCGGATATCAAGGGAATCGGTCCGGCGAAGGCGTTGCAACTGGCAGCCGCGTTCGAACTCGGCAAGCGCCTGGCGCAGGAATCGCCGGCCCGGGGAAAGCTGGATTCGCCCGAGTTGGTCTATGAGCTTCTGGGGCCGGAGATGCGGATGCTGGCGAAGGAATCGCTGAGGGCGGTGCTGCTCGATACCCGGCTGAGGCTGCTGCGGGTAGAGGAGATCGCGCTGGGGAGTGTCTCGGAATGCATTGCTCACCCGCGGGAGGTTTTCCGCCCGGCGCTGGTGCACTCGGCATTCGCGGTGATCCTCGCGCATAATCATCCGTCGGGGGATCCTTCGCCGAGCGCGGCGGATATCCAGATGAGCAGGCGGATGGCCGAGGCGGCTCGGGTGCTGCAGATCCGGCTCCTGGATCATGTCATCATCGGGGGCCCGGCGGAAGGTCGGCTGCCCTATTATTCGTTCAAGGAGGCGGGGGTGTTGTGAGCGCTGCGACCGACCCTTATTTCTGATTTCGCACATCGCTTATACTTCCCTAGCCTTTCCAGCTCATGCCCATCCATCCCAGCGCCATTATTCATCCCGAAGCGAAGATCGCCGACGACGTGGAGATTGGGCCCGGAGTCTGTATCGAGGCGGCGGCAGAGATCGGGGCACGGTGTGTAGTGCAGGCTCATGCGATCCTCTCGGGCCGGGTCCGGATCGGGAATGACACGCGGATTGGATACGGGGCGATCATCGGGGCGCCTGCGCAGCATCTCGCTTTTCCGCCGGATCATCCCGGAGAAGTGGTAATCGGGAGTGGAAATACGATCCGGGAACTATGTACTATCCATCGCTCGACTGCCGCGGGGGAAGCCACGCGGGTAGGCGATCACAATTACCTGATGGCGGGAACCCACCTGGCGCATGATGTGCAGGTGGGCAACCATGTGATCTTCGCGAACAATGCGCTGGTGGGAGGCGAAGTTCATATCGGGGACCGTGTCTTCATTGGAGGCGCGAGCATTTTCCACCAGCACATCCGGGTGGGTCGGCTGGCGATCACTCAAGGCGGAAGCGGGTTTAGCAAGGACGTGCCGCCATTCACCGTGGGGGCGGAACACAATATGGTCGCGGGGCTGAATGTTGTCGGCATGCGGCGGGCCGGGATGGACTCGACGCAGCGGCAGGAGATCAAGAATGCCTTCAAGCTATTGTATAGAAGTGGGTTGAATACGGCACAGGCGCTTGAGGCCGCGGGAGAATTGGACTGGGGCCCGGACGCCCGGGAATTCTTCGAGTTTGTGCACGCCGCGAAGAAGCGGGGAATCTGCGATTTGCTGGAAAGCGGGCGGGGGATTGGGACGACCGAGCGGGAGTAGTGGGGGAGTGTGATCCGGGGCGGGTCTGAAAACCGGGTCCACGACCGGCGCATGGCCTGAAATTGATAAAAAGTTGCTAAATACCTCTGTGACGGCTAACTACACGGCGGCCCGCGCATTACCCCTCCCTAACGCCAT
>Ga0302275_10007348_pt1 | contig 10258 bp, 10 predicted proteins | sample III_Bog_N2_2_FD_200229 | JGI IMG/M metagenome (GOLD analysis project Ga0302275, IMG submission 200229) | Peat permafrost microbial communities from Stordalen Mire near Abisko, Sweden - III_Bog_N2_2 | ecosystem: Environmental > Terrestrial > Soil > Wetlands > Peat | place: Sweden: Abisko... | reverse complement strand
AACCACTCGCCATTGGCTCTCTTGTCAGCAAAACGACGATGCTAGTACGCCTCTATCCCGTCAGGGTCGTCCGTCTTGATGACGTGAGGCCGCTCTTTGGGGCACTCCAGCGTCACCGAACGCAGCGACCCCGCCAGCGAGCTTAAAGCCCTACCGTCCCCTCGTCTAAAGTAATTTGGCTTCAGTCCAGATAAGAAAAATCAAAGCACCGAATCCAACGATGAAGGACAGCACTGCGAGTCCACTTGTCCACAACTGAGCAGTTTTGATGTGCAATGAAAGCTGCGCTTTCTTCTCGCTCTTCTTTTTGACGTAATCCAATAACTTGGTATCTTCGGGAGCACCTGAACGATTAACAGCCATTTCGACAACCTTGATGAACATCTCTCCCAAGGTGGAACCGCTTTTCCTTTCCTGAAGGACGGTCTCAAGAAAGTTATGAAGAATGCAGCAGAAGAGGGCAACCAGTAACGCTGCTGATGCGGTGGTGACGGCTCCGCGAAATGAGTTAATCGCGGGAGGCTGAATTCCTCGCTGAACTGCCGATGCCTCCCAACTCAAGACAGCAACGGTTCCTGAAGCAATTACTGCAATTGAGCCAGCGGATAGGACCGCAAGTTGATTGTGAAATGTGTTTCGGGTCTCGGCACTGTTTTTGGCGGACTCCAGCCAGAAGTTGACGGCTTGCTGAAGCTTATTACTCTCTTCCTCGGTCAGGTCTGGAATCTTTGCATTCGAATCCATCTGTTTAGCCTTTCAACTGAGAAATGTGAGCCCAGCCGTAAAACTTGTAAAGTTCATCGTTCCTCCTATTCTTCTTCATCCCTCATCATCACCAACACTGTATGGATTGACGAGACTAAACTCGGCTTCGGCCTCAGCTTTGGTTTTGAACGCAGACGACAGTTCCCTGTACCCACTATCCAGTTCAAACCAGTAGTACCAACCCGGCCCTTCAGGCTCATAGTGGACGGGGTTGCCTTCACGATTCAGGATGTGTCCACCCGGATGCCAGAACACTCCCGCGATACTTGTAGTGTCACTGAATCCGATTGTGTCAGATTGTTCGGGTCTACCGTCGCTCGCTGTCATCGCTCCGCCCTTCTTTGGCTCGTCCATGCGCTGTGGGGGGACGCAGCAAGTATAGCCTTAAAACAGCCGCAGATATTGCTCATCGGTCAAGTTCAGATAGAACCCACCCCGGCCAATTTCGATTCCGTGTTGCAGGTCTGAACGAGTATCCGGGTTCAAATCTGCCCCGCCGCGTTCGGCCAGTTCAACAACTTTGTGCTCGTGGGCGAATGTCAGTTGTTTGCGTAGGGGAGTTCTCAGGTCGCTCTCAAGGAACTGAACGTGCCATCCTTTCCTGCACTGGAAGTATGCATACACGCGGGGCATGACCGAGAGTATAGCGACGGGGGAGGAGCGGGGGTTGTGGATTAGCCTGGTTGATCATGTCGATCGCGTCCTTCATCGCGTCCTTCATCGCGTCCTCGATCGAGTCGGGCTGCTTCACATACGCCATTTCCTCGTCGATGCCCATCGCGCGGAGGTACCAGCTCTTGGTGGTCCGCTCGAAGTCGAAGATGCCGATCGGCTCCTTGGTGACCTTCTGGTATTCCCGGTTGATGGCGTAGGTTAGGGTCCACGCTGACGCCGTGCTTGCGATCGCGAACGGGGTGGCAGCGACAGACGCTCTACTTGTCGCCGGACTGGACGAAGTGAACCCGGACATCTCGGGTTTCACGGCCTTCGTCAACACCGCGACCCGGGCCTTGGAGTTCTTGTCGGCGGGCTCGATGCGATCGAGGCCGTCGCCGGTCGGCATAGCGTCTAAATCGCCAAAAAATAGGGACGAGAATTTCCGCTAGTCCATCGGAATTCCTGAGTAGGAGCCGCAAGGGTTTCTGGAAAACTGTGCTATCGAGCGGCCCGGGCATAGGCCGAACGACCGCCGGGCCTTCCCTTGACCCTCACATAAAGGTGCTCCTGCCCGTCAGGAAATCTTATAAATAGGCGATCCCCGCCATCTCGATGACGCTTCGCCTGTTGCAATTCCTGCTCCTTACGCCTCTTTGCCTCAAGCTCTTCCTCATAGAGTTGCGCTTGGATGTCGACCTCGATTTCATACTCGTATTCAAAGTTTTCCCGACGAATCTGTTCGCTGGATTCTCTGGCATACGTGCTGCTGACTTCGGAATGCAACGCTCGCCCCTCCGGGGTGGCTTGGTACCGCTCGAAACTCTTCTTGAGCAAGCTCCGCCATATCGAAATCCACTCGCTTACGCCGTTGTATTCGTGTGTTCCCGTTGCGCACACCCGGGTAGCGTATCTGTAGCCCGGTCCCCAGACCGAGCAGAACATTTCCAATGCATCATCTTCTGAACGAGCAGGAAACATAGCAAAAGACCGTACACAACCAGGCAACTCAGTTTGAGAATACCTTCCCTCAAACCACGGTCCGACGCTCATCATGAAGATGCTCAGCTTTCCTGAGGGACCCAACTTCTCCGGGGTTATACCCCACGCCTCGTCCTCAGAACGTTCCCGTTGCCTCTGCCTCTCCGCAGCGTCGAGCGGTGCGATGAAGGGGGTAGTGAGATCAGGAATCCAAGTGCGGCCCGTTAAAGCGTCCTGGGGTATTGATCGTGCTACAGGAGAATGAGGAGGATCAATGTTGGCAGGATTGATCTTGTTTTTATTGAGAAGAGGAACGACGCGATGTTCTGTACTTTCTGGCGGTTTCAAATCAGGACGATCAATCCGGGGGGACGGGGCTTCATCCGCTACCTTTTGCTTGTCTCGTGGCGGCTCACTCGCGGGGATGATCCCGGCACGCTCCATGTTTACCCGGTGGGTTACAGGTTGAAGATGGTCCGGGCGAACACACGAGCGTGTCTTGCAAAGGTGGTCGAGTTCCAATCCTGCGGGAACTTCCCCCTGGGTGATCGCCCAAACGACCCGGTGAGCTAGTGCACTCTCCCCCTTCCACGAGACGGTCCCGTATCCGCTGTTATTGATCGAGCCCGTCCATGTCCAACACCCGTCTAAAGTTTTCTCCACCCGGACCCAGATGTCATCAGAGTCAGGATTTGGTTCGATCCGCCCCTTCCTCCAGGCCTTCGAACGGCCAAGGCCCTTGCAGTTGCGCCTAACAGTGATCTCGGCGACCCCGAAGATTGCCGCGATATCCCGATAGCTGTCCACCGGGTGCTGTCGCGCATGCTCGCGAATCTGCTCTACAATTTCTGGACCAGTTCTCTTCATGTGTCTGCCTGCGGTTCGCACTTTCTGTCGTTGTTAATCAAACGACCCTGACGTGGAATACGCGCGGACCGAAAGTTCCCGCCCTTAGAAAATCGGGCGTTGACTGCATTTTGGCGATCCGCTCGCCGGTGTTCCGGCCAGCGTCGCCGCGCGGGTGCATCCGCAACTCGGCACCGGCGGCCAGGAAGGCTGGTCACAATCATGATGAATTTTTATGATGAGGCCGTGGCCGCCGCAGGTATGGAGGAGGTCCGCAAGGCCCACTACATCCTCGGGATCAACCCGTCGTAACGCTGCTCGAAAAAATAAACCCGCGAATTGAGGACGGACATTCCTTGTTCGCGGGTATTTCCCTTCATGACCCTTGCAGAGCAGATCGAACAGGTCGGACGTGCGATGACCGCGTCGGAGATCGGTTCTCTGCTGAAGTTTGGACGAACTGCCCTATATGCAATGACCAAGGCTGGCACCATCCCCTCATTCCGGATCGGGACTTCGGTTCGCTACGATCCGCACCGTATCGCTGAATCGCTTCGCGCACGAGCGCGGTGAGAGTTCACCAATCCATCTTTTTCAGTTGAGAGCGCAGCGCTGATCACCGAGAAGCGGGCGAGGCTGAGGACGAGGGTTCACCAGGTGCGCGTATTCTCCTTTGTGGACCTTGCATCACAACTAGCGAATGTCGACCACGCCCTGACCGTTCCCGAGGTGGCCAAGCTGCTCGGGTTCTCTCGCTCGGCTCTCTATGAAATGGTCAACGACTGCCGCATCCCTCACCACCGTATCGGCTCCAGCATCCGCTTTGACCCGCAGGAGCTGGCCGACTGGTGGCGGGGCCAACTGATGTTAGCCGCCTAGCGATCCCACCGCACCGCGTTGACTTTTTTCCTTGCTTCTTCCCCTGCTGCAGGCCGCAAATAGCGCATTGTCGAGGCCAGGTCTTTGTGCCCGGCATAGGCCTGCACGGTCCTCAGATCGATCCCACTACGAAGCAGAGTCGTGATGTAGGTCCGCCGGAATTTGTGCAGCTCAAACTCCTCGCATTCTCGCCGGGCCTTGCACGCGTCACAATGACCACAGTTGAGTTTGCTACGCCGCGCCAGCCCCTTGATGGCCAGCAGCATCTTCGTGTTCGGCTTATCGTTCCGCGTGGCCAGTATCAGGTTCCTTCCCTTGCTTGCTTTCTTCCAAGTCTTCAATTCATCAATCAGGTCATCGGGGATGGGGATGTCCCTCTGCTCCCAGTCCTTGACCGTGAACTTATATTGAGGCTTGCCTTGCACCCGGAAGAGTTTGTCATGCATGTCGATGTCAGTAAATTCCGCGTGGCGCAACTCCTGGTCGCGAAGCCCCAGCTTCAACGCCATTAGCGCCACCATGTGGGTGTACTCGTTGTCATCGGCGAGCAGTGTGCTGATCTGGTCCGGCGTGTAGATGGTAGGCAGCGCCAGCTCGTAGCGTGGCTTCGCGGGTACCTCCTCACCCTGGATACCGGCGAAGTGCAGCCAGGAGACTAGCCGCTGGTGCTTGTTTGCTACCGTGCGGTTGCCGCGCCCAATTTTTCGGAGTGAGTTGTGGTAGCGCGTGATGTCTTCACTTTTTAACTCGTCGATGAAGCGCTTCTTCGTCGTGGCCATGAACTCAGTCGTGACGAGCCGTGCCTGCTCCGCCGCTTCGGTAAACCCGCCGTCAATTTTCACCTTAACGTAGGCGGCAGCAGTTGCCTGGAGGGTCTTCCGCTCTGGGCCCTCCACGATAGTTAGATTTGCCGCCGGTGCCTCCGCCTTAATTCTCCTTTGCTGCTGCAGGAGCTTACGCTTCGCTTCTGCCTCAGTGGCGTTTGCCCCTACACTTTCGTATGTCGCTTGCCCATCGACGTAGAAGCGCACCTGGTAGACGTACTTCGCGCACTGGACTGGATGACCATCAACCAGGGCATACCCAGCCCGGACGCGCCCATTCCCTGCTGTTGCAGCGAGGGACCGACGCCATGTGCCAGCATCGTCCCTGTACCGGATCATCAGTGTTGCTGCTTTGTTGTCCATGCACAGGAGTATACCCCGGAAAACATGACCATGACATGACCATAGAGGGAAATGCGCTTATTTGCTTGGTTTTTTAGGGGTTCAGGGAGAATCCCACTCTCTCCGCCAGTATTAAAAATAAAGCAGTCGCTGTTATTTCACCCACCGAAAAGAAGAATCGCAGTGTGGTCGGATCTGGACCAAAAATCCTGAGAATAACCTCCCAGCCGCCTCTTGACATCCCTTATGACGCGCGTATAGTTCGTTTCGTGCAGTGAAATAGAAATCTATGGCGGTAAAACGGGGCAACGATACTCGTCGTTCCTACAGGGTCGAGGCTGTGGCGCGCGCTTGCGAAATTCTGGGCGCGTTCACATCTGCCTCAGATGTGCTGGAGCTAAAAGCAATTACTGCGCGGTCGCACCTGAACAAGGTGACCGTCTTTCGCATTCTCGGCACGCTCGTCGAAATGGGATTCGTGGACCGCGTGGGAACCCGAGGCTACCGTTCACGGTTTCAACCGATCCTGGCGAAGCGCTACCGCATCGGCTATGCATCGCAAAGTTCGGTCGTGCCATTCACTTCTGTGGTGACCGATGGCCTGGTGGAAGCAGCTTACTCAGCCGGTGTTGAGCTGGTAGTGTTGAACAACAGCTATAGCCCCACGATGGCCGTGCGCAACGCCGATCGATTTATTTCCGAGGGCGTTAACCTTGTGATTGAATCGCAAATCTCCATGAAGGTGGCTCCACAACTCACCGCAAAGTTCTCTGCCGCCGGCATTCCGTTTATAGCCATCGATATCCCTCATCCCGGGGCGACGTACTTTGGCGCCGATAATTACAAAGCTGGAAGGATTGCCGGCCGTTACCTGGGCAAGTGGGCTGCTAAACACTGGCACAAGGAAGTCGATCAGATCGTTCTCGGTGCATCGGACGTATCAGGACCCGCCTTAGATGCCCGCCTGACAGGAATGTACGACGGTATTCTGGAGTTGCTGCCGGAGTGCCGGCACGTGCCCTCGTTTCATTACGACACAAAGGGTCATTTCGATCACTCTCTTGAAGTTTTCAGAAAACACATCAGGCTTCGCGCCGCCCGCCGCGTCCTGGTGGGAACGGTCAACGATCCCTCCGCCCTGGGCGCACTGCAAGCATTCCGGGAGTTCGGGGGCGAGGACAACTGCGCGGTCGCAGGGCAAGGCGCTGTGCTGGAAGCGCGGGAAGAAATGCGACGGCGAAAAACTCGCCTGGTGTGCTCAGTGGCCTATTTCCCTGAGAACTACGGCAGCCGCGTCATCAGCCTTGCCCTGGACATACTAAATGGCCGTCATGTGCCGCCGGCAGTGTTCACAAATCATGAGCTTATTACTCCTGAGAATGTCGACAAGGTATATCCGAACGACATGCTTCTCAAGAGCGGTCGAACAGCTCCCCTTCGCCCCTGACTTCTCAGGACCAGGGTGAATATTGTTTTTTCAGGCTATTCCGGATAAACCTCTCCGAGACGCACGACGCGGATGCGGTGGTCTGTGAACACACCATCCGCCGTCGCTTGTCTGGGCATGTGGCAGTGCGCACAATCTCTTTGTGCCACGGGGCACCGCTTACCCTGTTGATCTGCACGCGCTGGGACGGTCGCATTCAGGACATGGCAAGCCACGCATTTATCGTCGTAAGCAGCCGTGTCCTTCAGCATCGGCGCATGCGGGTCATGACAAAATGTGCAGCGGCTGCGTTGGTCCGACGCATTCCAGCAGCGACTCCCCGCCAGTCTGTAAGCCTGCGGAATCGCTGTACGAGTGCCCTGAAATTTTCCATCCTTAACCTCCTGAATGGAGTGATGGCACTCGCCACAAAAATCAAGCTCCTCGGCAGGCCGTAAGTGAGCAGGATTAAAGATCAGGCCGTCGTGGGATTTACCACTGCCCGCCGCCGCAAGATGCTTCGCACCAGGACCATGACAAGCTTCACAACTGTCGCCAGGAGCAAACCGGCTCATATCGAAATGATCGCCGGCCGCTGTTCCTGGACTATGACAGCGAAGACACGAACGCATTGACTCATCCGTGACGGGCTGGCCCAACGCCGATTCCAGCGAGTCCGATGCGACAATTTTGAACCCGCCATCCATTGCCAGCTTCTTTTCCGATGGGGAATAACTAACCGCTGCCCGGTAGAACTTGCCTTGATGTTGGAAATAAAAGAGCTGTCCTTTCGCTCCAATCGCGATGAAGAGGGGCTCCACAATTTTGCCATGACCATCACTGACCGTGTAAAGCGCCTTACCGCTTTCGATATGTATTGAATAGGTATAGCCGCCGTGGTCGTAACTCACTGCCGATTGCTCTAGAAGACCTGGTAATTCCGCTGGCCGGCAGCCAGATCGGGCCATCTCCGAAGTAATCTGCTTTTCAAAGATTGCGCGATGGCACACGGCACATGTCTTAGCTCCCACATAGTCTTCAGGCCGCTGCATGGGCAGTGCCGGATGCCATTTGCCATCGGCATTAACGCTATCCACCGGTTGCTGCGCACCACTGCGACCAGGCAAAAATGCCGGGAGGCCAATAACGAGCAAGGTCAAACTGACTGACTTTCCAAATTGAAATCGCATCGCATTTCCTCTTCTCGTCAGAGTGCAGCCCCGAGCCGGGAATGCGAGGGGACTAGCGGTCAAACGCTCAGCGGTCAATGCCTCGTATTCCAGTTGACACTTCATTCTTTGCAAGAAGGCATCTTAGCATCGCACGTTCCGGCTCGAACGTGATCGCGAATAGCCGTCAAAGGGTCTTTGCCGTCCTCGCTCGTTCTACTGTGCAAAATTTATTCCTGGCTTAGGCGGCCGCATGCATTGCCTCAATCCATTGCCGGTTCCGAAAATTCATTCACAAGTGTTTGATCTGGCCGGCATCTCTGTTTCACCGCGTGAAACGCTTTGTCAGAAGCTTAATTCCATGTTCCGGCGATGATGAGTTCAACTACCCTGCGCAAAGATCGAATGCCGCCAGACGTTTCTTCCCTACTCGAAGAAAACGGCTTGGCGGCAGGTTGGACAAGGAGCAAGAAAATGCCAGTTGCAGCTTCCGAACAGAAGATGTCTTATACGGACCGGGTTGAAGCGCTCAGGAATGCCAAGCGGGCCCAGACATTTGAAAAGCAATTGGTTCGTGGATCGATGGACTTCGACGATCACGGCATCGTCCTTCCCCCGGATGGGCAATACCGGGTTGTTCACAGCATGAGCGGTTCCGGCATTGAGATCAATGACGCCATCCTGACAACCTTCATCCCATCCGGCAATCATCCCAGCGGCGAGTTCGTTGGTGCGCGGGCCTGCGGTGAGAACTTTCGCAAGCTACTTGAGATTCATCCGGTCCATATCGAGCCCGCATCCTCCCTGGCCGGGGCTTACATGGTCAACTTCATGTCGTATCGGAAGCTGACCTGGAATCCGGATGTGGACTGTTCGGCATTGCTCGCGGAGCACGAGAGATATCACACAATTCCCGTGATTGGAGCGGTGCAGCACATGTGCCCCGACCTGGCAATCGGCTTGCGCCTGGGCTGGGGTGGGCTTCTGGAACAGGTACACCGCGGGGCGCTCGCGAATCCAGATGCGGTTGATTTTTATGCCGGACTGGTGCATGTGATTCTCGGTGCTCAAGACTGGATTCGCAGGCACGCTGAAACAGCTAGCCGAATGGTCACGGAGGATTCGCCGCTAGCCGAAAACCTGGCACAGATTGCGGAAATGAACGCACGCCTGGTTACCGCTGCACCGCGCAGCTTCCGCGATGCTTGTCAATGGATTCTGTGGTACCTGTTAATCGCGCGCATGTACAACGGCAGCGGCGGATTGGGAAAGCTCGATTTACTTCTTCAACCCTTTTACGACGCCGACAGCAAGGCCGGGAGCCTGACCGACGAAGAGGCCACCTTCCACCTGGCATGCCTGCTGGTTCGGGATACAGCATACCTGCAACTTGGCGGACCCGATCAGTCGGGAAAAGATGTAACCAATCGTGTCTCCTATCTGACCCTGGAGGCTGCGCACCAACTCGGCATCGCGACCAACGTCGGCGTCGCTGTAGGAAAAGATGTGGACAGGAATCTTCTCCATCGCGGTGTGGAGATACTCGTCGAGGATCGATGCGGTACGCCGAAATTCCTGGGAGTGGATAACACTATTGCTGGCTTCGCAGCCAACGGATTCCCGGTTGAACTTGCCCGCCAGAGAGCCTATGCAGGCTGCCACTGGTCAGCGCTTCCGGGCCGGGAATACGCATGCATGGACGTCGTCAAATTCAGCTTTCCCGCCATTCTCGACGTTTCTCTGCGCGAGATGATGGCAGACGGCGGGGTGAGTCCAAGCGTGGCTGAGCTGTGGGATCGATTCAAGCTCCATCTTCGTTCGGCTATCGCAACAGCCGCCCGGGGAATCGACTTCCATTATGAACACATGCACCAAAACTTTCCCGAGCTAGTCATTGATCTGCTATGCCACGGGCCCCTGGAAAGCGGCGTGGACGCGAGTCATGGAGGTGTCGAGTTTTACACGTTCGGCGTTGACGGAGCCGGGCTGGCGACTGCGGCGGATTCACTGTCCGCCATCGAAGAACAAGTGGAGAGGAACCGGCGCCTCAGCTGGGCGGAGTTGATCAAGCATTTGGATTCCGATTGGGCTGGTGCCGAGGGAGAAAAGGCCCGGAGACTGTTGCTCGGCAGCGGCCGCTTTGGCGAGGGCCATTCAACCGGCGACGAGTGGGCCGTGCGCATTGCCACGGAGTTCACGCTTGCCGTCAAGGAGCAACCAACGCCCCGCGGCCTGATGATGATCCCGGGCATTTTCTCGTGGGTGCTCAACATTCAGTTAGGCAAAAAGCTGGGCGCCACGCCAAACGGCCGCCACGCCGGCGAACGGATCTCGCATGGCGCCAATCCTGACCCCGGTTTCAGGCACGATGG
>Ga0302275_10007346_pt1 | contig 10258 bp, 8 predicted proteins | sample III_Bog_N2_2_FD_200229 | JGI IMG/M metagenome (GOLD analysis project Ga0302275, IMG submission 200229) | Peat permafrost microbial communities from Stordalen Mire near Abisko, Sweden - III_Bog_N2_2 | ecosystem: Environmental > Terrestrial > Soil > Wetlands > Peat | place: Sweden: Abisko... | reverse complement strand
ACTGAGCGAGAACGCGGAGTACGATCCGCAGAGTTCGGCGATTTCTTCAGCGTACGTGTCGCTCTTTAACGACTACGTGCGCCGCGACCTGAAATATGGCGACGGATTGACGTATGTGCCGGAGGTCTACGGCGAGGAGCACTGGGACTTCAAGCACAATGGGAACCCCGTGAGCGTGAATGTGGCTCCGGATCTTGCGGAGGCGATGAAGACCAATCCGCGGCTGAAGGTGATGGTGAACGGCGGCTATTACGACCTGGCGACGCCGTTTTTTGCCGCGCAATATGAGGACAAGCATCTGCCGATTCCGCAGTCGCTGGCCAAGAATATCGAGTACGACTGGTACGAATCGGGGCACATGGTTTATGTGCGCGATGAGTGCGTGAAGCAGTTGCACGATCGCGTGGCGGCGTTTATCAAGAGTACGGATGCGGGCGGGAAATAGAGAGAAAAGTATCCCGCAGTTCTACGGATATTTAAGAAGCTCTCGCCGCCGGAACGGCGTCGTGGACTTCTTTGGCGCGGTCGAGAGCAGCTTGAACGTTAGGCATGATGTTTTCGCGGCCAAGGCGGTCGAGGAAGCGCGTGCCGCTGAGAAGCTTGGATGGCTGCTCCATGGCGCCGCAGAGAATCAGCGTGCGGTCGGATTCATGCAGGCGCTTTGCAAATGTCTCGATGGCGTGAATGCCGGTGGCGTCAATGGCCGTCATGTTGCGGAGCCGCAAGATCACCACCGCCTCAAATGCTTCGATGTTAACCGTGGCCTCGACGAGTTTTTCCGTGGTACCCCAAAGAAATGGGCCGTGAATGCGCAGCAGCGAGACGTAGGGCGGGACGATGCGGCCCTGCAAGACGTGCGGCAGGCCGTCGCGGATGTACTCTTCGGTAACCGGAGAGACGGTCGTGGTGTCGGCAACGCGGCGGATATAGAGCAACGCGGCAAGCCCCAGTCCGACGGCAACGGCGACGGTAAGATCGGCGAAGACCGTGAGTGCAAAGGTGACCAGCCAAACCGAGATGGCGGTGAAGTCCAAGCGCAGGATTCCACCGATCTCGTGCCACTCGCCCATGTTGTAAGCCACGACAAAGAGTACCGAAGCCAGCGTAGTGAGCGGGATGTAACTGGCCAGAGGCGCCGCAACCACGAGAATGCCGAGCAGTGTGAGCGCATGAATCATGCCGGAGACGGGGGAGCGCGCGCCAGCCCGAATGTTGGTGGCAGTGCGCGCGATGGCGCCCGTGGCGGGAATGCCGCCGAACAGCGGCGAAACAATGTTGGCGAATCCCTGAGCGACCAGCTCGACGTTGGAGTTGTGGCGGTCGCCCGTCATGCCGTCGGCAACGACGGCAGAGAGCATGCTTTCAAGCGCTGCCAGCATAGCCACGGTGAAAGCTGCGGGAATGAGGGGCAGAATGTGCTCGGCGTGGAAATCGGGAATCGCAAAGGGCGGAAAGCCGCGCGGAATGCCTCCGAATCTGCTGCCGATGGTTTCGAGAGGCAGGTGCAAGAATGCGCTGACCGCTGTGCAGACTAGCACGGCGACGATCGAAGCAGGAACACGACGGGTGAGGCGCGGCAGAATGATGAGGATGGCGAGCGTGCCGAGGCCGAGCCCGAGCGCATAGGGATTTACGGTGGTGGAGTGAGCGGCAAGCAGTTCGATGCGGGGCAGAAACTCGCTGGGGACAGCGGGCGTGCAAAGGCCGAAGAAGTCCTTGATCTGTGTTGAAGCGATAAGAATGGCAATGCCGTTGGTAAAGCCGATGACCACCATGCGCGGGATGAATTTGACGGCGGCGCCGAGCCCGGTGAAACCCATGACGAGCAGAATGATTCCGGCCATGACAGTGACCATGGCAAGGCCACTCATGCCGAAATGAGCAACGATGCCGGCCACAATGACGACGAAGGCGCCGGTTGGTCCGCCGATCTGGGTGCGCGAGCCGCCGAGAGCGGAGATGAGGAATCCGGCGACGACGGCTGTATAAAGACCGGCCTGCGGAGTGACGCCTGAGGCGATGCCGAATGCCATGGCGAGAGGCAGCGCGACCAGTCCGACAGTGATGCCGGCGAGCAGGTCGTGGAAAAACATCTGCTTCGTATAGACACGAAGCGCCAGGATCGACTTGGGGAGATTCGGATTACTTAGGGACATGGGGACTTATGTTTATTTTACGCGAATCTCAGTTTTGGCGGGCTTTCGGGGATTCGCTGAGAGGTTTCGCGTAGAAGAGGGCGGGCTCGCGGGCGTAATAGTATTCTTCCCTGCCCCGGCACGTATAGCCATGGCCCTCGTAAAGGCGGATCGCGGTTTCATTGTCCACGCGTACGTGCAGGCCGATGGCGCTTGCGCCCGCGGCGCGGGCCGACCCTTCCGCGCGGCCGAGCAGCTCGACGCCGATGCCGCGGCCGCGCCACTCCGGATGCACTTCGATGGTTTCGATGTAGGCCGTCGGCTCTCCTTGCCGGGCTTTCCATTGCACGACTACGAGCCCGGCCAAGTCCGAGCCCTCTTCGGCGATCCACGTGGCCGACTGCGGATTGCGAACAATCTGGCGCATGTACGCCCTGCTGAAACACCACGGCGGCTGGAAGCACAGCTCCTCGACCGCGTACAGGGCAGGAAAGTCGGCGGGGGTGTAGAGGCGGTACTGCACAAGGAGACTTTACAGGATGGAGAAGGATGGCTGGGTTCGTGCTATCCCACCCTTTCCGCGATGAAGCCGCGGAAAGGATGGGGCACGGAAACTCTTGTCATTAACCACTAATTACTAACCACTAATCACTGCTCGCTATACCTTGGCTTCGAGGTCGGCGATCACGTCGAAGAAGCGCTGATCGAGACGGCGGTTGCTGGCGATGGCTTCCTTGATGGGAATGTCGGTGATGTCCAGGCCGCGGAGGACGGCGATGCGGCCCCACTTCTCCTCGTGCACCATGTCGATGGCGTGCAGGCCGTAGCGCTGGCCGAGCACGCGGTCGTAGGCCGTGGGAACGCCGCCGCGCTGGGTGTGGCCGAGGTTGACGGAGCGGGTCTCATAGCCGGTTTTTTTCTCGATAAGTTCGGCGAGAGCTTCGCCGATGCCGGAGAGCCGCGCGTGGCCAAATGAATCGACTTGTGACGACCCGATGACCTGGCCGACTTCAGGAAGATGGCAACCCTCGGCAACCACAACGACGCCGTAATGCTTGCCGTGGTCGTAGTTGTATTTGAGCAGAGCGCAAACGTGATCGATGTCGATTTCCTTCTCAGGAACGAGGACCACATGCGCACCGCCGGCGATGCCCGAGGCGTAGGCGATCCAGCCGGCATCGCGGCCCATGACTTCAATGACGACCACGCGATTATGCGAGTCGGCCGTGGTATGGATGCGGTCGACAGCCTCTGTCGCGATGGACACAGCGGTGTCGTAGCCGAAGGTGGCGTCGGTGCCGCTGATGTCGTTGTCAATGGTCTTGGGAACGCCCACAGCCTTGACGCCGTGTTCGGCGAGGTAGAGCGTGACGGACTGGGTGTCGTCGCCGCCGAGGGCGATGAGGGCGTCGATCTTGTTGGCCTTGAGAACTTCCTGCGCCTTCTCGATGCCGCCGGGAATCTTCTTCACATTGGTGCGCGAGGAGTGCAGGATGGTGCCGCCCTTGAGCTGAATGCCGTCGATGTTTTCGAGAGTAAGCGGAATGAAATTGTTATCGAGAACGCCCTTCCAGCCATTCAAAAAGCCGATAAATTCGTCGCCATAGTGGTTGATGCCCTTCCGGACTACTGCATAAATGACCGCATTCAATCCGGGGCAATCGCCGCCGCCGGTCAATAAAGCAACTCGCATTTTCGAATCTCCTAGTGGAATTTCATCGGCTCATGGAGCCAGAAGTTTAATGAGCTCATGTTGTGGGTTCCGGAGGCGGGGAGATCACCGGCCTTAACGCCTTAATCAGTGTATCGCGGAGCTGTCAATGGGAATCGGTGATGGGGGACACGATGGAGCGAGGGAGCAAGGGAGCGAGGGAGCGAGGGAGCGAGGGAGCAACGCGACAGTCGGTTCGAGCCTCAAGTGTTCATGATCACACTTTCTGAATCGGAACTACCTTATTCTCCTCGTCATCACGTTTAAGGAGAAAACAAAGTATGGGAGATTCGTTCATGGATCTCGTGGTATGGCAGCGCGCGGTTGAACTGAGCACAGAAATTTACCGGCTGACTTCTACATATCCAAAGTCCGAGCAATACGGCCTGGTCAACCAGATGCGGCGCGCCTCGGTGTCAATCGCGAGCAACATTGCCGAAGGATATGGCAAGCGCACAAAAGGTGAGTACCTGCAGTCTCTCGGCCATGCCAGAGGGTCAAAGTGCGAACTGCAAACCCAGATCTTCATCGCAAAATCGCTTGGCTTCGGCGTGGGCGCTTCTTATGAACGATCAGAGCACTTGAGCGCCGACGTTAGCCGATTGCTTATTGCTTTGATGAAGAAGTTGGAGGGTTGAGGTATTCTCGCTCCCTTGCTCCCTTGCTCGCTCGCTCCCTCGTTCGTGCTTCAATAAGGTATGCCTGCAAACGGGGCCCCGTTTCTGTTTGCGTTTATCGGCCTGGTCGTCATTGTGCTGCTGGTGTTGCTGCAGCTTACGCGGCTGGGATACTTGATTCGCGCCACCATTCCTGACCGGCCGCGGCAGCGCATGTTTATCGCTTCGGTTTCGTTCCTGATTACGTTCACGGGCGTGCGCATCCTGGTGCACCGGATCGCGAGCCACGAGGGGCGCATGCAGTGGGTCACCGTGCATGGGATGCATATTCACCACCTGGTGTGGGGCATCCTGATCCTGCTGCTGGTGGGCTACGGATGGCTGCTCGATCTGGGGCGGTCGAATTCGCCGGAGTCGATATTTTTCGGTCGGTTGATGGCGGTGAGTTACGGCGTAGGCGCGGCGTTGACACTGGACGAGTTTGCGCTTTGGCTGAGCCTGTCGCCCGACGCCTACTGGACGCGCGAAGGCCGGCTGAGCATCGATGCCGTGATCCTCTTCGGCTCGATCCTGGCGGTGGGGATGTGGGGAGCGCCTTTTTTCCGCGCGCTTCAGAGAATGCGGCGCCGGAGAGCCGTGGCAGGCGAAGGCGTCGGCACGCTCAGTTCGCCGGTCCGCCGTGGGCGGTTGCTTCGTCGGCGTAAAGTTCGGCGATCACCGCCGCGTATCTCGCAGTAAGAACGCGGCGCTTGATCTTCATCGAGGGCGTGAGCTCGCCGGAGTCCTGGGTCCATTCTTCGGCCACGATGCGGAAGCGCTTGATGGTCTCAAAGTTGGCCAGAGTTCCGTTCACTTCGCGGATCACTTCGCCATAAATCCCCATGGTGCGCGGATCGGCCACGAGAGCGGCGCGCGAATCGGCGCGAATGCCGCGCTGCTGCGCCCATTCTTCGAGAGCGGCGAAGTTCGGCGCGATAAGCGCGCAGATGAACTTGTGGCGATCGCCGACCAGCGCAGCGTTAGCGATGAGCAAGTGGTTTTTCAGCTTGTTTTCGATAGGCTGCGGCGCGACCATCTTGCCGCCGGAAGTTTTCAGCAGCTCCTTTTTGCGATCGGTGATAAAGAGAAATCCGTCGGCGTCGAAGTGGCCAATGTCGCCGGTGTGGAACCATCCTTGACTGTCGAAGCATTCGGCTGTGGCGGAGGGCTTGTGCCAGTATCCGGCGAAAACCGATGGGCCGCGGACGAGCAGTTCGCCGTCCTCGGCGAGTTTGAGTTCGACGTTGGCGAGGGGCATGCCGGCCGCGCCCATGCGGTGTTGGATGGGCGTGTTGAGCGCAATCACGGGCGATGTTTCCGTGAGGCCATAACCCTCCCAGAGGGCGATGCCTGCCGACGCGAACCAGCGCGCGGTGTCGATCCCCAGCGGCGCGCCGCCGGAGACGAAGATGCGCACGCGGCCCCCGAATGCCTCGCGCACTTTGGAGTAGACCAACTTACTGGCCAGTTTCCAAAGCAGAGCGTCGGGCTGGCGGCCGTCGTAGACGATATCGACAAAGCGCGAGCCAAGATGCACGGCCCAGGCGAGAAGACGCTTCTTGATGGGCGATTGCGCCGCGCGGCGCTCCACCTCCTGGTGAATTTTCTCGAAGACACGCGGTACGCCAACGATGACCGTGGGCCGTATTTCGCGCATGGCCTGTGGCAGCTTATCGAACTGCGAGCAGTAAGCCACCTGGGCGCCGTAGTTGTACATCACGTAGTCGAGGGCGCGGGCGGTGACGTGAGAGAGCGGCAGGAAGGAGATGCAGGCGTCAGTGGAATCGAAATGGAAATCGAGCGGAGCGAAATTCTGATTGGCGGCGATGTTGCCGTGGGTAAGGGAGACGCCTTTGGGCTCGCCTGTGGTGCCGGAGGTGTAGATCAGCGTGGCCAGATCGCGCGGTTCAACAGAGTGCGCGAGGGCGCCAAAGACGGGATCGCGCTCCGAACCGAGCGTATCGGCGTTGCCAAGCAACTCGCTCAGGGCGATCGCGCCTTCAGGAGCGGGAGCGTCCATCATGACGATGCGCTCAAGGTGGGTCTGGTCGCGCACGGAGAGCAGCTTGTCGAATTGCATGCGCGTGGAGACAACGGCGATGCGGCATCCGGCGTCGCGAATCTGCTCGGCCATCTGCTCGCCGGTGAGCGTGGGATAGATGGGCACATCGGCCGCGCCAATGGCCAGCGTGGCAAAATCGGTGATCAGCCACTCCCAGCGGTTCTCGCTGATGAGAGCAATGCGGTCGCCCTTTTTCGCGCCGAACCGGAGAAAAGCCGTGGCCAGAGCGCGGACCCTTTGGTAGATCTGATCGGAAGAGAGCGGGTGCCAATGATTGAACTCGTCCTGCCATAGAACCGCGCGCGGATTGCCCGCCGAGGCAACGCGAAAGAAAAGATCATTGAGCGTCGTGATCTGAGGTACAGGCATCATCATTTTCTGGAACGGATAATCCTAGCACGCGAACCATGCGAGTGTACCATTCGAGGTCCGCGGTTGAGGTTATAGACTGCAATCAGAAGCGGTTTCATTCTTCATTGGAACGCAGAAACCTTCTTCATTCAAGATGGCTAAGCTGAAACCCACAATTCTTGCAAGAGAGACGGACGCCGGCGTGCTGAAGAAGCTGGTGGTGGTCGAGCAGCTTGCACTGGGTGCGGTGATTGCCCTCGCGATTTTGAACCTCACCGCCTTCTTTCTGCCGCTGGCGCAGCAACTGGAAACCACGAATTGGCGATTGATGAGCAGTGAAGCAGCGCTGCTTGCAATGATGTGTGCACTCAGCTTGCTTCTGCTTGAACCACGCCGTTCGGAGAGGATGCATTGGCTAGGCGCGGCGCTGGCAACGGCCGTGCTGTTGCTGAGCGGAATCATCGTTACCGGCAACGTGCTGCATCGCCTGCCTGGAGCTGTCGCATACATTCCTTCCCTCTTGCAAACATATGGGCTTTTGCAAGCCCACATTTCCCTGCCATCGGCTTGCAGCTTTGCCCTTCTTGGGCTGTCGATACTGTTTCTCCGTGCGCAAAGCCGCGCGGCGGTTCTTGCTGCCGATCTTTCAACATGCTGCCTGGTGTTCGTGGTGCTAGTGACTGCGTCGGAGCAGATCATCGACGTGTCGCACGTCTTTGGTCCTGCGGCAGGCGCACCCGGCTCGCTCCAGACCTTGGTTTGCCTGCTCCTGCTCACCTGCGTGACATTTTCCTGTCGCGCCCGGAACGGAATTCTCTCGATTTTCCTGGGACGCGGAACCGGCAGCAGGCTTGCGCGGGCAATGTCACCGATTCTGCTGCTGATCCCGTATCTGCGGGAATGGGGCCGCGCTCACTTAATCGGCGACAGGAGAATGCCGCCGCCGTATTCGACTGCGATTCTGGCCACGTTGGCAGTAATCGTGTCGAGTGCGCTGTTGCTGTATCTCGCGCGGCGCATCAACTCCATGGAAGTAGAGATTCACCATCTGTCGCTGCGTGACGAGTTGACGGGCCTTTACAACCTGAGAGGCTTTCGCCTGCTTGCCGAGCAGGCACTGCGGATGGCGAATCGATCGCGCCATCCCTTTTCGGTCCTGTTCGTCGATCTGGATAGCCTGAAACAAATCAACGATCGGTTTGGACACTTCGCGGGTTCCCAGTGCCTGGTGGAAACCGCAAAGACTCTGCGCACGGCGTTTCGCGAAACGGATGTTCTGGGGCGGATCGGAGGAGATGAATTTGCCGTGGCGGGCGACTTCACCGAGCCGGGCATGGTGGTGGCGGTTGGGCGGCTGGAGGAGACTGTCGCAGCGTGGAACGCGGGACCCGATCGACTCATCCCGCTCAGTCTCAGTTTCGGAACCGTAACTTCAAAAACGGGATCGCCTGAGACGCTCGATGCCCTGCTGAAAAGCGCCGACCATGCGATGTACGAGCACAAGCGCGGCAAGAAGAGATTGGCGGGGTAGATTGCACGATCGTGGCGGGATGGATTGAGGAGTCCGGCGGGCGCCGGACCCCTCGTGAAGGGTTACGGCAGGGAGTAGACAGTCTTGAGAACCTTGGCGGCCAAGGCCTGCGGAAGCGGCGCATAAGAGAGACTTGAAGCTTCGTTTTCGCCCGACGTGATGATCCAGTTCAGCATGTCCTTGATGACTTTTTCCTTGCTCGCGTCGCTGGGATGCTCGGGAATCAGCAGATAAGTGAAGCTGGAGATGGGATAAGCGTTCGGGCCAGGAGCGTTGGTGATGGAGACGCGATAGTCAGCAGGCATATTCGCCGTGGCTGCGGCATCTGTGACGCCTTCGATCGTACCCTTGACCCAGTTTCCGGCCTTGTTGCGAACGGCTCCGTAATTGATGTGATTCTGAAGGGCGTAGATGAGTTCGACGTAGCCGATGGCGCCCGGGAACTGGCGAACCTGTGAGGCCACGCCCTCATTGTGGCTGCCGCCGACGCCGGTGGGCCAGTTGACCGCGGTACCCGAACCGGGGCCGTTCTTCCAATCGTTGCTCACCTTGCTGAGATAGTCGGTCCAGATGAATGTGGTTCCGCTGCCATCCGAACGATGCACGATGATGATTTTGTCGCCGGGCAGTTTGACGCCGGGATTGTCTTTGGCGATGCGGGGGTCATTCCACGTGGTGATCTTGGCGAGATAGATGTCGGCCAGCACGTCGGGACTGAAACGAAGATCGTTGACGCCCGGCACGTTGAAGATGGGCACGACCGCACCCAACACAGTAGGAATGTGGATGAGCTTGACCTTGGAGGCGGCCAGCGCCTGGTCGGTCATGGGCATGTCAGAAGCGCCAAAGTCCACGATGCCGCTTGTGACCTGCTGGATGCCACCGCCGGACCCGATCTGCTGATAGTTGATCTCGACGCCGGGATGCGCGGCGCTGTACTGAGTGAACCACTTGGAATAGATCGGACCGGGAAAGGTTGCGCCTGCTCCGGTGACCTTCTGGGCCTGAGCCACGCTCAGCGACCCAACGAGTAATAGAACGGCAAGTAGCGTCTTTTTCAAAATTTTCCCCCTTGCAGATTGCCTGCCGCAAATGATTGTCTACCGGCATTGTTAAGGGCAGTTGAAAAAAGACAGCGAAGTTAGCGGGGTTAGCGGAGTTAGCGGGGCTAGGCCGGAGCGATGTGTCTTCCTGCCTACGCTCAGGCTGTGCCGGGCGTTTGCTGCGCGGGTTGCGCGGCGGATTGCGGGGCGGGCGCGAAGGGCAGCGTGAAGTGGAAGCTGGCGCCGTTGCCCAGCTCGCTTTCAGCCCAGATGCGGCCGCCGTGGGCCTGCACAATGTGCTTGACGATAGCGAGGCCGAGGCCGGTGCCGCCGGATTCGCGCGAGCGCGCCTTGTCGATGCGGTAGAAGCGCTCGAAGATGCGCTCCAGGTGCTCTGAGGCAATGCCGGGGCCGAAGTCCTGAATGGTGAACTCGACCTCAGAGGCGAGAAGGCGCGCGGACGCACGAATGCGTTTTCCAGATTTTGCGTATTTGAGGCCGTTTTCCAGGAGGTTTCCGAAGACCTGATGCATGGCGTCGGGATCGGCCATGATGAGAGCGTCGGGCGCGCTGGTGGACTGAATCTCGACGCCCGAGTCGACGAATTTTCCGCCGATCGAGTCGATGGCGTCGCGAAACAATACGCTGGCGCGGACGGGCTGTAGGTTGACCTTGTAGTCAGGGCTTTCGACGCTGGCCAGGGCGAGCAAATCCTCGGTGAGGCGGTTCATGCGGCTGGCGTTTTTGAGAATGACGCCGAGGAATTCCA
>Ga0302275_10007345_pt1 | contig 10258 bp, 8 predicted proteins | sample III_Bog_N2_2_FD_200229 | JGI IMG/M metagenome (GOLD analysis project Ga0302275, IMG submission 200229) | Peat permafrost microbial communities from Stordalen Mire near Abisko, Sweden - III_Bog_N2_2 | ecosystem: Environmental > Terrestrial > Soil > Wetlands > Peat | place: Sweden: Abisko... | reverse complement strand
AGGGCTGAGCTTCGGAGCTGGCCCTGGACGCGCCCCCGCCGGTGCAGGCGCTTCTGGCCCAGGCTTTGGCCCCGGCAGGCCTGACTCACCCGCGGCATCTGCCGCGCCCGGCGCAGCAGCAGGCGGAGCAGCAGCAGGCACAGCCAGACCCGGTGGAGCTGGCGCAGCAGGTCGTGGCCGCGGCAACTACACCCAGTTCCAGGCCGAACAGTCTGGCGTCGGCAACAAGGCCATCGGCCTGAAGAACTGCCGCAACGTCACGCTGCGCGACTTCTCGATGCTCAAGGGCGGCCACTTCGCGATCCTGGTCACCGGCGTCGACAACCTCACCATCGACAACCTAAAGATCGACACCGACCGCGACGGCATGGACATTGACTGCTGCAAGAACGTCCGCGTCTCCAACTGCACCGTCAACTCCCCATGGGACGACGCCATCGTTCCCAAGTCCAGCTTCGCCCTCGGCTACAACCGCGCCTGCGAGAACATGAACATCACCAACTGCTTCGTCAGCGGCTGCTATCAGCTCGGCACGGTTCTCGACGGCACATGGAAGAAGTTCACGATGGAGGCCGACCGCAAGGTCGGAGGCACCGGGCGCATCAAGTGCGGCACCGAGTCCAACGGCGGATTCAAGAACATCACCGTCTCCAACTGCGTCTTCGAGGGCTGCCAGGGACTCGCTCTCGAAACGGTCGACGGCGCGTTGCTGGAAGACATCGCCGTCACCAACATCACCATGCGCGACATTATCAGCTGCCCTATCTTCCTTCGCCTCGGCGCGCGCCTGCGCGGGCCCAAGGGCACGGGCGACCAGAGCACCGTCGTCGGCACGCTGCGCCGCGTCCTTCTCTCCAACATCACCTGTTACAACTCCGCCGCCCGCTACGGCTCCAACATTACTGGCATTCCCGGCTACGCCGTCGAAGACCTCAAGATCTCTGATGTCTATGTCCAGCACGTCGGAGGAGGCACCGCCGACCAGATGAAGATCGAGGTTCCCGAGGATGAGAACAAGTATCCCGAGCCGGGAATGCTTGGCCCGCTGCCCGCGCATGGCTTCTACTTCCGCCACGTCAACCGCCTGGAGATGAGCCACGTCGAGGTCGCTCCCGCAGCAGCCGACGCCCGCGCCGCCATCTACCTCGACGACGTGCACCGCGCGGACTTCTTCGCCATCACCGCGCCCAGCACGCCGACCGCATTCTCCATCAACAAGTCCACCGACGTACGCGTCCTGATGAGCCGTGCCGCGCCGGATTCCACCACGCCGTAATTCGCCGGGTTTCCGCAGAGCCTGTTAACATAGCCATGTGTGCAAAGCGCGGGCCGCGATGGCCTGCGCTCTAAAAGGCGGACGCGGATTGCTCTATTGGCTGCTCTATCAGAAGCTGTTTCCATACTTCAGGGTCTTCCGGATCTTCCGGTATCTGACCTTTCGCACGGTCTTTGCCAGTCTCACGGCGCTGCTCATCGGTATGTTGATCGGCCCCTATGTGATTGACAAGCTGCGCGAGTTCCAGATCGGTCAGTATGTGCGCGACGACGGCCCGCAGTCCCACCTCAAGAAGGGGGGCACGCCCACCATGGGTGGCGTGCTTATCTGCATCTCGATCCTGGTTCCCACGCTGCTCTGGGCCGATCTCTCCAACCCCTTTGTATGGGTTGTGGTGCTCTCCACGCTTGCGTTCGGCGGTATCGGCTTTGCCGACGACTACATCAAGGTCGTGCGCAAGCAGAGCAAGGGCCTCACCTTCTGGCAGAAGATCGGCCTGCAATTCGCGGCCAGCGCCGCGGTTGCCGCCACACTGGTGCGCCTGGACGTGCGCGGCAGCTACTCGACCAGACTGATGGTGCCCTTCGCCAAGAACTTCCGCCCAGACCTCGTCTGGCAGTGGATGGGTCACGTCCCGCACGCACACTGGATCGCGTATCTCCCCTTCGTCATCTTTGTCATGCTGGTCATCACGCTCACCAGCAACGCGGTCAACCTCACCGACGGCCTCGACGGCCTGGCCATCGGATGCACCATCATCGCCGCAGGCGCGCTCGCCGTGCTCACCTACGTCTCCGGCCACGTCGTCTTCGCGGACTACCTCGAGTTGCAACGCATGCCCCTGGTCAGCGAACTCACCGTCTTCTGCGGGGCCATGGTCGGCGCTTCCATCGGCTTCCTCTGGTACAACGCCCACCCCGCCGAGATCTTCATGGGCGATGTCGGCTCGCTGGCCCTGGGCGGGGCGATTGGGACTGTTGCGGTCATCATCAAGCAGGAGCTTCTGCTGCCCTTCATCGGCGGCGTCTTCATCATGGAGGCCGCCAGCGTCATCCTCCAGGTCGGCAGCTACAAGCTGCGCGGCGGCAAGCGCATCTTCCGAATGGCCCCGCTGCACCACCACTTCGAGCTGCTCGGCTGGAGCGAGTCCAAGGTCATCGTCCGCTTCTGGATCATGGCCCTCGTCTTCGCCCTCTTCGCTTTGACGACGCTAAAGCTGAGGTAAGAATTCAGCGTTGCTGAAGGATCGCGATGACGGCATTGCGAACGGTCGTAAGCGTTTCAGGCTTGAGCGTTCCAATTACAGCAGCGATCAGGGATTCGTGGGCCGTGAACACTTTACCGGGGCGTACATAGCTGACGTGCTGTAGCATTCCGTCCGAGAAGTCCGACGGAGTGAGAGGAAAGCAGCGGTTATCGCCAAAGGGATTGCTGGTGATCTGGCATACGATCCAGTCCTCGCGGCTAGCGCCTGCGAGAAGAACGGCGGGACGGAGCTTGTTACGGCTCAGGTCAGAGAACGGGAATGGAAGTAGCGCTACTTGGCCTGCTGCAAATACGCCCATGCTTCTTCCTCTTCGGGGCGAAGCCAATCGGCAAGCGCCTTTTCCGACATGAGAGCCGGATAGAGATCTTCGCTTTCAGGCCAGGCCAGGACGGCTCTACCCGGTGGCAGCTTCAGGGCCGGGTCGAGTGGGTGAATCGCGCCCGCTTCGTCGATCTCGACTTCAATGGTCCGCGTCATGGTTTACTCCCGCCATTCCTGCTGAGATGATACCAGTAGACTGTTAGTGTTGCGCTGACGACGATGAAGCAATATTTAGAGGCTCAGGTAAGGTGGTTCGATGGAACTGAAGAATAAACGCGTGTTGGTGGTTGGCCTGGGCAAGTCCGGGAAGTCGGCGGCGCTGTTTCTGCGTGAGCGCGGGGCGCAGGTCACGGTCTCGGACTCGCGCAGCGCGGAGGCTCTGGCCGGCGAAATTCCCGCGCTGCTCGATGCGGGCGTCATGGTGGAAACCGGCGGTCACGGCCTGCTCACCTTCCGCCGCCAGGACCTCATCGTCGTCTCGCCCGGCGTCCCCTTCGACACGCCGGAGCTGAAGCAGGTGCGCGCCTTCGGCCTGCCCATCATCGGCGAGCTGGAGCTGGCCAGCCGCTTCCTGCAGGGCCAGATCGTCGCCATCACCGGCTCCAACGGCAAGACCACCACAACCTCTCTGCTGGGCAAGATCTTCGCCGGTGCGGGCGTCCCAACCCTGGTCGGCGGCAACATCGGTACGCCGGTCATCGACCTCATCGCCCAGAGCACGCCGCAGACGACCAGCGTCCTCGAGGTCTCCAGCTTCCAGTTGGAGACGGTCGAGCAATTCCGCCCGCACATAGCCGTGGTGCTGAACATTACGCAAGACCACCTCGATCGCCACGGCACCTTCGAGAACTACGCCGCCATGAAGGCCCGCATCACGGCGCAACAGACCGCGGACGACTTCTTCGTCCTCAACGCCGAAGACAAGCCAACCCAGATGCTTGCCGCGCGGACCAAGGCGCAGGTCTTCTGGTTCAGCGGGCGACGGCCGATCAAGCAGGGCGCGTTCGTGCATGGCGAGAGCATCGCCTTCCTCCCGCGCGAGGGTGCGAAGCCGGAGCCTGTGATGCCGTTGGCGGAGATTCCGCTCAAGGGCGCGCACAACGTGGAGAATGTTCTTGCGGCGGTCTGCGCGGCCCGGCTGGGCGGCGTCTCTGCCGAATCGATTCGCTCCTCGGTCGCCGGCTTCAAGGCCGTCGAGCATCGCCTGGAGTTTGTGGCCACCGTGCGCGGAGTCGCCTTCTTCAACGACTCCAAGGCGACCAACGTGGACGCCACCAAAAAGGCCCTGGAGGCCTTCCCCGGCGGAGTGCATTTGATTCTTGGGGGAAAAGACAAGAACTCCGACTATACCGAGCTTGCCGACCTGCTCCGCGCCCGCGTCAAAACTGTTTACACAATTGGTTCAGCGGCGGAGAAGATCGAGCGCCATCTGGCGGGAGTCGTCAAGATAGTCTCAGCGGGCACGCTGGATGCAGCCGTGCGCCAGGCCGCGCAGAGTGCTGTGCCCGGCGATGTGGTGCTGCTTGCTCCGGCTTGCGCGAGCTTCGATCAGTTCACAGGGTACGAGCAGCGCGGACGTGTCTTTAAGGAACTGGTGAAGGGGCTGGCGGGCGCTTCGGTCTAATCCGGGTGCCTCGGTTTAATCAGAGAGCAGGGAAGCGAGTGGAATGGCAAAGCGCGTAGGCGTCGACAAATGGCTGTTCGGCACCGTGCTTCTGCTGGTGCTCTTCGGACTGGTGATGGTCTTCTCCGCCTCGGCGGTGATGTCGCAGGCGGAGTCGGGTTCGCCCTATAAGTACGTCGCCAAGCAGGGAATGTACGCCCTCTTCGGGATGGTTGCGCTCTTCGCTCTGATGCGCGTGGACTACCGCCGCTACAACAGCTATCCGTTTGTCGGCTGCGCGGTCGCGCTCACCACAATGCTTCTGGTGGCCGTCTTCGCCATGCCCGCGCTGAACCACACCCACCGTTGGTTCCGGCTGGGCAGCTTCTTCACCTTCCAGCCCTCGGAGCTGGCAAAGCCCGTGCTGGTGCTCTTTCTCGCGTACTTCCTACAGACGCGCATCCACGCCATGGACGACTGGAAGGGAACCATCCTGCGCGCGGCCCTGCCTCCCATCGTCTTCATCGGCCTCATCCTCAAGGAGCCGGACCTGGGTACCGCGCTGGTCTGCGCAGCCGTCACCATGGCCATGCTCTATCTCGCCGGAATGCAGGTGAAGTGGATCGGCGTGGGCCTGCTGGCCTCATCGCCCGTGCTCTACTACATGCTCTGGATGGTGCCCTTCCGCCGCGCGCGCATGGAGATATTCTTCCATCCTGAACTGGACCCGCTGGGCAAGGGATTCCACATCACGCAATCGCTGATCGCGGTGGGCACGGGCGGAGTCACCGGCCTGGGTCTGATGGAGGGCCGGCAGAAGCTCTACTTCCTGCCCGAAGCCTGGACGGACTTTATCTTTGCCAACATCTCCGAAGAGCTGGGCCTGCTGGGCGCTCTGGCGCTGGTCGCGCTCTTCTGCTACTTCGGCTATCGCGGGCTGCGCGCCGCCTTTCTCGCCACAGACCCCTTTGCGCGCTTTCTGGCCTTTGGGCTTACTAGCGCAGTGTTGATCCAGGCCTTCTTTAACATCAGTGTCGCCATTGCGCTGGTTCCCACCAAGGGGATCACGCTGCCGTTCATCTCCTTTGGCGGCACCTCGCTCTTCTTCACCCTGGCCGGAATGGGTGTGCTGTTGAACATTACGCGTGAGATCGATTGAAGAGTCAGGTTTAAGGTACGAGGTTCGAGGTTCGAGAGGGATGAATACGCTGCGGGTTCTGATTGCAGGCGGAGGCACCGGCGGCCATGTGATTCCGGCGCTGGCCATTGCGCGAGAGCTGCGCGATGCGCACAACGCCGAGGTACGCTTTGTGGGCACGGCGCGCGGGCTGGAGACTCGCCTGGTCCCCGAGGCGGGCTTCCATCTCGATCTGGTGCGCTCCGGCCAGTTGAAGAATGTCAGCCTGGCAACGCGCCTGCGCACCGCGATCGACCTGCCGCTGGGCGTGGCGGAGTGCGTGCGGCTGCTGCGCCAGTTTCGCCCGCAGGTCGTCGTCGGCGTCGGCGGATACGCGAGCGGTCCGGGAATGATGGCTGCAATTTTCTTGCGTCTTCCCACGCTGGCCTTTGAGCCCAACGCGGTTCCAGGATTGGCGAACCGCCTGGTCGGGCGATGGGTGAGCGCGGCCGCGGTGAACTTCGCGCAGACCGAGCGCTACTTTCGCAATGCCCGCGTCACCGGCATTCCCGTGCGGGCTGATTTTTTTGCAATTGCGCCGAAATCCGCCTCCGCGCCTCCGCGGCTGCTGGTCTTCGGCGGAAGCCAGGGCGCGCGTGTCCTGAATGAAGCAATGCCAAAGATCGCGCAACGGCTGCTCGATCAGTTTGCAAATCTGGAAATTGTGCACCAGGCGGGCGCGCGTGCCGCGCAGTCGACGGCCGAAGCCTACGCGCGCGCCGGTCTGGCAGGCCAGCAGCGCGTCCGCGTGCAGCCGTATCTGGAACAGATGCCGCAAGAGTTCGCCGCCGCCGATCTGCTCCTCTGCCGCAGCGGCGCCAGCACCATGGCGGAGCTTGGCGCGGCCGGCAAGGCCTCGCTGCTTGTACCCTTTGCCCTTGCCGCGGACGACCACCAACGCCGCAACGCGGAGGTCTTCCTCCAGGCCGGCGCGGCCTGCATGTTGACCGAGGCGGAGCTGGCCGGTCCCGAGCGCCTGCTGAATGAGCTTTCGCGCCTGCTCGCAGATCCGGCTGCGTTGCGCGCAATGGGCGAGCGCGCTCGATCACTGGCCCGGCCAGGCGCAGCGCACGAGATCGCATCGATGGTTGTGGAACTCGCGCGTTAGGGTTCAATTGCAAGTGTCCGATAGCTGCTGTGAGCCTTTGACCTTCAGCAAAAAAATCAAAGGGCTGAGGATTGTTTGCCTCAGCCCTTTGATTAATTCGATTGATTGGTTTATCTGCTTACCGGCGTCCGCCTCCACCGCTGCGTCCGCCTCCGCCGCCACCTGTGCGTGCGCCACCACCGGAGTAGGAGCGAGCGCCTCCGCCGTAGCTACCGCGTGCGCCTCCGCCATAGCTTCCGCCGCCGGAGTAACCGCGTGCAACTGGAGCGCCGGAGTAGCCGCGTGCTCCGCTGCTATTGGTTGTTGCGGCTCCGCGGTTGGCAATGCTGTTGCCGTTGATGCCCGAGCCGCGGTTCTCCGCAACAGGTCTGCCGTTCAATCCTGCAACTGTGCCGTGCGCGAAGCCCGCGCCGCCGGGCCGTCCATCGAATCCCGCCACGGGGTGGTTGTAGACCGTGCCGTCGTGGAAGCCCAGGTGGTTGTACGCGCCGTTATAGAAGAACCGCCCGCCCCTCCAGTATCCGCCCCAGAATCCGGTGCCGAAGTAGCCGAAGCCGTAGTTGATGCCGCCGTAGTAGCCGATATGGCGTCCCCAGTAGCCAGCATTCCAGAAGTAGACACCCCCGCCCCATCCCCAGTAGCCGGGCGTCCACAGCGCGCCCTCGTAGGGTGGCTCGACCCACGCCCCGTCCACCCAGTAGTAGCCGTCGTCGCCGTAGGCCCAGTAGCCGGGCGTCCAGATGTATCCGTAGCCGGGCGCGATGGGCTGCGCGTACATCGGGATCAGCGGAGGCGCGAAGCCGACCGAGACGAACACCCGTGCGTTGGCCTCGGTCGGGGTGAACAGAAGCGCTCCGGCGATCGCAACAGCAAGAATCGTACTCATCAACACCCGCGTGATCTTCATCTTCATCTCCTCGTTCTGCCGGTCCTTCGCTTGCCCGTTGCAGCCTTCAAACGGCGGGTTGCGCGGACTGCACAGCCGCTCGAGTTCATACGGCCCGCTTGCGTCATTCTCGCCGCCGCTGCCTTATGTACTCCTGCTGAATTAGACCCAAGATACGCCATTTGGTTGCGCTCCGCGAGTGCGGTTTCTCCATGGGACGGAAGCGCAAGGCTCCCCCAGCTTGGTAAAGTAAAGGGATGAACGACAATGCGGAGTTAACGGCGTCCGCTCTGCCCGCCGGGTTCCAGTGGGGCGCGGTGCGAGCTGGAATCAAGGCCAGCGGCAATCTGGACCTTGCCATTGCAGTCGTGCGCGATGCCGGCGCGGCGGTTGGCGCGGCCATGTTCACCACCAACCGCGTGGTTGCGGCTCCCGTAACGGTTGGGAGGCGGCATCTCGCGGCCACCGGAGGACGCGTCGCGGCCGTGCTGGTCAACTCCGGCAACGCCAACTGCGCCAACGGCGAGCCGGGCATCGAGGGCTGCGTCACCACCTGCGTGGCCGCCGCCGAGAGCTTCGGCTGCATCTTCGACGAGGTCTTTCCCTCGTCCACCGGAATCATCGGCGTCCCCTTCCCGGCCGAGAAAGTCGTCGACGCAATACCCGGGTTGAAGGCCTCGCTGGGCAGCACCGGGCAGCACGCAGAGGCCTTTGTGCGCGCCATCATGACCACCGACACGAAGCAGAAGACGGCATACGCGGTCGTTGAGAGTGACGGCAAGCAGGTGCGCATCTGGGGAGCAGCCAAGGGCGCGGGAATGATCCATCCCCAACTGGGAGCGCCCGCCGGCCCGCCGCACGCCACCATGCTGGTCTATCTCTTCACCGATGTCGCGGCCTGCGCGGAGCACTTGCAGGCAGCGCTGGCCGCTGCGGTCGGACCCAGTTTCAACTCCATCTCCATCGACGGCGACACCTCCACCAACGACACCGTTCTGCTGCTTGCCAGCGGTGCCAGCGGCGTGCGCCTCAGCCGCGAACTCTCTCCGGCCTTCGACGCGGCCCTCGCCGAGGTATGCCACTCGCTTGCCCGCCAGATCGTCGCCGACGGCGAGGGCGTCAGCCACTCCGTCACCCTCGACATTCGCGGCGCGGCGACTGCGGCAGATGCCAAGCTAGTCGCCAAGGCCATCGCGCACAGCCCGCTCTGCAAGACGGCCTGGTCCAGCGCCGACCCCAACTGGGGACGTCTGCTGGCCGCCGCCGGCTACAGCGGAGCCACATTCGATCCCACGCGCGTGCGCATCTGGATTGGCGACCAGCCGGTCTTCGAGTATGGAGTCCGCGTTCCCGGCTTCGACGAGTCCGCCGCGCACAACGCAATGATGCAGCCCGAGTACACCATCGCGATCGACCTCGGTGAGGGCAAGGGCGAGTGCCTCTTCCTCACCTGCGATCTCACCGCCGAGTACGTCCGCATCAACGCCGACTACTCGACGTAGTCTCGCGGCACTGTGCGCGCGCCCACAAACAGCAGCGCCGTCGCAGCCAGCATCGACACCAGCGTCAGCCCGAGTCCGGTGCTCAGCGTCGTGTGGTCGCTCACCATTCCGATCAGCCGCGGCGATGGCGTATCGCCCAGCGCATGGATCAGGAACAACTCCACAGCGATGGCCGTTGCGCGAACAGTGGACGGTACGGCGTTCACGATCGCTGCGTTCAGCGGCCCCGTCCCCAGGAAGATGGAGAACATTGCCAGCGCCAGCGCGGGCAGCATCGTCGCGCGCGGGCCGAAGAAGCAGACCACGCCAAACGGCACCGTAATCAGAGCCGACCACGCGGAGACCAGATACAGTGCGCGATGGTTTGTGCGCAGCCACCGTTGCGCCAGCCATCCGCCCACCGCCGTCCCGCCCAGTCCCGCGCCCGCCGTGATTCCGCCCAGCGTTAGCCCGACGGTCGAGTGCGAAAATCCCGCGCGCTCCAAAAAGCTCGGCATCCAGGCCGAAATCCCGCCCATCGAAAACGTCGTCATCGCCATGCCCAGCGTGGCATACAGATATGGCGCGTTGCGCGCCAGCGAGATTGCCTGCGCCCTGTGCTCGCGCCCCGATGGTTTCGCGTCCGATGCTCCACGGCGCGGTTCGCGCAGGAAGATCAAAATCAGCGCGGCGATCAGCAGCCCCGGCACGGCGGAGACGTAGAACGGCATCCGCCAGCCCCAGCGCCCGCCCACCATCTCGCCGATCAGGTAGCCGATCGCCGCGCCCACCGGAATCGCGGTGTAGAAGATCGTCAGGATGCGGTTGCGGTCTTCTTCGGGATAAAAATCCGCCAGCAGAGCGGGCGCGTAGATGCCCAGCGATGCCTCGCCGATTCCCAGCACGGCGTGGCGCAGCAGCAGCGAATCGAAGGCATGGACCGTGCCGGTCAGAACGTTCACCGCGGAGATCATCAGCGCGCAGAGCACGATCAGCGGCTTGCGCGGCAGCCGGTCGCCCAGCCATCCGGTCAGCGGCGCGGCCAGCATGTAGGTGACGAAGAACCAGAAGGTGATCGAGCCCAGCGCCGCGTCCGACACATGAAACTCGCGCTTCACCTGCTCCTGCACGCCGGGCAG
>Ga0302275_10007338_pt1 | contig 10263 bp, 7 predicted proteins | sample III_Bog_N2_2_FD_200229 | JGI IMG/M metagenome (GOLD analysis project Ga0302275, IMG submission 200229) | Peat permafrost microbial communities from Stordalen Mire near Abisko, Sweden - III_Bog_N2_2 | ecosystem: Environmental > Terrestrial > Soil > Wetlands > Peat | place: Sweden: Abisko... | reverse complement strand
TGGAAAGATTATCGGCTCGAAGGCCCTGATCGCTGGAAGACGATGCGACTTCACCCCCACGAGTTCATCAGACGCTTCCTGATTCACGTACTGCCCAAGGGCTTCCATCGCATCCGCCACTACGGGCTCTTTGCCAACACCAACCGCGTCGAGAACATCGCGACAGCTCGCGCACTTCTCAATGTCGCCCCGCCTGCCGCCGACACGCAACAGCAGCCGGATATCGCCACAGAAATACCACCTGTGCTGCGTTGCCCTTGTCCGCGCTGTGGCGGCCGCATGATCGTGATCGAGACCTTCGCGCCCGGCTGCGAGCCGAGCTGGCGCCCGATGCCGAACAGGATCGACACATCATGACCCAGACATCCTGTGAGCGTCGCCATTTCCCCGTTCAGACGCGCTGGCCCCAAGCCGGCAGCAATCCCTCTCGCCTAAGTCGCCGCGCTCGACGCACCCTGAGCTCGTTGATTGGTTCCCAGCACTTGCCCAGACGTCCATCGCCCGTTTCCGGTCTCAGTATGCAGATCCGCCGACCGCATTCTGCCGACATCAATTCCATCCCAGAGTGCGGCGAAAGCATCAAATCCCCATAGCGCCCGCGGCCCCGCCGGTGCTCAACCTCCCGCGACTTCGTGCCTTGGCGCTTTTCGGACGCCGGCCGTCGGAGCGTGGGGATAGTCTCTGCATGCCGGCATCCGAAAACCTCCACAAGCACGGACCTGATGGCCTCGTTGGGAGCAAGCTATTCATGGTGAGATCATGACCAGACTTTTCGGCGCCGCCGTGCGCGCCCGTGGCAAATCCAGCAACCGGAGACATTCGGCATGAGGAATACCAAGATGTTGAATCTTCGCGGTCGTCGCGTGCGCACCGTCATTGCCGCGCTGGCGCTGTTCGGCGGGCTTGCGGTTTCCGATCGGGGCGCTTTGGCCGCGCCCGTCGAATATGTGAAAATCTGCAACCTGGCGGGGGTAGGATATTTCTACATTCCCGGCACGGACACCTGTCAGGACACCAACCAGATCAACACCACCCAGAATGCCCTGTCGAGCTTCACCAGTACGGCCTATCAGGGCATCGCGATCTCTTCGTCGATCGTGGCCCCCTTCATGCCCTCGAACGCGAACTTCGCCGTATCCGGGCATTGGGCGACATTTTCCGGCAAGGATGCACTGGGGCTCGGCGGATTGATGCGGGTCAACAACTCGAATTTCTTCCTTTCCGGCGGCATCGGCGCCAGCACGACCGGCGGCCCGGCGGTGGGACGTGCGGGTTTCATGATGGCCTGGTGAAGACCGACCTTCGGTGAGCGAACGTCGCCATTCGGCGACAGCGGGCCCGGTTCCGAACGGCTGTTCCGCGCGCATATCAGGCCGATACCGACACCAGGAGAACCCGTCACGCGGTTTTCGGACGCCCATCCCCTTAGGGTCGTCGGTGCGTTCCTGATCCCGCTTGCTGCGCCGCATCAATGTGCGCGGATCCCCGCGCGATCGGCCTACGTCGAAAGAACCAGACCGGCGCGGCACGCGACGCGCGAATGCGCGTTGCCGATCCGGGGGCCGCGAGGATAAGCTGTCGCCAAAAGTCGCCGCATCGGCGTTGCAACGCCGCTGGCAGGCTCGGTCGAAGCACGGGGAGGATCACGATGCCACAGCGCCTTTCACGCCGCCGTTTTGTCACGGCCTCGGTGGCCGCCCTCGCCACGCCCGCCTTGCTCCGCCCGGCGCGGGCCGACGAACCGCTGCGTCTGCGGCTGTCGCTCGACACCGCACCGTCGCATCTGCGCAACGTCTCGATGAAGGACTATCTCGGCAAGATCGAGGCGGCCGCGAACGGCAAGATCAAGACCGAGGTGTTCGAAAGCGGCCAGCTCTATCCCGACCTCGAGGTCGGCAAGGCGCTGATCCAGGGCCAGGTCGAGATGGCGGCGCCCGGCAGCTGGACCATCACCGGCATCGTCTCCGACGCCGACTGCTTCCAGCTCCCGGTATTGTACGGCCAGCCGATCGACCTCATCCACCGCGTCATCGACGGCAAGCCCGGCCAGTTCCTCAACGGCCAGATCCAGCAGAAGCTGCGCTCGCACGTGCTGGGGCCCTATCTCGATCTCGGATTCCAGAACTGGTACTCCTCCAACAAGCCGATCGCTGCGCTCGCCGACCTCAAGGGCATGAAGATCCGCAACTCCGGCGGCGCCGGCCAGGCCTGGCGCGCCCGCTTCCTCGGCGCGATCCCCAACACCACCGCATGGCCGAACGTGCCGCTGGCGCTGTCGCAGGGCACCTTCGACGGCCTGGTCAGCTCGAACGAAAGCCTGGTCAGCGCAAAACTCTGGGATTCCGGCGTCAAATACGCGCTGGAGGATCATCAGTTCACCGCCGAATACATTCCGCTGGTGAGCCAGCTGTTCTGGGACAAGCTCGCGCCCGAGCAGCAGAAGATGATGACGGAGCTGTGGGCGCAGAACATCCCGACCTACCGCATCAACATGGCCGCCGCCCAGACCAAAGCGCGCGCCACGCTGGAGGAGCGCGGCATCAAATTCTCCGATCCGACCGCCGAGCAGAGCGCCGAGGAACGCAAGAAGATGGTGGCCGAGCAGGATCAGGTGGCGAAAGACATCAGGGTCTCGCCCGAAATGGTCAGGCTGATCATGGCCGAAGCCGGCAGCGGCAGCTGACGCCGTGGCATCTTCCAAAGCCGCCGCAGCACTGCACTGGTGGGACAAGTTCGAGGAGACGCTGGTCGGCCTGCTCGGCCTGATCGCGCTAGTGATCGGATTGCTCCAGGTGATCGGACGCTATTTCGACCCCGCGCGCGCCATCAGCTACGCGGAAGAGGTGATCGTCTATCTCGTGATCTGGGCGATCATGATCGTCTCCAGCCAGCTGGTGCGGCGTGACGGCCATGTCCGGCCCGATCTGGTGCTGCGCCTCTTGTCGCCGCGCTATCTGCGCCTGGTCGAGATCTTCAATTGCCTGGTCGCCGTCGTGTTCTGCGCGGCGCTGGTCTGGTACGGCTGGCAGATCGTCGACACCTCGCTGCTGATCGACGAGACCAGCTCGACCGACCTGCAGTTCCCGATGTGGATCTACTACCTGGCGCTGCCGGTGGGCAGCGCGCTGATGCTGGTGCGCTACCTGATGCGGCTGGTGCGCTTCACCTTCTACTTCGACCCCGCCACGATGACGGTCGGACAGGCGCACCACGATGAATTGCCAGGCGGGCTGCCCTCCCCGCTTTCCGACCGCTAGCGGGGATCACCGGTCCCCCCATGCTGACACTCCTGTTTCTGGTGCTGTTCTTCGGGCTGCTCGCCGCGGGGATGCCGATCTTCCTGGTGCTGGGGATGTGCGCCGGCATTCTCTACATCGCCACCGGCCAGCCGCTGATCGGCGCGGCGCAGATGGTGATCAACAAGCTCAACTCGACGACCCTGATGGCGCTGCCGCTGTTCGTGATGGCGGCGGCCTTCATGCGCTCGGGCGGCGTTGCAAAAGCGCTGGTCGACGTCGCCACCGCCTGGCTCGGCGGCATCAGAGGCTCGCTCGGCCTCGTCACCGTGGTCGCCTGCACGCTGTTCGCGGCGATCTGCGGCTCCAGCGTCGCCACCGCGCTGGCGATGGGGACGATCCTGGTTCCGGCGATGATCGAGCGCGGCTATCCCCGCTCCTTTGCGCTCGGCGTGGTCGGCGCCTCCGGCACCATCGGCATCGTGGTGCCGCCGAGCCTTGCCCTCATTCTCTATGGCATCGTCGCCGAGCAATCGGTGCCGCGGCTGTTCCTCGCAGGCGTGCTGCCCGGACTGTTGCAGGCCTTCGTGTTCGCGGCATGGGTGCTGTTCGACGCGCGGCGGCGCAATTTTCCGGTCGAGCCGTCGCTGCCGATGGCCGAGCGGCTGCGCATCACGGCACGCGCGATTCCGGCGCTGGCGGTGCCGCTGGTGGTGACGGTGGGAATCTATGGCGGCGTCGTCACCGTCACCGAAGCCGCGGCGCTGTCGGCGACGGTGGCGCTGCTGGTATCGCTGATCTTCTATCGCGGCTTTCACTGGACGCAGACGCTGACGGTGATCACCGACGGCATCCGCTCGGCCGCCACCATCATGCTGATCGTGGCGACCGCGCTCGCCTTCGGCCACTGGATGACGGAATCCGGCATTCCCAACCAGCTCGTGACCTTCGTGGTCGGCCACGGCTTTGCCACCTGGCAGTTCCTGCTGATCATCAACGGGCTGCTGCTGGTGCTCGGCTGTTTCCTCGAGGTCACCGCGACGCTGCTGCTGGTGCTGCCGATCCTGGCGCCGGCGCTAAAACCGCTTGGCGTCGACCCCGTGCATTTCTCGATCATCTTCACGCACAACATGGAGATCGGGCTGGTGCATCCGCCGGTCGGGCTCAATCTGTTCGTGCTCGCGACCATCTCCTCCGCGCCGATCGGCGAGGTGATCCGCGGCATCCTGCCGTTTTTGATCCTTCTCCTGATCGTGCTCGGCATTATCACCTATGTGCCGATCCTGACCCTATGGCTGCCGGACGCGGTGTTCGAGTGAGCGGGCTGACCACCCCGGCTCGTCATGCCCGGGCTTGACCCGGGCATCCACGGCCTTAGTCGCCAGGAAACGCAGCGTAAATGGCCCCTTCGGGCGTTTCTCTGGGTAGCCCTCACCGCAAGAGTCTGGTATTCGACCCCGGCACGCGCTCGTAGCTCAGCTGGATAGAGCATCGGATTTCGATTCCGAGGGTCGGGAGTTCGAATCTCTCCGAGCGCGCCAGGCCCACCTTTACACCCCTTCATTCACCATCGCCTGCCGTCGCAAGATCGGCACTTAAAGTATTATAACAAAAGACCTTTCTTCGTCATCGACGGTCGCCAACCGTCGCTGGCCGTCGCCGGCCAACCTTCGCCGGAACGTCCCTTTCGCTGTCCCTCGATCTGAGTTAGAATCTCCCATGCGTCCAAAAGCGCAATTCCGCGCGAGGGACAGGAGTTGGAATCTCCCATGGCGCTTCAAACCGGAAAGCCCGAAATCACCGCAAAAAACTATCTTACCGTCGGCCCGGGCGAATACCCCTGTGGCAACAACCTTTATCTGATCGTCACGCCAAGTGGCGGCCGCCGCTGGGCGTTCCGCTACCAGCGCAACGGCATCGTAAAAAAGATGGGTCTCGGCTCGGCCAAGGCGGCTGGCCTCAAGCTCTCCGAGGCCAAGGACAAGGCAATTGACGCCTTGCGACTTCTCGCCAAGGGAACTGATCCAAGAGAGCACCGCGACGACGAGAAGCGGCGCGCCCAAGGATCGCGCCTGTTCGGCGAGTTCGCCGAGGAATGGCGGCAGACCTATGAGGCCGGCCTGAAACACAAGGCCGCGCGCAACAAGCTCACGCGCATCGTGCAGGTTATCTGCAAGCCGCTGCACAAGCTGCGGCTCGACGTGATCGAGACCGAGCACATCATTCCCGTTCTGCGCAAGGTCTGGCATCAGCGCGAAATCTCACGCGACACGCGCCAGCGGATCAAGAAGATTCTGGACGCAGCCATAGCGCTGAACCTGCGACCGAAACACAACCCGGCCGATTGGGACAGCCGACTGAAACCGATCATGCCGAAACAGCGGAAGCGTGGCACCGTCCGCGGCGGCCACAAAGCCATGGACTACCATGATCTGCCTGCGTTCATGCAGAAGCTCGCCGCCAACTCTGATCAAAGCGCGCGGGCGCTTGAGGTCGCCATCCTCACATTCGCGCGAACCATCGAGGTGCAGAACATGCGCTGGTCGCAGCTCGATCTAGAAAGTGGACTTTGGGATTTGGGCACGCTTGATACCAAGAACGAACGGCTCAAGCGCACGCCACTGCCCCGGCAAACGTTGGCCTATCTGCGCAAGACCTATGAGAGCCGCGTGAGCGAAGAGTTTGTGTTCCCGGGTCGCAGCCTAACCAAGCCGATCTCCGACATGACGATGCTCAAGCATTTGAAGCAGATCACTGGAGACGAAACCCTGACAGTGCACGGCTTCCGCACCACGTTCCGGACCTGGGCGCAGGAGGAAACCGACTTCGAGGAGGAGATCGTCGAGCATTGCCTGCACCACATCACAGGCGATGATGCCGAAAAGGCCTACAAGCGCGGCGAGGCTCTAAAGAAACGACGTATCGTGATGCAGGCATTCGCCGACTTCGCGATGCGGCCACCAAAAAACAACGTGGCGCCGATGAGGGCCGCCTGAGAGTTTAGGCTGTCCACTTGGCCCGGATGGGCATATCATCCCTCATCAGGCAGATTTTCCAAGAAGGACGCCAGATCGGCGCGCGTGATGATGGTGCGTGTGCCGTACTTGCGAATTCGCAAGCGCCCTTCCCTGATCGCCTTGTAGATGGACGTTTGGCCAAGCGAGGAAAGCGCCGCAGCCTCCGGCACGGTGAGGCCGAGCTTTTCCATCGTAGGCCGGAACATCGACGATTCGCGTTTTGCCATCCTCGTTGGTCTCGCTTCAAATGACCATCATCGAGCCATGCGGACTCAGTGGCTAGGGTCGAAGCGAATGCTCGGCAACATCCGAAAACCGGTAGGCGCAATTTCGGGCGCAATTGCGTGCAATTCGGATGATGGAAGATGCAGGCCGCGCGTGGTTCGTAATATCGCGCCCCACATTCCTACCTGCGTTACGCACTCAGAATCGGCCGGGGCGGAGAAACGGCCCCTTTTAGCCGAACAGAGAAACACCGGCGAACCTGGACTTGTCTCTGGCCCATCTGGTCCCCAACAAGAGGAACGAAGTCTTTTTCTCATGGCTCCGCACAGTGCTACTCGCCGCGAACAGGTCTCGTATTGCTACGTTGGCAAAATGTGCCGCATGTGTTGCAAGAGGAACGTGACGTTCCCACCAAGCCTTTAACCGCTTGCCTAGCCCCTGCCGGGCCGGTGGCATCCGGTCAAGGCCGATAAACCGCGAAGCGGGGGCGCGGGACGCGCCAGCCTTGAGGGGATGGCGCCGGTCTGGCCCCATGGCGACAAGCAGGTATCCATGTTGGGGACACTCACAGCCCCAGCCCGCGTTTCCAGCCAAAACTCCATTCGATGCCGCCGGCATTGCGCATGATACCGCTGATGTGCCGGCCGATACGCTGGTCGAGAACGGGCTGCCATGGCACCAGATGGAAACCGATGCCGTCATCGATCATCGCGAATCGACCGCTCGCGAGCTGGGTCGAGCCGACAAGCGTGCCGCTGACATATTCGCCAGTCTTGGCGGTGGTGAATGTCAGCCCGCGTTCGGCAGCCATGGCCTTGCCGACACGGCTCACTTCGGTCCGCTCCAGATTGTCGATGAAATTCTTCGACACACGCATACCGCCGTTATCCAACCGGACAGCGTGGCCCATGTTCACGAGGCTCTGCTTGCGCCGCTCAGTCGCCTCGCTGACCTCCCGGCCGAAGCCGGTATGGGCAATTGAGGTTCGATCGGGCGAGACCATTTCCCGGTCGAGCCAGGTCGCGCCGTCGCTGCCGACCTGCCGGTCGAGATCGAAGGTCGAGAGGATGCGGACGGAGAAGTCCTTGCCCCGGTTACGGGCATCATAGGCCATCCCGCGCTCGGCGATATCGGCGGGGATTTTCCATCGGTCGGCGTCGATGCGTTCGACATGGCCAGCGCGACGCAACGCTTCCAGCCGCCGGACGTGCGAGCGGACGTAGGCCTCAGGATCGCCACCGATCCGCTCCAGCCTGGCGCGGGCTGCTTCCAGATGCAGGCTCGGGCGATAGATGCCGGCCTCATCCGTCATGTCGCGGATATTGAGATCCGCTGCCCTCGGCTTGTCCTTGAGCAGGGCCGGCTCAAGAGCGACGACATGCCCTCGCCCGATCTCGTCGAGCTTTGAATGATCGGTGGTCTCGACGTAATGGGCGCGTCCGTCCACGCTGTCGACGATCAGATGCAGCCGGTCGCCCATCTCGTCGCCGGCAAGCCCCTTGCCGATGACCCGGCCGATGATGGGTTCCTCGACCTCGCCGCCATGCATCGCGTACTGGCCCGGACCGCGCTCGGCGGCGACGCCATTTTCCTGCAGCGCCCGGTGCATGGTCTTGATGATATCGTTGCGCTCGCCGAGTTCCCTCAGCGTGTCCTCGGCTTTGGCGGTCAGCATCCATCGCCCTGGCTCGATCTCCCTAGCAAGGCCGTAGCGTTCCAACCGCTTGGCCCGGTCGATCAGGAGATGCCGGTTGGCACGAATGGGGTAGCTGTCGCTGGCATTGGGACGGAGGTCGACGAGGCCCTGTTCCTCCTGCGCGACGATCAACATCCGGTCGAGCCGGGTCAAGCGCTCGGCGTCCACCTCACTGGCCAACTTGCGAGCCACATCCAGTTCGGTCTGTGGTCCCAGTTCCAGCGTCACCAATTCGCTCGCCCGATGACGGATGCCACGGGCGATGTAGTCGCCGGCGATGTTCAAAATCTTGCCGTCGTCGGTGACGCCCCGAACGATGACATGGGTGTGGGGGTGGCCCGTGTTGTAGTGATCGACCGCGACCCAATCGAGCCTTGTACCAAGGTCGCTCTCCAGCTGCCGCATCAGGTCGCGGGTGAAGCTACGCAGGTCACCCATCTCGACGAAATCCTCGGGCGCCACGATGAGGCGGAACTGATGCCAGTCTTCCCGGCCGCGTGCGATGAAGGCACGGCCGTCGGCCTGGTCCTCTCCGGCTGAATAGACCCGCCCCTCTTCACCGCCTTTGGTCACGCCATCGCGCTCGAGGTAGCGAAGGTGGGCATCCACGGCCCTGGCCACCGTCCCGCGCAACCTTGGCCCCCGCGATCCCCGCTGCGGGTTGAGCTTGACGACCCGTGCTTTGACGACCACCCGGCGGGACCGGAAACGGGTTCCACTTCTATCTCTGCTCCATCCGTCACGTTCCTTCGGCAAGCCACCAACGACCTTCCCGCCGCGCCCTCTTGCGTTGAAGCGCCCGCTTCCCTTGCCGGTTACGCCAGCGATGCGGTTGGGATCTCCGCCCGCCTTCCGAACGGCCGTGTTGACCTGTCCGACGAACGACCGCGCGCGCCGATCGACGCGCGTTCCCCGGCTGCGGGAGCGCCCCATGCGGACGCGGAAATCATCGCTGTCATCGGCGGCCATCCATGAGAAATCGACCGCCGCGATAGCCCTTGCAATACCGTCCAAACCTCTGCCGACACACGGCGCAAACTTGCTTGCTGTGGCGTAGCAACGGCGGACTCATAACCGCATGCTCCTGCACCGCCGTCTCTCGGCACATTGAAAGCAAACCAAAAACAAGAAAAGCGACGCCGCACTCCGCTGGTTTGATAGCTGCGCGCTGCGCGAAAACAATGTGCAGACAAATACTTCAGGAGCAACGCGACGCGCGAACGAAGTTTGCTTTATCTTGCCGTCTTAATCGGGCGTGCAAAGTCAACTCCCTGCTACGCTTTTTTTCGATTTCTCTAAACAAGCAGCGCTCCTTATCTCGCTGCTTCGATTGCGAGCTGCGTTCGCCATCAGCACGCTCGCGACTTGCATTCTCCAGGCGGGGTCCATGCGTTCCTTCGCGTTCAGCACTGGGGCTGTCGCATGCTCTTCATCAGGTTCGTAAACAGGGCTGTCCAAGCAGTTCGGCGCTCTCGTCCCCGAAGGGCGGTAGCAGCCAAGAGATAGCGGACATTCCCCGTTTTGCGGCGCCGCCAAGGGACGCTCACCGCGCGCGCGGATCTCTAATCTTTGCTCCTCCTCAACATGCTGGGTGCAATACCAGCGCTGATTCCTCGTGATCCGTGCAGCAATTACTGCGCAGGCTTCAATCGCAGTCGCTGCGTGACCTTGGCACCGAAACCGACATGGAAGTCGGTTTCGCTGACCCACATCCTGTGCAGGATACCGGCAAGCTTGCGCGCGACAGCGACGATCGCGCACAGCATGCACGACCGTTTGGCGATCCGCAGGCCCCAGGCTCGCAATGCCGACCATTTCCTGACCCGTAGCAACAGGCTTGCGGCCGCCTCGCGCAGCGCCTCCCGAACCGCAACGTCGCCCTGCTTGCTATGAACGAACCCGCTTCGCGGGAGCCCGCTGCGCGGGGAGCAAGCCTATGGCCCCGATGGATTGACCAGGTAAGCGGGAGATAGTGACAAGCCGAGCATCCTGTCTTGAGAATCGAGGGGTTCAAACAACCTCCACCTCAAGACAGGAGCATCCCGATGAGTGATAAGCCCATCAGCCCGCTGCGCCGGCGCATGATCGA
>Ga0302275_10007336_pt1 | contig 10264 bp, 6 predicted proteins | sample III_Bog_N2_2_FD_200229 | JGI IMG/M metagenome (GOLD analysis project Ga0302275, IMG submission 200229) | Peat permafrost microbial communities from Stordalen Mire near Abisko, Sweden - III_Bog_N2_2 | ecosystem: Environmental > Terrestrial > Soil > Wetlands > Peat | place: Sweden: Abisko... | reverse complement strand
TGAAGTTTTTGGAAGGGGTCCGGGGGAAACTTTTTTCAAAAAGTTTCCCCCGGGTCTTCTCTTCCCCTACTTGTAGTAGAGCTTCACTTCGTTGGTCTGGATGTCTTTTTGTCCCGGCGTGGGTTGGCCGCAGGTGATGACCACGGACTGGCCGAACTGGAATTCCTTGGACTGCTGCACGAAGTGTTCGACGCGTTCCAGATGGCTGGCGTTGCTGGCTTCGAGCAGGCGCGGCTCCACGCCCCAGACGAAGTTCAGGTAGTGCATGACGCGCGGGTCCGGGGTCAGGGCGTAGATCGGGTGGTAGGGGCGCCGGGAGGACAAAAGCCTGACCGTGGCCCCGGAGGTCGAATGGCTGACGATGGCGGCGCTTTCGGCGTTGTCGGCCAGGAGCGTGGCCGCGTAGGCCAGGTATTTGGCGGGATTTTTTTCTTTTTTCGGGGCGTAGGGTCCCTGGATGCGTTCCAGATAGTATTCCTCGGCCTGTTTGGCGGTGTCCTGCATGACCTTGACCGCTTGCAGGGGGTAGTCGCCCACGGCGGTTTCCTCGGAGAGCATCATGCAATCCGCGCCGTCCAGGATGGCGTTGGCCACGTCGGTGGTTTCAGCCCTGGTGGGGATGGGGTGTTTGACCATGGACAGGAGCATCTGGGTGGCCACGATGCAGGGTTTTTGGGCGTGGCGGCAGGCGCGGATGATGCGTTTCTGGATGATGGGCAGCTCGGGCAACGGGCATTCCAGACCGAGATCGCCGCGCGCGACCATGATCACGTCGGACAGGGCCAGGATGTCGTCGAGCCTGTCCACGGCGTTTTGGCGCTCGAGCTTGGAGCACACCGGCACCCAGACCCCGTGTTTTTTGATTTCGCCCTTGATCTGGGCCACGTCTTCGGGACCCTGGACAAAGGACAGGGCCACGGCGTCCACGCCGATGTCCAGGCCTTCGTGCAGGTCCTTGATGTCCTTGGCGGTCAGGGCCGGCATGGCGTGGTGCTTGCCCGGGAAGGCGATGCCCTTGTGCGAGGACAGGAAACCGGCGTTTTGGACCTCCAGGGCGTAGAGCTTGTCGGGTTTGACCACCTGGACCACTTTGAACTGGAGCAGACCGTCGCTTAAGTTCACGGGCATGCCCACTTGCAGGCCGATGAGCAGCTCGGGAATCTCGATGCCGATGAAGGCTTCGTCGGCCTGGCTCGGCTCCTGGCCTTCCAGGCCGAGCAGGATGACCTCGCCCTTGTTGACCTGGCGCGGCGAATCCTTGACCTCGCCGATGCGGATCTTGGGGCCGCACAAGTCGGCCATGGCCGTCAGCGGCCGTTCCAGTTCCACTTCCAATTCCCGGATGATCTTGATGATGGGCACGAAATAGGCGGCGTCGGCATGGGAGAAATTCAGGCGAAAAATCCGCACGCCGTTTTCCGCCATATCCCGCATCATTTGCTTGTTGATGGAAGCCGGGCCGAGAGTGGCCACGATTTTGGTGCGCATGGAGCCGTCCTTTGGTTGCGGTTGGGTCGCCTCGCGACGGGATACGCGGCGCAGTGGAAACGAATGAAGCGCGCCTTTCCTTTCGTTTTGGTATTGTTTATACTGGAGCGGGCCGTTAGTCCATTGCCCACGCGCGAGTTACGGTGGGAAGAACGCCTTCGGCGGCCAAAGGGGCCTGGCCCCTTTGGAATCCCCCAGCCATAATCCGACGCCACGGCTGTTTTCGCCGGAGATACGTCCGTGGCGGGCTGGTTTTTCAAAATTGACGTTTCGGAGTCATCGATGCTCAATAAACTGCGCCTATTGACCCCCGGCCCGACGCCGCTTCCCGAGGAAGTCAGGCTGGCCATGGCCCGGGACATGGTCCACCACCGCAAAGCCGGTTTCAAGGCGGTTCTGGCCGAGGTCCAAGAGGGCCTGCAAATGCTCTTCGGCACCGCGAGGCCGGTGTTGCCGCTGACCTGCTCCGGCACCGGGGCCATGGACGCGGCCGTCTCGGGGCTCTTTTCGCCCGGGGAAAAGGTCCTGGTGGTGGAAGCCGGCAAGTTCGGCCAGCGTTTCAGCCAGATCGCCCGCAAGCGGGGCCTGCTGGTGGCCGCCCAGCCCCTGCCCTGGGGCCAGGCCGCGGCACCCGAAATGATCCGTTACGCCCTGGAATCGGACAAGGACATTGTCGGGGTGCTGGTCCAGGCCTCGGAGACCTCGACCGGAGTGCTGCACCCGATTCGGGAGATCGCGGCAGTCACCCAATCCCACGACGCCCTGCTGGTCGTGGACGGCATTTCCGCCGTGGGCATCTCGCCCTTGCCCATGGACGAGTGGGGCGTGGATTGCCTGCTCACCGGCTCGCAAAAGGGGCTGATGCTGCCGCCCGGCCTGGCCTTCCTGGCCTTGAGCGAAAGGGCCTGGGAGCGCGCGGCCAAAGCGGCCCCGGCGTCGTTCTATTTCGATTTGGCCGGGGAGCTCGCCAACCTCAAGAAAAACCAGACCTTGTTCACCCCGGCGGTGAGCCTGATCATCGGCCTGCAAGAGAGCCTGCGCCTGTTCAAGGCCGACGGCCTGGAGGCGACCTTCCGCAAGCAATGGGCCTTGACCATGGGCTGCCGCGCCGGGGCCGAGGCCATGGGCCTGGACTTGTTCGCGCCCAAGCATTTCTCCTGGGGCCTGACCTCGGTCGCCCTGCCGGAGGGCGTGGACGGCACCAGGCTGACCCAGGTCGCGGCCGAAAAATTCGGGGTGGTCATGGCCGGGGGCCAGGATCAACTCAAGGGCAAGATCGTGCGCATCGGCCACATGGGCCATGTGGATTTCGGCGATCTGCTGGCCGGGCTCTATGCCTTTCGCCGGTCGCTCGAAATCTGCGGCGGCTTTTCCGCCTGCGACGACTACCTGGAGCGCGCCATGGCCGCCTATGAATCCGCCCTGGACCAAGGCTACCCGCCCCAGTAATTTTTTTACCCATTAAAGTTTTTGAAAGGGGGGTCCGGGGGGGAAAATTTTAAAAAAAATTTTCCCCCCGGTCTTTTCTCCCCCCGCAAGGAGCCGTCCATGTTGTGGCGCATTGAAACCACGGTCCGCCCCCAGGTCGCCGACGTCGTCGGCAAGCGGGTGGCCGGCAAGATCAAAAACGAACTGGGACTCACGGTCGAGGGCGTGCGGCTGATCCGGGTGTTCACCGTGGCCGGGCTCTCCCGCGACGAGGCGCAAGAGGTGGTTGCGCTTGCCGCCCTGCACGATCCGGTCTTGCAGACCGCCTCGCTTTTGCCGCTGGGGCACGGTTTCGACTGGGCCATCGAGGTGGGGCTCAAACCCGGCGTCACCGACAACGAAGGCCGCACCGCCAAGGAGACCATCGCCCTGGTCTTGGGGCTGTCCCCGGAGCGCGCCGCGAGCCTGGCCGTCTTCACCTCGCAGCAGTACCTTATCAACGGAGATTTGGCCGAGGCCCAGGTCGAGCGCATCTGCCGCGACCTGTTGGCCAACGATCTGATCCAGCGCCACGAATTCAAGAGCGCCAAGCAGTGGGCGGCGCACCACGGTTTTGCCCCGAAAAGCGCCCAGGTCGCGGCCGAGGCGGTCAGCGACGTGGCCGTCGTCGATCTGGCGGCCATGGACGACGCGGCGCTCACGGCCTTCAGCCGCGACAACACCTTGGCCCTCAGTCTGGAGGAGATGCGGGTCATCCGCGCGCATTTCCTGGACACGCAGACCCAGGCCGGCCGCACGGCGGCCGGGCTTCCGGAAAAGCCCACCGACGCCGAGATCGAGGTCCTGGCCCAGACCTGGTCAGAGCACTGCAAGCACAAGATATTCAATGCGAAAATTACGTATACCGACAAGGAGACCGGCCGGGTTCAGGTCATCGACAGCCTGTACAAGACCTTTATCCAGGGAACCACGGCAGCCATCCGGGCCGGGCTCGGCGACAAGGATTACTGCCTGTCGGTGTTCACGGACAACGCCGGGGTGATCAAGTTCACCGACGAACTGTCGGTGTGCATCAAGGTCGAGACGCACAACTCGCCCTCGGCGCTGGACCCCTACGGCGGAGCGCTGACCGGCATCGTCGGGGTCAACCGCGATCCCATGGGCACGGGCATGGGCGCGAACCTTCTGTGCAACACGGACGTATTCTGCTTCGCCTCGCCGTTTTACGACCGCGAGCTGCCGCCGAGGCTGCTGCATCCGCGCCGGGTGCTTGAAGGCGTGCGCGAGGGCGTGGAGCACGGCGGCAACAAGTCCGGCATTCCCACGGTCAACGGTTCGATCGTGTTCGACGAGCGCTACCTGGGCAAGCCCCTGGTCTTTTGCGGCACGGTCGGGACCATGCCGGCGCGGCTCTTCGGCAAACCCAGTTATCTCAAAAAAGCCCGCCCCGGCGACGCCATCGTCATGACCGGCGGGCGCATCGGCAAGGACGGCATCCACGGGGCCACCTTTTCCTCCGAGGAACTGCACGAGGGCTCCCCGGCCACGGCGGTGCAGATCGGCGATCCGATCACCCAGCGCAAGATGTACGATTTTCTCATGCGCGCCCGGGACGCCGGCCATTACAGCGCCATCACGGACAACGGCGCGGGCGGGCTGTCCTCTTCGATCGGCGAGATGGCCCGCGACACCGGCGGCTGCGAGCTCGACCTGTCGCGGGCGCCGCTCAAATACCCCGGCCTTCGCCCCTGGGAGATCCTGCTCTCCGAAGCCCAGGAACGCATGACCCTGGCCGTGCCGCAAGACAAGCTGCCGGTGTTTCTGGCCCTGGCCAAGGAAATGGACGTCGAGGCCTCGGTGCTCGGAACCTTCACCGATTCGGGCTATTTCCGGGTGACGTACGCGCACAAGCCGGTGGCCGGACTGTCCATGGACTTTTTGCACGGCGGCGCGCCCCAGCTCGAACTGACGGCGGTCTGGGAAAAGCCGGAGAGAAAGAAGACCCGGGCCGCAACCTCGGGCCTGGACCAGGCCGGACTCTTGCGCCGGATGCTCGGCCGCCTGAACATCTGCAGCAAGGAATACGTCATCCGCCAGTACGATCACGAGGTCAAAGGCGGCAGCGCGGTCAAACCCCTGGTCGGGGTCAAACGCGACGGCCCGGCCGACGCCGGAGTCCTGCGCCCGGATCTGTCCCGGCCCGAGGGCCTGGTCGTGTCCCACGGCATCTGCCCGAAATTTTCCGACATCGACGCCTACCACATGATGGCGAGCGCCATCGATGAGGCCGTGCGCAACGCCGTGGCCGTGGGCGCGGACCCGGAAAGCCTGGCCGGGGTGGACAATTTTTGCTGGTGCGATCCGGTGGTTTCGGAAAAGACCCCGGACGGGCGCTACAAGCTCGCCCAATTGGTCCGGGCCAACCAGGCCCTGGCCGATTATTGCGCCGCCTACGGCGTGCCCTGCGTTTCCGGCAAGGATTCCATGAAAAACGACTACACCGGCGGCGGCGTGAAGATCTCCATCCCGCCCACGGTGCTCTTCTCGGTGATCGGCAAGGTGAGCGACGTTTCCCTGTCCGTGACCTCGGACTTCAAAAAACCCGGCGACCTCATTTATCTTCTGGGGGCGACCGGAAGCGAACTCGGCGGCTCGGAGCTCGAAAGCGAACTGGGCGAGGCGGGCGGCGAGGTTCCTCGTGTCGACGCCGCCCGCTTCAAGGCCCGCTACCTGGCCCTGCACCGGGCCATGCTGGAGCGCCTGGTCAACGCCTGCCACGACCTCTCCGACGGCGGCCTGGGCGTCGCCCTGGCGGAAATGGCCATCGGCGGCCGGCTCGGGGCGGCGGTCGATCTGGCCCGGGCTCCTGGCGCCGAGGACGGCCTGGATGCCCTCACCGTGCTTTACAGCGAATCGGCCGGCCGGCTGCTGGCGACCGTTGCCCCTGAAAACCGGGCGGCCTTTGAAGCGCACTTTGCCGGGGGGCAATTCGGACTGCTTGGGACGGTGACGGCCGCACCGGTTTTGGAGATCAGTTCGGGCGCCGCGCCCGTTTTGCGGGAAGACGTCGAAAATCTCGCTTGCGCTTTTAAATCCACCCTGGATTGGTAATAATTTTCCCCGGATAATCCTGATGGATTATTGCCAGTTGGCATTTCTTGCTGTAATTGGTCCGGAAAGCCCAAGGCCAAGGAGTGTCACCTATGCCCAAACGCGGACCCGCCATTCTTGTTTCCCTGGTTTGCGCGCTTTCGGCCGTCCTTGCCATGCAATCGCTCGCGGCGGCCGAAAACAAATACATCGGCTCCAAGGCCTGCGGCGAATGCCACCCCGACGAATACGCCACCTTCCAGAAATACGCCAAAAAAGCGCATTCCAGCAACAGCATCAAAATCATGGCCAACGGACTCACCGACGATGAGGTCAAGACCTGCTACGCCTGTCACACCACCGGCTACGGCAAGCCGGGCGGCTTCGTGAGTTTCGAGAAAACTCCGGAAATGGCCAACGCCGGCTGCGAGGTTTGCCACGGCCCGGGCTCGGAACACGCCGACTCCGGAGGCGACGCCAAACTCATCGTTTTGAAAATGAAAATTTCAGACTGCGAGGTTTGTCATAACGCGGAACGCGTTAAGGCCTTCAATTTCAAGCCGATGCTTTTCGGCGGCGCTCACTAATCTTCCAGGAGGCCGGCATGTTCTTTTTGCATCGCTCCCTGAGGGCCAAAGTCCTGGTGTTGGTGTCGCTGCTGACGATGGCGGCCTTCACCGGACTTTTTCTGGCCAATTCCTATTGGCAGCGGGAAAGCACCGTGGCCCAGATCAAGACCGCCTCGGAACGCACCTCGGACCTTTTGCAACTGGCCATCGAAGAACCCATGTCCCTGGGCAAGAACACCGAAACCTCGGCGCAGTTCGCCAAGGTGGCCGAGCACTATCCCGACATTCAGGTCTATCTGCTCAATTCCAAGGGCAACATCACCTATTCCACCCTGCCCGGCACGATCCGCAAGGACCTCTGCAAGGTGATGCCCGACCTGCAAAACCCCATTTGCCAAGCCAAGGTCATCGATTTCGAACACAACTCCGGTTCGATCATGAACATCGCCGGCGTGCGCTATTTCGTCCAGGCCAAAACGATCAAAAACGACCCCGACTGCCACCACTGCCACGGCCCTTCCAAACCGTACCTGGGCGCCATACTCGTGCTCAAGAACGTGACCGCGGACTTCAACCAGCTCCAGAGCGATCAGATCAAAGGGGCGCTCGTGTCCCTGGCCGGGCTGGCGGCCCTGCTCACCACCCTGGTCTTCTTCATGAACCGTTCGCTGGTCAACCGCATCAAAACCATCGCCCGGGTCACCAACCAGATCTCCAAGGGCGATCTCGACCTGAGTTTCACCGTTGCCGGACATGACGAACTGGCCAGGCTGGCCGACGATCTCAGCAACATGGTCGGAACCATAAAAGACCAACTGGAATACAACAAAAGCGTTCTCGCGGGCATCATCATCCCCCTGTTCGTGGTCGACAAACAGGAACGGGTCGATTTCATCAACCCGCCGCTGCTCCACATACTGAGCATAACGGGCAAGGATTTGACCGGACTCGACATCTCCACGGCCTTCCACACGACCGGCCTGACCACCGATGTCGTGACCACCGGCAACGCCAAGACCGGGCTGCTGCGCTTTCGCCGCTCGGACGGCGTCGACTTCCCCCTGCGCTACGAAATATCCCCGCTGTGCAACGCCAAAGGCGAAATCGTCGGCGCCATCGGGGTGATGCTCGATCTCACCCGCGAGGAACGCGACAAGGAACACATCCAGGCCCACCGCGAAAGCCTGCTGCAAGTGGCCCAGGAAGTGACCGACGTGGCTTCCCTGCTCGGCGAGGCCGCGGAAGACCTGACCAATCAAATGATCGAAGTCACCCAGGGCGTGGACAAGACCGTGGACCAGACAGCCCAAGTGGCCGCGGCCATGGAGGAAATGAACGCCACGGTCGTGGAAGTGGCCAAAACCGCCGCCAATACCGCCGCCCTGTCCGATAAGGCCAACAAGGTCGCCAAATCCGGCGGCGACGAAGTCCAGAAAACCGTCACCGAAACCAGGCAGGTCGCCGACCGCACCAATACCCTGGCCGGGTCGCTCAATGAGCTTTCCGCCAAAGCCGTCAACATCGGCCAGGTCATGTCCGTGATCAGCGACATCGCCGACCAGACCAACCTCCTGGCGCTCAACGCCGCCATCGAGGCGGCCCGCGCGGGCGAGGCCGGGCGCGGCTTCGCCGTGGTCGCCGACGAGGTGCGCAAGCTGGCCGAAAAAACCATGCACGCCACCGCGGAAGTGCACCAAGCCATCAACGAAATACAAAAGAGCACCGAAACCGCGGTCAGCGAAATGAACGCGACCCGCACCCGGGTGATCAATACCGCCGATATGGCCGAACAATCAGGCAACGTCTTGCTGCACATCGTGGAGCAGTCCGACAGCATGGCCGACATGGTCCGCAACATCGCCACGGCAGCCGAACAGCAATCCTCCACCAGCGAGGAAATCAACCGCAGCGTCAGTCTGATCAACGACCTTTCCCAAGATATCGCCCACCGCATCGGCCGGGCCAACGAAAAAATACAACAACTCCGCGAAATGGCCCGCACCCTGTCCTCTCTGGTCGCCCAATTCAAAGACGACGAGACGCAGGCCATTGAATGAGACAAGGCCGGGGGAAAACCTTTTTTGAAAAAGAGGTTTTCCCCCGGCCCCCCATTCCAAAAAACTTCAACCCGGCCGGGGCGGCGCCCCGCCCGGGTCTTTTTTTGCATGGTGTCCCGGGGAAACCTGTATTATCGAGGGGGCCGGGTGGGGCAAAGCCCCGCCAGCTTGTTGTTTCAATACTATCGCCGGAGAACAACACCCCTTACCGAGGGGGTCCGGGGGGTACGGTGCGGGTAAGCGAACGAAGCCGTTCGCAACGCGCGCCTTCATCCCCCCGGCGGGGATTCCCAAAGGGCGGAGCCCCTTTGGCCCTTTGGCCCCTTCAGGAGCATTCCATGGCAGCCGACACCATCCGGCCCAAGCTGGTTTACGCCGATTCCACGGGCAATATATACGACGACCCCGACTTGGAGATGCTCGTGCGCAACGGCCGCGAGCTCATGCCGCCCCGGCCCGGCGATTGGATCCCCCTGCCGCCGGAGAGCGAATTTTTTCTGCTCCCCGGCCGGCGGGCGGTGGGACTCGACCCGGAATCGGGCCTGCTTGAAGCCGTGGACGGTTTGGCCGTGGCCGCCTTTGTCTGTCCCGGCTACACCCTGACCGGCCTGGCCGCCTTCGTCCGGGAGCCGGACGCCCCGGTTTTGCCGCTTTTCGCTTACGGCGCGCTCGGATTTTTAGGCGACAGGTTTTACGTTTGCGCCAAGCATATCGACCGGGACGCCAGACAGGTTTTTCGCGGCATATCCAACCAAAAAATCCATGACGGCGCGGCCGCGCTCTTGAAACGCTTTCCGGACAATCGGCTGATCCGCCATCTGTCTTCCTGCGCCCTCAAATATTGTTGCCCGGCGGCCCGCAATTTCGCTCTGGGCCGATTCGAGGCGCCGTTGCCGACTTCCACGGCCTGCAACGCCGCCTGTGTCGGCTGCATTTCCCTGCAAGGACCCGAGTCCGGATTTCCTTCCACCCAGAACCGGATCGTCTTCACGCCCACGGCCACGGAGATTGTCGAGGTCATGCGGGCGCACGCCGAACGCGAAAAACGCCCGGTCTTTTCCTTTGGCCAGGGTTGCGAGGGCGAACCGCTCACCCAAAGCGCGCTGATCGGCGAAGCGATCGCCGCCTACCGCGCCGGCGGCGGCCGGGGCACGATCAACGTGAACACCAACGGGAGCATGCCGGATCGGGTGGCCGGCCTGGCAAAGGCCGGGCTCGACAGCGTGCGCGTGAGTTTGAACAGCGCCCGGGCCAACGTGTACGAGGCCTATCACCGGCCCAAGGGATACAATTTCGGAGATGTCGCCGCCTTTGCAACGGCGGCCAAGAATGCCGGGCTGTTCGTTTCGCTGAACTACCTCTACCACCCGGGCGTCAGCGACACCGAAGACGAGATCGAGGCGCTGATCCGGCTGGTGACGGACTGCGAGGCCGACCTGATCCAGATGCGCAACCTGAATATCGATCCGGATCTGTATCTGGACGTGCTGGAAAAAGCAGGCGGAACGGAGAGAGCGGGCATGGGGTTCGCCAATTTCACCAAGCGGCTGCGAAAAAACTGCCCCTGGACGACCTTCGGCTACTTCAACCCCTACCTGGAACCTCTCGGGTAGGACGGGAGAAGAGAGAAAC
>Ga0302275_10007322_pt1 | contig 10276 bp, 10 predicted proteins | sample III_Bog_N2_2_FD_200229 | JGI IMG/M metagenome (GOLD analysis project Ga0302275, IMG submission 200229) | Peat permafrost microbial communities from Stordalen Mire near Abisko, Sweden - III_Bog_N2_2 | ecosystem: Environmental > Terrestrial > Soil > Wetlands > Peat | place: Sweden: Abisko... | reverse complement strand
TCCGTGCCAAACATATGCCACATCACAGCGAAAGAGAGTCCGGGCGGCGCGCCAGGCCGGCCCGTCATCGTTGGTGACCGGCCCATGCGATCCGAGTTGCTGACGCTGGCGCGTTTTCTCCAGTCCGGATCGAATTCGACGCCGTAAGAGGGATCGCACACCATCAACAGCGGTTTCACATTGCCAACGACCCGATTAACATCCGCCAGGTCAGTGGCATCACCGCACGGCCCGCGATGGTCACCGAGAACCCAGAGATCGCCAGGCCGGGCGTCGGGGTCTCGGGCAGTTCCGGAACGTCATCCTCGTCCGTGAGTCCTTCGGTCGATTCCTGCGCTGTAGCCGCGCCAGGTCCTCGTCCTCGAAGCCCATCAGCGTCAGGTCGTAATCAGTTCCTTCAGCAATTCCAGCTCGACCCGCAGAAGTTCCTCATCCCAACCGGAGTTGAGGGCCAGTTGGTTGTCCGCGATAACGAGCTGGCATTCTGCAGGGTCACGGACGACTCATCGCAGCCCGGAAGAGCAAGACGCAGAGTTGTCGCGCTCTGAGACCGTGGAATCAGTCAATAAGTGAGATTCTGCGGTGTCCGTCTCGTCTGGAGCATCCCGAAAGCAAACCGCGTTAACCGCGTAAAGAGCGTATGGTCGTAGTCCGAAATCGGAGTGGCGGTCGGCTGACCCGGTGGCGTCGTTGATGTGAACCCGCAGAGCGACCGCCACTGGTGCTTCCTGCTTATCTGATTGAATACCAAAGGCCCCCTGATCCGAGTGGCGATAGAGGGTGTAGGGTTGGTTTAGGGGCGGTCGTTTGCGGAGGCGTTCTTATTTGTCTCCAGTGCTTCCCACTACCGTGAGATCGACCGGGGACAACGCGAACGCCAATATTTGCAGCCTCGTCCCCGGTGTCCCCACCGTCCCCAGTGGAAACACATAGATCGAAATTTCAGCCGTCGCACTAAACGTTCCTTTTCGTCAGCAGGTTGTACATGGCCCTGCACGCAGCTGCTGTCCTTCCGATCTGCGCCGCAATCTCGTCATACTCGCGGCCATCCTCCACCATCTTCACCAGCCTGCTCTTGTCCGTGTGGCTCCAGCAATATTCGGCGCGGCTCTTTGGTCCGGAAGGGTAGCGCTCCCGGAGGAACTGCGACGCCGGCACGAGGAGGTCGCCCGACCACTCGTGTCCAGCGCTCAACGTCAGGGCATGAATGCGCACGGAACAATGCCGAAGACGCTGTTCGTCTTTGTCGAACTGCTCCTTCGTGTACCAATCGTCAGACGTTCCGCGGGCGAGCAGCACTGCCGACAAACGCTTCAGTTCATTGGGCGTGAGTTCAGGCGGAACGTCGCCACCCACCGCAATAACACCCGCGACACCCCAACTCGTATTCACCGCAGCGCGAAATGCCATCGCAACGCCCTGAGAGAATCCGGCGAACACGAGGTTCGGCATCGTCGGCCACTCGGCCGCGGCCGCTTCGATGCAGGACTTAACGTACATGGTGTTGTCGGTGATCGCCAGTTCACGATCCTGCCGGGTCATCCAGCTCGCTACCACCCGACTTGTGCGCCGCTGGTAAAACGGGTGCAGCGCCTGGATCGAGACGCAGAGCCAGCGCCTGCTCTCCGTAATAGCCCGGAGCCGTTCGAGTTGTGCTTCGGCGTCCTCGGCATAGCCGTGGAAACCAACAAGCATTGGGGCTGGGCCCGAATTAGCTGGCGGCAGGGCGAGGTAGCGCCCGTGGACCATGGCCGCGACGGTTCGTTCAGTCACCCCGACATATTACCCGGTTGAGCCTGATCGCGCGAGCAGACAAAGAACGCCGGGTGGCGCTCTTGCTAAGGAACACTCCTTTGTTACGAGGGATATTGAAGGAGCATCCCCACAAAAGTCCCCACAGTCTTGCAAACAGGGCGATTTTCGGGGCGGGTCAGGGCCTGTAAATCTATGAAGACTTTGGCTCCTCAGTCTGGACACGTTTCGAACTCTCGCGGACTAAGACAGGCTTTGCTCGAAAACATGATGGCCCCTGTAATTCATGAGGTTATCCGTGGGATACAAACAGACATCCAGACTGGGCACCCGGACGGGATGCGTCTCGGACTCGACGGCTTGCAGGATGTGGCGTCGCGGTCATCATCGTCATCATTGTCATCATTGGCCTCGTGTGGACATCGGCTCTGCGTCGGCTTACAATACAGCGGTGAAGCGAAGAGCGGCCATTACTACTCCGAAGTATGGTTCCAGCCATGGTGCCGGCGCATCGCCGCTTGTGCGCGACCTAGGCAAGATCGCGGAGAGAATTGCTTCAAGCGTCACCAACCACTGAACCGAAGAGATGTCGCCAGAGAGGTCTCCGAACGCCGGTGCGGTCGCTGATTGTCGCAAACGCGGACGTGATCTTCGTCAACCAGGATGTGCGAACACCGAGTCCGCCGAAGGTTGTCGGCATCCCCGGTCGCGTCACTAAATCCTGTATGGTCGTGAACGAGACCGTAGCGTCGCCGGCGCTGGTCCACGGGGAGACCCCAGCGCGGCCCCCCGAACTCGCCGTTGATGCCCCTAAAGCCGGGCAGCCGCAGAGCATCCCCACGTGAGAACAAACACGAACGAAAGCAAGAGGGTCGGTAGGCTCATCCGGCCCGTTGGGCTTCGAATCGGAAATGCTGGCGAGCGAGCACCGAACCGTTTCATGGATTGCTTGACGCCGAACGTTGGGATTCGGATCCTATCGCTGCCGAGGGCTGAACTGCCGGGCGGGGGATGCAATTGCCAATGGCCACATCGCCGGTCGGCCCGTCGAAGACTAATTGGACAGGACATTGCATATTCACTGAACAACTGGACGGCGCTGACACGTTATGTTCCGATGGCGATCTGCAGATCGATAATAACGGCACCGAACGGTCGCTGCGGGTTTTCGCGGTGGGGCGAAATAACGGGACTTTTTTCGGAAGCGACAACGGTGGCAGGACTGCCGCTGTGCTGCGCAGCTTCGTTTCTTCCTGCGAACTTGTCAGAATCGATCCGTTTGCCTGGTTCAGCGGCATGCTCGGGCGCATCGCAGAGCACACCGTCAGGAGCCTCGAAGGATTGCTGCCGCACCGCTGGACTCAGGTTTTCCGCTAGTGTAGTGTCCGCGAAATAACTAGACAACTCGTCCGTGCCTCTTGCTCCGGCCCGCCCCCGTGTGGGTCGGGCAAGTGCAATTCAGTCCGGTGTCTAGCTACTTATTTGGACACTACACTAGTCCGTCCCCATCCATCCCACCAATATCAGACAACCTGAAGCTAGGCGCCATAGGGGTTGTTGGGGGGCTTAGCACCTACCGAGCACGTCGAAAACGAGCCCAGTATATCACCAAAACATAGCCATAGTGATTTGATTCCCGGTATGCTGGCAGCATGGCACGGACATCTACGCGTCCAAAGCTCGTTTTTACGAGTGACGAGGACACGCATCTTGACGAATTGCGCCGGAGGTCGCGCACGACCGCCGTCAGCGATGTGCAGCGGGCGCAGATCATGTTGCGCTATCACGCCGGCGAAACGGTAAGGCAGATCGCTCGCGCGCTGAAAGCAACCCGCAAGAGCGTGCCCAAGTGGATTGACAAGGCGCTTCAGATGGGTGTAAGAGCGGGTATGAAAGACACCATCCCGCCGGGCGAGTTGTTCGCCGATCTGGATTAGCAGGGAACGCTACAATGGCCCGCAAGAAGTCGAGCCCTGGCCTCCACCGGCACGTCGTCGTTTTCCGACGACCGCCCCACCGAGATTACGCCGCGGATCGGCCGTTACCTGGTGCTTTGCGCGCGGTTCGCCCGACAGGTTGATCTACAAGACGGCACTCACCACTCAGGAGGCTCTCGGGACTATCAGTACAGGTTGCCATCATTTCGCCGATCTCGTTGGGTACCGAAGTATTCCGTGCCAATCTCACGCCGGAACGCCAGCGCCTCTATCAGCCGGGCGCCGGAGATCTGCGGAAATGGTGTGGCCGGTCCGAAATACCGGCCTGAACGTACGCGGAGTTCTTGGCGTTCTGATCGACGGGCTGCATAACTTCGGTTAAGTCGGAGATCGAAGCCTTGCGCCGCCGGGCCGGATTTCTTTGTGACCTCTTCCCTGGTAGCCGAGGTTCTGAAGGCCGCTGGACAACGGCACCGCAGGCTCCTGGCACGCCCGGCGTGAAGTAGCCGGTCTGTTACACTCCAATCGAATATATGCTCCCCGACATTGCAAATGCCATCCGGCTGCAGATCATCGACGACCGGGCGGCTGTCTTAACGAAGGAAATCGCGGCCTTACCCAAACACATCGCGGAGATCGAAAAGAAGCTCGAAGGGCATCGCCAGCGGCTCGATGCGGATCGTGCCGCGCTGACCTCGAATCAAAAAGAGCGCAAGCGTCTGGAAGGCGAAATCCAGGTGCAGGAGCAGAAGATCTCGAAGCTGAAGAATCAGATGATGGACGCCAAGACCAACGATCAGTACCACGCGTTCCAGCATGAGATCGAATATTGCCAGAAGGAGATCTCGCGCTTTGAAGACCGCATCCTGGAGTTGATGGGCGAGTCGGAATCGCTCGATAAGAACGTGAAAGCGGCTGAGGCGGCTCTGTCCGTCGAAAAAAGCCATGTGGATGGCGAGAAGAAACAGGCGCTGGATCGCACTGCCACAGATAAGAAGGAGATTGCGGGTCTGATGGAAGAGCGCGCGAAGATCGCCGCCGTCATTACGCCCAAAGTGCTTTCCGAGTACGAGCGTATCCGCAAGGGCCGGGCGGGCGTCGCGATTGCCGAGGCGGTCGATGGCCGGTGCTCCAAGTGCCACATCACGCTGCGCCCGCAGTTTCTTCAGGAACTGAAGCGCGGCGACGCCATTATGGTTTGCGAAAGCTGCAAGCGCATGCTCTACGTCAATAACCCGCAGAGCTTCGACGATTTAGTGCCCGAATCGGTGAGATAGTTTTTAGCACCTGTCCATTAAGCTGTGACGTTTTCCGGCAGGAAAACGAAGTTACTGCAGGTCGGAGGGAGAGTTGCGGGACGATCACGAGTTCCCGAAGTTAAAGTGCGGTGGCGACGCTTGACACAAGGGGGCCTTCTCACGGAAGCCAAGACCGTGAGGTAGTGGTATCTAATGTTAATTACCCAGCTCCGTGTCTCAAGGTGCCGTAGGTGATTCCACGGTGGCCCCGACTCTTTCCGCCCGCACGATAAACCGCGACGGCGCGGGACCGATGAAATAAAACGGATAACAAGTCACCAGGGTCAGCGATTCGCCGCCGCTCGCCGCCAACACGCCCACATCTGCCGGATCGACAATTTTCGTCGAAACAACCCGATATTCATAAACACCGCGCAGAGTATTCAGAGTAATCGCATCGTTCTTCCGCACATTCCGCAGCGGCCGAAAGAACGTATCCCGATGCGCCGAGATCGCCACATTTCCCGTCTGCCCCGGCAGCGCAGTCCCCTCGACATGCCCTGCCGCGCGCCGCAGCACGCCGCCCGAGGTGCCCTCCGCAACAAGCACCGAAATACCCAGACGGGGAACCTCAATCCGTCCCAGAATTCCCCTCAGATCCGCAGGCGGATCTTCTCCGGCAACCGGCGGCGCATGCAGCGCCTGCCCGAACTGCCTGCTCGCCCGATACTGAAACACCCACGAATCCGCCAGCACGAAGCCGCAGTAACCCAGCGACAGAACCGCAATGCCCAGCAACACATTCCGCAGCAGCCTCATTTGATGTAACCGGATCGCGTGCGCACCTGCAAGTTCCCGTATCCCTCCGCGCGGGCCTCGACCCGCACCTTGCGGTAAGCGCCCGCCTTCGCCTCGCTGGTCGGAACATATCCCAGCGTGTACTGATGCCGGATGTCGCGCGCAATGCTCTCGCAGTTCGCCACTACTTCTTCGAGGTGCGCCGGGAAGAACGCCTCGCCGCCCGTGGCCCGTGCCAGTCGCCGCAGTACGTCCGGATTCTTATCCTCATCGGCATCGTCGAAGATGCCAATGGTGTAAATCACCGCGCTCGATTCCTCGGCCTTCTTCAGGACATCGGCGAGCTTCAGTTTGCTTGCGTTGTCGCCGCCATCGCTGATCACGATGAGCACCTTTTTCTCGCTGCTCCCCGTTTTCAGGCGGTCCAGCGCCAACACAACAGCGTCGTAGAGCGATGTCTTGCCCGCTGCGGGCGTTCTCGCAATCGCCGCCTCAAGTTCGTCCGGACGGTCGGTAAACGGCCGTTCGGCCAGCAGTCCCAGCGATACCCGGTCGCTGAAGTTCACCACAAACATCTGATCCGCCGGATTACTGGACCGCGCGAATGTGCGCGCCGCCTCAATCACATGCGCGAGCTTGGGATGCATGCTGCCGCTGTGATCGACTACCAGCCCGACCGTCACCGGAATATCGTCATGCCGGAACAGCTTGACCGACTGCCGCACTCCATCTTCAAAAATCTGAAAATCCCGTTCATGCAGATCCGGCGCGAAACCACCTTGCCGATCGTGCACCGTCGCCTGCAGCACTACCAGATCCACGTTCACCGAGATCTGGAACGTGCCTGTTCCCTGAGGCGCTGAACCCTGCGGCCGCGCCAGTCCGGCCAGCAGCAGCAAGCCAACGGCGCACCGCATCATATCGCCATCAGCCTGCGATATTCCGGCTGCCACATGGCGTCCTGAACCTGCTGGACGATGTCGTAGAGGTCCACCCCCGCAATACCTTCCTCCGTCGCTGCCTCCGCCACCGCCGCCGCAACCGTCGCTGATACCAGACGCAGATCGTCCACATGGGGCAGCAAAGACGCGCCCTGCTGCCGAACGGTCACCATGCTGGAGACGGCGCTGGCGGCCGCCATGAACATCCTGTCGCTGATCTTCTTCGCGCGTGAAACGATCGCGCCCAGCGCCAGCCCAGGATAGAGCATTGCGTTAATCGCCTGCCCGATCCCATAAGTCACTCCCTTATACGTAACGGGAGCGAACGAACTGCCGGTCGCAATCAAAGCCCGCCCGTCGGTCCACGTCAGCAGGTCGGCTGGTTTCGCAGCAGCCTGGGTTGGCGGAACGCAGAGTGCGAAAATGATCGGCCGATCCGTGTGTGTGGCCATATCTTTAACGATCTCTTCGGTGAAGGCCCCGGCGACCGTTGAAGCGGAGATCAGCATCGTCGGCTTCACGCGGCGTACCACCTCGGCCAGACCGATTGCGCCATTTTCGTCGCGCTTCCAGTCCCGGCTCTCGGCAGGCGGCCGCGCGTAGGTGATCTGATGGTGGCCCAGCCCCCCGTTCATGTCCGTCGTAAGTAATCCCGGCCGGTCGACGCACCAGAACCGTCTCGCGGCGTCGTCCCGCGAGACGCCTTCGCGAACGATGGCATCGCGCATCTGATCCGCCACGCCGACCCCGGCCGTCCCCGCTCCGAAAACGACCACCCGCTGGTTGCGCAGCGGGGTCCCGCAAATGCGCACGGCCGAAATTGCCGCAGCCAGCGTGATGGCACCGGTACCCTGCATGTCGTCGTTGAAGATGCAGATCCGCTCGCGGTACTTCTCAAGTATGCGCCGCCCGTTATCCGGCGCAAAGTCTTCAAACTGCATCAGTGCATGCGGGAAAAGCCTGTGCGCCGCGCTGACGTAGGCGTCGATGAAAGCATCGTACCGTTCGCCGCGTATCCGCGGATGGCGGTTGCCGATGTACATCGGATCGTTCAGCAGGCTCTCGCGGTTGGTGCCCACGTCGAGCATCACCGGAATGGCGCGCGCCGGGTCGATGCCGCCCGCCGCCGTGTAAATCGCCAGCTTGCCGATGGACACTTCGATCCCGCCGATCCCGCAGTCGCCCACTCCCAGCACATGCTCGGCATCGGTGGCGAGTATGAGATCGATATCGTCTTTGCCGGCCCCGAAGTTTTCAAACGCTTCTTCGATCTCGTCCGGATGATTGACCGAAAGATACACGCCGCGCGGCCGGCGGCACTCATGCCGGTACTGCTCGATCGCCGCGCCCACCGTCAACTCGTTGACGATCGGGATCATCTCCTGCAGGTGTTCGGTAAACAGCCGGTAAAACAGCACTTCGTTTCTGTTGTGCAGCGCCGTCAGGTAAATGTTCCTGCTCAGCGAGTCCGGCAGACGTTCGTACTGGAGATATGCCGCCTTCACCTGTGCGGCCAGAGTGGTGATTTCGGGCGGGAGCAGTCCCGTCAGACCCAACGCCTTGCGTTCCTCCGTCGTGAACGCTGCGCCCTTATTAAGCTGCGGCGAATTCAGCACGGCCAGCCCCCGTGCCGTAGTCTCGTCGCAGCCTCCCGCATCGGGCCGGTGTTTCGTCACAGCCGCCAGCAGCGGAATCACCCTCTGTCGCATTCGTTCTCCGGGTCAACCGTCTCTGCCGAGCTACGCGCGCTTTTTCGCGAACTTGCCGGTTGCAAAAACACCGCCGAGGGCCAGCAGGCCAATCAGTCCGATGAGCGGGATCGGGCTTGCGGTGGCAGGCAGCGCGGCTGCTTCAGCTACAGGCGGAGCGGATACCACGTCCGCGGCTGCAACTTCTTCTCCTGTCGGCTGGAAGGCCATAACCGGAGCCGCCTTCATTTCGACGACGACCGGCGCTGCCGCCGACGCGATCGGTTCGGCTACTTCAACCGTCTCCACCTGACTGAACAATACGGGGGTGCTTGAGGTCTTCGCCAGTTCCATGGCCTTGGCCTTGCCGTAGACGAACTCCTGGCCGTAATTGTCGCCCGGATAGAACCATGCGCGCAGCGCTTCCGGTTCGCCCGCCGGACGTTCGCGGAAGGTGATCACGGTCTTGCTGGTCGCTTTGAGGCGATAGTTCGGAATCGCGAGGATGGTTGCGTAGACGACGGTTTCGTCTTTATTAAAGATCTGCACAATATGACGGTCGGACTGGGAATCGAGGATCTTGAATACGTAGGTGCCCGCCGGCAGGATTCCCCATCCGACGAGGTGAACGCCCGGTATCTCCACCGGACCGCTGAACGTGATGGTGGTCTTCTTATTCCATTCATCCGCCTTCGCGCTGGTCGCGAGTGTCGCGCCAACGACGGCCACAAGACACAGGGCCGATACTGCCTGAAATATTTTCATGCCAGTGAACAGGCATTCGGGGGTCCGGCGGCAATAAGCGCCAATTTGCAGGGGAAAAGACGTATTCTGCAAAGCCAGGCGCCGGGGAACGCAACGGGATGTGACGCCTTGCGGTCACCTGACCGAATCCGGTCAATCGCCCTTGCCTTGTAGCGTAGTCGGCCCTATGAAGCCCGTTTCACAGCACGCCATGAAAATGGAACTCCTCTGAGGCGGCAACAGAGGCGAGCCGGGAAAGCCAAACCTGCGTCTCGATTCTGGCTCAGGGCCATTTTCGGAAGAGCCTTTGGCCAGCCTTTGGCCTGCGGCTGAGAAGGGGAGATTTGCAGGCTGGGCAGGCAGGACAGGCGCTTTCGCCTGTCGGAAACGCGCCCGCGAAGCGCAGCGTACCCGGGCCGCTTCCTCCCATTGTTTACGCATTTTAGGGATCGCAAGCGTATTCTGGCCGGACGAACGCGGTAAGCACGTGCGCCGCTCAGCCGGCGCAACCAATTCGGGCGCGGCATTTTCGTAATCGGGATTGGCCACGCACTGCTGGGGGCTGGTTCAGGACATGACGGTATCACCCTAACCCGGCGTAACCGGAGGCAAACAGGTCTGGCTATGATTTGGAGTGGGGAACGAACGCTTAACCTAGCGACACGCCGCACAGATAGCGGGAGTGTTGGGCTGCCTGGACCGAATGCTGATTTTCGGCACATTGCCGCAAATCTGTTTCGCCGGAGGGATGACGTCTTTTCTGTTCGAGCGAAAGATCCGGATCTTCGACTATCCGAAGTTCACAGAGCCGTTCCGCAATCGGATTCGGGAGAACGCGAGAAGGCAGCGGCCGAGGCGGGCCTCGAAATCGAATTCATCCGCAAGCGAAGCGTTCGGAAGGAAGACCGGGTGAAGGAATTGCTGGAGAAGCGGGGCGAGCACGCCGGTCTGGTGTGCATCTTCCCGGCTATGGAACCCTGTTCGACTTACAAGCCGTGGCACAGCAAACAGACCGGTAAGACGTATCTGGTTCCCGACGACGGCAAATGCCTGCACTATTACTTCTGCTTCGTGGATGAAGAACCCGGCCTGTGTCACGTGCGGGTGCCGACATGGCTGCCCTGCCGCCTGCAGATCTGCAGATCTGCCTGAATGGCCATTTACTGGCTGGCGGGGCA
>Ga0302275_10007321_pt1 | contig 10277 bp, 8 predicted proteins | sample III_Bog_N2_2_FD_200229 | JGI IMG/M metagenome (GOLD analysis project Ga0302275, IMG submission 200229) | Peat permafrost microbial communities from Stordalen Mire near Abisko, Sweden - III_Bog_N2_2 | ecosystem: Environmental > Terrestrial > Soil > Wetlands > Peat | place: Sweden: Abisko... | reverse complement strand
GAGAGCGCCCTGGCTCAGATGGACCGTTGGCGCGAAGCGGGGCTTGAAATGCCTGTCAGCGTGAATGTGGGCGCCATGCAGTTACAGCGAAAGGATTTTGTGGATCGGCTGAGTTGCCTGCTCGGCGCACACCCGGGTGCCAAACCCTTCAGCCTTGAGATCGAAGTGCTGGAGACAAGCGCGTTGCAGGATGTTGTGAAGGCCGCGCAAGTTCTGAACGCCTGTCACGCCATCGGTGTGGGGCTTGCACTGGACGATTTCGGTACCGGCTATTCCTCTCTCACCTATCTCAAGCGGCTGCCTGCAAGCATTCTGAAAATCGACCAGAGCTTTGTAAGCGACATGTTGGACGATCCTGAGAATTTGAACATTCTGGAGGGCATCCTTGGCCTCGCTTCCGCCTTCCATCGCCAGGTGATCGCCGAAGGCGTAGAGACAGTCGAACACGGATTGATGCTGCTTCAACTTGGATGCGAACTGGGCCAGGGCTACGGGATCGCAAGGCCCATGCCGGCGTCTGATTTTCCGGGCTGGGTTTCGGTATGGAAGCCCGATCCGAGCTGGGCAAAGGTGCCGCTGGTTCACTCAGGTAATCGTGCTGTGCAATATGCCAGCGTTGCGCACCGTGCCTGGTTTGCCGCCTTTGAAGCGTTTGCTCTTGGAAGACGTCATGCTCCGCCTTCGATGAATCCGCGAGAATGCCGATTTAGGACGTGGCTGGAATCTGAGCGGCAAGCTGGGCGAGGTACCTCGCCCGGCTTCATGGAGGTTGACGAGATCCACGAAGCCTTCCATGAATTGGCAGGTGAAATACTCACCGCCGAGATTCAAGGCAGAGACGCTGAGGGGCGTGGACGTCTAAGTGCCCTGCAGGGCATGTGCGCCAATCTTGTGGAGCATCTGGACACCTACGGGCAGGAATAACGGGGCCGAGCTTTGGGTTTCTGAGAAGGATACCGTGCACGTCTTGGGTGCGACCGCGCCGTTTTGGACCACGAAAAATGGCTTCCCTTTTATTGGAAGCCACTCTGGAATAACATTTCCTTTGCCTGCGGGTGAAAATGGAGCCGAAAGTCGGACTCGAACCGACGACCTGCTGATTACGAATCAGCTGCTCTACCAACTGAGCTACTTCGGCTTGCAAGTTCGATTGTATCGTTGTGCCGGTGGAAGGTAAAGTCGAGTCGTGCGGCGGCATTCCTGCTGATAGGTGCGTATGAATCGATGATTCTCAGGCGAGGTACACCATGACGATACTGGCACAGACTGTTCAACTTGCTTTCAAGATCGCAATCGTATGGACCGGAGGTTTCCTGCTTGCGGTTGCGGTGAACGCCCTGCTCCCCGACAAGCTGGGGATTACGCTCTATGGCAGAGAGTCTGCCCTGCTGGTACCGTTCAATCGCATTGGTTTCTGGACGTGCCTATTGGCGGCGGTGACGGTGACTGCGCTGGTTGTTATTCGGGGAATGCTGGCGGATATTGGCTGGCGCTCCTTCCAGTAGGCGCACTTCAGTCGCTCCGGAGGGGATCCTTCGGCATAAGAAAGCGGAGACCATTCGACGTCAGGAGGCCCCCGTAGCCGACCGAGGGAAATCGTCTCGAAAAGGGGTCAAGAAACGGAAAGAGCCGCCCGGCAACAGGGCAGCTCTTCCCTCAGGGAGAATAGTTCCAACGGAGGCAAAACCATCAGAACTTTCTGGCTGCATAGTAGGAGCGGGGGAAGAGAGTGTCAAGGAGAAATCTCGGTAGAAATAAAGTGATTATTATCATAGTGTTACAGGGGGGCATCCACAGGCGAAGCTGCCTGGATCTTCGACGGATGTTCGCCTTTGAAAGATAGGGATTTACCGTCTTTCAGGGGTGTTTCTTCGGGTTTATGTCCTATTTTCCACAGGCAGATGCTGCAATTAACCCTTCGGATCCGTGCCTTCGACGGGTCCAAGCGTTTCAGTCCACTTTTCCCGCAAATCGATCCGAATGAACTCCTCGTCGAAGACCGAAGAGGCCGGCTTGCCGCGCATGATGCGGTACATTGCCCTTCCGCCACCGAGGAAGAACCCGAGCAGGAGCGCGGCGCTGCTGCCCACAATCACGATGGCCGCGATGCCCACCAGCAGCCTGGCCGTTCTTGCCACCTCGGTTTCCCCTCCCACCTGGGGCAGTGCGGTGAGGTCGGCCTCATAGTGGACCATTTCAAGAAGCTTGTGGCTCTCGTCGGGGATTGCGTCGCCGCTCACAATGGCGACCAGGGTGCCGCTGCGCCGCACCTCAAGCGAAGCCTGGTCTGAATCGGCGAGGGGCTTGGGCCATGGCGGTTGAGCTGCGCCGCCGGCCTTGATATAGTCACGAATCTTCGGCTCCTGCGCCTCAGCCATCTGCGGAGTGGGGTAGTCAATGATGGTGAGCGTGGCAGGTCCGGAGGTGAGACTGTAATTCGCGGTGACGGCCTCTGCGCCGCGATCGAAGCCAATCAGATCGGGGGGCAGCACGCCACCAGAACCCGCATAACCGGCTGGCCCGATCGCATAATGCGTTGTCTGCCCGTCCAGCGCGTGTTGGGGAAGATTCGCAAGGACGGGCGGCATGAGAGCACGGGTTCCCGGCGGATCGGGTATGTGGTGGGCAAGTTCGCGCATTTCAGCAGCAGACATGGTGCCGATGTGAGAGAAGGTCGCATCGACGACCGTATCGCCCTTCCAGAAGAGGACGCGGTTGTGGAAGGAGGTGGCCCCGGCCCCGATATCCTCCTTCAACCAGCCATTCTGTCGGTAAAAGGAGTAGGCGCCATAAGCGCCGGTCGCGTCCTGAAATCGGAGGGCACGGATGCTGAGCGTTTCGCCTTCGCGCTTGTAGGTGGCGGAAGCGCCGCCGTTGTAGTCGTATTCCTTTAGAGCGGCCGCGTTGGCAGGGTCGGCCTGCGCCGGATCGGCAAGGGCTGTAGGCGCGGAGTCCCGGACCCATCCGTCGAGTGCCTCGGGCAGCAGGGCGGACGGCGAGGCCGGCAGCACCACAGTTGTTACGGTCTCATGCGCAGCTTTGTTTGCTGCATTACCGGGCGCAGCTTGCGACCTGGCAATGGATCCGCCCACAGTGACTGCGACCGAGCAAGTTAGAACTTGAATCCAACGCTTCAAAATGTGCTCCATATTCAGGGTACACGTCCGCGCTGGCACGAAAAGCGGCCGACCCCCCTTCTACTTTGACACCGGCAGCGCTCAAAAAGGTTCCCGGACTCAGGCTTGAGGGCCAGTCCACGGTGTAAGCCGCGGAAGCCAGCGGGGGACATGGCTTTTATAGTGTGGATACTCCTCAGGGTGGCGGCGGGCCAGGAACGGTTCCTCGTGAAGGCGGACGAAGAGATTGAATCCAATGAAAACCAAAACCTCCTCCACCACCAAACCGCGGCTCCAGAACAGAACGCCCTCTCCGGCAAGGGCGACCAGAACACCGACGTACATTGGGTTTCGAACATAGCGGTAGAATCCGCTCACGACAAGGTTTTCAGGTGGCGTCGTGGGGAGGAGGGCGCCACGTCCCACGAAGACAAAGCGGACAACTGATTCAAGCCCCGGAGTAAGACCAACCGCAATCAATCCAAAACCAAGGAGCAACTGGGACCGTGGTTCTCCAATTGGTAAGCGGAATCGCGTCATCGAAAGGGGAAGGAAGAACAAGACAATTCCGGGACCGCCGAAGACGGTGAAGAGGATCGAGACGATCAGGTTTCGGCGCTGGGCAGCCACTGCTTGCCTCTCGCTCAAGCTTACGACTGCAAGCGCCTGGAGGTTACAGGAAGCAGCGCAGCTATGGCCGGGCAGTCCCGAATGGTCCGCTTGCAGATGCCGGCAGAGGCGTGGGGTAGAGCAGGTCTCCCAGCACTTTGTAACGGCTGCCATAGAAGATGAGCGCATACTCGCGAATGCCCGTGCTCAAGGGTCCCCCCAGGCAGATGCCCGCGATCACGGCGAAGCCGAAAGCGATCAGGCCGAAGAAGCCCTGAAGGAGAATGCCGACAAGCGCGGATCCGCCAGTCGCATCTGCAAAGAGTGAGTGCAGGCCGAGTTCAACCGCCGCAAGAGCACCGGCCAAAGCGAGCCCTGGAAGTATCAGCAGGACAAAGAGGCCGACAGCAGCAACGATAGGCAGAGCTACGCGCAAGAGCGCGTAGACGAAGAATTCCTTCTTCTCGGCCATGATGCGGGCCCAGGCGCTGCCCCAGGCTTCGCCGGCGGTTGCGTCCTCAAGCGCGATGTGCGGCAGCATCCAATCACGCAAAATGATTTCGGCCAGAATTCCGGCAAGCGCCAGCAGCAGGAAGATCGGAATCAGGGGCAGCACGAGAGTCAGCAACAAGCCAATGTCGGGTTTGCCGTCCTGCGCGATTTGCTGAAACAACCGGATAAATCCGCGCACGAAGGGGATTGCGATCAATACCATCACGCCCAGGAAGCCTAGTCCCACCGCAATATTGAGCCAGAAAAAGCGCATGGCCTGCCCGCCGTAGAGCCCCCATCCGGTGTGAATGAGCTTGGTGTTGGTGGTCAGGCAATGGAAGTAGGCGAACCGCAGCCGCGTAATCAGATAGAAGATCACGATGGACAGAAGAATCATGACCACAACGGCTGCGCCAATCGCCGCGAGCACTCCCGGCGTAAGCCAGGTAGGCCATCCAGAACCGGGCCATCCGGGTGTCACGGGGAACGGCGAATGGCCCGTCGGTGCATGTCCATTCGACCCGAACGAGTGCGACGAGGATCGGAACGAGTTGCCGCCGACTCCTTCAGTGATGATCGCGACGAGGCTCAATTTCAGATACGTTCCCCAGGTGAATTGCCTGAAGAGAAACTCCCTGGTGCGTTGAATGGCAAGCGAGACGGAGTCTACGGCGGAGATGGGGATCATTTGGCACCTTTCTGGAGCAGGCCCAGCGTACCACTGAATTACGCGGAATCAATGGGCGAAGTTCCGCAGCGGGTGGGGAATTGCGCCCCACCATGCGTCGAATGCCGCAAGGGCGCGTTCGCACACGATGCGATGGCGCTCCTTTTTGTCGCGGACTTTCTTGCGCAACTCCTCTTCCAGGGGCTCAAGAAGGTCGAAGGTGATGTTGGCGGGTTGAAAGTTCTTGGGATCGGCATGGGTAATGTAGTGGACCAGGGAGCCAAGAGCCGTCGGGCGCGGGACGGGGACTGGTTCTTCACCGCGCACAATTGCAGCGGCGTAGAAGCCGGCCAACATGCCGGTGGCGATGGACTCGGTGTAGCCTTCGACGCCGGAGAGCTGGCCGGCAAAGAGGATAGGATGGTCCGAACTCTCCGGTCTTAAAGGCGAGATCGGGGGCACCCGGGTTTTCAAGCGCAGACACTCGTCCAACAGCAGAGGCGCCTGGATGTAGGTGTTGCGGTGGATCTGGCCGTAGCGCAGGAAGTGTGCGTTTTCAAGGCCGGGAATCAGGCGCAACACGCGAGCCTGTTCGCCAAACTTGAGGTGGTTCTGAAACCCGACGAGGTTGTAACTGTCGGCCCGCACGTTTTCCTTGCGCAATTGCACAACGGCCCAGGGAGTTTTTCCAGTGCGCGGGTCGCGCAGGCCTACCGGCTTCATGGGGCCAAAGCGCAGTGTGTCTCGACCACGCCTGGCCAGCACCTCGATGGGCAAGCATCCCTCAAAATAGTCCAGCTTCTCCCATTCCTTTGCCTCCGCTGCCTCAGAAGCAAGCAAGGCGTCAAGAAAAACGTCGAATTCTTCGCGGTTCATGGGGCAGTTGATGTAGTCAGCCGTTCCCTTATCCCACCGCGCGGCCATGTAGACGCGATTCATGTCAATGGACTCGGCATCGACGATGGGTGAGATCGAATCGTAAAAGGCCAAGTGACCAGAGCCGGTGAGGCGCTCAATTTCGCGGCTGAGCGGGTCAGAGGTAAGCGGGCCCGTGGCGAGAATGGTGAGCGCATAGGCCGGATCGGGCGCCAGGCTCACGACTTCCTCGCGGACCACGCGAATGTGCGGCTCGGCTGCAATCGCTTCGGAGATCAACCTGGAAAACTCAACGCGATCGACAGCCAGCGCGTGGCCTGCAGGTACGGCAGTTTTGTCTGCTATTTTCAAGAGCGCCGATCCTGCCCGGCGCATCTCCTGCTTGAGCAGCCATGGAGCCGTATTGGGCGATTCGCTCTTGAGAGAGTTGGAGCAAACCAACTCGCCAAAGTCCGTGGTCTGGTGGGCAGGCGTCAGCCGTGGCCTGCCGTCAACGATGGCGCGCATCTCGTAGAGATCCACGTCGCAGCCCTGGCGAGCAGCAGTCAGAGCGGCTTCAGGGCCGGCCAGCCCTCCCCCAACGACGCGAATCCTCATGGTTCAGGCTCCAGTTTCACTTCGGAGCCTGCCAGGCGGCGCAGCGGCTCTCCTGAGATGCGCACATTTCGCCATTCATCAAGGAACTCTGCGCCCATTGCGCTATAGAAGTCGATGGCCGGGGTATTCCAGTCGAGGACCTCCCACTGCATCCGCTGACAACCGCGCTCAAGCGCAAAAGCGGCGACCTCCTTGAGCAACGCCTTTCCGAGGCCGAGGCCACGATATTCCGGCTGGACAAACAGGTCCTCAAGATAGACTCCAGCCTGGCCCTTCCAAGTGGAGTAGTTGAAGAAGTAAAGGGCGAACCCGACGGGCTGACCATCCCGTTCGGCGATGTGGCAGTAATAGAACGGGTTGGGGCCGAATCCATCGCGGCGCAGACCCTCTTCGGTCGCCGTGACGGCGTCTGGCGCGCGCTCATAGGTGGCGAGCGCGCGAATAAAAGCCAGAATTTGCGGGACATCCGCAGCCGTTGCGGTCCGAATCGTGGTTCCCATTTCTTCATTCTAAAGTGTGATAGAGGCCACATGTAATCAGCTACCTAAGGTACTAGGATGATGGGTCGGGGCCGTTGTGCGAGGATTGTGGCAGCACCCGAGATGCAACCATCAACTCGTCTCATCCGTCCACGTGACACGGGTGGAGTGAGTTTTTGGCTCCAGACGGGCGAACAGCCCTTGTGCCGGGCACACGGTTGGATTTAACTTTGGTTCTGCCGAGAAATCAGATCTGCGCGACGGTCCAGCCGTTTAGGAAGGCTTCCATCCGCAGGGGAAATGCGATTTCGGGCTCTTCAAGTTTCGCGGCAAGGCGTGTTGTTCGGTGCAGTGGATCGCATGGCCTGGCTGGTTGGAGATGAGGCGCAGGCCTCTCCCAGCAAGGTAAGAGAGATAAGATTTTTTGAGCACGCGGGCAAGATGGTTCGTGATGCTCCCAAGGAGAAGAACATGAAGCGCAACATTTCACTTTGGCTGGGTCTGCTGGCCTTGGCCCTTTTGCCCGCCTTTGCCCAAACCCCGACCCCGGCCCCGGCCGGTCCCACGGGTAAAGTGCATGGACATGTGACCAATCCCACCGGTGAGCCACAGGCGAATGGCACTGTAGGCCTTTCGACGGATGGCGGAGCCACACAGAAGTTCACTTTTCCAGTGGGTGCCGATGGCAACTACGCCGGCGACGCGGCCCCTGGCACGTATTCGGCAGTCTACCGCGCACCTGATACACCGGCCGGGAAAATGGTCGATATGATCAGGGGCGTCAGGATCGTTGAAGGCACCGATGTGGCGGCAGATATCGACATGTCACGGCAGGAATTCATCGACAAGATGCCGGCCGACCAGAAGAAACAGCTCGAGGACCTGAAGAAGGCCAACGCAGAAGCCCTCAAGACTAACCAGGTCATCAACACGTTGAATGCCGACCTGAAGGTTGTGAATCAGGACATCAAGGATGCTGAAGGCGCGCGGGCACAATCAGCCCAGGTCCTGGGCGCAGCAGCCACTCGCGATGCTGTTGAAGCCAAGGCGGACGAGATCAGGACGGCCAAATACACAGAGATCGAAAGTCTGATGAAGAAGGACACCGCAGTGATGCCCGACCAATCCATCCTGTGGACAAATTTGGGGCGCGCTGGCGTAGGTCTCAAGAAGTATGACGAGGCGGAGACTAACTACAAGAAAGCCCTGGATCTTGAGAATGCCTCGAAGAAGCCGAAGCCGGAAGTGATCGGCGTTGCCGATGCGGGCCTTGGCGAAGTTTACGCACGCCAGGGAAAAGTCCCCGAAGCGAATGCGGCGTTTGACGCAGCGGCCAAGGCAGATCCGACACGGGCCAGCTTCCACCTGCGCAATGAAGCGGTCATCTTCTTCCAGGAGAAGAACACAGATGCTCAGGTTGCGGCTGCAGCTGAGGCGCTCAAGGCCGATCCCAACCAGGCAATCCTCTACTACATCATGGGCCAGGGGCTGATTCAGAAGGCCACGATCGATCCCAAGACGCAGCGGATCGTTCTACCAACTGATTGCACCGACGCCTATCAGCACTACCTGGCGCTGGCTCCGACTGGTCCCTATGCCGCCGAGGTCAAAGGGATTCTGGATCAAGCTGGCGAGAAGGTGAGCACCAACTACAAGGCTCCCAAGGCGAAGTAGCGTTCTGTCAACCCTGGTTCTTTCATGAAGGGCGCGTTCGCATTGCGGACGCGCCCTTCGGCGTTTCCACACTCCGCGCGGCAAGGTTGAACAATACCGAAGTCTCGCCGGGCCTCAACACTCTACAATCCATTGCATGAGTACGGAACTACCCAGCTACGAGGAAGCGACCGCGCTTGTGGCCGCATATTCAGGCCAAGCCGGCCGGCTTCAGCCGTTGTGCGAGCGGGTTGAAATTGGCCGTGCGTCTGGCCGGGTTCTGGCACGGCCGCTGTTCGCGGATCGCGACATGCCACCGTTTGCGCGCTCCACGCGCGATGGCTTTGCCTGCCATGCACGGGAGGCATCGGCGCATGTGCCCCTCACGGTGGCGGGTCTTACGCGTGCGGGTGATTTGCCTGCCGGCGAACTGCATCCGGGATTGGCCTGGGAGATCATGACTGGTGCCCCGGTTCCCCCGGGAGCCGACGCAGTGGCGATGTTGGAACATGTTGAGACGGTAAACGGGCAGATAAGGCTGGCGCCAAACCGCAGCCTGAAGCCGGGCGCCAACATCGTGGCGCAGGGTGCCCAGGCACGCAAGGGAGCTGAGTTGCTGCGGGCAGGAACTGCGATTTCGGTCGCGCAAGTGGCCTTGGCGGCGGCGTGCGGACATTCGGCTCTGGAAGTTTTTGCCAGGCCGCGCGTGGCCATCCTCTCGACAGGGGACGAGATTGTTCCCATCAAGTCACTGCCCGGTCCAGGACAAATCCGCAACTCCAATGGTCCCATGCTGGCGGCGATGGTGGTGGCTGCGGGCGGTGAACCATGGATCTTGCCGACCGCTGCTGACAATTCCCGGGCTTTGGATTCGGCGGTTGCCCAAGCCATGGAAGCGGATCTGCTGATTGTGACCGGGGGCGTTTCGGCAGGCAAATTCGACCTTGTGGAACCAGCATTAGCCCGTGCAGGAGCCCGATTCCACTTTACCGGCGTACGCATTCAGCCCGGCAAGCCACTTGTGTTTGGTGAATTGCCAAAGCGTCCCGGCGAGCATGGGAGCCTGGCGCCTTCGACGTCCGCCAAAACGACATTGCGTTCAGCGGTTGCAACGCATCTGCCATTCTTTGGGCTTCCGGGTAACCCTGTCTCTTCCGCAGTGACATTCCTGCTGTTTGCCGCGCCTGTTTTGGCCATGCTGGCCGGCAACACCGAAGCCAGCCCGCGCTTTGCACTGGCAAGGCTGACTACCTTGGCTGAGAATGCCAAGGCCGGCCTCACTCGATTTCTGCCTGCAAAGTGTACCTTTGGTTCTGGTGGCGGAATTCCTGAGGTTTCACTTGTTTCCTGGCAGGGTTCCGGCGACATAGGGGCCATGGCCGTTGCCAACTGTTTTCTCATGCTGCCCGAAGACGCCCGGCATCCGGAGCCAGGCGCAACGGTAAGAATCCTGCTTTATTGAGGAACACGAATGCCCCGAGCGACAGAAGCAAAGTTTCGGAGTCAAGCAGAGACTTCAGGTCAAGCAAAGACTTCAATTCAAGCAAAGTCTTCAAGGCTGCGAAACGCGAAGGCGCGCCTATCCCATTTCGACAAGGCTGGGCAGGCCAGCATGGTGGACGTCAGCGCGAAATCGAACAGCCACCGAACTGCGACGGCCTCGGCGTTTGTCGAGTTATCGGCTGCAGTACTGGCGGCCTTGCCGGCCAATCCCAAAGGAAACCCGCTTGAAGTGGCACGCATTGCCGGCATACAGGCAGCCAAGCGCACCGCCGAGCTGATCCCCAT
>Ga0302275_10007320_pt1 | contig 10277 bp, 6 predicted proteins | sample III_Bog_N2_2_FD_200229 | JGI IMG/M metagenome (GOLD analysis project Ga0302275, IMG submission 200229) | Peat permafrost microbial communities from Stordalen Mire near Abisko, Sweden - III_Bog_N2_2 | ecosystem: Environmental > Terrestrial > Soil > Wetlands > Peat | place: Sweden: Abisko... | reverse complement strand
GCATGGCTGGGCGACGGTTGGTATTCGGGTTACATCGGTTTTGGGTTGTTGACAGGCATCGGCACGGAACATGTCGGTCGCGCGACCTACGGCCGGACGCCGGCGTTCATGGCGCAGTTGGAAATTGAATACACCGACGGCACGCGGGAAATCATCCCGACCGACAAATCCTGGAAAGTCACCGGCGCCGGGCCGATTCGAGAAGGCGATTTTTTGATGGGCGAAACCTATGACGCGCGTCAAGAAACGCCCGGCTGGACGCAACCGAATTTCGATGATGTGAAATGGGACACCGCCATCCTCGCCTCGGAAAACGGCAGTGTGCCGGCTACTTTTTACGAATACGCCAACGGAGAGCATCCCGGCGATAAAGTGGAAATCAAGGGGCGTGCAGTGGATCTCGGTTTCAAACGCCCGGCCAAGCTCGAAGCTTTTCCGGGTTTGCCGGTGCGTCCCATCGAAGAAATCAAACCGGTGGCCATCACCTCGCCGACCAACGGTGTTTATATTTTCAACCTCGGCCAGAATTTCGCCGGTGTCGTCCGCCTCAAGGTCAAAGGCCCGGCGGGCACGGACGTTCAACTGCGATACGGTGAGCAGCTGCACCCCGACGGCTCCCTGATGACGGAAAATTTGCGCAAGGCGCGCGCGACGGATCATTACATTTTACGAGGCGACAAAAACGGCGAGAGCTATATCCCGAGCTTCACTTTCCACGGCTTTCAATACGTCGAAGTCACCGGTTTTCCGGGCATGCCGGGCAAGGATGCCATCACGGGAATTGTTTTGCACAGCGACACGCCGCTGACCAGCGGTTTTGAATGCAGCGACCCCATGGCGAACCGCCTGTTCAAAAACATCGTCTGGACGCAGCGCGCGAACTTTTTGGATTTGCCCACGGACTGTCCGCAGCGCGATGAGCGCTTTGGTTGGATGGGCGATGCACAGATTTATGTCCATTGCGCCACGCTGAACGCGGACGTCGCCGCGTTCTACACGAAGTGGTTGCGCGAGGTCATGGAAGCGCAGCGGCCGAGCGGCACGTTTCCGGGCTACAGTCCTTATCCGTTTCAGCATGGCTGGGATTTTGGCACGGCGTGGTGCGATGCCGGCGTGATTTGTCCGTGGACCGTCTGGCAGGCTTACGGCGACACGCGCATCATCGAGCGTTGCTGGCCGAACATGGTGAAGTTCATGGACTGGCGCAAAGCCACCAGCAAAGATTTTCTCGGCATCGCCCATGGCAACGCGTGGGGCGACTGGCTGTCATTTGGCAACAAAACGCCGTTGGAATACGTGGATACCGTTTACTTTGCCTATTCCGCGAAACTCATGTCGGACATGGCCGCCGCCATCGGCAAAAATCAGGAGGCGGCCGATTACCGGAAGCTGTTTGAAAACATCAAAACCGCGTTCAATCAAAAATATGTCCGGTCCGACGGCTCGTTGACGGTGGACAACGAGACCGCCTACGCGCTGGCGCTCTACATGGATTTGCTGCCGAAGGAGTTGCGCGTGAAGTCGGGGAAAATTCTTGCGGACAAAATTCGTTCCAGCGAGACGGCTGAAAACTCCGGGATGACGACGGGCTTTCTCGGCACGCGTCCGCTGCTGCCGGTGCTGACGAGCGTGGGTGAAAACGATCTCGCGGTAAAACATTTCCAGAGCCGGAAATTTCCGTCGTGGGGCTACGAAGTGGACCAAGGTGCGACGACTATTTGGGAACACTGGGACAGCTACACGAAAGCGCACGGTTTCGGCGGCATGGACGGCAAACAGAACGCCTCCATGAATTCCTTTGCTCATTATTCCTTCGGCGCCGTTTGTGAATGGATGATCAACGACCTCGCCGGCATCCAGTCCGACGGGCCGGGCTATGACAAAATCATCATCCATCCACATCCGCCGACGCCCGGGAGCAATCCGGATCATCCCCCGATCAACTGGGTTAAGGCGCATTATGACTCGATTCACGGTCGCATCACGAGCAACTGGAAACTGGCAAAAAACAAATTTCAACTCGGGGTGGAAATACCCGCAAACACCACGGCCAGCGTTTATCTGCCGGCTAGCGCTGCGGATCAAATTACTGAAAGTGGCAAACCGCTCGCGCAGGCACCAGGCGTGAAATTCCTCCGCATGGAAAAGGGCTGCGCGCAGTTGTCAGTCGAATCGGGAAAATACAATTTCACCTCGCTGTTTTAACTATCACATTTTGGCTGGCAGATTTTGTCTGGAACACTGGCTTTGCGTGCTTGCCTGGAAGTTGCGTATTTGCCTCGACGATTAGCGCGCGCTAGAATTCATCAGATGCCCCCGAAACGATTGCTAACTTTGCGCTGTTCCCTTTTTGTTATCCTGGCCTTTGTGGCCTGCGCGGGGAAAGTCTATGGCGACGACACAATATCACTTGCCGGCCAATGGCGTTTCCAGCTTGATCCGGAAAATGCCGGGGTAGCCGGTGAGTGGTTCAGCAGAAAGTTGCCGGACGCAATTGAACTCCCCGGTTCCTGCGAGCAGCGCGGGTTTGGTAACAATCCGGAAAAATCGGAAGAACTGCGCCTGACGCATGTGCTCAAATATGTCGGGCCGGCGTGGTATCAGCGCGAGATTGAAATTCCGGCGGCGTGGTCGGGCAAGCGCGTGGAATTATTTCTGGAGCGCTGCCATTGGGAAACGACCGTCTGGGTGGATGGTCGGAAAATCGGGATGCAAAACAGCCTCTCCGTGCCGCACCGGCACGATCTCGGCACGCTCGCGCCGGGCCGTCACACGCTGACGGTTTGCGTGGACAACACTTATAAGTTGCGCATCGGGACCTGGGCGCACGCGATCACCGAGGATACGCAGGGCAACTGGAACGGCATCATCGGCGGGATCGAATTGCGCGCGACCGATCCGGTCTGGATTCGTTCGGCGCAAGTTTTTCCGGGCAAAATCAAGGTAAGCGTCGGCAACCAGACGGCTCGCGCACTTGCCGGAAAAATCGCCGGCAGCACAATTCAAATTCCAGCCGCCGGCGGCGAATTTGAAATTCCGTTTGCCCGTTCGGCGGAAGAAGCCAAGTGGGACGAATTTTCGACGGTGATGCACACGCTGGATTTGAAACTCGAGGCTGGAAGTTTCAGCGACACCAAAAAGATCACTTACGGCCTCAGCGGTTTGACAGCAAAAGACAAACAGTTTGTGTTGAACGGCCGGCCGACGCTGCTGCGCGGGCCGGTGGATGAATGTGTTTATCCGCTGACCGGGTATCCACCGATGGACAAGGCGGGTTGGAAGCGCGTGCTGGGCATTTGCAAATCCTACGGATTTAATTTCATGCGATTCCATTCGTGGTGTCCTCCGGAGGCCGCGTTCGCGGCGGCGGACGAACTGGGCTTCCTGTTTCAAGTGGAACTGCCGGTGTGGACGATGGACGCGCCGCAATTTGGCGACGACCCGCCGCGCGACCAGTTTATCCGCGATGAACTGGCGCGCATTCTCGAAACCTACGGCAACCATCCGTCGTTTGCGCTGATGGCGATGGGCAACGAATCCGGCGGCGCGCTGGACACGCTGGTGAAGTCCGGCAGGGCACAGGATTCGCGCCGGTTGTTCCGTTGCGAAGGTGGCCAGACGGCGGCGGACGGTGATTATTCCGAGACCGGTCAGCGCGGCGTTTTTGGCCCTCTGACGGACTGGGATCGCTGGTCAGTCCAATCCGGCTGGATTGCCGGCGGCAAGGCGCAACAAAGCAGCACCGGCCCGTCCGTGCCAACGCTGGCGCACGAGGTCGGCCAGTGGGAGATGTATCCGGATCTGGACGGGATCAAAAAATACACGGGCACCCTGCGCGCGAATTATCTGGAGAGGTACCGCGATTCGCTTGAGGCTCATCACATGCTTGATCAGGCGGACGCATTCCAGCAGGCGAGCGGGAAGTTCATGGTCGAACTCTACAAGGACGAAATCGAGGGCGGCTTCAGAAGCTGGCCGTATGGCGGTTTTGAAATTCTTGAGGCGCGGGACTATACCGGCCAGGGCGTGGCCACGGTCGGCTGGCTTGATGCGTTCTGGGATTCCAAGGGTCTGATCGCGCCGGAAAAATTCCGTGAATTTTGCGCCCCGACGGTCTGCCTGTTGCGGATGCCGAAACGGGTTTTCAGTTCGGAGGAAACTTTTTCCGCGAAAGCGCAGTTGGCCCACTATGGGGCGAAGCCCGTCGAAGTGAACCCGGTCTGGAAAATCAAGGACGACGCCGGCCGCGAACTTGCCGGCGGGAAATTGCCCTCGCAAGCCGTTCCCACAGGCCGGGTGGCGACACTCGGTGACATTTCCGTTCCGCTCGACTGTATCCACGCGGCGACGCGGCTGACGGTGACATTGAGCGCGGGAGGCACGAGCAATTCGTGGCACATCTGGGTTTATCCACCGGTGTCTGCGGGGACGCCGGCCAATGTCCGCGTGGTTCACGCCTATGATCAGGCCACGCGCTCCGCGCTGGCGGCCGGTGAGAGGGTCGTGCTGTTTTCCTCACCCACGGATGGCGTGATTGATCCCCAGCAGACGATGTTCCCGCCGGAATCGGTTTGGAAACTGCCCTCCGCTCAACCGGGCAGGAACGCCATTCCCGGGAGCTTCCTGCCGGTGTTTTGGAGCACACGGCTTTTTAACCAGATCGGCACCTTGAGTCTGTTGTGCGATCCGAAGCATCCGGCGTTGGCGGAATTTCCCACGGAAAATCATTCCGACTGGCAGTGGGCCGATCTGCTCGGAAATTTTTCCGCCGCCGGGTCATTTAAGGTTGCGGGCGCGCCGCCTGATTTTTATGAGCCGCTGGCCCGCGGCGCAAAAGAAGTCACTGGTCGCAGCAAGGCCATTATTCTGGACGACGCGCCGGCGGAGTTCCGGCCCATCGTGCAGATGATTGACAATCCGGACCGCAACTCGAAGCTCGGCGTCATTTTCGAAACGCATGTCGGATCGGGTAAATTGCTTGTCTGTGCGCTGGATCTGGACACCGACCTCGCCGCGCGTCCGGCGGTTCAACAACTGCGCCGCAGCCTGCTCGATTACGCCGCCAGCGATAAATTTTCGCCCGCGCATGAATTGCCGCCTGAACTGCTTGAACGGTTGCTCGGCACGGACACCAGCGTGATTAAGAATTCGAGTTTTGAGGCCCCCGTAGTTGTCGGCTGGAAGCAGTTTGGTAGCGGGAGTTACCTCCAACACGCGGGCAGCCCGCTTGCGGACAACGGCAAAATACCCGACGGCAGCAATGTGATGGGGCTGATGAACGGGGCGGGCATCAGCCAGGTGCTGGATGGACTGACTCCGGGCGCTAATTATACGTTGTCGCTCTCATTGAACGCGCGGGCTGGCACGGACAAGCCGACGGCGCTGGTGACCATCGGCGGGAATACCGCCTGCAGCAATACCGTCGAACCGGTGGGCGGCAGCAACGCCTACAAATTGGTGACCTATTCGTTCACTGCGGCTTCCCCCAGCGTGACCTTGGTGATTTCCAATGCCACCGCCGCCGGCATTGATTCCAGCTTGCTGGTGGACGATGTGCACCTGGTCAGCACTCCCAGCAAGCCGCTGAAGCATTGAAATAGGAAGACGGAAATAATCGACCCGTCAGACGGCTATTTGGCGAGATACCGATAGCGAAAGCGGCCGTTCGGGGCAGTGTCGCCATTGATGATCCAGTCGGTCGGATCTTCCGACTGCATGTTATCGGCCCACTTAAATGAGAGAGCGCAGGCGGTTGTCGCCGGCAGACCAAGTGCGCTCCTCGGGATTCGTATGACCAGTTTGTTGTCAGACATCCTGTAAGGTGCGTGGGCAACCTGGTTCCAAGACACGCCGTCAAATTTCTCCAGAACCAGCGGGGAATCAGGCGCGCTGGACAACGGTTGCACCCGGTACTGAAATCCCGCCCAGGCAGGACTCTTGACCCCTTCGACCCCAATAAAGAGGTTCATCCAGTTGGATCCACCCGGAGGGGTGATGGGCGCGACCGTTTCTGCATAGAATGCTAGAGCCCTCTTGCTCCGAGCCACCTTCAGGATCTTGAAATCGTTGCGCCCCGTGGAGTTGACGTAGTGGATGTCGTCCATCCCCACGGCGTCGCGGTGGAAGACATCGCCGACATCGTCACGGTATTCCGGGCGTACGTTCGACCATGCGTTGAAGTCGTCAAGCGGGATGGAGGTGGGCGGCGAGGCGGACTCGGGTGAGCGTGTGCCCTTGAAACGGCGGATGGCATCCACCATCTGGTAATAGTAGTTGTCCTGGTAACCGCCCTTCATCGGCTCGATGTCGCGGTTGAATTCCGTGCTGTAGACATCGACGAAAAAGGTATCACCCGGCTTCAGTGGCTGCCCTACAAAAGTAGCGGCTCCGCCTGACGCGACAAAACGCTGCGCCATCCACTCGTTCCACTGCGTGATGAACAGGAATTGGGGATTCACTGCGAGAGCCCGCTTGATCTGTTCTGCAAAATAAAGTCCCTGCCCGCTTTGACACGCGTTCGGAGACGGTTCGTGACCATTGTGGAAGCTCTTTCCAATGTTTGAGATAGGATGTTCCGCCGTCTCGGCCACCATTTCCTCGATATGTTGAGGTGAGGTCGTCCAGCCTCCCTGCTGCGGGCTATGTTCCAGCCAGGGCCACTTGTTCTGCCCGGGATCCCACGCCCACGAGGAGCGGACGGTAAAAAAGGAGGCCAGCGCTGGCGTCAACTCGGCCGGCTTGGCCAGGATCAAGGGTTTTCCCTCCCATTCAAACCACAGATCCTTGTACTGCCCGGTCGAGTAAAACTCGTCGTAGAGTTTCTGAACTGTATGGCCCGACGAGGACCAGGTGATAAACGCGATCTGGGGCGTTTTCCCGCCCGCTTTCCTGATGTCAGTATAAACACGGCATAACTTGAGGTAAATATCGCGATAGGTTGTGGCGTTTGTGTTATCCAGGAAGATAACGTCCACGCCGGCATCCGCCAGCATCTGGGCATTCTTGCGCATGACCCACTCGTCGTCCGATTTGTAATAGCCATACAACGGTTCTGAGCGAAAGTGAAAGGCGCCAGCCGGTCCCCATGGCGGAGGATTTTGCGCCAGGATTTTTGAAATATCGTAAAGTGCGGTGCCATGCTGTCCTTGCCAGATATAGTAGAAGATGCCTGCGTACTTGCCCGTTTTGGGATTTCCGGTAGTGGCATTCTCAGCAACTGTACGATTGAGTCCGTCGGTCGCGGCCCACGTCTCGGGATGGGTGTCCCAGCCATCCGCACGACAAAGGGACGTGCCCACCGGAGGCAGCGACAAGAGAATCAACATCCAACGCGAAAGTTTCAACAGGAAGGTATTTTTTGGTGAACGCCCGGTAGTAATGCCGCGATGTGCTGTGACAGGACTCATGATTTCGAGCCAACATGGCCGCCTCCAACCTATACGGTCGCATCAATCAGCCTGAAAAGCACAAGAGTGAATTTTCCTCAAGAAAGGCATATCGCCCCTAAATCCAGCGTTTAAGCTGGTGGACCGGGAAGGACTCGAACCTTCAACCAATTGATTAAGAGTCAACTGCTCTACCATTGAGCTACCGATCCAGAAGAATATGAAAACAGGGTTTGGAGATATAGCGGTGTTGCAACCAATGTGCAAAATCAAAATGAATTGATGAGATTTGTTTGAACCCATTGATTCACTCTGGTGTCATATTCGGAAATGAAAATCATCGCGCATGCTTCCTCTCTTCCCGGTTCCCATTTTTTTGCTGCGGCACTGATATCTGCTTGCCTGCTTACCGGATGCGTCGTCCCGGTTGACTCCAACGGGGTTCCCATCACCGAAGGAGTCGGGGTTGCCTCAGCCAATGTTGTCGTCGCGTCCCCCCCGGTAGTGATCACACCCACTTATTATTCAGGGTATGGCAATGGATACTGGTACGGAGGACGATTCTGGGCTTACCGCAGCGGCTGCTCTTTCTACAACGGTCGTTACTACGGTGGTTATAATTATCGTGGAAACAATTCCTGGCAGGGAAACAGTAATTGGCAGTCGAACCGGAATGCCACCATCAATAGCAATACTTATGTGAACCGGAATACCACGGTAAATAGTAACACCTATGTGAATCGGAATACCACCGTCAACAGCAACACCAATATCAACCGGAACAGAACGGTCAACAACAACAGCCAGTTGAACCGTAGTGCCCAGGCAAACCGTCCCGCTCATGCCAGTCATCCGGTACAGGGAGGCTACCACGCCCAGGGCAACCGGCCTTCTCAGGGAAATCAGCACTTCCAAGGTGGAAACAAAAATTCTCACAAGAAATCGCAGACTCAATAACGGCAGCCTTTTTCCTGGCGAAGTGCCAAACCGCTGACTTTCTTTTTATATTCCGTGAACTTTTTTACCACCCTTCCCAGACGTGCACTGGTTCTGGGTGTCGCATCACTCATGATCTCGGGATGTGTTGCGCCGGGGTATCCCTACAATGGAGCTGTCGTCACCGCCGGAGGGCCGCCACCTCCGGTTGCTGCTCCCTATTACTACACGACCGCCGCACCCGTGGTGGTCGCTCCCACCGTTTATCCGGGGTTTGGTTATGGTTATTGGTATGGCGGGGGATTCTGGCCCTATCGTAACAGCTGTGGTTTTTACAACGGCTGTTACTACCGCGGAAACTACGGATGGCATGGCGGCTGCTATGGACGCTACAGGTAATTTCGATCCCCGGGTTGTGTAAAAGAGCTTGCGGCCTGATCGGCGGGTCGCATTACTGAAAGGCTGCATGGATACTTCACTTCTTGCCGCCCATCATCTGATGAATCCGCTTGAAGAGCGGATCGGTTATAAATTCCGCAATTCACTGCTGCTAGCCGAGGCCCTGACCCATTCCAGCATCTCATTGGAAAGGAAGGATTACCCCTTTGATAATCAGCGGCTCGAATTTCTGGGCGATGCCGTTCTTCAGCTCGTCATTACCGAGGAACTTTTCCGAAGGTTTCCGGAATTCACCGAAGGACAACTGACCAAAATCCGGACTCGCCTTGTCTCCCGCTCGGCATTGAAAATCCATGCGTCGAACCTGCGACTCGGCGAGCATCTCATGATGGGACGTGGCGAAGAGTCAAGCGGGGGGCGCGAGCGCGCATCAACGCTCGGTGATTCTTTTGAAGCCCTGGTGGGAGGGATCTATCTGGACGGTGGACTGAAGGCGGTGACTTCCTTTATCCTGAAGGTGGCAGCCAACGATCTGCTTGCTGTCTCCGTGGAGCCCGAAGAAATCAATCCAAAAGGAAAACTTCAGGAACTGCTTCAGTCCCTGGCTCCCAGTGCTCCGGTCTATGAACTCCTCGAGCAGAGCGGTCCCGAGCACCAGAAGCACTTCCGGTGTTCCGTGGTCTGGGAGAGGATACGCCTTGGCGAAGGCGAAGGTCGCAGTAAAAAAGAAGCCGAAGTGGCCGCAGCAGAGGCCGCTCTTGCGAGTGAAGCTTGGCAAGCGCGCGAATAAACGCCACAACATCTCAGCACAATTTCCATGGATTCCTCCTCTCTTCTTCCCCCGGTGACACTTCCGATTCTCGCCATCCTGATCGGAGCGGTTCTTTTTGGAACTCATCTTTTTGGATGGTTCCTGCCGGAGTTCAGCATCACGACAGCGCGTGCCTTTCCCCGTTCGCGCATCTTTGGAACGCTTTTGCTCGGAATCTCGGCACTCTGGACGTTTGTCCTCGTCGCGACCACGGATCTTGGGGAGTTTTCCTCGATGCGCAATCTTATCCTGATCGCGATCACCGTCGGAGCCTGTCTTTTCTGGAAATTCGTTCCCGACTTTCTCTCCTCACGATCCCTGGGATTTCTGCTCCTTCTCGCTGCCGGGCCCGTGCTCACGATCACCTTTTTGAAGTCTGGATTGCTCCATTTCACCCTCGTATTCCTGGCCTATTGCTGGGCGCTCACGGGACTTTTCCTTGTCGGGATGCCCTATCTCCACCGCGATCTGATAGGATGGATCTGTGAAAAAAGAGACCGCTGGAACCTCGCCTGCATCGCGGGCATTTTCTTTGGACTGTTTCTCCTCGTCGAGGGACTGAGAGAGCAGTTCTTGTGAAGAAGGATGAAAATTGAGGAATGAGACTTAAGACCCGAAACCAGAGTCAGCAAAAAATACAGTATCCCTCTCTTCCTCTCTTCAAATCTCGGGTTTTTCCCCATTCATCCCTTCCTACTCACACCGCAGAGCCTTCACGGGATCAAGTCGTGAGGCAATCCAGGCTG
>Ga0302275_10007317_pt1 | contig 10278 bp, 8 predicted proteins | sample III_Bog_N2_2_FD_200229 | JGI IMG/M metagenome (GOLD analysis project Ga0302275, IMG submission 200229) | Peat permafrost microbial communities from Stordalen Mire near Abisko, Sweden - III_Bog_N2_2 | ecosystem: Environmental > Terrestrial > Soil > Wetlands > Peat | place: Sweden: Abisko... | reverse complement strand
TCGCCAGGCGGCAATAGCCCGCCCCGCGCAATCGGAACAAACACCCGGCCGTCGCATCCCCATCCCGCACCTCCCTTCCTCCCCATCCAACCAGGCTTTGTAGTCTGGTAGTGGCGGAATCGAAACAACTAACGATGGCATACGAGAAAGAACTGAAGATTGGCGCGGATATCGCGCGCGAAGCCGGCATCCTTGCCCTTAAGATCCGCGAGGGCACGCTGGGTATTGAAATCAAGGCGGACGAATCGCCAGTCACCGTAGCCGATAAGGCCTGCGAAAAGCTGATCGTCGAAGGGCTGTCTGCCGCATTCCCCGATGATGGACTCCTCGGCGAGGAAGGCGCCATGCGCGAGTCGAAAAGCGGGCGGCGCTGGATTATCGACCCCATCGATGGCACCCGCGATTTCATCCGCGGTACCCGGGCGTGGACTATGCTGATCGGCCTTGAAGAGGACGGCAAGATCGTCGCAGGTCACGAGTATTTTCCCGCCACCGGCGAAATGTTTTCGGCCGCGAAGGGTGAAGGCGCATGGTGGGATGGCAAGCGAATTCACGCGTCGCAGGTGACGAAGAAGAGCCAGGCGCTGCTTTGCTGCAATGGCATCGGTTTCATGCACCGCTATCCCTTCAAGGCCGATTTCCTCGACTGGATCTCGGAGTTCTGGACCGTCCGCAGCACTGGCGGCTGCCTCGATGCCATGCTCGTTGCTTCAGGACGCGCCGACGTGTGGATAGAAGCGCAGGCTGCTCCGTGGGACCTGGCGCCCCTGAAGATCATCGCCGAAGAAGCCGGCTGCGTCACCTTCGATTTCACCGGCAAAGACACCATCTACGGCGGCAACTTCATCATTACCGTGCCCGCGCTGGCCGACGAAGTGCTTCAATTCGTCTCGCGCAAACAATAGATTCAGCGGCCTTTGGAGGGCACGTCGGGTTGTGGCGCGCAACATGGCGCCCGGTCGTAAGAACCGGGCGCTAAATGTACAGACCCATGCGCTCTTTGACAAGCCGGACGGTGGAATCGGCGACCGGCGTCACCGCTTCGGCGCCAGCGCGCAGGACGCCATCAAGGTAGCCGGGGTCCGAGGTGATCTCGCGGTAATGCTGCTGAAGCGGTTCCAGCTTCGAAACCACCATCTCGGCTACCTGTTTCTTGAGATCGCCGTAGCGGAGGCCCGTGAAGTGGGCACACATCTGGTCGTTCGACCAGTCGCTGAAGGCCTGGAAGATGTTCAGGAGATTTGCGACGCCCGGACCCATGGTTTCGAGATCGACGCCCGAGCCGGAATCGGTGGTGGCGCGCATGATGGTTTTCTTAATGCGCTCGGGCGGGTCGAGCAGCGCCACGGCATGTCCCGCGCCGGATGCCGACTTGCTCATTTTGGTGGTCGGGTCGTCCAGTCCCATGATGCGTGCGCCGACGGCCGGGAGCTTTGTGGCGGGCATGACGAAGGTCTCGCCGTAGAGCGCGTTGAAACGCTGGGCGATATCGCGGGTGAGTTCGAGGTGCTGCATCTGATCTTCGCCCACGGGGACGATGGCGGCCTGATACAGGAGGATGTCGGCGGCCATAAGTACCGGGTATTGGAAGAGGCCGTCGCCGATCGATTCCTGGAGCGCAGCCTTGGCCTTGAACTGCGTCATGCGCTCGAGCCAGCCCATGGGGGTCACGCAGGTCAGCAGCCAGGCGAGCTCGGCATGGGCGGGCACCGAGGATTGCACCACGATGCGCGAATGCTTCGGGTCGATGCCGGCAGCGAGGAACAGCGCTGCCAGATCGCGGATACTGGCGCGGAGTTCATCGGGTTTTTGATAGACCGTAATGGCATGCAGGTCGACGATGCAGAAGATGCTCTCGTAGTCGTGCTGGATGCGGACCCAGTTGGTGAGAGCTCCGAGATAATTGCCAATATGAAGGTTGCCGGACGGCTGTACACCCGACAGGACGCGAGGAATCATGTAATTGGGGAAAGACCCATCGTAACAGCGCGCGGACGGTGGCCCGCTGCGGTAGCCGCGTTCTCACGCGGCCGGCGGAACGCGACTACCGCCCTTCGGCCCTTGTGTTCCCTAAGTACCGGTACCCTCGGTTGTCCCCGGTCATTTGGCCAGGTGACGATCCCTCCACTTCCGTATCGCACCCTTTTGCGGAAGTGTTTCACACTGGTACGGCATGTTTGGAGTACGATGTAGGGGCATCTTGTTGTCTCCACATTCCTATGATCCGAATCGCCGTTGTCGGAGGAGGCCCAGGCGGGCTCTTCACGGCAAGGCTGCTAGAGGAGAAGTTCAAGAACTCCTGTCAGACTACTGTATTTGAAGCTGGTCCGAGAACCGGAGGCAAGATTGTCACCGGACAATTCGCAAGCGTGCCCGTCCCGTACGAGGCGGGTGTGGCGGAATTGTACGGCTACGATGGCATCGTGCCCGACCCGCTTTTTCGACTGGTGCGGGAACTGGGCCTGCGCACGATCCCGATGGACGGAAGCACCGTGGTGCTCAACAATAGGGTTCTGCGCAATCAGCGGGATGTTCGTCGGAGCCTGGGCCACTCGGCCGAGGCGGCAATCCGGGAGTTCCGTGATCGCTGCCGCGACGCGATGCCGCGCGATTCGTGGTTTGAGGGAACTTGTCAGGACGACAATACGCATCCCTGGGCGTATCGTTCCTGCGAGGAAATTCTGGACGAAGTACAGGACCCGCTGGCGCGCAAGTACCTGAAGGTTGCGGTACACAGCGATCTGGCCACCGAGCCCCATCTGACCAACGGGCTGAACGGGCTGAAGAATTTTTTGATGGACGTGCCTGGCTACATTCGGCTCTATTCCGTGGCTGGTGGAATCGAGCAACTCAGGGAAGAGCTCCGTCATACGCGCGTTGAGGTCGATTGTCCGGTAACCAGGGTTCAAAGAAATGCGGATGAAACGTACCGCGTCACGTATCGGCGAGGCGGTAGCGGGGCAACGGGACGTGAAGACTTCGATATCGTTTTCGTAGCTGTGGCCCATAACTGGCTCGGATCCATTGAGTGGGGTGGAGAAATGCTGCGCAAGGCGATGAGCCGCTTTATCGCCCGATACGACCGGCAGGGCCACTATCTGCGGGTGTCGATTCTTTTCCGGAAGCCGTTCTGGCGGAGCAGTCTGGAGGGCTCCTGGTTCATGCTGGACGCGTTCGGCGGCTGCTGCGTTTACGACGAAGGGATGCGGTACGAAACGGGCGGCTTCGGAGTGCTCAACTGGCTGATTGCAGGCACGGACGCGCTGTCGCTGAGCGGTTTCGACGATGACAGGCTGGCGCGGCTGGCAATGTCGTCGTTACCCCGGCCCCTGAACGAAGAGGCGCAGTTGCGGTATCGGGAAGCGTGGGTGCATCGCTGGCCCGCCTCGGTAAGCGCGCAGCCTGGAGGGCTGCCTGTACAGGATCCCGAGTCCGCACATCAGCCCGAGCCAACGGAACATCAGGGCTTATTCATGGTGGGCGACTATCTATTCGATTCGACGGTCAACGGCGTGCTGAATTCGGCCGAAGTCGCAACGGATTTGCTCGGCTCCCTGCTGCTGAGGCGACGGTCCGGAGTGCGAACCGCCGCCGCGGGCGGGGAGTCGATGCATCCGGCGATGGGACGCCTCGTCGCGTGATGGCGGGCGCTGTGAAGACCAGCCTGCGCTTCCTGCTGCCGTACTATCGGCAGCATCGGGGCACGCTCAGCCTGCTCACGCTGTGCGTTTTGGCAGAGACCGGTTACAACGTGGCTTTCCCGCTTTCGTTAAAGTACCTGATTGACGATGCGCTGCTGCGGCAGAACCGGTCGGCTCTGGTCTGGATTCTTTGTGTGCTGGGAGTGCTCGCGGTCGTCATCTCGGGAATCGGCGGCCTGATGGAGTTCGTGAACGCCCGTCTTGCGGCGACGGTGATCCGCGACATTCGGCATCGCCTGTTCGAACACCTTCAGACGCTGTCGCCGGGGTTCCACTCGGGCACGAGCGCGGGCGACGTCTCGTCCCGCTTCTCGACCGATCTGGGCGAAGTGGAGCAGGCTGTACGGTATTGGGTGAGCGGCGTGTTGACTCCCGCGCTGGAACTGGCCGCCGCAACGGGGCTGCTGTTTTTTCTGAGCTGGCAACTGGCGCTGGTGGCGATGCTGGTCTGGCCTTTGACCATGATCGGGCCCCGGATTCTCTCGCGCCGGACCGTCGCCGCGACTTACCGAAAGAAGGAACTGGAGGCAGCCACGCTCGCTCTGGTGCATGAGAATGTTGCCGCCCAACCTGTTGTGCGGGCCTTTGGCCTGGGGGACGTGGTGCAAGGGTGGCTGCGAAGACGCAGCCTGCCGCTGGCGGAGATGTCGGCCCGGGTGAACTTCCTCACTGCGATGTCGGAGCGCTCGGTCAGCACCGCCGTGCTCCTGTTGCATGTCTTGGTGTTCGGTATCGGCGCATGGCTGACGTTTGGGGGGCGCATGTCGATCGGCGTTCTGGTCACGTTTGAAAACGTCTTCTGGGAACTCAGCTACAACATCGGATCGATCAGTCACTTTCTGCCGGAAATGATGGAGGCGGCCGGCGCGATCCGGCACATTGACGATCTGCTGGGCGAGGAACCCGCGATTCGGGACAAGCCGGATTCGATCGCGCTGCCGCGTCTTCGGCACGAGATCCGTTTCGACGATGTGTGGTTTCGTTATGGCGGCAGTTCCGCCGAGGGGACATGCCAGTTGAAGAACGTCACGCTGCGCGTCCCATACGGCGCGAAGGTCGGGCTGACCGGCTTAAGCGGCTCCGGCAAGAGCACCATACTGAGTCTGATTCTCGGACTGCACGATCCGACGCACGGGAGCGTTCGAATGGATGGGCACGATGTCAGGGATATCAGGAGGGAATCGCTCTTCGCGCAGACCGGCGTGGTTTTTCAGGAGAGCTTCTTGTTCAACACCACGATTCGGGAGAACATAAGACTCGGGAAGGCGGGCGCCACCGATGCGGAAGTGGAGGCCGCGGCGCGGGCAGCTGAAATTCACGACTTTGTCAGAGGACTTCCGCAGGGCTATGACACGGTGACGGGCGAGCGCGGCGGGCTTCTGTCCGGCGGGCAACGGCAGCGGATCGCCATCGCACGGGCCATCATTCGCGATCCTGCGATTCTGATTCTGGACGAAGCAACCTCGGCACTGGACGCCGAGACGGAGAGCGCCATTCTCGCGACGCTGAATCGTCTGGCTGCGGGGCGTACGACAATCTTTGCGACGCATCGGTTGGCAGCGATGGAACAGGCAAATGTTCTGTTTACGCTGACGGCAGGGAGGGTGACGAATACGGTCCTGCGACGAATCGGATCACCGGGCCCGTGGAGCAGGCGCGAACGCACGATGCGGCACCGCGCGGCGGCGGCCGTTTAGGTCCAGGACAGCGTGGGAACGGCAGGCACCGCTTCGGGGAGAACGGTTTCGGCTCCGGTTTGCTCAGTCGAATCCTCGCCGAGGGCCTCATCCGGCTGATCGGTGAGAATGCCTTTCGAACGATCCAGGCGCTTGGCCATCTTTTCGCGCTGTTTTTCCGCGCGGGCCATTTCCTTCTGCCGCTTCTTCAGTGTGGTATTTGAACGTCCCGCCATATTTGTTCCTCTTTTCTGTGCGTCTGGAGCGCGGGCCGCCGACGCACGCGTACTCATTGGACGCGTCGGGAGACCCTTACGGTTCAGGAAAACTGAGCTTTGCGATTGGCGTCCGCCGGGTTGGGGCGGCACCGTTATTCGGGGGGCTAATGTCATTTTAGCCGACGAGGATCGCTGGTCGGGCGCGGCGCATTCGATTCACCTCTGCGCACGGCGCTGCCCGGGGTGTTAACCTTCGGGTTCCCATGGCTCTGGATCTCACAATTGAAAAGCTGGTGTACGGTGGCGAAGGCCTGAGCCGGGTGGACGGACAGGTGGTCTTCACTCCTTTCGTACTGCCCGGTGAAGTGGTACATGTGGCCCCGCCGGCCTCTAAGAAGCACGCACAGAGGGCCAGTCTGATTCGCGTCGACCAGCCATCGCAGGACCGGGTGGAACCGCTTTGCGGCATCTTCGGCCAGTGCGGCGGCTGCCATTATCAGCACATCGACTACCCGGCGCAACTGCGACTTAAGCGGGGGATCCTGGCCGAAACGCTGAAGCGAGGCGCGAAGGTGGAGTTCGACGAGAGCCGTATCGCGGTGATTTCGGGCGATGCGTGGGGCTATCGCAACCGCACGCAGTTTCACATCGAGGGCGGCAAGGTGGGCTACCGGCAAATGCGATCGCAGAAACTGATACCCGCGGCGCAGTGTCCCATCAGTTCTCCGAAGATCAATGAGGCTCTGGCGCGGCTGAATCGCATGGTGAAAGACCGGCGCTGGCCGAAGTTTGTCACGTCGCTCGAAGTTTTCACCGATGAGACGCAAGTGCAGTGGAACGTCCAGGAAGCCACGCAGCCGGTGGCGAAGCATTTCTTCGAGTGGCTGGCCCGGGAGGTCCCGGGCACGGTGCCGGGCGCGCTCGAGTATGAAGTAAACGGCGACGTCTTCGGGATCGCGGGCAATTCGTTTTTTCAGGTGAACCGGTCGCTGGTGGGCTGCCTTGCCGATCTGGCGATTGGAGCGGAGTCGGGTGCGACGGCGTGGGACCTGTATGCGGGCGCGGGACTGTTTAGTGTGCCGTTGGCGCGCAAGTTCGGCAAGGTCACGGCGGTGGAATCGGGCCGGGCGACAGACGATTTGCAACGTAACACCGCTCGCGCGGGAGTTGAGGTGGAATCGATCCGGCAAAATTCCGAGGCGTTTCTGATCGAAGCAAGTGAGGCGCCCGAGTTTGTACTGGCCGATCCGCCGCGCGCGGGACTGGGTGCCACGGCGGTTACGCGGTTGCTGGAACTGGGGCCGAAGAAGATCGTGATTGTGGCGTGCGATCCGGCGACGCTGGCGCGCGATCTGGCAGGGTTAAAGGAACGCTACGAGATTGAGCGGCTGGCGATGGTGGATCTTTTCCCGCAGACATTCCACATTGAGACGGTGATCGGGCTGGCACGGCGGGATTGAGCAGGTCCGCGACCGGGAGTTGAGGCTCGCTCGGGATTGTGCCATCCGGGTTTTTCGCGGAGATGGCCGTGTATTCCTAATGAGTTGGCCGTCGTCGAACTGCGCTCTGGGCATGTCCAGCAGCCTGGAAGCTGACAGAGGTGAGGGTTAGCGAAGTAGCGGGGCTGGCGAGGCTATTTTGGCTTCTCTGGACGCCTTCGGTGTTGAAAAGGCTGGACTCGTGGATCAGGAGGAGTGTGCTTTGCGCTTTCTCGGAACAGTGGCAAACCGGCCGCAACCGGTTTGCGGAACCGGAACGGCCCGTCGAATGCTTCTCTCCTCGCTCGGACTTCCGTTATTGGCGGAGGGTCGATAGCAAAACCACCCGAGCCGCCGTATACGGATCATGAGTGTTCCCCGGCCCGCCAGACGGGCGAAGTCCGGGATGAAAAACAAGGATTTCGCTTTCACATTCGAGAAGCGCCTGCACTACGTCTCGTCGAGCGAAGCTCGGCCCACAAGCTGCAGCATGTGACGGCTGGTGCCCTCAGGCGGTGGACGTGGAAGTGGCAGACCGCGGCTTATCGCCGCGGGTCCAGTCGCCCTCGAATACGCTGACATACGCCAGATCTTCAGGCTGTGAAATGTGGAAACTCCAGCGTCGAGCTTCGCTCGACTACATCCCGACCTCCGGCGATGCCGGATGGAGCGCGGCGAACGGAAGTCCCCGGGCGTCTGGGTGGCCCCTCAGGGGTCTCTCATTTGTTCCATCTGCCGCCGCGCAGAGGCTGCCGCTGAGGCTTGCGCTACCTGGCAAAGACTGGCAATCGGATCGAATTCAGAAACTCGGGTTGGGTTGCGGGGCGATCGCGGGAGGGTATTTTCGAGAGTGTCTGCGCCACACAACCAGTGGCGGGAAACAAATCAGGCTCGTCTTACGCGTTAACATAGGTACCGATCATGAAGATTATCGATATCCGCGCCACCACGGTCACGGTGCCGCTTGAGGCCCCTTTGCGCCATGCCAACGGCTGCCACTGGGGACGGTTTGTCCGCACCATCGTCGAGGTGGAGACCGACAACGGCATCATCGGTTTGGGTGAGATGGGCGGTGGCGGGGAATCGGCCGAGGCCACGTTTCGCCAGTTGAAGACCATGCTTGCCGGGCACGATCCGGCCCGCATCGAAGAGATGCGGTATCTGGTGGCGAACCCCACTGCGTCCTTGTATAACAACCGGACGCAGGCGCTGGCGGCACTGGAGTTTGCCTGCCTCGACATCATCGGTCAAGCCTGGGGCGTGCCGGTTTGCGAGATCCTCGGTGGGCGTTTGCGGGATCGTGTCGGGTTTGCGACGTATTGTTTCTGGCGCTATCCGAATCCTGCGACGGGAGTGGGAGAGGTGCGTACTCCGGATCAGTTGGTGGCGTTTGCCACCGAGATGAAGAAGCGCTTCGGCTTCACCACGCACAAGATGAAGGGCGGGGTTTTCCATCCGGACTATGAAATCGAGGCCTATCGTGCGCTGGCCCATGCGTTTCCCGAAGACTCGCTGCGGTTCGACCCGAACGGCGTGCTTTCCACCGAACAGGCGATTCGTTTCGGACAGGGCATCGAAGGGCTGCGCAACGATTATCTGGAGGACCCGGTCTACGGATTGAACGGGATGCGGCGCACTCGCGAGATGGTGCGGATTCCGCTGGCAACGAATACCGTGGTGGTGAACTTCGAGCAACTCTCGGCGAACATCCTGAACACGGCGGTGGACGTGATCCTGCTCGACACCACGTTCTGGGGCGGCATCCGGGCCTGCGTCAAAGCGGCCGGGGTTTGCGAGACTTTCCAGATCGGCGTGGCGGTACATTCGTCAGGCGAGTTGGGGATTCAGCTGGCCACGATGCTGCATCTGGGGGCGGTGATTCCGAACCTCTCGTTTGCGGCCGACGCTCACTATCACCACTTGACGGACGATATTATTCAGGGCGGCCTGATGAAGTACGAGGGCGGGTCGATTGCGGTACCGGATGGGCCGGGGCTTGGCGTGAAACTGGATCGCGAGAAGCTGGGGCAGTACAGCGAACTCTATAAGAGGCTCGGCGGCTATGCGTATGATCGCGATCCGCTGCGGCCGGATTGGTCGCCGCTGGTGCCGAATGATCGGTGGGCAGATCCTAAGGACGCTCGCACGCCTGCGATCCCCTATTAAGAGACATGAAGAATCTACTCAATTTAACGGGTCGTGTGGCCGTTGTGATCGGCGCCACTTCGGGCCTGGGTAAGACGTTGGCAGCGGGGCTGGCGGCGCATGGGGCGACGGTGGTTCCTACCGGTCGGCGGGCGGAGGACTTGCCTTGTGACGTGGGCAGCCGCGCATCCGTCGATGCGTTTCGCGATGCCGTGCTGGCGCGGCATGGACGAGTTGACATCCTGTTAAATGCGGCGGGGCAGACGCTGAAGTGTCCGGTGCAGGATATTGCCGAGGAAGACTGGGCTCGCATCTTCGACGTGGGCTTGACTGGAACGCTGCGGGCATGCCAGTCGTTCTATGAACCGCTGAAGGCGAGCGGGCATGGGCGCGTGATCAACATCGCGTCGCTCGGATCGTATGTCGCGTTTCATCAGGTGGCGGCTTATTGTGCGGCGAAGACCGGGGTGTTGTCGCTGACTCGCAGCCTCGCTTGCGAGTGGGCGAAGGATGGGATCTCGGTGAACGCCATCGCGCCCGGGATCTTTCCCACCGATCTGAATCGCAAGCTGATCGATGGCACTCCGCGCGGCAAAGAGTTGCTGATGCGGACTCCGATGGGGCGCTTCGGGAATCCGGAAGAGTTGATCGGACTGGCTGTGTTGCTGGCATCCGATGGCGCGAGCTTTCTTACCGGGCAGTGCATCGGGGTGGATGGCGGGTATTTGGCGTCGGGTGTGAATTCGTAGGGAGATTACCCATGAAGATTCGTTTGGCTATTTTCGGATTGCTTGCCTGCTGCGTTTCGCAGGCCGAGACAGGACGCGCCGCGTGGTTGCGATATGCGCCTCTGGATGCAGGTGCAGGTGCGTCTCGGCAATATGCCAACGCTGTTCCGGCGGCGGTGACCGTGCTGAGCAAGAACGCACTGGAACTGAGCGGGCGCGACGAAGTGGTGCTCGGCGTTCACGGCATGTTGGGCAAGGACCTTCGCGCAGAAGCGACTGCACCGAAGGAAGGCGCGATTTTGTTGGGCACACTCACCGAGATCCACGCCGCA
>Ga0302275_10007312_pt1 | contig 10287 bp, 9 predicted proteins | sample III_Bog_N2_2_FD_200229 | JGI IMG/M metagenome (GOLD analysis project Ga0302275, IMG submission 200229) | Peat permafrost microbial communities from Stordalen Mire near Abisko, Sweden - III_Bog_N2_2 | ecosystem: Environmental > Terrestrial > Soil > Wetlands > Peat | place: Sweden: Abisko... | reverse complement strand
CTGCCAGGGCCTCGCCGATGCCGGCGCTGGCCCCGGTGACGAGCGCCCATTTGCCTTGCCATGCCTTGCGGAGCAGTGCGGATGGTTGGATCATATGGCTCCTGTAGACCGTCTCGACGGACGGCAATTCCTATTCTTCAAAGACCGCTCGCAGGATGCTAAGCACAGCGGTGAGCGTTTTGGAATCCACCGGGCCGCTGCACTTGACCAAGCGGGACCTGTCAACGCTGCGGATCTGGTCGAGAAGGATCAGTCCTTCCTTCCCCCCATGGCGGACAGGAACCCGAAACGAGACCGGACGACTGCCGCTCGTCAAAGGCGCGATCAGCACGGTTCTCACATAATCATTCATCTCGCGAGGAGAGAGGATGAGGCACGGGCGCGTCTTCTGTATCTCGCTCCCCACAGTGGGATCGAGCGAAACCAGCCAAATATCCCCCTGATTTACCGCACGAGGGGTCACCAAACCGGGATTCACCACAACAGTATTCACCAGACCAGGCTATCGTCGTCTTCGTTCGCAAAATCCATCAGAACCGGGGTCGGCTCCCCCATTTCAAGCAACTTGCGGCCAGCCTCATCCCAGCCGCTGCGAGGATGTTTTCGAGGTCTACGGATCACCAAAGCTTCGCCCTCGACGAGCATCTCCGCCTCATCGGTGAGGCCCACTTGTTGGAGGAAAGGTTTCGGTATCAGCACACCCTGCGAGTTTCCCATTTTACGGATCGTGGTTATCATTCAAGCTGCCCCGTTGTAACAATGTTATCACCGGCAAGTTACATGTTCCTACATAGCGACGCGCCGCTCGCCGCAGCTCAAGCTGTTGGCTCGAATTCTTCTACGATCCAGGCCTTGAAAGCCTCCAAATTCTGCTGCCGTTCAAGAAAATCCTGAACGAGTTCCGCAGCCGGCTTCGATCCGCCAGGCTCCAGCACCGAACGCCGATACCGCATCCCTGCCGGGCCTGATAGCAGGTCGTCGCGATCGAACTGCGCGAAGAAATCGAGCGCGATCGCTTTGTCGAAGAGGTAGGTGTAGTAGTTCGACGAATACCCGACGAGGTGCCCGAAGCTCGCGTACATCCGATTCCCGTCAATCCAGGTATAGGGAGAAAACCGCTTGTATTCCGCCACCAGCAGCTCGTCGAGATCGATCTTCTCCGGGTCGGTATTGTGGGTGTCGAGCGAGTAACTGGTGTAGACAAGCTGAGTTCGAATGCCGTCGGCACGGCCAAAGGCGCTGGCATGGTTCATGCGCTGGACGGTTTCGGCGGCCAACGGCTCTCCGGTCTCATAGTGGTGGGCAAAGCTCGAGAGCAGCTTGGGATCGCGGAAGAACTCCTCCAGCATCTGCGAGGGCGCTTCAACAAAATCCCACTCGGTGCGAATGCCGCTGATTCCGGCCCATTCCTGGTGCCCGCCGAGGATGGCGTGCATCAGGTGGCCGAATTCATGGAAATAGGTCACCACGTCGTTGTATTGCATCAGTCCCGGATCGCCCTCTTTGCCGCCGGGAAAGTTACAGATCAACGCCGCTTCGGGATACTGGCGCCCACGAATCCCGGGAACCAGCGGCGCCGCGCTGAACCACTTGTCCTTGCCCTCGCGAGGATGCATATCGAGATAGACGAGGCCGATCTGTTTCCCGTCTTGTACATCGGCCGCGTCGTAGACCGCCCATGCCGTCACCGATGGATGCCAGACGTCGGCGTCGCGAATCTGCTCGAAGCGGACATGAAAGAGTTTCTCCGCCGTGCGAAGGATTCCCGGTTCCACCTGCGCATAGGGAAAATACGGCCGCACCGACTGAGAGTCGAACTGAAATGCCGAACGCCGGTACTGCTCGAACCAATAGCCGCGCGACGCCAGATCGATCTCGGCCAGGTCGGGTTCTTGCCGCTTCGCAAAATCGAACACCATCCCATATTCGTGTTGCGCCCCTGCCCGTGACGATTCTTCCAGTTCGTCCAGGAAGCTCTGCATATTCGCGGCCGACTGCATCATCTGGTCGGCGGTGGCGAGATCGGCCCAGGTCTTAAAGCCGAGAATGGTCGCCAGCTCCTGCCTCACCTTCAGCAACTCGAGCAACAATTCCTTGTTCTTTGGATAAGCTCGGGTCTGGTAAGCCAGGAACATGCGTCGCCGCGCCTCGGCGTTCACCGCGTAGGTCATCAGCGGCTGCATGTCGGGGAAATCCGTGCTCAAGGTGATGGTTCCGTCGTCTCCAGCGGGGTGGGCCTTGAGGTAATCATCCGGCAAGCCCTCCAGCTCTGCCGCAGTTACGGTGATGTGTTGCGCGCCCTCCTGCACATTACGGCTGAAGGCGAGGGATATCTCCGTAGCCCTATCCTGAAGCTCCTTGATACGCGCCCGCGTCGCGTCGTCTTTATCCACGCCGGAGAGCCGGTACTGGAGCAGCGTTCGGTCCAAATAATGCTTTGTGGCGGAGTCGGCGCCAGCCGCATCGATCGCATCCAGCGCGGCGTAGACCTCGCGATTGAGCGAAAGCAATGTGCCTACCTCGGAGACCTTCTGCGTCAGCGCCTGTGCCTGGTCGCGGATCGCCTTTTCGGGATGCACACTATCAAGCAGCGAGGCTTGAGACCCGGCGACTGCCAGCTCAGCCTGGGCATTGTCAAACGATCGCAGGGTATTCTCAATTGTCCGCGCGCCTTGAACCGACAAAAGCTCGTCGATATTCTGCTGAAAATGCTTAAGCCGCGTCTCGGCCCAGGCCGCAAAGCTGGCGCTATCGGCCGTTCCCCCGGGGCCAACGCTCCAGGGATGGAATGAATATGGTTGCAAAACTTCTTCTTGTTTGATTGGGGCTTCCACGCTCATGAATATCTCTCCAGTCGCTGCCAAAACAGCCAATTATTCGCAACGGGGGCGTCACTAGCTCCTGATTCGCTAGTCACCCCGCGAACTTTTTCTGCACTTCCTCTAAGATAGACGGTTTCGTTCTATGTCGGCGCCGGAAGACCGCGCGGCCGGGGTGGCAACAGCGCGAAGCAGCCGGCAACCGCAACCTCTAATTTCAGGCAATCTCGTCACAATTTGCATCCTCGTCCAAACGTCGGTAATATGCCGCAGTCAGCGCATGAATTCTCCTGCAGCCTCTCTATCGCCCAATTACCTCCGGTCGCGAATCGGAAAAATCTGTGTCGCCATCATTGGTCAGGACGCCGCCGAGCTTCTGCAACGCGCGGAAGAGGTCTATCGAGAAAACAAGTTTCTTGAGTTCCGCCTCGATTACGTCCCTAAGCCGGCGAGCGCTCTGCCGAAGCTCAAGGCCTTCCTCGTAGAACACCCCGAAGTGACCGCCGTCGCCACCTGCCGCCGAGAAGCCAATGGAGGCAGATTTGCCGGCTCGACCTCCGCCGAACTGGATATCCTGCAGAAGGCCGCGGCCGCCGGCTTCCACCTTGTCGACGTCGAGCTCCAAACCGCCGAGCAGGTCAAAGCGGGCGAACTCGACAAGCTCCGCGCCCAGGGTGCTGCCCTGATTCTCTCCTGGCATGACTTCATGACCACCAAGGACCTCGATGGTATCTTCGAGCGTATTCGCCCATTCGAGCCTGAGTTCATCAAGATCGTCTCGACAGCTCGCCATCTCGCGGACAATGTCGCCATGTTGCGATTCCTGGACCGCGCCAAAGACAAGGCCAATGTCATCGGCATCTGCATGGGCGAACAAGGCGTCATCAGCCGCATCCTCGGTCCTCGCTCTGGCAGCGTCTTCACCTTTGCTTCCGCCACCGCCGGCGAAGAGACCGCACCAGGCCAAATCTCCGTTCAAACGCTGCTGGACCTCTATCGCATCGACCAGCTCGATACGGCAACCAAGGTCTACGGCGTCGCCGGCAATCCCGTCTCCCACTCTCTATCGCCAGCCATGCTGAACGCGGCCTTTCGCCGCGAACGCGTCAACTCCGTCTATGTGCCGCTCCAAACCGGGGGAATGAGCGACCTGCTGACCATCATTCGCGAAATCCCCTTGAGCGGTCTCAGCGTGACCATGCCCTTCAAGCAGGACATCCTGCCTCATCTGCAAAAGACCGACCCGCTCTCAGAGAAAATCGGAGCCTGCAATACGGTCGTCCGCTCGCAGGATGGCAAGCTGTACGGTTTCAACACCGATGTCGCCGCGATTGTGCGGCCGCTGGAGAAGCGGCTGCAGCTCCGCAATGCAAAAGTCCTGGTACTCGGCGCGGGGGGAGCGGCGCGAGCGGCCGTCTTCGGCCTCAAAGACAAGGGTGCGGAGGTCTTTATCCTGAACCGGACCATTCCAACCGCGCAGAAACTGGCTCGCGAGGCCAAGGCCAAGGTTGCGAAGCGCGAACAACTCGCCAAGAGCACCTTCGACGTCATCGTGAATGCCACGCCCATCGGCATGCGTGGCTCCAAGCATCAATCTGTTCTAGCGCCCAACGAAATCAACGCGCGCCTGGTTTTCGACCTGGTCTACAACCCCATCGATACCCCCTTGATCAAAGCGGCTCGAGAGAAAGGCCTTCCGGTGATCACCGGAGTCGAGATGTTCGTCCATCAGGGCGCGCGTCAGTTCGAGATTTGGACGGGTAAACCCGCTCCCGAGGAAGAAATGTTGCGCGTCGTGGTCCACGCCCTGCGCCAACAGGCCGAGAGCGGGACGCCGAACCGATGACACAGCGGCGAACCTGAAACAAAATAAATAGGTTACGTCCCAGATATTCACATCCTCCCATGCTCGATAATCCGTGCATGGGAAAAGCTCAGGTTTCAGAGATTGATCGTCTGATCGAATTGGCTTCTGACGAAAAACCGCGTCAGGCGGTCGTGACGGAAATGCCTCTCCATAGCAACCGTTCGCTTTCGCTTCAAGATAAAGAAGATCAAAAGGATCCTAAACCCTCGATGTGGCGAGTACTGCTCCAATTGCGCGTGCTGTTGCCCTATCTTGCGCGCGTGCTGCCGCTGCTCGAGCGCGGAGTTCTCGGCACCAACGTGCTGAGTGGCCCAGCGCCTGCCCAGCACAGGCTGGATACCACCCACTTCGACGAGGGTCTTGCAGGACTGGAAGACGCGCACAAGGACCTGACAGTTCAGCTCAAGAACCAGTCCTCGGAGATCAAGTTTCTTCAGGAACAAATCGGCTGGCTCGGCAAGTCAATCGAGAATCATGCGCTGCGGCAAGAGGAGATCGCACACAGCATAGCATCCCTACGCAAGATGGTGCTCATCTCGGCCCTGATCGGACTTGTTCTGCTGGCATCGTTGATCGCGATCGAAATGCTCAGGCTGCCTTTCTTGCGATAGGCGATGTGGCGATCCCCAAACCGAACAGGATTAGTCGAGAGTTAAAGTAATTTTGCGGGCATCGCCGCCTTCCGACTTCACGACAATTTCGCCGTTGGCGCGCTTCACTACGCTGGGAAATTTGTCCCCCCACTCCACCAGCACAATACTGTCCGGCCCTGCCAGCTCTTCCAGACCCAGCGCCTCCAGCTGCCGTTCAGACTCCACGCGGTAGAGATCCAGATGGTAGAGCTTTACAGGCACAGTCTTGCCTTGCGAACGGAAGTCGCCTTCATATTCATGAATCAAGGTAAATGTCGGACTGGTTACTTCCTCTGCGGCCGCTGCATCGAGACCCTCTGCAATTCCTTTTACCAGGGTGGTTTTGCCCGCGCCCAGGTCGCCGCGCAAGATCAAAAACTTCGGGGGGGCCAGCAGTTCCGCGATTTTGCGACCGGCATCGATGGTTTCTTCACCACCGTTGGTCTCAAATACACGGACCTTGCGGGCAGTCTTCTCCACGATCACGTCTTCAGTCTTTGGCATCTGGATATCCCCTGTATCCAAACATACCTGCCTTTATCCTCTGCGCGGTAGTGGAAAGCGTTACAAAGATGTGAAACCGTGTCGCTCGCCAGCAAAGTATGCTCATCCTGTTCGAGAACGGCAAGATCGGCGGCCAATCCGTGAAGATACACGGCGGCCTCAACCGCCGTTGCCACCCTGGCGGCCGATCCGTCGCGGGTGTACTGGCCCAGCATCGCGGCGACAATTCCCGTCAAAATATCTCCGCTGCCCCCTTTCGCCATTCCTGGATTTCCCGTCGTATTCACAGCAATCGATCCGTCGGGATGGGCAATCAGCGTTCGCCAGCCTTTCAGGACCACCGTGATCCCGTGGCGCGTCGCAAAATCACGGGCGATCTTCTCTCGATTGGCCTGCACATCCTTCACCGAACTGCCAATGAGCCGCGCCATCTCGCCGGGATGAGGAGTAATCACCAGCGTTCGTTCGTGCCCGTCGACAACTTCCGGAGACTTCGCCACGATGTTCAGAGCGTCGGCATCCAGTACCATCGGCTGTTTTGTCTGCTTCACGAGTTCGAACACAAATTTCGCAGTCTCAGGATGCTGCGAAAGTCCCGGCCCAACCGCCAGGACGTCGATCTTCTCCAACAGCGATTTCAGTCGGTCCGGATTGAGATTCGCGCTTGAGATCTCGCCATGTTCGCCCTCGAGCATCGGTATAGTCATCAACTCCAGCGCGGCGCGGGCAACAGTCGGCAAAATCGAGGTGGGAACTGCCGCCGTCACCAGCCCTGCGCCCGCCCGTAGAGCGGCGAGGGAAGCCATGCAAGCTGCGCCAGCCGTGCCCCGCGCACCCGCGATCACGAGAACGTGACCATACATCCCTTTATTGCTGTCGGCGACCCGCCGAATATGGGTCGCTGCCGCTGAGGCACCACCCCAGTGCAGCCTCGTCTCTGAAACGATGGATTCGTCGGGCGAACCGATCGGCGCGACGACTATGCCTCCTCGCGTCATGTTGCCGAAGAGATGCGCCAGCTTGGGAGCCGTGAAGGTCACGACTGCGTCGGTTCGAACTGCGCCGGGCGCGGAAGCTTCGCGAGAATCGGCGTCCCAACCGGAAGGCAGATCGACCGCGACGACTGGCTGCTTGAGGTTGTTAATTCGTTCGGCCAGGGCTGCCGCCACTCCCCGCAGCGGAGGTTGAAAACCCGTCCCTACGATCGCATCCAGAAACAATTCCGAGTCTTCCAGCAACCCACGCACCGGCTCGCCATTGAGTGCCGCTTCATCGTTCGCTGACCAGGCAGGCCGAGGCAGCTTGTCGTACATCGCCCGTGCGTCACCCTTCAGTTCCGCAGGATCGCCCAACAACAACACCGACACCGAACGTCCAGCATCTGCCAGCACCCTTGCCGCCACAAATCCATCGCCGCCGTTGTTGCCTTTGCCGCAAAGCACGGTGATGCGTTGCTGCTCTGGGAACTCGCGCAGCACAAAGCGCGCAACCGCCGAACCGGCGTTTTCCATCAACGTCAATGAGGAGACTCCGAATCGTTCCACCGTGACCCGGTCAACTTCGCGCATTTCACTGGCAGTAAGAATCTTCATGCTGCTCCGATCTTAAACAGAGGACCGTGTCTGGGATGCTGCGAGAGCTCTCCCAGTCTGTTTCTCTTTTTCGGACGGCGGAGAATGTTGATGACTGGATCGTGTTAGCGAGAGCGAATTGCTGAGCCGATAGATGGAGTGACCGGGTTTGCTCCTCCATGCACACGCTTAGTCTCTCGATGATCGTCAAGAATGGTGGCGAAGACCTCCTCCATTGCCTTCAGAGCGTCGTCGGTATCGTCGACGAAATGGTGGTGGCCGACACGGGTTCTACCGACAATTCCATTGAGATCGCCCGGGATTTCGGTGCCACCGTCATCGAGATCCCCTGGACAGACGACTACGCGGCAGCGCGCAATCTCGCCCTGGCGGAAGTTTCCAGCGACTGGGTGCTGCAACTCGACGCCGATGAAGCTTTGCCGCCATATGCATCGCAGCGCGTCCCAAACATACTCAGGCAGGCGACCGGCCAGGTCGGAGGATTTGTGCTCCTCCAGAAGAGCTTCGTTGCCAATCGATTCACCTCCTCTGAAGGACGTCTCGCCCGAGCCAACGACGAAAGCACGGGCCGCTCCGCAAGGGCCGTTGCTTATACGGAAACCCGGACTACCCGGCTCTTTCGCCGGCATCCGGGAATCTTCTACACCGGAATCATCCACGAATCGGTGGATCAGCAACTTCTTCATTCGGGATTCACGAAGCTGGCCGTCAGCGACTTTCACATCAATCACTATGGCCCTCTGAACGACTCCCTTTCCGAGGCCAAGAAACGTTATTACCGCGACCTCTGCTACCGCAAGACCATTCAACAGCCTCTTAACCATATGGCGTGGCGCGAACTTGGCGCAGTCCAATACCTCCTCGGCGAGTATGACGAGGTCATGCGCTGCATGGAGCGGGAATACGCTCTTTCCGGCCATCCGCTGCCACTTTACTATATGGCGAAAGTGCAGCACGATCGCGGCCACTTAGCCCAAGCTTTGCAGTTCCTCGACAGGATGCCCGATACCGGCGATCTGGGTTTCGCGAAGCGGCAGTTAGTCGGCGACATTCTTGCCAGGCTCGGCAGGCTGGAAGAGGCTCGCTTCGCTTATGGCGAAGCGCTGGCGATGATCGACCCGTCCCCTGAATACCGGTCCTGGAAGCCAGTCCTGGAGAGCAAGCTGGGCTATGTGGAAGTCCGTCTCGGCGAAGGCGACTGCGGCCTGGAGCGCCTTAACCGGGCGCTGTCGGAAACGCCGGATGTCTATGAGTCTTACGACCGGCTCATGAAGGCGCTGATCATCCTGGGTCGTCTGCCGCAAGCTGCCGATGTTGCCGAAGAAATGCAGAAGCACTTTCCCTCGAAGAAAACGGCTCTTCGCGCGTCAGCACTTCGGGCGAAAGCCGGGGAAGCTGACCTATAGGCAAGACGTCATCTAGCTTTTAGGAGAGTGGCCGCTGCAGGTGCGGCAGATGCCGTAAATCATCGCAAGCCGAAGTGCCGAAGGACCGCATCGCTGAGAAGTTGAGTCTACTGCGAAGCGCCCACAGCCGTACCGTCGGCTTTTGTCAAAGGCTGATCCGTCTTCTGCACGAAGTAGCTGTGGTCCCACAGGTTCCGGTAGAACAACCCGGTCAACTCCGCTGCCCTGGGGCCGAAGGTCGGTCGTCCGCCCTCGAGGAAGAATACGGTGACAATCCGGCCGTATTGCGTATCGGCATAGGAGGCAAACCAGCCGAACCTTGTGCCGTTATTCGAGCAAGTCCCGGTCTTGCCCATGACCGGAAACTGGTTGAAGTTGGCCCGCAGACTGCGCGCCGTTCCATAGAGCGTCGCCGCGTGCATGCCGTCCTGAATTTCGGGAATGACCTTTGAAATATCCAGCGTCCGCTTGATCTTCGGTTGGAAATCAAGAACTTCCTGCGGCGTCGTTGGGTGCTGCAGATAATAGAGTGTGCCGCCGTTGGCAATCGATCCGACCAGTGCGCCAAGCTGCAGCGGGGTCATCGAGACGCCCTCGCCGAAGCTGCACATCCGCCCGACACCGCCCTGCGCCTCGGGAAGCTCTTCGTCGGGATAGGTCCCGAGAGTTTCGCCGGCAATGTTGTAGCCGGCTAACTCGCCTAGCCCGAACTGGTTCGCGTAATGACGAACCCGCTCAAACCCGAGCCTGCGGCCCACGGTCTCGAAGTAGAGATTGTTCGAGTGCGCCAGTGCTTCGGTCAGCGTCATGTGATAACTGCCGCCCAGGTTGACTGGCGTGTCCTTGGTGATGATGCCTTCCTGCAAAGCCGCCAGGGCAACGGAGACCTTGATCGTTGAGCACGGTTCAGCGCCGCCACTGAGCGCCAGCTTCTGGTTCACCATGGCGAGGATTCGTCCATTGCTGGGGTCGATCGCCACGACAGTTCCGTTCATGTTGCCCAGCGCGTCGATCGCCGCCGCGCGCACCACCGGATCTTCGCCCGCCGTGATGTCCGCCGTGGTTGCGTCGCCTTCCGCGAACGAATTGCCGGTGAAGCGCTCAAACGAGCGATGACGGTAAACGGTCAGACTTGCGTGGTGGAAACCCGCCGCGCTGCCATGGCGCGAATGCGACACAGCAACGCCCGAGTGAACTGCCGCGTGGGAAGAATGGCCGGGATGCAAATGGGTTGGAGCCGCTTTGGCCGGAGAAAGGTGGCGATGAGCCGTGTGAACGGTAGCGGACGCAGTCAACGGCAAGGCGATTGCCGTTGAGACGATTGCAAAGCGTGCGAACAATGAAGAAGACAAGGACATAGGTATTTTCTTGGAACTGAACTCAGTGTACGGTCGGACAACCTCGAACAAAAACTTACCTACATTAAGAAGATCGGCCAATTACTTGAAAAAGCAAGCTAATTCGAAA
>Ga0302275_10007309_pt1 | contig 10289 bp, 6 predicted proteins | sample III_Bog_N2_2_FD_200229 | JGI IMG/M metagenome (GOLD analysis project Ga0302275, IMG submission 200229) | Peat permafrost microbial communities from Stordalen Mire near Abisko, Sweden - III_Bog_N2_2 | ecosystem: Environmental > Terrestrial > Soil > Wetlands > Peat | place: Sweden: Abisko... | reverse complement strand
CTTCGGCGGCCGTCTCGGCATCATCGGCTTCTGCGGTGCTCCGTACACGCTTGCCAGCTACATGATTGAGGGGGGCGGCTCGCGCAACTATATCCACACCAAGCAGCTTATGTACTGCGAAACCAGTGCGTGGCGCAGCCTATTGGACAAGATCGTCACCGTGCTGACGGAGTATTGCCGGCTGCAGGTAGATGCCGGAGCCGACGTCATCCAAATCTTCGATAGCTGGGTTGGCTCGCTCAGCGTCTCTGACTATCGCGATTATGCGTTCGAGGCTTCAATGCGCCTGGTGCGCGCGGTTCAGGCCATGGGCGTGCCCGTTATCTACTTTGGTGTGGAGACGACCGGCCACCTGGCAGCAATGGCGGCGACCGGCGCCGATGTGATTGGTCTCGACTGGCGTCAGCCGCTCGATGAAGGCTGGCGCGCCGTGGGCCATACCCGCGCCGTGCAGGGAAACCTTGACCCCATTACGCTCTTTGCGCCGCTTGAGGTTCTTGAAGTACGCGTGAAAGAGATTCTTCGCGCCGCCAACGGCCGGCCCGGCCATATCTTCAATCTCGGTCACGGCATCGTTCCGACAACGCCGGTTGAAAATGTGCAGGCTGTGGTCAAGATGGTTCATGAATTTCGGCTGAATGAGAAGGCGGAGGCGACTCATGCCTAAACAGGCGGTCTTGCTGCTGGCGCACGGAACGCCGGAGACCATCGACCAGATTCCCGAGTATCTGCGCAACGTGACCAGCGGGCGGCCCCTGCCGCTTGAGGTTGTTGCGGAAATACAGCATCGCTACTCATTGATCGGCCGTAGCCCGCTGACTGAAATCACCATGGCCCAGGCGAAACTGGTGGAGGAAGAGCTGGCGGCAAGTGGTGAGCAGGTGCCAGTCTATGTGGGCATGCGCAATTGGAAGCCGTATATTCCCGATGTGGTTCGCAAGATGCGCAACGATGGCATTGAAGAGGCCGCTGTTATCTGCATGGCTCCGCAGAACTCCCGCACCAGTGTGGGTCTCTACCGCCGCGCGGTTGAAGCTGAGGCAGGCAACCTTCGCATCGACTTTACCGAGGGATGGGCGCGGCATCCATTGCTCGCCGAGGCCTTTGCTGAGCGGCTTCGCCCCGCCCTGCGCAAACTGAGCAATGAAGCAGGCCAACCGGTGCCGGTGCTCTTCACAGCCCACAGCGTTCCGACTCGCACGGTACAACCTCCCGCCGCCGGTTCCGAAACGGGACCGCGCATTTGGCCTGGACAGGGAGCGGATCCCTATGCTGAAGAGGCCCGGCATACCGCTGAATTGGTAGCCGAACGAGTCCCCGAAATCCCCAAATGGTGGTTTGCATTTCAAAGCCAGGGTGCCAGCGGAGGGCCATGGATTGGCCCGTCAGTTGAAGAAACTCTCAACCTGATTGCCGCCGAAGGGAATAAATATGTGATTCTTCAGCCTATTGGTTTTCTCTGCGACCATGTTGAGATTCTCTTTGACGTGGATAATCTGTTCCGATATTATGCCGTCAATATAGGTATCAAGTTAGAACGTCCTGAATCACTTAATTCTTCTTTGACCTTGGCTAAAGCAGTCACCGATCTGGCCAGAAATTCATTGGGGAAATTTCGGGCGTAATCAGCAGTGGTGACTATGGGGTTTTGCTTTCAAGCTTCTTGTGCCGGTAAGTTATTCCATTTTACGGGACTTATCTATTACAATTTGGCATAAGGCGTCTAGATTGGACCTCTTTGGGCAGAACCGTTTCCCCGCGAAGTTGCTTAGCGCTCCTTGAGCGCCCCGGGCCCTGACAGTCAGCAAATGAAAGCCGAGGAATAAAGAGTGCCCCACCTAAGTGATTCCCAAGTTGCTGAAGGACTGATAGACAAAACTAAGGTCAGGTCACAGGTCGCATGTCCAAAATGCGGCGATGCCCACCCACGCAGATTGGAACGCGAAGGCTTCATTCAGGAGCGAGTTTATCCGTTGTTCGGGTACTTCCCGTGGTTCTGCCGAAATTGCAAGCATAACTTCATGCATCGCAAGCGCAGCCGGTCGAAAGCCACCCGAAAGCAGTACGTTGAAAGAGGAAAGTAGTCCTTGCGAGCTGTTTTCCTACCTCCGACCCATTTCTAAATCTAAGCTCTGAAAAAGTTCTTCATCAGGAAGAGGACGTTCGCAGGCCGTTCCGCGAGCCGCCGCATAAAGTAGGGATACCATTCTTGCCCGAATGGCACGTAGACCCTTACTTTGTAGCCATCCCTGACCAGCTTCCGCTGCAAATCCCGCCGCACACCATACAGCATTTGGAATTCGAACCGATCCGGCGCAATCTTGTGTTGTTTGGCATAGGCCTTTGCCGCCTCCACCATTGCCTCGTCGTGGGTCGCTATTCCGTGATACACGTCTGAGTCGAGCAGCAACTTGCTGAGCAGCACAAAATTCTCGTCCACCTGGCTTTTGCGCGGGAACGCCACTTCTGCCGGTTCCTTATATGCTCCCTTGCATAGTCTGATCCTGATTCCATCTGCCAGCAGTTGTTCGACGTCGGCCTGCGACCGGTAGAGGTAAGCCTGGATCACCACACCGATCGCCCCCTTGGTTTCTGGGCGCGCGTTCAGCCGTCGCACAATATCGAGCGTCACCTGCGTCAGCTTCGAGTCTTCCATGTCGATGCGGACAAAGTTGCCGCCGGCCTTTGCGTGCTGCGCCAGGCTTGTAGCAATTTTTTCAGCCAGTTTCGGCGACAGCTCAAGGCCCATTTGCGTCAGCTTCACGCTGATATTGGCATTCAGCTTGCGTGCGTCAATGGTATCGAGCAACTGGTGATAGATTTCGGCTGCGCGGTGCGCCTCACCTTCTGTCGTCACGCTTTCGCCGAGTGAATCGAGCGTTACCGATATGCCCTGGCGATTGACTGACTCGGCCACTCGCAGCGCGTCGTCGATCTCAGTGCCGGCCACAAATCTCGAACTGAGGCGGGTACCGATCTTCGATTGCTCACAGAACCGGCGCAAAGAACGATTGCGAGAAAGGGCAATAAAAGCCGAACGAAGTACAGGCATAGTAAGCCTCAACCGCGGAGCGCTGCTACGTCGCTTCTCTGCGGACTATTTAGTTTCGCACATCATACCGGCCACAAACGGTGTCTTGACCGCGAACTTACAGGGCGGATTTGCCATGGCCGAGGCCTCGGCTTACTGCACCTCGTAGACCTGGCTGCCATGCGCCGGTAGTGTCACCGTGATCTCCTTGCTCTCTTTGGCTTCGATGTCGTCCCATTGGTTAGTGGCCGAATGCTTCCTGCCATCGAGCCCAAGAGCGAGCCAGGTCGTCTTCACAGTCGTTGCCGTGTCGCCCAGGTTGAAGAATCCGAAGTACTCCTTATATCCGCGGGCGCCAGGATCGTTAATGCTTGCCCTCCATACGCGAATATTCTCAAACCCCTGCCCCAAAGTCGACGCATCCACCGGCCTGCTGTAAGTGGCGTTCTGATTGATGAAGAGCATGTTCTGGTTGCTGAGTAGTGACTTGGTCACATCGTCGAGTTTGGTCAGGTTCGCTCCCAGAATGAGCGGGGCGCGGGTAATAACCCATAGCGCGAATTCAGTCTTCTCCTCGTCCGGCGTCAAGTTGGAGTGCCGCGGAGCGCCGTAGCCGGGATGCGGTTCAAGCCGCCCAAAAGGAAGCATGTCGGGGTCGGGCCAACTGCCGGGGCCGGTGTAGGTGTACCACTTGGCAAGGCGATCGAACTCTTCGCGCGTACCAAACGGGAATTCTTTACCGGCTTCGTGTTGAGCTAGCCAGAAATCCCAGTGGTCGTCGGCAATGCGCCACATCTGCGCGTACTTCTGCACCTCCGAGGCATGTTCAAGACTCGTGGGGCCCGGAGAAAGGCTCAGCACCATCGGTCTGCCCACTTTCTGAATGGCCGCGGCAATTTGCCGAATTTCGGTAGCCACGTAGGGATGGTCGCTGATGCAATCCACCTTTATGAAATCCACGCCCCAGTTCGCAAACGCCCTGATCTGGGAGTCGTACCAGGCTTGTCCCGCTGCATTATCCTTCACGCCCCAGTTGCCATCGTCCCAGGGGCACGGGCTTGAAGTATCGGCCGCATCGGCAGCCATAAATTTTGACCCTGCGATCGGTAAATTGCGGGTGACCGCCTCGCGCGGAATGCCGCGCACAATGTGAATGCCGAACCTGAGGCCCTGGTGATGCACCCAATCAGCCAGCGGCCTGAATCCCCCGCCATTCGCAGCAGAAGGGAAGCGAGCCGGCACTGGCATCAGTATCCCATTCCCGTCGAGCAGATACTTCCGCTCCGCGAGGCCCTTCCCATCGGGATTCGCCATGTACCAGCCTTCGTCGATCACCGCGTACTGCCATCCGTACTGTTCAACGCCGGCCAGCACCGTGGCGTTCGCTTTGAACTGGTCCTCAGTGATAGTCAGTCCATACGCATCCCAGCTATTCCAGCCCATCGGGGGCGTAGGAGCAACATTCTGCGCCTGAACCGATGACGCAACCAGGGGGATCGCAGCCAGTAGGGCGATAAGAAAACGGCAATCTCGAATCATTTGAAAACGTATAACACAAAGCACCGGGGCTGCGCTGTAAGCACTGGCAACTGCCCGCGATTCATGGTTCCTATATCAAATCGCCTGAGCCGCTCGTTTATCCTGTACACGCTTAGCGCATTTCTCCCAAAGGTGTGAAGTCTGGGTGCCCCATCCTCGCCGCGCCTTTGTTCTTGCGGCTAGGGTGGGATCGCTACAAGCAAAGGGAGAATTGTTCTAAATTCGCTCTTGAGGAGCGTCCCCAAAATGCTTTCTGGAATCAAAGCTTCGCGTCTCGTTGCTGCTCTCCTGCTGGCTATGTTCGCCGCCGCATCGTCATTTTCTGAGCCAGCCCCTCTCGCCACGGTGCCCGTTCTCATGATCAGCGACATCCACTTCGAGCCCTTCTGGGATCCCGGCAAAGCCGCGCAACTTGCCGCAGCCCCCGCATCGAGCTGGACCGCGATACTTTCCTCCGCTCCATCGCCAGATCGCGAAGCCCAATTCGGGGCCATTCAGCAGGCCTGCCATACGCGCGGCGCAGACACTTCTTATCCGCTATATGCATCGAGCCTGAACGAAATTGAGACCAACGTGACGGGTGCCATATTCGTGACCGTGAGCGGCGACCTCATCTCCCACTCCTTTACATGTAAATTTGGTAAGGTCTTTCCAGGCGCAATGCCCGGCGACTATCGCGCTTTCGTTGAAAAGACGATTGAATTCGTTATCAGCTCACTCAGAACCGCGCTGCCCGGCGTTCCTGTTTACTCGTCATTGGGCAACAACGATTCAGATTGCGGCGACTATCAGCTTGACGCGAACAGCGACTTTCTGCGCGACACAGGCAAGATTCTTACTGCCGACGTGCCAGCCGCGGAATCGAAGCAGGCTCGTGCGGATTTCGCAATCGGCGGCAACTTCAGCGTCACTCTTCCTGAGCCGTTTGCGCATAAACGCCTCATCGTTCTCGACGATCTGTTTATGGCCCGCAAGTATCAGACCTGCGCGGGAAAGGACGACTCATCAGAGGCGACGAGGCAGATGGCGTGGCTGCGCACTCAACTCGATCGTGCGCGGCGGGCGAACGAAAAGGTATGGGTAATGACCCACATTCCGCCGGGAGTCGACGCTTTTGGGACAGTCAGCAAGGGCAAGAACATCTGCGCAGGCAAAGACCCCACCATGTTTCTTTCGTCTGACGATTTGCCCAACGCGCTTACGCATGACGTGGTCTCGCTGGCTGTTTTCGGCCACACCCACATGGACGAGATGCGGCTACTCATGCCTGCCGGCACACCGAATCCGGATTATGCGGTACCCGTTAAGCTGGTCCCGTCAATTTCGCCCATCAATGGCAACAATCCATCCATCACCGTGGCGCAAGTTGATCCGCGCACCGCTACCATGGTCGATTATCGCGTCATCGCCGCATCCAACCAGACCGGCATCGATACAAAGTGGGCCGAGGAGTACGACTACGCGAAGACCTATAACGAACCGGAGTTTTCAGCGCCGGCGTTGGCCACTCTCATGGACGAATTCAGCAGTGACACCGGCGCGAAATCGCCCGCGAGTCAGGCCTACATTCGCAATTACTTTGTCGGCGACCGCTCAAGCGAACTGGCGCCGTTCTGGCCCATCGCCGCCTGCGGGCTCACGAATATGAGCGCAGACAGTTTCAAAACCTGCGCCTGCAGCAAGTAATTACTCAGAAGGTGTACAGCTGGTCTCCAGACCCTCCGGCGACGCTGGCCCTTAGCGCGTGATATCGTCTCCCCACTACAATCACCGGCATGACGCCGCGCTCACTTACCCGCCGAGAATTTCTTTCCACCTCCGCAGCCGCCGCCGCAATAGCCAACCTCTCACCCGCCGCAATCTGGCCTGAAGCCGCGACCGCCGATCAGGCACCAGCCATCCCCGCGTGGGCTTCGAATCCCATGCGCTGGTTTCAGCTCACCCTGGTTGAAGACGATCCGATCCATTACGACGCCGCATTCTGGCTCGACTATTTCAAGCGCACCCACACTGAGGGTGTCTGCCTGAGCGGCGGAGGCTGCGTCGCCTACTACCCCACGCAGATTCCGTTCCACCATCGCGGCGCGTGGCTTGGCGATCGCGATGTTCTCGGCGAACTCGTCACCGGCTGCCGCAAGATGGGTATGTCGGTTCTGGTGCGCACCGATCCGCATGCCACCTACGACGATGCCAAAGCCGCCCACCCTGACTGGATCGCGGTTGATGCCGAAGGCAATCCGCGCCGGCACTGGGCCTCGCCGGAGATGTGGCTCACCTGCGCATACGGCCCTTACAACTTTGAGTTCATGACCGCGGTGCACAAAGAAATCATGACTCTCTACCGCCCCGACGGCCTCTTTCACAATCGCTGGGACGGAAACGGCATCTGCTATTGCATCCACTGCGTGCAGAACTTTCGCAATGCAGCAAATCTCGATCTGCCTCGCAACACCGATCCCGTCGATCCCGCGTATATCGCATGGCAAAAATGGCGCCGCGACCGTTTGCTCGCGCTCATCGACCTCTGGAACTCGACGATCCGCACCATCAATCCTGAATCGAGTTGCATTCCCAATAACGGTGGCGGCGCGCTTAGCTCTCTCGACTCCGTTGAGTGCAGCAATCGCGCGCCCATGCTGGTCGCAGATCGCCAGGGGCGCAGCGGTCTTGCAGCACCATGGCTCATCGGCAAAACAGCAAAAGAGTTCCGCGCTACCATGGGTGCAAAACCGATCATTGGACTCTTTGGCGTGGGCCTCGAAGAGAAGTACCGCTGGAAAGACAGTGTCACCAGCGACGCCGAAATCCGCATCTGGACGCTCGAAGCCATCGCCAACGGCATGCGCCCATGGTGCAGCAAATTCAGCGGCACGCTGCACGATGAGCGCTGGCTCGCCGGAGTTGAAGAACTCTACGCGTGGACTGAAAAGAACCGCGCCCACCTGGTGCATCAGCAGTCGCTGGCCCGCGTCGCCATTGTTTTCTCGCAGCAGACCGCGTGGCAACTCGGCAACCAGGCGCAGGCAAAGCTTGAAGACTACGCGCTTGGCTGGTGCCAGGCGCTGGTCGAGTCGCGCATTCCGTTTGAGATGGTTGACGCGCAATTGCTTGATCCCGCCCACTTGGCGGCGTTCAAACTGCTCATCCTGCCAAACATCGCTTTGCTGAGCGATGCGCAGTGCGACCAGATACGCGCCTTTGTTGCGCGAGGCGGCAGCATCATTGCCACGCACGAAACCAGCTCGCGCAATCCCGACGGTTCGGCGCGTGCGAACTTCGGGCTTGCCGGTCTCTTTGGAGTCGATCTTGCCGGCAAGCCCGAAGGGCCCATGCTCAACTCCTACATCCGCCTTGAGCACGATACCGAGCCGGCGAGCGAATTCTTCCGCGACCTCGAACGTGCCCCGCGCGTGATCAACGGAGTGAATAGGCTTCCGGTCACTCCGCGAGAGAAGTTTGCGCACACGCCGTTCACGCTCATTCCCAGTTACCCTGACCTGCCAATGGAAAAGGTTTATCCGCGCGTGGAGAAGACCGATATCTCCTGCCTTTATCTAAGCCAGCCCGCCGGCCGCGTGGCGTACTTTCCAATGGATATCGACCGCACCTTCTGGGAGGTACTCTCGGCCGACCATCTTCACATGCTCCTCAACACTGTTCTGTGGGCGCTTAATGAGCCTCCCGTCGTTACAGTCGATGGCGTCGGTTTGATCGATGTAAATGTGTGGCGCAATGCGTCGTCAATCTCGATTCACCTGGTGAACCTGACAAATCCCATGGCCATGAAGGGACCGTTTCGCGATTTCTTTTCTGTCGGCCCGCTTGAAGTGCGTTTCCAACTGCCCATAGCGATTCACGCCATGCAGGCGCAACTCCTGGTGGCCGGAACCGGTGCCGCGGTCAAGAGCTCCAATCGAATGCTATCGATTACTGTGCCGAGGATCCTCGACCACGAAGTAATTGCGATCGATGTTTAGCCGGGTCTGGAGACCGGCGTAGGGCCGCCAATTGCGATAAGCTGGTCGGGTGACTTCTTCACCTCGATTCTTGGCCACCCGGCGCGGATTGCTCGTAATACTCGCCGCAATCCTCGCGCTCGCAATAACTCCCTATGCGACGCGAGCGCAGACCGGCTTCAACTCGGCCTTGCCGCTTGTCCATGTTGACAACGCACCCAACTCAGCATGGGCCCAGCAACAGCATTATGTTGTTGTGGTCTCGCTCGACGGCTTCCGCTGGGATTACGCGCGCCGCAACCATGCCGAGCATCTGCTTGCGCTCGGTAAAAAAGGCGTATGGGCGCCCGAAGGCATGCTGCCCAGCTACCCGTCGCTCACCTTTCCCAATCACTTCACGCTTGTCACCGGCCTTTACCCTGAGCATCATGGCCTGGTTGCCAACAGCTTTTTCGATCCCGCTCGCAACGCACGTTACGGAATGAGCGATCCCAAGGCCGTGACCGACGGCAGTTGGTACTCGGGCACGCCGCTCTGGAGCCTGGCCGAGAGCCAGGGCATGCACTCCGCAATTCTTCTCTGGCCCGGTTCCGAAGCCGAGATCGCTGGCTTCCGCCCTACCTGGTACGTGCACTTCGACACGAAGACCGAAGCCACCGCCGAAGCCCAGCAGGCCCGCATCGACAATGTCGTGGCGCTTTTGAATCTCGCGCCCGCCGACCGCCCGCACTTCATCGCAATTTATTATTCCGAGCCTGATCACGAAGGCCATGAATTCGGCCCTGATGCCGTTGAAACCCGCGCGGCCGCCCTCAAGATGGACGGTGAGATTGGCAAGCTCAAAGCCGCGCTCAACAAAACCGGCCTTCCCATCGACATAGTTGTAGTGAGCGATCACGGCATGGTTCACTCCGAAGGTCCGTGGATCAACCTTGACTCCTTTGCCGATCTGAAGGAATTCGACGCTGTGGGCCAGCTCCTTTACTCAACCAGCGAAGATGACCGCGTGCGCGTTTACAACCAGCTCAAGAAGGCTTCGTCTGAGTTCATGGTCTTTCGGCTGAAGGACGTGCCTGCGGAGCTGAATTACAACCAGAATCCGCGCGAAGGAGATCCGGTTGTGGTTGCGACTGGACCCTACGCGATCCGCGCGCACGCGCCCGCCGCCGGCCTCACCGATCTCCCGCCGACTGCCGGAATGCATGGCTTCGATCCGTCGAAAGTGCCTGAGATGAAGGCCAGCTTTTTTGCCGCCGGCCCCGACATTCTGCCGGGAAAAACAGTGGCGCCATTCGAAAACATCAACCTTTATCCCTGGATCGCACACATGCTTGGCCTGAAGCCGGCAAAGAACGATGGCAGCTTGAACATTCTGGCTGGCACGCTCCGCGACAACGGTGTCAGCCAGGATAAATAAGTTCAGGGAAAATAGGATCTGAAAAAAGTGCAGGAAAAACAACAGGAGCAAGGGTAAATGGGTTTGGTTCTTGGAATAGATGGCGGCGGTACGCGTACCCGTGCCTCCATCGCCGATGCAGCATCTGCCGACGGTAAGCTGGTTCTCGCCTTTGCTGAGAGTGGTTCCATCAAGCGGCTTCGCGTTGGCGCACATGCTGCTGAAGAAAATCTCCGCGCATTGCTTTCAGATGTATATTCACAGGCCGGCGTTACCAGTCTGGATGCAGCATCGGTAGGCGTGGCCAGCGCCAACATGCCCGGAATTCCCGAGTGGATTACCGCTGTTCTGCGGGAATTCAAGATTC
>Ga0302275_10007306_pt1 | contig 10292 bp, 8 predicted proteins | sample III_Bog_N2_2_FD_200229 | JGI IMG/M metagenome (GOLD analysis project Ga0302275, IMG submission 200229) | Peat permafrost microbial communities from Stordalen Mire near Abisko, Sweden - III_Bog_N2_2 | ecosystem: Environmental > Terrestrial > Soil > Wetlands > Peat | place: Sweden: Abisko... | reverse complement strand
AAATGTCGTCGCCGACGAGCTGGATGCGGCCGCCGAGCTTGTCAGTCAGGATGCGCCAACCGGCCCAGTCTTCCTCGGCCAGTCCGTCTTCAAGCGAGACGATGGGATACTGGCGAACCCAGTTGTCGTAGAAGCTCACCATCTCTTCGCTCGTCAGTTCGCTCTTGTCGCCCTTCTTGAAGACGTACTTCTTCTTCTCAGTGTCGTAAAACTCGCTGGAGGCGGGATCAAGCGCGATGGCTATCTGCTCGCCGGGCTTGTAGCCGGCTGCTTCAATGGCTTCAAGAATCAGTTCGATTGCTTCAGCGTTGGACTTGAGCGAAGGAGCAAAGCCGCCCTCATCGCCGACGGCGGTGTTGTAGCCCTTCTTCTTGAGCACGCTCTTGAGGGCGTGGAAGGTCTCAGAGGACCAGCGCAGCGCTTCAGAAAAACGCTCCGCGCCGACGGGCATGATCATGAACTCCTGGAAGTCGACGTTCGAGTCAGCATGGGCGCCGCCGTTGAGCACGTTGAGCATGGGCGTGGGCAGGACGCAGGCGTTGACGCCGCCAAGATAGCGATAGAGAGGAACCTCAAGCGTTTGCGCAACTGCGCGGGCTGCGGCCAGCGAAACCGCGAGAATAGCGTTGGCGCCGATCTTGCCTTTGTTCGGCGTACCGTCGAGGGCAATCATGGTCTGATCGATGAGGCGCTGGTTGGATGCATCCATGCCTTCGAGCTCGGGGGCGATGAGGCTCTCCACATTGGCTACGGCGTTGAGCACGCCCTTGCCGCCGTAGTGGCTCTTGTCGCCGTCACGCAGTTCCACTGCCTCATGCTCGCCTGTCGAGGCGCCTGAGGGCACAATGGCGCGGCCGAGTGCGCCGCTCTCAAGAATCACGTCTGCTTCCACGGTGGGGTTTCCGCGCGAGTCAAGAACTTCGCGCGCACGTATCGCAATAATCTCAGTCATATCGCTCCTCAAAATGCGGTGCTGCAGCCGGGCATTCAGTTTGGGACGGCGATCCACGGCAAGAGCTTCTCCGGCGGCGCTTTGAATCGAGTTCAAAAGCTCCTGCACGTTGTGATACTCCTCTCCGTCCTGCACAAATAAAAGGTCGGATGTTATTCCGTATCGATTCTAACAAGCAAGGCTGCTCGGCCTTGTGTGGCAACCATCACATGCGGCTTGGATTGCAGGTAGCCGGGAATGGGTGCGAGGCTGACGACCAAAAAGGGAGAAGCCGGTGGACTGGACAAGAAAAGCGGGCAGGTGGAGTGGAGGGAGAAGTAACTCGTTTGATTCGTGCGCGGGGAGGCACACTGAAGGCTGCGGCTAAGGGCGGAGCACCCAAGACGCGCTAGCCTTATCTTGGGTGAGTTGTGCCGTGGCAAGCGTCGGAGAAGAAACGACAGGGGCCAGGGAAGAAACGGCACGACTCTTTGCTCGCGGCTGTGTCTAACTAGCCAGGGCGAGGACGCTCTGGGAGTAGTTTGCCCGGTTTATCCCAGAGCCCCAGAAAATGGAGATTCCAATGAGCCGGTCGTTTCGCGCACGCGCAATCATGATTGCGGGACTGATGGTTGCAACTGCTGGCTGGGCGGGAGCGCAGCAGACCAGCCAACCCGATCCCTACCAGGGAACCTCGAACCCGCCACCGGACGACACGATCATCACGAGCCAGCCGCCTGCGGCCGTGCCTGCGCCCCAGCCCAAGCCTTCGGCCTACGGACAGCCGGGAGTGGGTGAGCCTGGGCAAGATCAGGCCCAGGGCCAGCAACGGTACCGGCAACAGGCCCCGCCACAGGACCAGCAGGGACAGGGCGCCGCGAATCAGGGCACGGGGAATCAGAGTCTGGCCGCTGCCGAGGACGGAACGGATGATGGAATTGTTCAGATTGCGCCCGATGCGCAGGTGAGGCCCGCTTTGGACCAACGGAATCGGCCCTTCGATCCTGATGGCGATATTGTGCATCCGGCTCCTCTTGGGCCGGGGCAAGTGGGCGAGGGAACGACGATTCGCGCCCGGCTGCTGGAACGGCTCTCGACATCAGAGAGCCAGGCCGGCGAGCCCTTTCGGGCGCGCGTCGCTTCCGATGTGTTGCAGGGTGGGCAGGTGCTGATTCCTGCCGGCGCGGAGATCGATGGCCGGGTGGCGAGCGTGTCGAACGGGCGAACGAGCGGCCACGGATCGATGCACCTTTCGCCGGAGACGGTGATTTTGCCCGACGGCTCGCGCTACAAGATTTACGCTGAAGTGACGGGAGCGCCGGGCTCAGGCACGCGGGTGGGCAGTGAGGGGAACATCAATCCCGGCTCGCAGGTGAAGAAGGACGGAATTGAATACGGCGGCGCGGTGGGTGCGGGAGCCGTGACGGGCGCGATTCTGGGAGGGCCGGGGGGCGCGCTGGCAGGAACGGTGATTGGAGCCGGCGTGATTACGGTGCACCTGCTCGTCAGCCATCCGCAGGCGGTGCTCGATTCAGGCACTGTGCTGTTGTTTACGCTGACCGAGCGGCTGAATCTTGTGCCTGCGGGCGCGAGCGGAAGCTAGAAGACAGGGATTAGGGAACAGGAAATAGGGATTAGAAAGACTGCGGAGTGAAGTGATTCGCTGTCCCTGGTCCCCAAGTGCAAGGGACCAGGGGCACCCGGCCTCTTGCCTGGATGGGCGAAAAGCAACCGCAGGCCCTTCGACTCCCTTCGCTTCGCTCCGGTCGCTCAGGATGACAGTCAATGTCAATATAGATTGCGAACTCTACACGCCAATCCGCGCTTCGGACGACAGACCATCTTCACCCGCATTTACACTTGATAGCTGAAGGCGCACCTGCGAATGGGCTTGTGTTAAACCGCAGTGAAGCCTACGGAAGTTGTGCGCATCGCGCGGAGCCTGAAAGCGTCTATGGATAAATTTGTGATTCGCGGCGGTAATCCACTGGTTGGGATCATTCGTGTTTCCGGCGCCAAGAACTCGGCGCTGCCGTGCATGGCGGCGGCCATTCTAACCGAGGACGAGGTGGTGCTGGAGAACATTCCGCAGGTGCGCGACATTGCCACCGAGCGCAAGCTGCTTGCCGCAATGGGCGCGGAGGTGGAAATAAGCGCGGGCGCGCGCCGCGATCGGACAACCATCAGTTGCCGCAGCCTGAGTGACCCTGTGGCGCGTTACGAGATTGTCAAGACGATGCGCGCTTCGTCGCTGGTGCTGGGCCCGCTGATTGCGCGCACCGGCATGGCGCGGGTTGCGATGCCGGGCGGGTGCGCGATTGGGGGAAGGCCCATCGACCTGCACATCAAGGGACTTGAGAAGATGGGCGCAGAGATCACTCAGGAACACGGCTACCTTGAGGCGCGCGTGGAGCGCCTGCGGGGCGCGCACATTGTGTTCGACAAGATCACCGTGACCGGGACCGAGGATCTATTGATGGCTGCCGTGCTGGCCGAGGGCGAAACAGTGATGGAGAACTGCGCACGCGAGCCCGAGGTTGCCGATTTGGCGGCGCTGCTGACCGCGATGGGGGCCAGGATCGAGGGAGTGGGGACGTCCACGATCCTCGTCGAGGGCGTGAGCGGTCTTCACGGCGCACGCTACCGCATCAACCCCGATCGCATTGAGGCGGGAACATTTCTGATTGCCGGAGCCATCACGGGAGGCGATCTGACGGTTGAAAACTGCATGCCGGAACACTTGGGCGCGGTGATTGCCAAGCTGACCGAAGCCGGCGTGCGGGTGGATATTTGCGGGCCCGATGCAGTTCGGGTGCGGCGGGGAGACCGTCTGTTCGCCGCAGACATTTCAACTGAAGAGTATCCGGGATTCCCCACCGACATGCAGGCGCAATACATGGCGCTGGCCACGCAGGCTGAAGGCGTGACGACGGTGAAGGAAAACATTTTTGAGAATCGCTTCATGCATGTACAGGAGCTGGTGCGCATGGGCGCCAACATCAAGGTGGATGGGCGGACGGCGACGGTGCGCGGGCCGTCGAAGTTGAGTGCCGCGGCGGTGATGTGCTCGGACCTGCGCGCTTCCGCTTCGCTGGTTCTGGCTGCGCTGGTGGCGGACGGCGAATCGATTCTGGACCGCGTTTATCACATGGACCGGGGATACGAACGCATCGAGGAGAAGCTGGCCGGGGTGGGAGCGCAGATTCGGCGCATGGGCGACATCTTTCCTGAAAAGTGAGTCGCCTGCCTGCCGCATTTCCGCGGGGCGGCTCCTTACACAACGCTTTGAGCGCGGATTTCAACTCATTTTTCTTATGCGCGTACAACTCTTTCCGGGGGCGGGGGTTTCTTACCTCTAGCACCGGGATCGACTTTGCGGTTCCGGGAAACGACAAATCACCTGGAGGAAAGAATTCCCGTGAAAAAAACGCTGATGGCATTCCTACTTGCCCTTTGCCTGGCGCCTGCAGTTTCGTTCGCGCAGGTCGTTGTCCGCATTGGACCGCCAGCCCCGATTGTTGAGCGTCGCCCCCCACCGCCGGAGCGCGGCTACGTGTGGATCTCCGGCTACCATAACTGGGACGGCAACCGCTATGTATGGGTTCCCGGCCGCTGGGACCGTCCGCCCCATCCTGGCGCCAGGTGGGAAGCGCATCGCTGGGTCCATCGCCACGATGGCTGGGTGCTTCAAGAAGGGCACTGGCGGTAGGTTTCTAGTTGAGGAAGCAAAAAGAAAGCGGGGAGGTTTCCCCGCTTTCTTTGCGTTTGCCGTGTTTTTCCTGAAGTGAGCGAAAAGCAACCGCAGGTCCTTCGACTACGATTGGCGCAAAGTACGCGCCAATCTCCGCTCAGGATGACAGTCAGTTGTGATTTGAACTTCAGGGACGAGACGCTATGTGATTTCGATGACGTCTGTTGCTGAGGCTGCTGCTTCTTCGGCTCGGGTCATCAGCTTTTCAGCAATCGCGTAAAACTCAGCTGCCTGCGGGCTCTTGGGGCCGGCCAGGGCAACCGGCAATCCGCGGTCGCCGCCTTCGCGAATGGCAGGAACCAATTCAATCGATCCCAAGAAGGGGATGTTGAACTGCTTCGCCGTGCGCTCGGCGCCGCCCCTTGAGAAGATATCGATCTCGTTGTGGCAGTGGGGGCAGGTAAAGTGGCTCATATTCTCCACTATGCCAAGCACCTCGACGTTCACCTGCGCAAACATCTCGAGCGCCTTGCGCGCATCTTCAAGGCTGACGTCGCTGGGGGTTGAAACCACGACTGCTCCGGTGAGGGGAACGGTCTGGACCAGCGAGATGACGACATCGCCGGTTCCGGGGGGCAGATCGACGATGAGGTAATCGAGCTCGCCCCAATCAACCTGCTGCAGAAACTGGCGGATGATCTGGTGGAGCATGGGCCCGCGCATGACGAGCGGCTTGTCACCGGGCGAGATGTAACCGATAGAGATGGTCTTGATGCCGTGGGTGTCATTGGGCAGAATCTGGTTTCCGGGGCCGACACGCGGCTGCTGGGTTGAGCCCATCATGAGCGGCACATTGGGGCCATAGATGTCGGCGTCGACGAGGCCCACGCGCTGACCCATCTTGGAGAGCGCGATGGCCAAGTTGACGGCGACGGTGGTTTTGCCCACGCCGCCCTTTCCGGAACCAACTGCGACGATCTTTGAAACGCCGGGCAAAGCCACAGGCGAAGGCATGGCAGAAGAATGCGCCATAGTTTTTGATTGCTCCTTTTCTTTTTTTCAACTCTTGCGTTGATTCAAGGGCTTGCTTTGACTGAAAGTCTTTTGAGCTTAGTCTTCGATTCCGGGTCGTACTTAATTAACGGCTGGGGTCGGTCTGGTCTTCAAGGGCCGCGGTTACCAGGCGCTCTTCCTTGCGTCGAGCGCTCTCGCGCTCGCGGTGCTGGCGACGGCGCAGTGCATCGGCAAACCGGCGCACTTCGTCGGGTGTTTCGGGTACCAGTTGTGGGACTTTTTGCAGGCGTCCGTGCTCGTCAACGGCGACGAAGACCAGGTAGGCGCTGGCGACGTGGACTACTCCGCCGGTGCGCATATTTTCTGCCCAGACTTTTACGCCGGTCTCCATGGAACTGGTAAACGCACGGTTGACGCTGGACTTGAGAGTGAGCAGGTCGCCGAGGCGAACGGGCCGGATGAAGTCGATATGGTCCATGGCGGCGGTAACGACGTGGGTGCGGGAATGACGGTAGGCCGCCATGGCGCCGGTGAGATCAATGAAGTGCATGAGCCGCCCGCCGAGCAGGTTGCCGAGGGTATTGGTGTCATTGGGCAGGATGATTTCAGTCATCTCTGACTGAGTACTCTGGACAGTACGCGTCATCGGATTGTTTCCCTGCGGATTGGTCTCCGGCTCGTTCATGATGCATTGCTCCGTTGGCTGTTTGCCGTGCCCCGGCTTCGGCAAGGGCGAGATCCTCAACTGCGGGAGTCCGGCCGGCAACTACAATAGAGGTTGACGGCGGACTTTGGTGCAGGCTTCCAGTTCCAGTTTCGGCAATCCCCGCCAATTAAGCAAATCTTCCTGGGCTCTCGGGTGAAACCCGGGCCCGATGCGAGCGAAATGGACAAGATTGCGGCACTCAAAGAAATTCTGGCTCTGGACCCGAAGAACAGCTTCGCGCGCTATGGGGTGGCGATGGAACTGGCGAGCCGTGGCGACACAGATGCCTCGATCGCGGAGTTCACAACCCTGGTGACGAACGACCCGGACTATACGGCCGGCTACTTTATGGCCGCGCAGACGCTTGAGAACGCGGGAGGACCGACGAAGCGATCGAGCGGCTGAAGGCTGGAGTTGCCAGTGCGAGGCGCACCGGCAACAACCATGCCCTCAGTGAGATGCAGGCAATGCTGGATGAATTGGAGCGCTAGGGCCGTCCTGAAACCTTTGCAAGAGGGCACTTGGTACAACCAAAGGGCCATGTGCCTCCATACGGGATCTTTACGAAAGAACCTGTAAACTTCCTCTACCGAAATTGCATCTAAGCAAACACTATGGCCAAATTCTCCATTGTCGTCCCTTTCCACAACGAAGAAGAGAACGTCACCGTTCTCTACGCCCGCCTGAAACAGGTGATGGAGCAGATTGGCGACAGCTTCGAAATGGTGCTGGTGGACGATGGCTCACGCGACCGGACGTACAAGCTGCTGGAGGAGATTGCCGCGGTCGACAGTCGCGTACTGGTAGTGAAACTGCGTCGCAACTTCGGACAGACATCCGCGCTTTCTGCAGGTTTCGATCACGCCTCAGGGGAATTCATCCTGGCCATGGACGGCGATCTGCAGCATGACCCCAACGACATCCCCGCTTTTATTGAAAGACTCGACGAGGGGTATGACGTGGTTTCGGGGTGGCGCAAGGATCGCATGGACAATCTGGTGATGCGCCGCATCCCCTCAAGCTGCGCCAACTGGCTGCTGGCGAGGCTCTCGGGCGTGAATATTCACGACTTCGGCACGACCTTCAAGGCCTATCGCCGCGAGGTGATTCAAAACATCCCGCTTTACGGGGAGATGCACCGCTTCATTCCGGCTCTTGCCAGCTGGTATGGCGCCTCGATCTGCGAAATCCCCATCCGCAACGTGAATCGCGAGTGCGGCAAGAGCCACTACGGCATCGGGCGCACGTTCCGGGTGTTCTTCGATTTGCTGACCGTCCGCTTTCTGCTGCGGTATATGAGCCGCCCGCTCCACTTCTTTGGCGGATTTGGCTTGCTGGGCATCATGGGCGGCAGCGTCATGGCGGCCATCCTGCTGGGCATGAAGATTCTCAACCCCGCAATGGACGTGATGCACCATCATGGTCCCATGTTCGTGATTGGCTCAGTGCTGATTGTCTCCGGAATTCAGATGGTGGCCATCGGCCTGCTGGGCGAGTTGCAGGTGCGGCACTACTTCACGAGCCAGCATCCCACCTCGTATACCGTTGACCGACTGGTGCGGCTTGTTCCCGCCGATGAGCAGAGCATGCTCTCGGAAGGGAAAGAGGATAGTTTTTAAAGACAGGGAATAGGGAACAGGGAATAGGGAATAGAAAAACGTCTGGCCCCGCTCGGCATTGTTCGGGCGGGGTTTTCGTTTGCCTGGAGACGACGGGTGATTGGAGGGCTCAGATGACTGCTTTCAAATCTTCTTGCTCCACAACCCCCTCTGGGTTCATTCTTACCATTACATGAAAGCTATTCAGATTCTCGAGACGGGCGGGCCTGAGGTTCTTCAACTGGCCGATCTGCCGATTCCGCATCCGGGTCCCGGACAGGTGTTGATTCGGATTGAAGCGACAGGCGTTAATTTTATTGAGATTTATTTTCGCAAGGGACAGTACAAGGCCTCATTCCCACTGACGCCGGGTAGCGAGGCGTCGGGCACGGTGGAGGAGCTTGGGCCCGGGGTACAGGGATTCACGGCGGGCGACCTGGTTGCATCGGTCTCTGTGATGGGCAGCTACGCCGAATACGCGCTTGTGCCCGCTGCGCAACTGGTGAAAGTGCCTGCGGGCCTGACGCCGGAGCAGGCCGCAGCGGCGATGCTGCAGGGCATGACCGCACATTACCTTGCCTACTCCACGTTTCCGTTGAAGGCCGGAGATACGGCGCTTGTGCATGCGGGGGCGGGCGGCGTTGGGCTGTTGCTGACGCAACTGGCGGCGCGCATCGGAGCGCGGGTGATCACAACCGTGTCCACAACCGCGAAGGCGGAGCTGTCGCTCGAGGCCGGCGCCAGCGATGTGATTCTTTATACAGAGCAGGACTTTGAGGCGGAGGTCAAGAATCTGACGGGCGGCAAGGGCGTGGACGTGGTGTACGACTCGGTGGGCAAGACGACGTTCGACAAAAGCCTGAACTGCCTGAAGCCGCGCGGCCTGCTGGCCTTGTTTGGCGGGTCGAGCGGAGCCGTGCCGCCGTTTGATCCGATTATCCTCAGCGGCAAGGGGTCGCTGTACGTGACGCGGCCGACGCTGTGGCACTACATTGCTACGCGCGCCGAATTGGAGCTGCGTGCGGGCGAGATTCTCGGATGGGCGGCAAGCGGCCAACTGAAGCTGCGCACCGAGCACATTTTCCCGCTTGCGGAAGCAGCGCAGGCGCAGACGGCACTCGAGTCGCGGAATACGACGGGCAAGATTTTGCTGGAGCCGTGAAGACAGTGGTCAGTGGTCAGTGAACAGTGGTGAGTTTTCGGTTTTCAAACTTCAGCTATCAAATTCTAGCTATCAGCTCTTAGCTTCTCTGCGGCCTTTACTGGGCGCTGGGTGGGAGGCGTGCGGTGAGTCGGGTTCGGATTGGCGGCGACGATCGGGTGTTTGTGCTGACGGGCGCGGGGATCAGCGCGGAGAGCGGGCTGCCCACGTTTCGCGCGGACGATGGATTGTGGGCGGGAAATCGGATTGAAGACGTATGCACGCCGGAGGCATGGGAACGAAATCCGGGGCTGGTGTGGCAGTTCTACTCGGGTAGGCGCATGGATGGGCAGAAGGCAGAGCCGAATGCGGCGCACTTTGCTTTGGCGGAGCTTGAGGCGCAGATCGGCGACCGGTTCTTTTTGTGTACGCAGAATGTGGACGACCTGCATGAGCGCGCGGGATCAGTGCGCCTCGTGCACATGCACGGAGAACTGGGGAAGGCGCACTGCGAGAACGACTGCGGACGGCCACCGATTGAAGATCACGCGATCTATGGCAGCCTGGCGGAGGTGGGCCGTTGCGCATGCGGCGGGCGCTACCGGCCGCACATTGTTTTCTTTGGGGAGATGCCCCTCGAGATGGACCGGATCCGGGACGAGATTGACCGGGCGACGCTGATGCTGGTGGTTGGCACGTCGGGGTCAGTGTACCCGGCGGCTAACTTTGTGCACTGGGCGAAGATGAACGGGGCGCGCCGAGTGTACGTGGGACCGGAGGAGCCGCTGAACGCCGCCGCATTTACGAGCGTGGTGGAAGGCAAGGCGGGCGAGGTGCTGCCTGGGCTGTTTGCAGTGGAGTAGGTTTTTGTTGGCGGGCTGTTTGCGCCGTCCCTACGGGACTCCGGATGAATCGTAGGTTTCTTCGACCCCAAGCTAAACAGGCTGTTACGAAACTCGCCGGCGACGGAGTTTTTTGGACATGGGGCCATTGCAGGGGCTGACAAGGCTGCGGAAAAAGGCATCTGCGACCGGGCGAAATTAGCAGGGGCTAAAGCCCGAACTTTATTTTGCGGACTTTTCGGCACGACTAAAGTCGTGCCCTGATACAAACCACCTCACCCTCGGAGTTTTTCCGCAGCCTGTGAAGCCCTCGTTGATTTTGCGTTGGTTACGGCCTCCGCCGCGGCGGAAAGCCGAGCCCTTGTTACA
>Ga0302275_10007292_pt1 | contig 10305 bp, 7 predicted proteins | sample III_Bog_N2_2_FD_200229 | JGI IMG/M metagenome (GOLD analysis project Ga0302275, IMG submission 200229) | Peat permafrost microbial communities from Stordalen Mire near Abisko, Sweden - III_Bog_N2_2 | ecosystem: Environmental > Terrestrial > Soil > Wetlands > Peat | place: Sweden: Abisko... | reverse complement strand
GCGCATCTTCCAACAGAGGACGCGCTTTGTTCTCAGGCTCGTGTGTTTCGCGGGCTGGAATCGATAACGAACGAATACCACTTCAATCACTTGGGCTAGCACGGTCGAGGATCTTTCAAAGTCGAAGCGGATTCGCAGCGAACATTGGAGAAGACGAAATGCCGATCATCACTGTTGTACTTACACTTTTGGTTGTGGGCGTGCTCTTGTGGCTTATCAACACATACATTCCCATGCAAAGCACAATCAAGGGACTCTTGAATGCAGTTATAGTCATCATGCTGGTAATATGGCTGCTCAACGTCTTCGGTCTGATGCACTATGTTACCGATTTCAAGGTCGGAACGCACTGATGCAGGCAACTAGTCGATAGCTCGCAGTAAAGTCGATGCAACTTAACCGAGTTGCGCAAGCCGACGAACGCAGCGGCTATTTCCGATGGGCATTAAGCTGGTCGATCACTCGCTTCAAGTCGTCGAGTTTTTGACCCGCTTCGGCAAGTTTGCCCTGCGATGTGAGCCGCTGATAGTCGCCAAAATCTTTTCCGGCCTGCCCAATCAATGAGTCGATATCCGCGACAAGTTTAGGTCCGCTTGTTGTTTCTGGAGCAGTTCGCGGCGCATCGGATGCGCTTAAGGTCGATGTTTCAGAACCAAACAGGGAAGCCAAGGCCGCCTCAAATGTAGGCGCATACGCGAGTTTGTCCTGCAGCGCAAGAACAACCAGCCGCAACTCCGGCATTGGGCTTCGATCGGCCTGCAGATAGATTGGTTCCGCGTACAACAGAGCGCGCCCACATGGGATGACCAGCAGACTGCCGCGCCGCACATGCGAGCCTTGCTGATTCCACAGTGTCAGTTGTCCTGAAAGCTGAGCGTTTTGATCGATGCGCGCTTCGATCTGCTGCGGTCCGTCGACCAGTCGGCTCTTTGGAAAATCGTAGACGACCGATGTGCCGTAGTGCGCGCCATCGCTGCGTCCGGCAATCCAACCGATAAGATTATTCCGGTTGGCGGGAGTAAACGGCAGAATCTCCACGAACTCAAGGCCTGTTTCATCCGGAAGCTTCATGAGGACGAAATTTGGCGCCATGGGAATACTCGTCTGCCCACCGCCCTCGGTCATGCCGTTTTCCGTGGCCACGGTCCAGAGGTCTTCTCGGTTGTAGAAGACTTCCGGATTGGTCATATGGTAGAGGCCATACGCTTCCGCCTGTAAGCGGAGCAGCATTTCGGGGTAGCGTACGTGTTTGCGCAGCCACCCCGGCATCGTGGATGCATCCTTGAATAGGCCGGGAAAAATGCCGCGATAGGCAGCCAGGATGGGGTCTTCATTGTCAAAAACATAGAAGGTCGCTGTCCCATCGTAGGCATCCACCACGGCTTTTACGCTGTTCCGCATGTAGTTGATCGAGTCGCTTTCAAGGCTGTAATGACTTGAGTACGGATAGCTGTCCGACGAAGTAAATCCATCCATGACCCAGGACAAGCGGCCGTCGTCGCCAACGACAATGTAAGGATCCTTGTCGAATGTGAGGAAGGGCGCCAGCGCCGCCACGCGATCGCGCACATTGCGCCGCATCAGCAACCGGCTTTGTGCGTTTACGTCGTCGCTGAACGGCAGCTTGGCGATATCGCCGCGGTCGAATGCAAGCAAAAGCCGGCGAAAGAATCCACCAACAACGATGCCGCCAGTACCCTCATACGAAGTAAGGTTATTGGTCTGGCCTTCCGGATAGTTAAATTCCTGCTGCCGCGTTTTTACGTAGACATCGGTGTCAGTCATCTCGCCGAAGTAGATTTCCGGCCGCGTAACGTTGAGGCCTTTCACCGTGCTCTGCACCGGCATGTTGCTCAGCATCAGAGTTGGCAGCCCCTCGGGGGTGAAACCATTCACCGGGTTCATTGTGATTCCGTAGCCGTGGGTATAGATCAGTTTCTCGTTGATCCAGTTGCGGCTGCTCTCCGGAAGCTTGTCCACATTGAGTTCGCGTGCGGCAAGCATCACCTCGCGCATGGAGCCATCGATATCGTAGCGATCGATGTCGATGTCGGGAAAGTCGTAGTAGGTTCGAATCTCCTGTATCTGTCGGAGGGTGTCCTTTAGCGCCGTTAAGTCCCACAGACGAATGTTCTGCAGAGTGGGCTGATTGTTTGTTGGATCTGTGGCTCCGACAGTGGTCTCGGCGGGAAACTCGCGCTGCGAGAAGCGGTCCAGACCCCACGCCTTCCGGGTCATCTCAATATTGTGCTCGATGTAGGGCTTCTCCCGAACCAGCTCGTTCGGCTTGACGACGAAGCTGGAGACATACCAGCCCACTAGTCCTGCAAGTGCATAGCAAACGACCGCCGGGAAAAAGGCGGCAACCAGCCATCGTCCGCGCGGCCTGACGATGGCACCGGCAAGGGCTACCGACGCACCAAGCAGCAGGGCGATGCAAACTACGAGCATGCCGGGAAGCGTCACATGGGCGTCTGTGTATGTGACTCCATCAAAAACTGTATGGCGGTCAAAGAGGAGATCAAACCGGCTCAGGTAAACCCGCACCGCAAGCATGGCCAGCAGAGATGCAACGGTAAACGAGAGCCCGCGCCAGGGCAACGCTGCGCTTGGAGAAATGCGGCCAGTGAGGGCGCGGGAACTGCCGGCGATCAGCAGGAAAAGGATCGCTAGCAGGCAGGCAAGCACGGCCAGCGTCAGCAGCCATCCTGCAATCATTTGCCATGCAGGCAGGGCAAAGAGATAGAAATTTAGCGGAAGCCCGAAAATGGGATCGGGGATGGTTCTGAGCGTATGCGGCGCGTACCAGAACAATGCAAGCGTCGGCCATTGTGCCTTCATAGCGGCTCCGGTTCCGACCGCAATCAAGAGCGAAAGCCCGGTCGCTATCAGGTGCATCGCCGGACCAACCGGCAGGTTCACCGCATTTCCCGCAACATAAATTGTGTGGTTGCTGGGCAGGTCCCCCGTATGCGCATGCCTGAGCGCCAAAAATGTGCCGTACAGAATGAGGAATGTGACGACCGCAAAGGCCACAAAGACTCCCCACTCCAGGCCAAGGGTTTTCCAGAAAACATCTTCATAGCCGAGCGAACGGAACCAGAGCAGATCGACCCAGATGGAAATCCAAGTTCGTCCGGTAAGGATAATCACGGCAAAAATTGCAAGAAGTATAAGGAATGTGCGCCTGCGTGGACGCGCCGGTTCTAATTGTCTTGGCCAATCGATGGACTCGTGCAAACCTGTGCCTCATCTCGGGATATGCCGCTGGCAGAGGCGATTTGGTGCTGCTCAGGGCCTGCGCTGTGCGGTCCCTGATGATCTCCGCCTGGCAAAGTCAACCCATTTCACTCTAGTCCAATTGGGTGCCGATTGCACGATTTGCCATGAGTGCTTGTCCCCTGAATCCACATGTTGGTGTACAGAGTCCCTTTGCTGGCGCTGGAAATAATCCCTTTGAAAGAAGTTCATCTTCGCTAACTAAATCATTAGTTGTTACGTCTAACCAATCAGCAGCGGCAAAAATGCCGCGAGGAGTATTCAGAGCTTCATGCCACCGAAGAGATCCATCACGCTTACCCCAGCCGAGCTCAGGCTGATGAGGATTCTCTGGGACCGGGGTGAATCGACCGTGGCAGAGATGGTAAGCACGATTCCTGAAACGGAGGCACTGGCCTATAACTCCGTTCTCACCACCATTCGGATTCTTGAAACCAAGGGTTACGTGAGCCACCGGCAAGAGGGCAGGGCATTTCTCTACGCCACCAGCATCGGCGAGGAAGAGGCAAGCCGGTCGGAAGTTCGGCATGTGCTGCAACGCTTTTTCGGGAATTCCAGGGAGCGGCTTCTTCTCGCCATGCTTGGCGATGAGGAAATCAGCTTGGAAGAAATCAAGCGTTTGAAAGAGGCAATCGCCGGCATGCCAAATGAAGTTCAGGAGGAGTCCTAGATGGAGTCCTTGCTTCAAAGCGCATTGTTATTGTCTGCCGCGGCCGCAAACTCTCTAATTGCCGCCGTTTGGGAGGGCACAGTTCTGGTTGTGGGTGTGGCATTGTGCATCAGGTTTCTTCCCCGGCTTAGCGCTGCCTCCCGGTCTGTTATATGGCTGAACGTCTTTCTGCTGCTTGTGCTCCTGCACGTATTGCCCTCAATCAGAGGTCCGGAGATTGTCGCGCAGGCGTCACATGCTCCGAGGATTCTTTTGAGCTCCGGCTGGAGCATTGCCATAGCGGCTGCCTGGGTTGCGCTTTTTCTGATTAGGGGCATGCAGCTGATTTTCAGCGCCATGCGCTTACGAAGATTAGCCCAACAAGCAACACCCATTATGCGCCCGGACGAGTCTCTGCAGGCACTGCTCCAGGGAGAGAATGGCAGCCGCGCCGCTCAGCTTTGCGCTTCGCTGGAAGTTGAGCGGCCGAGCGTGATTGGTTTCCTCCATCCACGCATCCTCCTGCCGCCCGCGTTGCTGCAGAAGCTATCTGCGCTCGAGCTGCAGCAGGTGGTTCTGCATGAGATGGAGCATTTGCGGCGCGGAGACGATTGGACCAATTTGCTGCAAAAGATTGGGTTGACTCTCTTCCCTCTTAATCCCGTATTATTCTGGGCCGAGCGGCGACTTTGCGCCGAGCGGGAACTGGCGTGTGACGATCGCGTCTTGCGCTCAAGATGCACTCGGAAAGCTTATGCCATGTGTCTGACACGGCTCGCGGAAGACTCCGTGATTCGCCGCAGGGTATCTCTTGCACTTGGCGCCTGGGAACGTAGATCGGAACTCGTGAGCCGCGTGCAGCGACTCCTGATGCACCCTGGAAAATCCATGAGCGGAAGTCAGACCGTGATGGTAACCGGAAGCCTGATGCTTGCCATATTCGGCGGCGCGCTGGCGTTGGCTCGCAGTCCCCAACTGGTCGCATTCGCAGCATTCAATCATTCAGAGACCCAGGCTCCCGGTTTCAGGGAAGCAAGTTTCGAGGGGACCAGTATTCGTGGAGCGAAAGCTGTTGAAGCGGGTGGTTCCTTGCAGTTGGTGAAGGCAGTAATGCCGCAGCCGGCTGCTCAGTCCACAATGAAACTGAAGCCACCGCGCCGGCACGTTGCAAAGCAGGCGATCAAGCCGCGCATGGCGCAAGGACGGCAGGCGTGGTTCGTGCTCACGGATTGGAACGAGAGTTTGCCGCCTGCGCGCTTGGTAATCGCGGTAGCGCCGGGAGATCGCAACACCTATGCCGCCGTTCCAATTGCACACGGCTGGCTGATTCTTCAAATCTAGCCGCGTTGCGTCTGGCGCACCAGCGGTTGAGGTCAACTTTTTAACAACGCAATTTCGAACAAGGAGAGAACTTCCCATGAATCAACCAACTAATCAATTAGTAGCAATAGCCAGACGGTTCGCAGCACCTGCGGCGGTCGTCGGCGCTTTTGCATTGGGTGCAGCGCTTTTCGTCGGTCACGGCAACGTTCATGCCGCTTCGGCGATTGACGAGAACAGCGTGTCAGCCCTCACTTCACTCGACCGTGCAATGGAAGCTGTTGCTTCACGGGTGACTCCCGCAGTGGTAAACGTCGCAGTCACATCACGGAGTAACGGCGAACAAGCAGACCCCGAGGGTATGATGCAGGGGATTCCGCCGCAACTTCAGCAGTTCTTCGGGCAGATGCAGCCACAACAGCCTTCTCAACCACAGATCGAACATGGTGTGGGCAGCGGCATCATCATTTCGCCGGACGGTTACATTGTGACGAACGATCATGTGGTGGATGGCGCCACTAACATTAAGGTCACGCTGAACGATCGGCGCATTCTGAGTGGGAAAGTCGTTGGCGTTGATAAGCTCAACGACATCGCGGTCATTAAGGTCAACGCGTCGAACCTTCCCAGCATTGCCTGGGGTGACTCGACCAAACTGCAGCCCGGCCAAACAGTGCTGGCTTTTGGTAGCCCATTCGGTTACTTCCAGTTCTCGGTCACGCGCGGAATCGTGAGCGCAGTCAATCGGCCGAACCCTTATTCGGATGACCCACGCAAGCCTGGCAACTTCATCCAGACCGATGCGGCTATCAACCCCGGTAACTCCGGCGGTGCACTTGTGAATGCGCACGGTGAGCTCATTGGCATCAACACTTTCATCATTACCAACAACGGAGCCTTCGCTGGAGCTGGGTTTGCGATTCCTTCGCAGATTGTTCGCGCCAGCGCTGAGCAGTTGATCAAGAACGGGAAGGTCGAGCACGGATATCTCGGCATTGGCATGAATGACGTCACGCCCGAGAACGCTCACTTCTTCAATCTTGAGGACGCGAGCGGCGCCATTGTTTCGCAGGTCACTCCGGACTCGCCAGCGAGTCGCGGCGGTCTGCAACAGGGCGATGTCATTACGCATGTCAACGGGGAAAAGATTCCGAACGGGAGTGCCTTGCAGGTTGCGGTGAGCGAGATGGCGCCGGGAACAAAGCTCACTCTGGGCGTGATTCGCAACGGCAAGCTGGAAACACTGAACCTGACAGTTGGCCAGTTCCACGGCAACTCAGAAGTGGCCGGCAATGAAGGTCCGGGAGATTCGGATGGGGCGAAAACCGGCAAGCTTGGTCTTGCGGTCAGCAATCTGACTGCAGACGCACGGCAGCAGATCAACGCGCCTGAGCAGGTGCATGGTGTGGTGGTTCAGAGCGTGCGTCCGGCCAGTCCGGCGGAAGATGCCGGAATCCAGCCAGGCGACGTCATCATGGAAGTAAACCGCAAGCCTGCGGAGTCGGCAGCTCAGTTCGCGAGCGAGGTGCACAACAACCAGGGTGGAAAGGATCTTCTGCTTCTGATCTGGTCGAAGGGCAATGCAAGCTATCGGACCGTTCATCCCTCTGACGATGAACCAAAGGGATAAGCCTTATTTTTGATGAGTCTCTTTGTAACTGGCATTCGGGTGGCTCCTCCGTTCTGGAGGCGCCACCCGAAAGGCTTGTTCAAACGCTTCTGGTCAGGCCGCCGAATCTCGACCTGCAATGGATCGCACAAGTTTGTCCATCGCATCTTCCTGTTGCTCAATGGATTCGACCAGTTTGAACTGAGTTCGACAGCGATCCAGGTTGTGTCCGTCGCGATGGACTTTGTAATACGTATCTCCGGCCAGATAATCGGTGAGGAATCGGATGCCCATCTCAAAGGTAATCAACTTACCGCAAAAGGCGAGGTGCTGAATCTCCGGGCCACTGAGAAAACAGCCCGCGGAGCTGAGATAGCCGTGCACCAGCGCTTCGAACAAGGGAAACTGCAGATACACCTTGGACAAATCGCGCTCGTCTTCGGCTGCAGGGCATGTAGCCGTCCTCACGATGTCGCCAAAATCATAATGAATCAGTCCTGGCATCACCGTGTCCAGATCGATCACGCAAACCCCTTCGCCGGTTGCGTCATCTAATAGGACATTGTTGATCTTTGTATCGTTGTGTGTGACCCGTTCCGGCAGGTTCGCATTGAGCAACACTCCGGTCATGGATTGGCGCGCAAAGGCGAATGCGATTTCCTGTTTGACCAGCATTGCCCGGTTCGCGGCGTCAGCGGTAATCGCCTGTTCCAGAGACGTGAATCGCTTCGGAGTATCGTGAAAGTCTGGAATCGTATCGTGCAGCCTGGGCGCCTGCAGGTTGATCAGCAGATGCTGAAATCTGCCGAAGGCCCTTGCCGCTTGAAACGCCTGCTCGGTGGATTCGACTGCATCATAGCTATGGGCCCTCTCGATAAACCGATACGCACGCCAATAAGTTCCTTCGTCATCCCGGTACCAAGGTCCTCCTTCGCGCGTCGGAATCAGCGTAAGCACGCGCCGTTCGAGGTCTGGCTCATCGACAAGTTGAGCGGCCAGATGAGCCGTCACCCGTTCGATGTTCTCCATGAGAGCTAAAGGATTTTTGAAGATGTTCTGATTGATTCGCTGCAGGATGAAATGCACCGATCCACTCGCCGTATGAAACAACAGACGCCAGGTGTCGTTGATGTGGCCGCTGCCGTACGGAAAGGCGACCGAGAAATCACCGCTGAACTGAAATTGCGGGATCACTGGACCGAGGGTGTATTCGCTAGGTGGTGTGCTCATTGAGGAGTTAGATCGAACGTGAGTACTTGAAATGGCGCCAGGTGAAACTCGTGCTGCTGCTGCGCATGAAGTGGCAAGGAGGGTTCGTTCGCATCGTCGTTCCACGGGCTCTTTGCCTGATAAGTCTGCGCAGCTCCCGGCGGTAGTTCGAAAACATCTTGCAGCTTGATGGAAATCGTCTGCGCCTTGTCGCTGGGATTGCGAAGCACCAGTATCCCTTTCCCCGGAGACCACGATGCCCAACCATACACTTCAAGCCAAGCGGGATCGCCGCCGATCCAATGCGTGTCCTTCAGCACGTCGGCATTGGCGCGCGACCACTTCGCTGCTTCGGCAAGGTCGTCCCAGTTGGCTGCGGAGAGCAGGGAAGGCGTGATGTACATTTCCTGAAGCTGCGTGCCTGTGCCAAAGTACGAGCGAACCTCATTGCGGAAATCGTTGCCCGGATCTTTGTCGAGTTGATGATGATGCTGGGCGTAAATCATGCCGTGCAGCATGAGCGAGTTGAGCGGATAGAGCGGTCCATGCTGTACCACGCGCTCATAGGTATCGGCATCGCGGTAAGTAATCCATCGCTCGCGATAAGGTCCCACGCCCGCGGTCGAGTCGTCCTCACCGCCGCGCCAGATGGAATCCGAATAGATCAGCCAGAAGGGCGATGGCCAGGTTCCCGTTGTCAGATTGATGAAGATGTCGGGCTTGGCTGCGCGTAACTCGCCGATCAGATGGATGGCGGCATCGAAGTCGCTGTCGAATCTGCTTCCGGGAAAGACGGAGTCGACATTGCCGGTGCCGTCAATCTTGAACTGGTTGACGCCATATTTTGTGATCATGTCCATGCAGACATCGCGGAAGGCGTCGTAATACTTCGGACCTGAAAGAGCATAGCCGCCTTCGATGATTTCGTATCCAGCGGCGGTTCCAAATGCAATGCGTTCCTGCTTGGGCTTTGAATAGCCACCCCACGGAGACATCCAGACGCCGGGATGGGCGTTGTACTGGTCGGCGGCCTGCTTCACCGGGGTGAAGCCGTTGGGAAATCCATCGTTGAACCTCCAGAGCGACTTGTGATTATCCCAGCCGTCGTCGAACAGGAATGAGTCAAGCGTGACGCCGCGCTTTTGCGTCAGTTCCCGGCCGAAAGTGTTAACTCGATCTAATGCTCCGGCTTGATCGTATGGGTTGAAATAGCCAAGGTCGTACCAGGAGTTATAGTGCAAGAACGTTCGGTAAGGATGCGCCCGTTCCTGTTCAATGTACGCGAGAAAATCGCGACGCATCTGCCCGGAACGCGCTACGCCAATCACGGATGAGTAAGTGATGGTCTGGCCATTTCGCAAGGGCAGATCGCGATCGATCCATGCGGTGGCACGGTCGTGTCTGACCTCGCTGTGCGAGAGGGGATGCTCGAATCCTAGAAAGAGATCCCCGGCCACAATCGGCGAACCTTCGACGGAACCACCGACGCGAGCGCCCGATAGTGCGAGATCGATCAGTTGGACACGGCTGATGGCTAAGTCCTTATCAATGGCGGTGATCTTCAGAACCTGCCGCAGGTAATTCGAGTCGTCAAGCAGTACTAGCGACCACTCCAGACGGAGGGAGTGATCGGCGCTCTCCAGCGGAACATCTATCGCGTGGCCCATCAATCGATCTGCCAGACGCGATGCATCGGGGTGCGGTGTCAGCGCATGCTTCTCTGGCGCTCCAGTTACCGCCAGATTATTTGCGGTGTAGATCGTGCCGTCCTTCAGGAGAATGGCGAAGGGCGTCGCAATCGGGATATTGAGTTGATGGATGCGGTCTTTGATCACCAGGCCGTCCACCGTGTTATTGGCAACATGGAATGCGGCGCTGATGGCATGGTTTGCGACTTGCAGGTTGTCAGCGGACTGTGCCCGAATCGTTGGAACGAAGAGGGTCGCTATGGAGAGTGTTCCAACGGCTATTGCGCTCGCGAACGTTCCTCGAATCGTGATCAATGGTTCGCTCCCGCTATCGGATATCCCTGCCATACGTACTCGAGTGCTTCGGCCAGCGTTTGCTGTCTCACGGCGCGGTCGACGTGTCCTGCATTGCGCGCAAAAACAAACTGGTAGTGATAACTCTTTGCTGCGAGCACTTTGGCCATTTCTTCATTGGCAACCACCCAATCGTGCATGTGATCTGTCATGATATTTGGATTGAACAGGTCTCGGTCGCCGACTTCCATCCAGAG
>Ga0302275_10007288_pt1 | contig 10307 bp, 5 predicted proteins | sample III_Bog_N2_2_FD_200229 | JGI IMG/M metagenome (GOLD analysis project Ga0302275, IMG submission 200229) | Peat permafrost microbial communities from Stordalen Mire near Abisko, Sweden - III_Bog_N2_2 | ecosystem: Environmental > Terrestrial > Soil > Wetlands > Peat | place: Sweden: Abisko... | reverse complement strand
GCAGGCGAATTGCTGTGGAGTGCAGTTGCTCGGCTAGAGACTCAGCGTCGGGATTGAGGTCTATTGACATGTTCTGCTGTGATCATCATAATTCATTAGCATTGCTAACGAATGGAGACATGAGATGGATTCGGAGTTGCAGAACGGAGTCCAGTTGCAGGATGTGGCGCAGATTGCCTTTACTGTGCAGAACCTGGCGGAGGCGAAGAGTTTCTACAAAGATGTGCTGGGGCTTAAGTTCTTATTCGACGCGGGGACCATGGCCTTTTTCCAATGCGGGTCTGTGCGGCTGATGATCGGCGAGGGTGAAAAGCCCACGGCATCCGAGGGGACCATTGTGTATTTTCGCGTTGGCGACATTGAAGCTACGGCTCGGTTGCTGGAATCGCGTGGGACGAGCTTTGTTCAGCAGCCCCATTTGGTGGCGAGGATGAAGAGTCACGACTTGTGGCTGGCGTTTATCAAGGATCCGTCGGGAAATACGCTGGGGCTGATGAGCGAGGTGGCGAGAGCCAGCGACAAGGAGGATGCATTACCTCAATAAAGCAGCCGGCCGCGATTGCGCTTCGCCTTAATTGGCAGCGTAATTCCTATTGTTGGCTTCCCTGCCGCTCCAGATACTCGATATAACCCAGCAGAGCGCCCCAGTGATAAAAGCGGTCGCTTGAGGTTACGTCGTCGCCGCTGCCGGTGTTGGCGTTGTAGTTTTCGTGGACGTGACGGTTCTCGGTCCACTCTTTCAAAAAGAGCTCGTAGGATTTTTGAGCTACGTCGCGAGCTGCGGCCTGGTCGTATTTGCGCAGGCCCAGGTAGACGAGATAGTTCATTGGCCCCCAGATGCGCCCGCGCCAGTATTCCTGATCCTTGTAGGCTGGGTCATTGCGCGCGATGCCCGGAATGATCCACTGGCCCCAGAATTCATCGGGGTTGCGCAGGTGCCTGGCGATCATGGTCTGCGCTTGCTCTGGTGTGGCCGCGCCAGCCAGCAACGGATAGAAGTTGGTGGGTGAGAGGCGCGGGCTGGGCTGGTGGGTGTGCAGGTCGATATTGAGAAACATTCCTGACTTCGGGTCCCACATGGTTTGGAGCTTGGCCTTGTAGCGGGCCTCGCGCTCGCGGAGTTCCTTTGCTTCGGCGGCCTTGCCCAGTACATCGGCAATTTTGGCCAGGGCGTCGCAATCGGCAACGTACATGCCCATCAGGCCCACATCGGCAAACTCAAGCTGATGCGTTTGATGGTTGTAGGTGACTGAGTCGTACATGGGGCTGTTGTCGAGGCCTGACTCCAGGATTGCGCCCGCACGGGTTCCACTGCCGCCGTCGTCGGGATTCTGCGGCTTGGTGTCGTCGTTGCTGCCCCATACCAGATATCCATCCATGTCGCGATGCTCGGACCACCAGCGATTCCACCGCAGCAGGGGCTCAAAGGTGTCAGCGAGGAACCAGCGATCGTGGAATTTGTCATAAAGGCCGAGCACGGTGATGGCGCCGACTGGAGGTTCAGAGCGGTCGTAGCTCTTAAAGCCGTCGCGCGCGTAGTTCGGCACCAGTCCCTGCGGTGTTTCTTCGTTCAGAATCTCCATCGAGTTGGCGTAGGCCAGATCTTTGTCGCCGATGGACGCCAGGGTCGAGGCAAAAAAAGTGTCCCAGTCGAAAAGTACCCAACCTCCCCAACCCACGCTCCACGACCGGCTCACGGGCGAGATGACGCGCTTTATCGAGGGATCATAGATTGTGTCCCAGCCGAGAGTGGTCTCGATTGCATCGATGATGGGGCCCTGATTGCCCGCAGCCGTAATTGATTTCTCGTAGGCTGCGCGCTGGGCGGCAATTGCAGAGTCAATCTCGGCGACGGTCCGGCGGCGACCGGTGCTGATGCCGACCGATGAGGTGAACGTGGCCGCGAAATAGGGCCCGCCGATGGGCAGATCGTGAATTGGCGAAGCTTGACCTGCGGCATTCGGCAGCGAACCGGCAGGTCGCGAGGCTTCGCAAGTGCAATAGATGGAAAAGTCTCCGGTTTCGCCCACAGTCTCAATCGCATCCTGGCCGCGCTTCGCCGTTCCGCGATGGTTCCACAAGAAATCAACCCAGAAAACGATGGAGGGCTGAAGAGCTGGTTCGTGGTCCGTTTTTTCGGACGTGGCCAGAATCACCTCGTCGCTGTCAACATGAGCAGTCTCAATCTTCCATTTGTGGCCGGCCCACTCGATGTCGAGACTGGTGTAGCTGCCGTCCCAGCTATGCGGACCGGGGGTGACTTTTGCGGAGGCCCTATCGAACTGGCCCACAAAAGCGTCGCGCAGGAAACGGTCGCCGAATTCGCCGGTGTTGTTCTTCATTCCTGCGTGAATGGCCAGGCCTTCAGGCAGCAGCACCTCGGTCATCATGCTGTTGGTGTCCCAGGTGTTCCATCCGCGCGAGAGGCGCTGCTGGACGGCGGCGTAGGTATCAGGGTTCATCCCCTGCAGGCAATCGAGTGCGGCAGTGTTGCCAGAAATAGCTGGCGCACACGGGGAAGGGGCTTGAGCCGCAAGGCCGGTGGATAGCGCAAAGAACGCAGCAGCTGCAGTTGCTGCGGAATAAGCGATTATGCGGGAACGAGAGGTGGCAGGGGCTAAAGCCCGCCTAATTTTTGGCAGCTTTATCGGCACGACGGAAGTCGTGCCCTTATTACAAAGCTCCTCGGCTTGTGCCTTGGCGAGTATTTCTGTAGCTTGTGCAACCGTAGCGCACACAAAGTCGATCATCCTGCCGATGTTCATTTGAACTCCCGATGTTTAGCAGGGATCATCTTAAATCGGGAGTCTTCAGTCTCGCTTGTGCGGTGGTGGGTCGGGACCGAGGGGGATGTGCATTCGGATCGAGTCTCACTGAAGGACAACCGCAGGTCCTTCGACTCCCGTTGCCGGCATCAACGGCACGACTAAAGCCGTGCCCTGACACTTCTTGGATATCGTGCGCTGTAAGTAATGAGGGTCACCGCCCGATCCGCACCAGCCCTGAAGGTGGGCGATCTGCGGGCGCGGAACCCCAGGTTTTATTCGGCTCCCGGCCCATGCGGAAGCGCAGACCGCCGCCGGCCACGATGTCAGCGTGGGTGAACCACGAACGGGTGAGCGGTTTGCCGTTTAGCTCGACGCTCTGCACATATATGTTCTGGTCGGAATTGTTTTCGGCTATGACCGTAAACGTGGTGCCCGCGGCAGCATTGCGCAGCGTCGCGCGGTTCACCTGTGGGCTGCCGAGAACGTAGACGCCTGTTACTGCATTCACAGGATAGAAACCGAGAGCGGCGAAATTGAACCATGTGGAGATTTGCCCGCAATCGTCGTTGCCGGGGATGCCCTGCGGCGTGTTGTTGTATAGCCGCGCAATTTGCCGCACACGCTGCTGCGTTTTCCACGGCGCGCCAGCGAAGTTGTAGAGATACGGAATGTGGTTGCTGGGTTCGTTGCCTTGCGCATCCTGGCCGACCATGCCGGTAATGTCGGGCGGAGACTCGAGAATGTTTGAGGGCGCGGCAAAGAGCGCGTCGAGCTTGGCAATGAACGGTTCGTCGCCGCCATAGAGGTTGATCAGTCCATCAACATCCTGCATCACGTTGAACGTGGCCTGCCAGGCGTCGGACTCAGTGTAATCTTCCCAGTATTCCTGGTCGGGGCGGAACGGCTCGCGCCACTTGCCGTCTTCCAATTTGCCGCGCATGAATCCCGTGGCGGGATCGAAGAGATTCTTGTAGTTCTGGCCGAGTTGGTAGAACATTGCCGCGTCGTCTTGCTTGCCCAGCAGATCGGCCATGGCGCCCACGCACCAATAGTCATACGCAAAATCAAGTGTGCGCGAAACGGACTGCCGTTCCTTGCCCGCCGCCACATAACCCAGCTTGCGGAATTGTTCTTGCAGCGCCTTGTTGTCGTTGGCGGTTGCGCCCACCATCGCCGTGTCGCGCATGGCGGCGTAGGCAGCCTCTACGTCAAAGTTGCGCAGACCGTACGCATACGCTCCCACGATCATCCCGACTACGTGAAAGCCGGTCATGCACCACGTCTCATTGCCCCACAGCGGCCACACGGGCAGCGAATGCTGATTTAGCTGACGATAATCCGCGAGCAACGTTTTGACAATGTCCCCGATGCGGTGCGGCTGCATGAGCATGAGGAATGGAAATTCGCCGCGATAAATGTCCCAGATGGAAATCGTGGTGTATTTTGTGAAGCCTGGGTTGGGATTGTTCTTGTGGTCCTGGCCGCGATAGGCGCCGTCAACGTCGTTGAATGTGGCCGGCGCAATCAGGCCGTGATACGCGCCGGTTGCGAAGGTCTGGTTAAGCGCGTGGCTGGGCAGGTCTGCGCTGAGCACACCGAGTGCGCGCCCCCACTCCTGCTGATTGGCGCGCATTACTGCATCGAAGTCCCAGTGGGGAATTTCGGCGGCGAGATTCTTCTCGGCGCCATCCACACCGGTTGCGGAGATTCCGATGCGAACTATCAGCGGCTCGGCGGCAGCGCCCTGCGTCCTGGCAGCCGTGCCCTGAGTAAATATGGCCTTAATCTGCTTGCCGGTGATGCGGTCACCGATCGCGGCCGCGTGCGTTGCGCCGTCCTGCTGGACTTCGACGGAAGCGAACGGCCGGGAGAACTCTATTACGAAGTAGACCTGCTTATCCGCAGCCCAGCCATGTGTTGAACGCACGCCGCTCACGCGCGTCGCGCTCTCGATATGCAGTTCGGCCGCGTAAACTTCGCAGCCAATACCGTGCACCAGGTCGAGCATGAGGCCGCGATGTGTTTCGGCCGCCAGCGCTGGATAGCGATACCGGTGCATACCGCAGCGCGTGGTCGCCGTAAGCTCGGCGTGAACGTCGGGCGTGTCTAAATGGACGGCGTAGTAGCCGGGCCGCGCCTGCTCGCGCTCGTGCGAGAATGCTGAGCGGTAGCCGCGCTCCTCCTCGCTAAAGACCCATCCGGATTTCTCGCCGATGGCCTCGATCTGCGCGTCCGCCTGCTGGCCCGGATCGCCGGTGTTCCAGCTCCAGTTGCGTCCTTCAACCAGCGGCATCAGCAGCACATCGCCCAGATCGCTGGCGCCGGTGCCCTGCAAATGAGTGTGGCTGAAACCCAGAACGTAATTGTCGCGATAGTGATAACCCGAACAGTGATCCCAACCGGTCAGGTCCCACTGGCCGTTCCATTTCGGCTCGGGCATACCACTGGTGTCGGGACTCAACTGCACCATGCCGAATGGCGCGACTGCTCCGGGAAACATGTGTCCGTGCCAGCCGGTGCCGATGAGAGGAAGCGCACCTTGCAGAAGCCCCTCGGTAATCTGCGCTCGTGCTTCCGCGCTCGCCCATTGATGAGCCGGGATCATGGTACCCGCCGCAACCACTGCACTTGTCTTCAGAAATTCGCGTCTGCGCATGAATGCTGTTCTCCTCAAGCCCGAACCATTTACCTTAGATCATTCGTGGCGGATGAGTCGAATTGTCGCGAGATGCGGAGAGAAGACGATGGCGCAGGAGACAGTTCAACTCACGCGACGCGCGGTATTGCGCGGTTGCACGGCATTGTGCGCCACGGCCGCAGTTCCGGCATCGCTGGTTGCGCGCACATGGTCTCCGGTTGAGGGACGGCCCAGCTTGGCGGATCGGCATTTTCAAAGCCCGGCCCTTGAAGCCGCGATTACGCGAGTCAGGGCGCAGATCGCCGATCCCGTGCTGGCTACGATGTTTGAGCGCTGCTTTCCTAATACTCTCGACACCACTGTCTTTCCGGGTACGCTGGATGGCCAGCCCGATACCTTTGTGATCACCGGCGACATTGATGCAATGTGGTTGCGTGATTCTTCAGCGCAGATGCACCCATATGTTGACTTCGCGAAAGAAGATGCCGCGCTGGCGCGGCTCATCGCGGGCGTGATCCGCCGGCAGACTCGATGCATACTTATCGACCCTTACGCGAATGCTTTCACGCGCAACACCTCCGATCCGCCGCTGAGCTGGTCGGTCCACGACCAAACGGATATGAAGCCAGGCGTGGCCGAGCGCAAGTGGGAGCTTGACTCGCTCTGCTACACCATTCGACTCGCGCACGCGTACTGGCGCGCCACCGGCGACACCAGCGTTTTTGACGCGTCGTGGAAATCCGCTGCGTTGCGAGTGGTGGAGACATTCCAGGAACAGCAGCGAATTCACGGACACGGGCCTTACCAATTCTCGCGCCTGAGCTCTATTCCCTACGACACGGTACCGCTGGATGGTTATGGTGCCCCGGCGCGGCCCGTGGGCATGATCTACTCAATGTTTCGCCCCTCTGACGATGCCTGCATGTATCCGCTCTTTGTGCCGGCGAATCTGTTTGCAATCCGCTCGCTCGAACAGTTGCAGGAGATGAATGCCGCGAGCGGGTCGGACGGTAAACTCGCTACCGCTTGTGGCGAACTGCTCAAGAGTGTGCGAATGGCCGTGGATCAGTACGCGACCGTTCAGCACCCATTGTTCGGCAGGGTCTGGGCCTATGAAGTGGATGGTTTCAGCAACTCACTGCTGATGGATGACGCGAATGCGCCGGGACTGGTCAGCCTTCCTTATCTTGGTTGCTGCGATATCAACGACCCGCTTTACCAGCGCACGCGGCAGTTTGTGCTCAGCAGTAGCAATCCGTACTTTTTTACGGGCAACGCGGCCACGGGGGTCGGCAGCCCGCACACCGGGCTCAATAGTATCTGGCCAATGGGAATTATTCTGCGCGCGCTTACATCGATCGACGACCGCGAAATTTTGCAATGCCTCAAATGGCTGCGCGATACTACGGCCGGCTCGAACTTCATTCACGAATCGTTCGATGCTAACAACCCGTCAGATTTCACCCGGCCGTGGTTTGCGTGGGCGAACACACTTTTCGGCGAGCTGATTGTGCAATTAGCCCGCACGAAACCGCAGCTACTGCGCCAGCCGCTCTAATCTGCGCGGCATGGTTGTGCGGGCGGCAAGGAACGATGGAGCAAAAAAATACCGTATTGTGATATTAATTACTGTATTGTGAACTTACGTTCTCCGCCACAGTGCCGCACATCACATCTCTGTTCAATCTAAACAGCTCAAATTAAAGCATGGACGCTCGGACCTTTATCCTGCTTGCTCCATGCTCGCTTTTGGCTGGAGCGGTGCTCGAAATACTGGTGGGAAAGCTCTGTTCTGCCAGGGCGAAGGGGATTCTGGCGTTTCTCTCGTGCCTGCCGGCGGTGTTTGGCGTGGCCTGGGTAGCTCCGATAGTCCACTCGGGGCGCGCGATTGACCTGAAGCCGCTGCCCTGGGATGGGCCGCTGGCGCTGGTGCTGCATGTTGACGCGTTGAGCGTGCTGTTTGCATTCATGGGCGCATCGATTGGCTGCTTCGTGCTGCTCTATTCCATCTCTTATATGGCGCACGACAAATCGGCCACGCGCTTTTACGCCACCATGCTGGTGTTCATCGCTGGATTCATCGGGCTGGTGTACAGCGCCAATCTTTTTATCTTTTATCTTTGCTGGGAACTGGTGGGTTTGTGCTCGTTCTCGCTTGTGGGCTTCTGGTACACCAATCGCGAGGCCGTGAACGGCGCGCGCAAGGTGCTGCTGATGACGCACATCGCGGGCTACGGATTGCTGGCGGCGATTTTGCTGATCTATCACCGGGCGGGGACGGCGATCTGGACCGACCCCGCGGTGACGAAGAGTTTTACCGGAGTGGTTTTTGCGCTGATGCTGGTGGCGCTGGTGGCCAAGAGCGTGCAGGTGCCGCTGCATACGTGGATCCCGGAAGCGATGGCCGCGCCTACGCCGGTGAGTGCGCTGTTGCATGCGGCTTGCTACGTAACGTCGGGCGTTTACCTGGCAACGCGCATGCACAGCTTTGCCGCATGGCCTATTGCATGGAGCGGCGCCCTGGTTTGGATTGGCACTGTGACCATGGCCGTGGGCGTGATGTACGCCATGGTGCAGACCGATTTGAAGCGAATGCTGGCGTTCTCAACAGTAAGCCAGATTGGTTACATGATGATGGGCATCGGCATCGGCACGCCGCTGGCCATTACCGCCGGGCTGCTGCACTGCCTCAATCATGGATTCTTCAAAGGTGGACTGTTTTTGACGGCCGGCAGCGTGCAGCATGCGGCCGGAACGCGCGACATGAACCGCCTGGGCGGGCTGGCCGGCAGAATGCCGAAGACAACGCTAAGCTGGCTTATCGGCGTGGGATCGATGATGGGGATTCCGCTGATGAGCGGGTTCGCCAGCAAGTGGATGTTGTACACAGCAGCGCTTCAGGATGGCTGGTATGCGCCGGCGATGATAGCGTGGGCAGTCAGCCTGGGCACGGTGTTTCTAGGCGCAAAGGCCACGAGCGCGGTTTTTCTGGGACCGCCCACGCTTGAGACCGAAAATGCGCATGAGTCGCCGTCCACGATGGTATGGGGCATGGGGTTGCTGGCGGCGGGCAGCGTGGTACTGGGAATTGCTCCGCAACTTGCGGTGCGAGCGTTTCTGAATCCGATTTTGCTGGCGCTGGGTTTGGGAGCGGGCGTGCACGTATCGTGGCTGGGGCTATCGGCCGATGCCGGAAGTTTTTCATCCGGTGGCGGGCTGGTGTTGGCGGTTGTATCGCTGGTGCTTGGCGCTGCGATCTACCTGGTTGCGTACATCTCGCATGCGGTGGCCGGCGGGCCAGCACTGGCGGGCGCGGGTGGTGGAGTGTTTACCGGCGGCGAACCGCTGGGTGAGCGCGGACGCCTGACGGCCGGCGATTTCTCTGAGATTTTTCTCGAACACTGGAAAGAGTTCTTCCGCTGGTCGAATGTGGATCGCGTTTATCTGGGCGTGTGGGACGAATTGCAGGCCGCCTCGCGCGGGATCGGCGTGGTGGTCGGATGGATGGAGCAGCGGGCGACTGCGCTGGTGATTGTAATTGGCGCGGCGATTTTTGCGTCGCTTCGCTGGGCTGTTCCTGGTACAGCGTCCGTTAATTCGGGATTGGCAGGCGAGGCACACATTCCGCTGCTTCTCGCCGCAGCCATCGGTGTGGCGGCGATTGCGCTTTTTCTAGCTGCGTTGACCAAAGCGCCGGGACGCGCGCCCGCTTTATGGCTTTGGACGATTCTGATCGGCGGTTTCTCGGCTGCCGGGCTTGTGGTTGCGAATTCCTGGTTGCGACTGGGGCTGCTTGAATCCGCAGTACTGCTGACAGTTGTGCTGGTGTGGATTACGGCTCGCTCCCGGGCCGCCAAATTTACTTACCTTGCCGCAGTATTGCTCTCGGCTGCTTGCGCAATCATGTGCGAGGTTGCGGCAAACGCGACCGACCCCGCGTGGGCGCGTGCGTTTCTGCTGACAGGAATTTTCGTCAAGCTGGCCGCGGTGCCCATGTTCTTCTGGCTGTTGTCGCTGGCCGATGAGTTGCCCGCGCTGGTGCTTGGCTTGATTATTGCCGTGGTCGACATGGCGGCCTTTGGCGAATTTGCCGCCAACGCATCGAAAATCAGCGGCGCGCTCGATCCGCAAGGACTGCTGGTGTGGGTCGCCGCGCTTACATCGCTGCTTGCGGCGCTGCTGATGCTCACGCAGCGAACTCTCAAACGGTTGTTAGTTTTATCTACGGTCGAAGATGTTGGGTTTCTGCTGCTGGGTATTGCATCGGCAAACGCCATTGGCATTAAGGGTGCATTCATTGCCGCTTCAACTCACGCGCTGGCCAAGGCACTTTTGTTTGCATGCCTTGCTGCGCCTGAGGCGGCGGGCGAACTGAATGAACCGCCAGTTGCGCTGGCTTCGCGCTACCCCGTTAGCGCATTCGGATTCCTGTTCGGCATGCTGGCCATGCTGGGTGTGCCACCGACCATGGGTTTCATCGGGCGTTGGAGACTTTATTCGACCGCGCTTGATTTGGGACCGTTGCCGCTGGCGATTTTCATGCTTTCGTCGATTCTGGCGCTGATTGCCTACACGCTAGCGCTGACCCGCAACTGGTGGGGACCAACTCCTATTTCGCTGGCCGATTCGCCGCCTGAATCAAAAGTACGCGAACCCTTTGCGCTCAAGGCCGCAATTGTTGGCGTGGTGATTGTGCTGGTGGGCGCGGGCGTGTGGCCCACAATTCTCCAGAAGCTCATGGAGGTGAGGCCATGAAGCTGTGGAGAAGGTTAGTTTGTTTGGCGCGCCGGCGCAGCCCGTGGCTCTTCCACATGAACGCCGGTTCATGCAATGGCTGCGACATTGAGCTGGTGGCCGCGCTCAGCCCGCGCTACGATGCTGAGCAGTTGGGCGTGCGCCTT
>Ga0302275_10007286_pt1 | contig 10308 bp, 8 predicted proteins | sample III_Bog_N2_2_FD_200229 | JGI IMG/M metagenome (GOLD analysis project Ga0302275, IMG submission 200229) | Peat permafrost microbial communities from Stordalen Mire near Abisko, Sweden - III_Bog_N2_2 | ecosystem: Environmental > Terrestrial > Soil > Wetlands > Peat | place: Sweden: Abisko... | reverse complement strand
CGGCAATGTTGAGGCGCAGCGACTCAAACTGGTCGATTGCCTTCAGGTATTCGGTGCGCGCCCGGTCGGTCAGGCCTTGCTCGCGATAGATATCGCCCTGGGCGAGCGTTAACCGCAGGGAGAGGTTTTGATCGCCGGATTCCGGTATGGTTCGCCGGGCCTTATCGACGTGGGACTGGGCATCGGCCGAATTGTGCGTCCGGAGCGCGAGGTTGGCTTCGAAGAGCTGAGCGGTGCCGACGATTTCCCGTTCTCCTGTCTTTTCCGCCAGGGCGATGCCCTGATCGAGCGCTTCCATGGCAGGCCCGAACTGCTTCCGGCCCTGGGCCAGCAGACCCAGATTGACGAGAACATCGGCACGAACATCATCGTCGCGCGGGGTGACGGCGGATTCGAGAGCGAGGTGAAAATACTTGTCCGCTTCGTCGTAACGATCCTGCGTCAGGGCCAGGTCTCCCAGATTGTTGAGCGTGGTGGCGGGCCTGGCGTCCGGGCCCTGCTGCCGCTTGATGGCAAGGCTGCGTTCCATGTAGCCCTGAGAGGCGTCATAGTCGAAGACGGCGCGGCTGGCTATGCCGAGGTTGTTCAGCACCGCGGATTGGCCAGCGAGGCTCTTGAGCTTTTCGGCGGTATCCAGCGCCTTCTGAAGATAGAAAATGGCGGCGCGATGGTTGCCCATGTTAGTAGCGGCGGAGCCTGCCACCGAGTAGGCGCGGCCGCGGGTGAGTTCATCGCCGGCGGTGGCGGCCAGGTCAATGGCCTGCGCGGCGATGGAGGCTGCCTCTTCGCTTTGGCCGCTGTTATTCAGCGCGAGGGCCAGCGCCACCGCCGTTTCCGCTTTGGCGTCAACGTGGTAGGTGGAATTGTCGGGATCAGCCATCTGCAGGGCATAGGCTTTGCGAAGCAGCGCGATCGCTTCCGGAAATTCCTGGTGGCGGCGCAGAAGATCGCCGAGTTTCTCGATCGCCGCAGCCTGGTTAAATTCGTCGCCGATTTCCGAGGCCATGCGCTCGCTCAGCCGGTAGAGAACTTCGCTGGCTGTATCGTCCTTGCCTTCCCGTCTTCTGCCTTCGTAGATGACGTCGGCTACGAGACCGGGGGACCAGTCGGCCCGAACGAGGGCTGCGGCGTCCGAAGGAGAGGCGGCTGCGGCGATGACAGTGCCCATTGCCTTCTGCGCGTCCGTGGAGGCCGGTTGCGCGTGGAGGACGAATGGAGCCGCGAGGGCCGAAAAGGCCAGCCACAGGAGAATGCGAGAGGCGCGATTTTGGGAGGGTGGCAGGGGCACGTGATTTGAGGGGAGCGACGAGAAGGGTGCGTTGTCTTAGTTTCCCGCATTGGTGGCGATGAAGCTTATAAAGTGAAAACCTTTAGCCGCGGATGAACGCAGACAGGCGCGAATAAAAACTTAATTGCCCGCGCCGATGCCGATGAAGCCGGCCCAGTAGAAGGGATGCCGGTAAGCCGGGTTCTGAAGCAGCGCCAGCCTCGCATCGTGCAGCGCCTTCGCGGGGGTCGCGCCCTGCGCCAGTTCCCTGTGGAGATCCGTCATCAACAGCGACGTGGATTTGGAATCCACTTTCCACAAGCTGGCGACCGTGGCGGGTGCGCCCGCGATGAAGAGCGACCACGACATGCCGGCAATACCTACGCCCGAGCCGCTGCCGCGCGCCGTCTCGCAGCCGGAAAGGATCACAAGGCGGGCGTTGAGATGAAGGTCCATGATTTCGCGCGCTTCGAGATTGCCATCGTCGGATGTGGAACCTCCGGCTTTGCCGGGGGCCAGCGCGAGATACGAGTAGAGCGGCTTCGCATCGTCATACCTGCCGTGGGCCGCGATGTGGATCACAGAGTAGCGCCCGGCATTGGCGCGTAGCGCGGCTTCCGTGGCGGCAGAGCCCGTGAGGACCTTGCTGCGTCCCGCGCCATAGATTCCGCCGATTCCTTTCACTTCGGCTGCGGCGGCGGGAAGGTCGCCGGCAGGATCGCCGAGGGCCAGCACGGAAACCGGGCCGATACGCTTCGCAGCGACCGAACGCATGCGGTCCAGCACGGTGGCGGAAGGCACGTAAAAGATCTCGTAGTCCTCGGCTACGAATTTGCCGGCGGAGTTCTGCAGGGCTTCGAGGGGGATCTGCCAGAGCGAGGCGTCGGGGGAGACGATCAGGCGGTCGATCTTGCCGAGATCGGATTGCAGAGGCTTCAACAGCGTGTCGTAGAGCTCGCGGGCGAGGGTGGTGAAGCCGAGTTCGCGGCCGGCGATCGCGGTGCGGAGCTTGTCGACGCGGGCCTTCAGTTTGTCCTCATCCGTCTTCAGTTTGCGGACGTGGAGCACCGGCTTCCCGGCGACCCGGCGGATTACGAAGGCGTACGTAGCGTCCGCGCCCACCGACCAGGAAATGAGCGCGGTGTGTTCGTCGGGCAGAAGGGCGGCGGCGCGGGCCACGGAGACGGGTTCGGGGTCGGCGCGGCGCAGCGCCAGTTCCGGGTGGGCGGTGTAGACGCCGGTGCGGAAAGATCCGTAGTCGAAACGAACCTTGTCGATTTGCTGCGAAACCATGTTGCGGGTTTGTCCACTGGCGCTGCGCAAGCGGATGTTCAGGTTAGACAGGAGGGCGAGCAGTTCCTGGTCTCTCTCTTTTTCTTCGGGAGTCAGCAGGCGGGTCACGTCGGCGCGGCCGGAATTCAGGTCGTCGAGAAGGACCCGGCTCTTCGAAAGCTCGGCGAAGTGAAACGCGTCGGCACTCTGTCCGGAATCGGCATCGAGGCCGACCAGATTGGTATAGACGTAGCGGGTGTTGTCGGCGTAGCTCGCCTGCCTCGATTCGTCGCCCGCGATATTGAGACGCATGTCTTCGTACTGGCGAATCGCATTCACATATTCGTTACGGGCCTGGGAGGTGAGGCCCTGCTCGCGGTAAATATCCGCCTGGGCGACGGCGTAGCGCATGGCGATTCGCGGCTCACCGGAGTCGAGGGTGAACGGCCGTCCTTTGTCGAGGAGCGCCTGTGCTTCGGCGGGCTGGTGCAGTTCAATCTTGTCGGCGACTTCGAACAGGTAACAATATTGCAGCGAGCCGTGGTCCTTCCGCTGCGCGGCCAGGGCAATCGCCTGATCGAGCGTTTCCAGGGATTTTGCGAACTCGCGCCGCTGACTGGCGAGCAAGCCGAGGTTGATAAGAATATCCGGCCTGACGTCTTCTTCTTCCGGGGTCTGAATGGCATCGAGAGCGAGGCCGAAGTACTTGTCCGCTTCGTCGTAGTGTTCCTGTACGAGAGCCAGTTCGCCGAGATTATTCAGCGTGGAAGATGCGTGCGCGCCGGGTCCCTGCTGACGCTTAATGGCGAGGCTTCGCTGGAAATAGCCGGCGGCATCGTCAAGGTCGAAGGCCTGCCGGCTGGCATTGCCGAGATTGTTCAACACTGCGGCTTGCCCCTGGAGGCTCTTGAGTTTTTCGGCAATTGCGAGCGCCTTCAGCAGATACGCAATGGCGGCGCGGTTGTTGCCCGCGTCCAGAGCCGCCGATCCGGCAACAGAGTACGCACGACCCACGGCCAGTTCATTGTCCGAAGCAGCGGCCAGTTCCACCGCTCTTGCGGCGGTGGCGGTCGCTTCTTCGCCGAGGCCGCTGTTGTGGAGAGCTATGGCGAGGGATATTGCGGTGTCGGCGGCGGCAGCCGTCTCACTCTTGTCGTCTGGATTGCCTGGGGGTGGCAGATTGCCAGCCGCCAAAGCGGAAGTCTGGATCGCGAAGGCCCGTTTCAGAAGAGGAATCGCTTCCTGCAGATTCGTATGGAGCAGGAGCAAATTGCCTCGACGGTACTCTGCCAGCGCTTCGGTACGGGAATCCTGAATCTTCGAGGCGACATCCTGACAGATGCGGTAGAGGGCGTCAGCGGCGGCGGGATCTTTCGTTTGACGCGCGGCCCCCTCGCTGATGAGCGCGACGACCAGGCCGGGACTCCACTCGCTTTGATGCGCGGCGGCGGCTCCGACGGGCGATGGCGCAGTGGCGATTGACGCGGCCAGAGCTTTTTGGACATCATCCGGCTGAATCGTCGCGGCAGCGGCGAACTTCAGGGACAGAGCGCAACAGAGGATCAAGAGAGGGAGCAACAGCCGAGGGCGATTTTGTGCTGACACAGGGTTACTGGCCTATTATCGCGCCTCGGGTCACGGGCGGCGCGCGGGATTGTCCTAAAGAGCACGATGCCTCGGATGTATTACTGTTTACAACGCTCCGGCGTGGTCCTTTGGTTGCTACATTGGAAGTATTCATGGCTTTCTCCGATTCATTTTTCGCCGCGAAATTCGGCATTACGCAGCACGATCTGGAGAGCTACCTCTCAGTCGCGCTGTCACGTGGCGGAGACTACGCCGACCTTTACTTCGAATATCTGGCAACCAGTTCGATCAGCATTGACGAATCGATCGTCAAGAGTGCCACTCAGGGGGTTTCGCTGGGGCTGGGTGTCCGCGTCATTTCCGGAGAAAGGACGGGTTATGCGTACTCGGACGATCTGAGTCCGGAGAAGATACGGCACGCCGCGCAGGTGGCGGCGATGATTGCCGCGGGTCCGGCAAAAGTGGAGAAGACGCCGCTGCACGAAGGTCCACGCCGCAATCTTTATCCGGTGCTTACCGCGCCCAGCGAGACGGCTTTCCGCGAGCGTGTGGAACTGGCCCAACGGGCCGATGTGGCGGCGCGCGCTTACGATCCGCGCATTTTCCAGGTGCAGGTGGTTTACGCCGATAATCTGCGCCAGATTCTGGTGGCCACGAGCGACGGCATGCTGAACTGGGATCGTCAGCCGATGACGCGCATGAGCGTGTTTGTGCTGGCGCGCGATAAGGACGGCGTTCCGCAGCAGGGGCATGCGGGCGGCGGCGGTCGTCACGAACTCGATTGGTTCCGCAACGTGCGGACGCCGGAATACTTCGCGCAGGAAGCCTGTCGCCAGGCGATTGTTCAATTGGGCGCGGTGGAAGCGCCGGCGGGAGAACAGGTTGTGGTGCTGGGTCCTGGCTGGCCCGGCGTGCTGCTGCACGAAGCCGTGGGCCATGGTTTGGAAGCCGATTTCAATCGCAAGGGCGTTTCTGCGTTTTCCGGGCGCATGGGGCAGCAGGTGGCGAGTCCGCTCTGTACGGTGGTCGACGATGGGACCATCGATGCGCGCCGTGGTTCGCTCAATCTGGACGACGAAGGCAATCAGTCGCAACGCAATGTGCTGATCGAGAACGGCATCCTGCGCGGTTATCTGCAGGACAAGCTTTCGAGCCGCATCACGGGCGCGCAAGCAACAGGGAGCGGTCGCCGGGAGAGCTACGAACACATCCCGATGCCTCGTATGACGAATACCTTTATGCTGGCGGGCGAGAGCGCACCGGAGGATGTGATTCGCTCCGTGCCGCGCGGACTTTACTGCGCGAACTTCGCCGGAGGTCAGGTGGATATTACGAGCGGGAATTTTGTGTTCTCCGCGTCCGAGAGTTATCTGATCGAAGATGGCAAACTGACGCGCCCGGTGCGCAACGCCACGCTGATCGGCAACGGGCCCGAAGCGATGAAGTACGTGAGCATGGTGGGGAATGATCTGAAACTGGACGAAGGCGTCGGCATCTGCGGCAAGGAAGGCCAGAGCGTGCCGGTGGGCGTAGGGATTCCGACTGTGCGGATCGACCGCATGACGGTCGGAGGCACGGCTTAAATCATGAATTTCGACGCTCTCCCCGAGATCGCCCAGTCGGCGATCCAGCAGGCCATGCAACGCGGCGCTACCGACGCGGAATGCACCATATCGGAAGGTTCGGAGTTTTCCGCCAGCGTGCGGCTGGGTGAAGTGGAAACCCTGAAGGAAGCCGGGTCGCGCGGCGCAGGTTTGCGCGTGCTGATCGGCAAGCGCATGGGCTCTTCCTACACTTCGGATCTGACGCCCGAAGGCATTCTGCAGATGGTGAAGTCGGCTGTCGATCTGGCGCAGTTGACTACGGAAGACCCGCATGCGGGGCTGCCGGACGCTTCGGAACTCGGCTCGATTGCGGGCGATCTGAAGTTGTTCAGCGACGAAGTGGCCGGGCTGGAGGCGGATCGCAAGATCGATGCGGCGAAACGCGCCGAAGCCGCAGCGCTGTCGTTCGATCCGCGGATTACAAACTCCGAAGGCGGTTCTTTCGATTCGAACATCGGGGGGCGGGTTTTCGCGAATTCGCGCGGTTTCGCCGGGGCGTATCGGTCGACTTATTGTTCGATTTCGGCCGTGCCAGTGGCCGCGCTGGACGGGAAAATGGAGCGCGATTACTGGTTCACGATCGCGAGGGACTTCAGCGGTCTGGAATCGCCGGAGTTGGTGGGCCGCACGGCCGCCGAACGCGTGATCCGCCGCCTGGGCGCGGTGAAAGTGGAAACCCAGAAGGTGCCGATTATCTTCGAGCCGCGGGTGGCCCGGTCGCTGTTGGGGAATCTGTTTGACGCAGTGCAGGGCATGTCGATCTACCGGCAGGCGTCGTTCCTGGCAGGGAAGCTGGGTGAGAAGATTGGGTCGGATAAGATCACGCTGATCGACGATGGCACGCTGCCCGGTCTGTTCGGCAGCCAGCCGTTCGACGATGAGGGCGTGCCTTCGCGGCGAACGCCGGTGATCGAAAAAGGTGTGCTGAAAAATTACCTGCTGAATACTTACACGGCGCGCAAACTGGGGATGAAGACGACGGGCAACGCGTCGCGTGGGATCACCGGGAACGCGGGGATCGGGCACGGCAATTTCATTCTGGAAGCCGGGGGGAAGACGCCGGAACAGATCATCGCCGGGGTGAAAAACGGATTCTATGTGACCGAACTGATCGGCAGCGGTGTCAATATAGTTACGGGCGATTATTCGCGGGGCGCGGTGGGCTTGTGGATTAAGGATGGCGAACTGGCTTTCCCGGTTTCCGAAGTGACGATCGCCGGAACTTTGCAGGAGATGTTGACGGGAGTGGCCGAAATCGGTAATGATCTGGAATTCAGGGGCTCGGTTTCCGCGCCTACGATAATGATCGGAGAAATGACCGTTGCCGGGAGATAAAGTTCTCGACGATGACATGCCCAACCCGGGCGTGCCGGAGTTTACGCCGCGCGAGGAGAAGACGCGCGGGGTGAAGATATCGCCGATCGGATTTGTGTTCGGGATTGGCGCGCTGCTGATTCTGGGGATTGCGGGATGGCTGACATTCGGGCCGAAGCCCGCGCCTCCGCCGGACCCCGTGCTGACGCCGGAAGCCCGGCAGTATATGAAGAACCTGGGCCTGGAAGAGGTGCATATGCAGGCGGCCGAGAGTTTTTCGAATCAACGCGTGATTGAAATTCTGGGGAATATTGCGAATCACGGGGACCGTACGGTGAAGCAGGCGCTGGTGACGTGCGTGTTTTACGACTGGGGCGGCCAGATGGTGGCGCGAGAGAACGATTACATTGTGGGCGCGACCACGGGGCCGCTGATGCCGGGCGCGACAAAGCCGTTCCGGCTGGCTTTCGACACGATTCCGGAGACGTGGACGCAGGCTTTGCCGACGCTGGTGATTCGGGAGATTCAGTTTCAGTAGGGGGGGAATTCGGACAACGTGGGAGAATGGCGGCAGGGAACGGCACTCTGATCGACGTCAGGGATTCTAAACCGGCGGACACGCAGTCTATGACTACGTTCAAACGCAATTCGGCGGGAGCGCTGAAGCGAATCCGCCGCACAGGACGACCTCTTCTGCTGACCATTCGGGGCAAAGCTGAGGCAGTTGTCATGGAAGCCGGGGCATGGCAGAAGATGGCCGACCATGTGAATAGCATGGAAAGCATTCGGCGGGGCCTGTCCGAGGCGAAGATGGGGCTCGGGCGTCCGTTGGATGATGTTTTCGACGATCTGGAGCAATACGCCTGATCTAACGCGTTATTGTAACGCCCAATGCGGACGCGTGGTTGCGAGTGGCGTTTCGATACATTCGCGAGCGTGCTCCGGAGGCCTTGCGTAAATGGCTTCAGGGTGCCCGGGCGCGGATCAAGACGCTCAGGCGGAATCCGGAGTTCCATTGGTTTATCGTACTGGACCGAACCGTTTACGTATTGTACTTCCGGCATGGATCCATGCTTGCCGTCTCGCCGGCTGGTTGACTCGCTCAGGAGTCTGAAGTCTGTCCGCTCAGAAGCGAGGAACGGAAGGCTAAGGCGGTCGTGGCGGATGGAGTTCAGGATTACCTCAACCATGCCGTCAATGATGGCATGGCAGTCAAATCACCAATCCCGCTCATCCTGCTTTCCCGGGCCGGCACCTTTTGCCCCGGGAGGCTGGCTCCCCGCCGATGTTTCATCTGCAGACGGATCCGGCTGGCGCTCCGGCGACGATACCCGCGGTGCCTGGCTTCTCGCCCGCGGCAACTGCAGTTTCACTACCTCCACGTCGTAACGCGCCATTTCCGACGGACCGGCATCCCGATAGAGCTTCAGCGCACGTTCGAGCCCTTCCACCTGCCGCGCCGGACTCTGCTTCAGCGCATCGCGATATTCGATATCGCCGCGCAGGAGCAAGCATCGGGCCAGCATCGGGCCGTGCGCCATCGCCTGTGCCTTGTCGAGATAGCGAAGGGTCAATTCGCGCCCGCCCATCCGGTAGTAGGTGAGCGCAAGGTTGTAGAGCGGCTCCGGTGACTCGGGTGCGAGTCCGGAGGCACGCTCGTACCACTCGGCCGCGGGCGTGGATTCGCCGCGCGCGAACGCGGCATCGCCGAACTTGCCGAACCGCACGAAATCGTCGTTTGCGGGGCCTGCGAATAGAACCAGCAGCGCTCCCCAGATCAGGCGGCTCATGTTGTTCGCCTCCTGGTTACGCAGTCCCATGCCAGCAGGCCGGCTGCGCTCAGGGCCAGCAGCGATCCCGCCATTGAGGCTGCGCCAGTTCCCATGCGGCTCACGATGGATTTGCTTTCGAGCACGGTTTGATCCACGGCACCCTCGCCCAATCGCGCATACCTGCAACCCGGACTCCCCGCGCAGATTTTCTTCAGCGTCGTGGAATCAAGGGCGGTCCGGATCGGTTTGCCACGATAGAGATACGGGGCCTGGTCGGTCTCGGAAACCGGCACGTAGCCGGGATTGGATGGCTCGCCGACTCCGATCACGACCAGACGAACACCGTGCTGGTCCAGTTCTTCCGCTGCGGAGACGGGCGAGCTTCCGTCATCGCCGCCATCGCCGATGAGGACCAGCTCACGTGTATTGCGGCTCGCATCGTCGAACGCGGACTGAGCGGCGAATCGAAGGGCGTCCCCGATACGCGTGCCTCCCAACGTTGCCGATTCCCGCGATGCCAGCTTCAGCTGATCGCGCAGGAAGGCGTAATCGTTAGTAAGCGGGCACTCGATGCTCGCATTGCCCGCGAAGACGACGAGCGCAAAACGCTGATCGGCGGCGCGGCGCATGATTTCGGCGATTGCCGCGCGCGCCTGTGCGAGGCGACTCTCCACTCCGTCGCGGGTGGCCATGCTGCGCGATACGTCCAGCAGAAAGACGATATCGCCCGCGGATTTCGATGCCCCTGTTTGATCGAGCCCCATAGGCTGCGCGATGGCTACGATGGTGAGCGCCATCGCGGTAAGCAGGAGCGCTGCGTTTGTTCTCGATGGAACCCCCGGGCGCAGTGCGAATCTTCGGCGCGCCTCCCACCGCTGTTTGTCGGCCCAATCCAATAACCAGACGCACGCCGGCAGGGCGAGCAACAATACCAGCGCCCATGGATGAACCAGAGTCATGCGTTTATCCTCAGCCACGTCTGGCTCAGCGCGATCTCCGCGCACAGGAGCAGAACCGCGAGCGCCAGCAGTATCGCCGTCGCATGGAAGCCGCCATTCAGCGCGGTCGCCGGTATCGTGTTCGGTTCCAGTCGGTCGATGTTCGTGAAGATCCGATGCAGCGCCGCACCGTCGCTCGCCATCGCCGCCATGCCATGGGTCGCGGAGGCCAGGGCATCCAGACCGTAGCCGATCTCGTCTTCCCTTTCCGCTCCTTCGGGGGTCGGCCGAATGCCGATCGCGTAGACCCGCACATTCCAGCGTGCTGCGAGTTGTGCCGCGTCTCCGATCCTGCGCGTGCCCGAATTCTCCTGACCGTCCGTCAGCAGGACGATGACCTTGCTGCGGAAAGAAATGGAGCGCGCTTCTTCGGTGGCACGGATGCGGGAAGCTGCCAGCGCAATCGCATCGCCAATCGCCGTTGCATCCTCCATACCGTGCGCCACCTGAATGGAATCGATATCGCGCGCGAGTACCGCTTCGTTGTGGCTCAC
>Ga0302275_10007283_pt1 | contig 10309 bp, 6 predicted proteins | sample III_Bog_N2_2_FD_200229 | JGI IMG/M metagenome (GOLD analysis project Ga0302275, IMG submission 200229) | Peat permafrost microbial communities from Stordalen Mire near Abisko, Sweden - III_Bog_N2_2 | ecosystem: Environmental > Terrestrial > Soil > Wetlands > Peat | place: Sweden: Abisko... | reverse complement strand
GAGCTTCCGAATGAAATGAACATCGTGACTGATGAAGACCAGAGTACCTTCGTAGTTGCCGAGTGCCAGAATCAGGGACTCCACCGTGTGAATGTCGAGGTGGGTCGTCGGTTCATCCATAAGGAGAAGGTTCGGAGGATCGACAAGGAACTTGACGAGATTCAGTCGGGTTTTTTCCCCGCCGCTCAGCACGGATGTCTTTTTGAAGATATCATCCTTGCGGAAAAGGAAGGAGCCGAGGATGCCGCGGGCATCGTTTTCGGAAAGTTCGCCATTGCTGGCTTTGACTTCATCGAGAATCGATTTATTCGGATCCAGCGTGGCGGCACGATGCTGGCTGAAGTAGCCGATCTTGGCATTGGGACCCTCGATGCGTTTTCCCTTTTGAAACTCTAACTGTCCGGCCAGGATCTTGAGCAGGGTGGATTTGCCCGCTCCATTCGGGCCGACAAGGACGGTGCGCTCCCCCCGTTCTATGGTGAGATCGAGCCCGGTATAGACGGGTCGCATGCGCCCCTCACCAACATAGGCCATGTGGATCCCCTCCAGAATGACAGCCCGCTGGCCTCCCCGGGGTGGCTGGGGAATCTGAAAGCGAAAGGGTTTGCGCGGAGGAACCGGCTTTTCGATCAACTCCATGCGCTCGATCTGCTTGAGTTTGCTCATGGCTTGAGAGGCTTTGGAAGCAACCTGCCGGAACCGGTCGTAGAACTCGCGAAGATCGGCAATTTCCTTCTGCTGATTCTTGTAGGCGGCGTTCTGGCGTTCGTAACGGGCATCCCTCTCCGTCAGATAGGCGGTGTAGTTGCCGGCGTAGGAATGAAGACGGCTCTCGGAGATTTCATAAACTGTCTCGATGATCTCATCCATGAACTGACGGTCATGGGAGATGAGCAGGACGGCGCCAGGATAGGTCTTCAAATAATTTTGCAGCCAGAGGAGGGAGACGAGATCGAGGTGATTTGTCGGTTCGTCGAGAAGGAGGAGATCGGGCTCCATCACGAGGAGTCGCGCAAGATGGGCGCGCATGACCCAACCCCCGCTGAGTTCCCTGGCTTTGCGTTCAAAGTCCTCCTGCTTGTAGCCGAGTCCCGCGAGAATCTTCTTGGCCTTGGCCTCCACCTTCGTATCGCTGAGAGCCGCATGCTTGGCCGAGGCCTCGCTGTACTCCGGGCTGTCCACAATGCCGGCCTCTTCGAGTTCCTTCAGTCTTTTTTCCAACGCCGGAAGTTCACCCGCACGGCCTGTCGCGACATCCATGACCGTCTCTTCTCCGATGGCTTCGCCTTCCTGCGCGAGATGGCCGATCATTGTCCATTCATCGCGCTCGATGCTCCCGGCATCGGGCTCATCCTTTTTTAGCAGAAGGGAAAAAAGGGTGGATTTGCCTGCTCCGTTGGGGCCGACGAGCGCAACGCGTTCCCCATAGTTGACCTGCATGTCGGCTTCTTCAAAGAGCGTTCGGCCCCCCAGGGTTTTCTTAAGTTTGCGTATGGTCAGCATGGGATCAGAGGTCGGGGAGATTGAGAATTAGGGATTGAGGGGAGAAAGGGAAAGAGGAAGGCTTTGCAGAACAGCCTCCGTCACGGTCTCAACAGTTAGTTCGTTCATGCAGCGGAAGTCGATGGGGCATTCGCGCAGATAGCATGGGCTGCATTCCACCTTTCTGCGAAGGATGCGATGAGGGGGATTGGTACCGGTGGTCGGGCCGGTAAGAGCCGGTTCGGTGGAACCGAAGATCGCGACCACGGGAATACCAAGCTGATCGGCAAGATGCATGGTTCCCGTGTCGTTCGTGAGCAGGAGATGAAAGCCTTTGAGATTGGCAATCAATTCCGTAAGCGTGGTTTTTCCGCAAAAATTCTCGATCTTGTGCGGAAAATCATGGGCGAGCTTTTCTCCAAGTCCCGCCTCCTTTGCCGTGCCGATGATAACCCAGGTGACATCCCTCTGGGTGGAGATGTTTTCCATGACGGCGCGATAGCGGTCGATGGGCCAGCGCTTGGCTTCCCCGTATTCCGCACCGGGACAGAGACCGATCCGGATCGGCTCCTCTGACAACGATGGCTGCCGGCAATCAGGTCGGGGCGGCGGCTCGGGAGCACCCAGTTGACGCATCATGAACAGCAGTTCCTCCGACTGATGCAATGTGGGATGAAGCTGTCCCGGCAAAGGCATGGTTTGATTGAGCAGCAGTCTGCCCCGGTGAATTTCCCTTCCCACACGACGCGGGATCTTCGCAAGCCAGACTTCCAAGGCGCTCCTGACGGAATTCGGCAGCAGGATGGCGACATCGAAGTGCCCGTTTCCCTTGATCAGCCGGGCAACTTTCCAGGGGGAGGCACCCACGGGAATTTCAAGTACGGAATCGACTTCCGGGATTTCGCGCCAGAGGGGTGCCAGCTTGGCCGGAGCCAAAACGGTGAGGTGGAGATCCGGACGGCCCGCCTTGATCGCACGGATTGCCGGAATAGCCATGCAGGCATCCCCCAGCCAGTTGGAGGAGCGGACAAGGATCTTGAATTTCTGGAGACCGGAGGGGCTCATCTCCGCGGGCAGATGGATGCCCCGCTTGACCTCGCTCAGGAGGAAATTCGGATAGGGGAGCTTCCAGCGGTTATGCACCCAGAACCAGTCTTCCGGGGATTTCCTGATTTCCCGCTCAAGCAACCGGTTCAGATCCATCGTGATCTCAGCCACATCGCGCCCCTCGGTGGGGACCGGAGCGCTGGTGTGGATCACCCACCGTGCGATGCCGACCGTGCGAACACTGACCTGTGCGAGCAGCGAACCGGTACGCTGCGCCAGGCTGGCCGCAAGAGGGGAAGTGGAGGCCAGCTTTCCGAAAAATGGCATCCAGATGCCCGCATTGCCCGCATGCTGGTCGGTCAGCACACCGACCACGCCTCCTTCCCTGAGAAGTGTGGCCGCACCCTGCATCTCCTTCTTTCTGTCAAAGGTGGAGACGCCGCGGCTGCGGCGATCCCGGTTGACCAGATCATCGATCTTCGGATTGCGGAGAGCCTGATAGACGCAGCCAGCGCGGCGGGGCTTCACGAATTCGGCAATCTGGGCATTGATCTCCCAGTTTCCGGAGTGGGAGAGGGCGGCCACCGTGCCCCGACCGTGGGCCTTGTCACCAACGATCCAGTCGTTCCAGTTTTCTTCCTGATCGAAACTGAGTCGCTTGCGGAGTTCCCTTTCGCTGAGTGCCGGGATCTTGACGGAGCAGAGAATGTTGGCGCCGAGATTGGCAAAATGCTTCCGGGTGAGGGCGGCGGATTCACGGCTGCTGAGATTCGAACCAAAGGCAATCTGGAGATTCTGTTTGGAGAGTCGGCGGTAGCCGGGCAGAATCGACCAGACAAAAAGTCCGAGAAACCGACCCAGCAGGAAACAGACCGTGATGGGGAGTAACCGGATGAACGAAACAAATCCAAGAGCCAGCAGATAGAACAGACGATCCATGAGTAAAAGCGAAGAACGCGACGATAACGGGGGTCCGGCAGCGCCGGAAGGGAAAATCCCAAAGGATCCCTCTGTTTTTTCTCCTGGTTCCACCATCGGGATTCTCGGCAGTGGCCAGTTGGGCCGGATGTCGGCCATGGCTGCCAAGAGTCTCGGCTATCAGGTTGCGGTCTATGACGTCTCTCCGGAGGGCCCTGCCTGTTCCTGCGCGGATCATTCGATTGTGGCCCCCTTTGACGATCTTGATGCCCTCGCCCGCTTTGCCTCGGTGGCCGATGTCGTGACCGTGGAATTTGAAAACATTCCGGTCTCGGTGCTGGAATTTCTTGAGGAACGTGTGGTCGTGCGTCCCTCGGCCTCCGTGATCCGTATCTGCCAGGATAGGATCCTTGAGAAGAAATTCCTGCAAAGCCACGGCTTTCCCGTGGCACCCTTCCGGATCATTTCTTCGGCCACGGATCTGGCGGCGGGCCTGTCCTCTCTCAATGCGCCTTCCATTCTCAAAACCGCCTCGCTCGGATACGATGGCAAAGGTCAGCTCAGACTCTCGCCAGGTGATGAAACGAAGACAGCCTGGGCGCGTCTTGCGGGTCAAGGCGGTATTCCGAGAGCCGTCCTGGAACAGCGGATTGACTTTCTCTCCGAGGCCTCGGTCATCTGTGCCCGCACCCCCTCCGGTGAGACACGCTGCTTTCCCGTTCAGGAAAACATTCACTCCTCGGGCATTCTCGATGTCACCATTGCTCCTGCTTCCCTTGATCCCGCCGTTGGAGCGAAGGCACAGGAGATCGCCGCTTCCATTGCGGAACATCTTGGTGTGATCGGTTTGATCACCGTGGAGTATTTTGTCCTCCCGGGAGGATCACTGATGGTGAATGAACTCGCCCCCCGTCCGCATAATTCAGGCCACCATACGCTGGAGACAACGATCACGAGTCAGTTTGCACAGCATATCAGGGCCGTTTGCGGCCTTCCCCTTGGTGCCGTGGATTTTCGTTCCCACGGAGCGATGCTCAATCTCCTGGGCGATCTCTGGGCCGGGGGTGAACCGGATTGGCAGCTCCTGTTGCGCGAGCCCGGATTATTCCTCCATCTGTACGGCAAGAAGGAGGCGAAGCCGGGGCGCAAGATGGGGCATTTCACCCTTCTAGGAACGGGGGATTCTGCAAATGTACGTGGTCTTCAATTACGCAGTACAGCCGGTCGGAGCGACAAGGGGTAAATCAAAAAAATTGAACAGCCTCACTGATGTCTTGTCTGATTTAATGCCGACCCTTATCGGAACAAGCCTCAATCCTTAGTTAACAAAGTTTCAAAAAAGTCTTATGAATCCATCCGTCCAGGAACTCGACCGTCGCGTCCAAGAAAACAGTGTGTGGGTCAAATCCCTCACCCAGGAGATCAGCCGAGTGGTGATCGGCCAGCAGGGGTTGGTACGCAGCCTCCTCATCGGCCTCCTCGGTAACGGGCATGTCCTTCTGGAGGGCGTTCCCGGTCTTGCAAAGACCCTTACGGTGAGGACGCTGGCTTCCTCGATTCACGCCCATTTTTCACGCATTCAGTTTACTCCCGATCTTCTCCCTGCCGATTTGGTCGGCACACTGATCTACAATCCCCGGGAAGGAGTTTTCACGACGCGCAAGGGCCCGATCTTTGCCAACCTGATTCTGGCAGATGAAATCAACCGCGCTCCAGCCAAGGTGCAAAGTGCCCTGCTCGAGGCGATGCAGGAACGCCAGGTGACCATCGGTGACGGCACGTTCCAGCTGCCCGATCCCTTTCTGGTCCTCGCCACCCAGAATCCGCTGGAGCAGGAGGGAACCTATCCTCTCCCCGAAGCGCAGCTTGACCGGTTTATGCTCAAGGTGGTGGTCGGCTATCCCACCCGTCTTGAAGAGCGCTCCATTCTCGATGCGATGGCCACCTCCTCCCCGCGTCTCGGCGTGGATGCACTGGTGACAACCGATCAGATTCTGGAAGCCCGCAACGTGGTCAATGCCATTTATGTGGATGACCGGGTGAAGGATTACATTGTCGATCTTGTTTGGGCGACCCGTGAACCCGCCAGTTACAAGCTCAAGCTTGACGGACTGATCCGTTACGGGGCCTCGCCCCGCGCCACCATCTATCTGACGCTTGCAGCGAAGGCCCATGCTTTCCTCAACGGCCGGGGATATGTCACTCCGCATGATGTGAAATCCATCGGCACCGAGGTGCTGCGCCACCGGATTGCCGTCAGCTACGAGGCTGAGGCCGAGTCGATCACCTCGGAAGAAATCGTGAAGCGCGTTTTCGAGGGATTGCCCGTTCCCTGAGTAACGCCCGACACTCTTGGACTTTTCGACTCCCGGACCATTAGCCAGAAACGAAGTGGATCCTGAGCTGGAACCGAACGGTCCAATCAGTCCTGCAGCCCATTTTCTGACTTCTTAATCCTCATGAACGATCCTCGCGAGATTCTCCGCAAGATCCGGCGCCTGGAACTCCGAACCCGGCGGCTCGTGGAGTCCTCCTTTGCCGGACAATACCAGAGCGTGTTCAAGGGGCGGGGGATGAATTTCGAGGAAGTTCGTCCCTATTCCCCCGGTGATGAAATCCGTGCCATTGACTGGAATGTGACGGCACGCACGGGGGAGCCGTATATCAAAAAGTTCACCGAAGAGCGGGAGATGACGGTGATGATTGTCCTTGATGTCAGCGCCTCGGGTGATTTCGGAAGCGTCCGGGAAAGCAAGAGGGAACTGGCCGCCGAGGTCGCGGCGATTCTTGCCTTCAGCGCGATTCATAACAATGACAAGGTCGGCCTGCTGCTTTTCAGCGACCGGGTGGAACTTTTCATTCCGCCAAAGAAGGGCCGCCTGCATATTTTACGACTGATCCGCGAGATGCTCTATTTTGAGCCCCGGGGAAAAGGCACCGATCTCGGAGGCGCCTTGGAATACATGAACAAGGTGATCACCCGCCGCGCCGTCGTCTTCCTGATTTCCGATTTCCTGACCCAGGATTTCACGCGTCCCCTGACCGTGTCGGCGAGACGCCATGACATGGTCGCCCTCCCGATTGTGGATCCGGTCGAGGAAGTCCTTCCCGATGTCGGCGTCATCCTGCTGGAAGATCCGGAAACAGGAGAGCAGATCGAGGTGGACACCTCCCGCCAGGCCATTACCCGTGAATATGCGGAACTGGCCAAAGCTCGTGCCAAGGAACTGAAAACTCTCTTCGGCTCCCGCGGAATGGATGCCGTGATGCTTCGGACCGACCGGGATTATCTCCCCACACTCCGCGCTTTTTTTAACCGTCGTGGTCGCCGTCTTGCCGCGTAATTCGAACTTCAGAAATGAACCAGCAGCCAGGAATCAGCTTTGCACCGGGGGTGACGGGAGTTTCATCCACACCCGCACCCATCCATGACATTGTCGGCCCCCTGCCTTTTTTCTCTGGTCCTCTCTGGGTCATCATCGCGAGCTTCCTGATTGTCGGCCTGTTTGGTGGCGCTCTCTGGTGGTTCGTGGGACGCAGGAAAATCAAGCATCTGACTCCCTGGGAATCCGCACTTCAATCGCTTGAAAAACTTCGTTCCCGGGTGGAGTCGGGAACCGATCATGATTTTGGCGTGGGGGTTTCGGATGTCCTCAGGAGATTCCTGGGCGAGGCTCTGGGTCTGGCTGCCCCAAGGCAGACAACGGAAGAATTCCTATCCTCCCTCCGGAAATCTCTCCGCTTCAAGGAAACGGAGCAGGTGTCTCTCGGCGAATTTTTGCAGCAGGCCGATTATTTGAAATATGCGCAGGGAGAGGCTTCGGTGGAGCAGCGTCTCCTCCTGATTGAGGCTGCCGAATCTTTTGTGAAAAGCGGCGACCCAACCCTGGAGAAGTCAGTCAAGAGCCCCGAACCGGCGGAAGCAAAGGAGGGCGCATGACACCGGCATCCCTTTTTTTAATTTCGATTTTTTCGTTTGCCCATCCCTGGGTGCTGCTTGCCCTGCTGATCCTTCCTCTGCTTGCCCTGCTCAAAGGCAAGATGGGAGGAACACCCGGCATTCTCTTCTCCTCGGCGCAGCTCGTTCTGAGCGTGGGAAAAAGGCGTCGTTCCAGCGTCGGAGGAATTCTTACCTCTCTGGTCTACGCCTCGATGGCCTGCCTGATCGTGGCACTGGCACGACCCCAGACCGGGAGGACGTTGGAACATGTCCAGGCAAGCGGTGTCGATATCATGCTGGTGCTCGATGTCTCCGGATCAATGCGTGCCGAGGATTATTCCGACGGAAACCAGCGGATGAACCGCATCGACATGGTCAAGCGGGTCACCCAGGAGTTCATTGAGGCACGCCCCAATGACCGTATCGGGATTATTGCCTTCGCAGGCCGACCGTATCTGGTCAGCCCCCTGACCCTTGATCATGACTGGCTCATCAGCAATCTGGATCGCGTGCAGATCGGCATGGTCGAGGATAGCACAGCCATCGGATCGGCCCTGGCCTCCGCGGCCAACCGCCTCAAGGATCGTGATTCCAAAACCAAGATCATCGTGCTTCTGACGGATGGGGCGAACAATGCCGGCAAGGTACTTCCTCTGACGGCAGCCGAAGCTGCCAAGGCACTGGGAATCAAAATGTATACGATCGTTGCGGGAAGCAACGACCCGATCCCCTTCCCCGTCAAGTTGAGCGACGGCAGAACGGTGCTAATGAATCTCCCCGCCGGATATTTTCCTATCGACGAGAAACTTCTCGCCCAGATTGCCAAGATCGGGGATGGGAAATATTTCCGCGCCACCGACACCTCCTCGATGGGGAATGCCTTCAGGGAAATCGACCGTCTCGAAAAGACCAAGGTTGATGTGGAGAAAAGCGTGGATTACCACGATTACTTCCCACTGGCCTTGCTTGCAGGATTCCTGCTGCTCGCAACAGAGGCCCTCTTTTCCCAGACGCTCTGGCGGCGGATACCCTGACCACTGATTTAGGAATCGCTGATTTGACCATGAATCTCTTTCACTCCAATCCCTTACAGGACGGACTTTCCTTCGCATCACCGGAGTGGTTCTGGGCCCTGTTACTGCTACTGCCTCTTCTGGTGGTATTCATCCAGGCAGGAAAACGGCGTTCGGCACTCCTGGCCAAAATCCTTGCCCCGAGACTCCAGCCACAGCTTGCAGGGAGAGTCAGCCCTTTGCTGCGGAATCTGCGATCTGCGTTTCTATTTCTTGCCCTGATCTTCATTGTCACGGCACTTGCCCGGCCTCAATTCGGTTCCATCGAACAACAGATAAAATCCCGTGGGCGCGATGTCATCATTGCCATCGATACTTCCCGCAGTATGCTCTCGACGGATACGGCTCCAACGCGACTTGGCAGGGCCAAGTTGATCGCCCAAGATCTGCTAAACCTTCTCCATGGGGATCGGGTCGGTCTGATCGCCTTTGCGGGCGATGCTTTTCTTGAGGCACCCCTGACCCTGGACAAGGGGGCGGTTCTCACTTCGATCCAGGATCTGGATACCAACACCATTCCCAAGGGTGGTACCGATATCGCCTCCGCCATACGGATGGCCATCGCAGCCTTTGGCAAGGGTGAGGGAACAAGCCGCGCCCTTGTCCTCATGACCGACGGGGAGGAACTGGATGAAAGCGGCGTTGCGGCGGCCAAGGAAGCAGGCGCCCTTGGAATAAAAATCTTCACCATTGGGTTCGGCTCGGCCACAGGATCCCTGATCCCGATTAAAAACGATGCGGGCGATAATGACTTCGTCAGGGATGAGAACGGACAGCCCGTGAACTCAAAGCTGGACGCCCCGCGGCTTACGGAAATCGCCAATGCCTCCGGCGGGTTCTATCTTCCCTACGGTCAGGATGCAGCCCAGGTCATTTTTGACAAGGGACTCATCCCCCTTGAAGAGAAGGATAATCTCACACTCGTTGCCCGCAAGCCGATCGAGCGCTATGCGTGGCCGGCCACGGCCGCACTGGTGCTGCTGGGCCTCTGGTCGATCCTCGGCGAGGGCCGCCGGAGAGTCGCGCGTGCTGTCACGGCGCTCATCGGGTTGGGAATTTTCATGCTCCCCTCCTCCCTGCAAGCCTCGGGGTTGAATGACTATTCCGCAGGGAATTACCAGGGTGCGTTGCAGGATTTCGAACAGCGGTTGAAGGCGGGGGACAAGACGCCTGAAGTCCAATTCGATGCCGGGGCTGCGGCCTACAAGGCGGGGGATTACGCGAAAGCTGCAGGTTACTTTTCCGAGGCAATGACTTCCGACAATCCCAAGATCAGGCAGGCCGCCACCTATAACCTCGCAAATTCCCTGGTCCGGACGGGAGAGGCCGCGAAGGAAGATAATGCCAAACTTTCGGACTGGAAAAACTCCCTCCAGCACTATGAGACAGTTCTCAAATCGAATCCCGGCAATCGCCAGGCCAAGGAGAATGAGGATATCGTCCGAAAGCTGATTGATGAGTTGAAGAAGCAGCAGGAACAGAAAAAACAGCAGGATCAAAAGAAGGATCAAAACAAGGATCAGAAGAACCAGAAGGATCAGAGCAACGATCAACAGAAAAACAACCCGTCCCAAGGCGGTGGCCAGGATCAGAAAGATCAGAAGGACAAAAACAACCAGAGCAAGGATCAACAAAATCAGGATCAGTCCAAGGGTGCCGGCAAGGATCAAAAACAATCGCAGAATCAGGATTCGAAAGATGCCCAGGGTTCCCAAGGATCCAACCAGAATCAGAAAGATCAGCATCCCTCCCCTTCCCAGATCCCATCGCCCACGCCAACGCCCAAACAGGGAGATCAAGGGAATCAGGGGGAACCCACCCCCACCCCATCACCCTCTCTCGGTCAGGG